>Ga0193722_1000050_pt1 | contig 26872 bp, 24 predicted proteins | sample H2m1metaG_FD_143044 | JGI IMG/M metagenome (GOLD analysis project Ga0193722, IMG submission 143044) | Soil microbial communities from a riparian zone of the East river system, Colorado, United States - H2m1 | ecosystem: Environmental > Terrestrial > Soil > Riparian zone | place: USA: East River...
ATCCACGCCTACGGCCACACCTACGGCCACACCTACATCCACACCAAGACCTATTCCAACACCTAGACCTCGCCCCAATCCGCCGCCTCGCCCCACACCACCACGACACTAGCGCGTTTGACAGAAAACAGCGCGTGTTTAGGGTTCGTGCCTGTGCGAGTGGTCGAACAGCGCGATTCGCGGTCAAAATGTCTTCCGGCGACCTGGGGCCATTTCAGTTTCGCTATCGACTATCCGCTCTCAGTAATTAACTCTCTGCAATGTTAGCGCTGATTTATCTGGGCTTAGCCATTTGTCTTGGTGATTTTCTCTGCCGGCGATTTTATCGATTTGTGTCTGTTCCGCATCGCTGTGCGACGGCCGTGCTCGTTGGGTTGCTGGTTAGCTCGTGGTTCACGTATTTGAGCGGACTGGCTTTTGCGCGCTTTTGGCGACCCCTCCTATGGGGCGATGCACTGTTCTTCCTGGCAGCAATCGGAGTACTATCCTGGCCCAGATGGAAACGCAAGATTTCGAAGACGATGCGGGACGAAACCGGGAATCACACTGCGGCCATCTTCTACTTGCAGCGCCCAAAAGGCTCAAGCTGGGCTGACTGGGCGCTTATCCTTGTGTACTTGGTCCTCGTATCCTGGATGATGTTCGCCTCGTTTAACACGACGGGGAGCAAGCTGCAGATCTCTAATCCCGAGTATAGCGATTTCGGACCGAACACTGCCATCATGCAGAGCTTCGCCGTCGGTCATAATTTTCCCACGGAGTACCCGCACTTCTCAGGCGACCGAATTCGGTACCACTTCCTCTTCTACTTCCAAGGCGGAAATCTGGAATTCCTCGGGCTCGATCCAACATGGAGCCTCAATCTGCTAAGCATCATTACGATCGTAGCGATGCTCATGCTTGTGATGGCGCTCGGCGAGGTGTTGTTTGATTCTCGCGCAGTTGGGCGCGTGGGTTCTATGCTGTTCTTCTTTTTCGGGTCGCTCTCTTACATCCCCTTTCTCCACAAGCAGGGCTCAGTACGCGGGGCGATTCAGGCGATCGTGCATCTGCGGGAATTTCTTCCAACCATATTTCCCTACCGTGGCGAAGCTTGGGGCACGTGGTCACAAGTGACCTTTCTTAATCAGAGGCACTTTGCAAGTGCCATTGGGATTTTCTTACTGGTTTTAGTTTTTCTCGTGATTCAGTATCGCGCCTTCTATGCTAAACGAGCTGCTAGCGCGCCATCAGGTAAAACGCTGACGCCGGAGCGAAGTGCCTTGCCAGAGGGTGCGCCCGAGGCGCTCCCCGGTAATCCGGCCTCCCTGGAGAGTCTTCCAGTATCGACAAGCGCTGGGTCTCCTACACAAATCCTGGAACTCAAGCAGACATCTGGCTTTATCACGCAAAGCTTTCGCAGTACGGTACCGGGCTTTATTTTCTCAGGTGTTCTACTCGGGCTTCTGCCAATGTGGAACAGCGCAGTCTTTATCGCAGCATTCGTTGTATTGGCCGTGCTATTTGTCTTGTGTCCCCTGAGGGTTCAGATGGTCGCACTGGCGATCCCTGCCGGATTGATCGCGCTGCCACAGATGCTTTATCTGAGCGCAGGAAGTGGCAGGACGCATATGCCAAAGCTCCTTCACTGGGGCTATACGCTTGATCATCCGACAGCCTGGAGCGTTACGAAGTATCTTGGCTTCAGCTTTGGCTTCAAATGGTTGTTAATCGCCCTGGCACTGCTTTTCGCCAGTAGGCTCCAACGGCGGGTATTTGTGGCAGTCTCGAGCCTCCTCGTGATAGCTTTCTGCTTTCAATTCACGATCGAAGTTCTGGCAAACCAGAAGTTTTTTCATATTTGGATTATCATCGCCAATTTGTTTGTTGCTTTTGGGCTCTGGCGTTTATGGCGTTTATCACTGGCGGGAATCACACTACCTGGAAAGTTAGCCGCGATTCTTCTCTTTATCCCAATTATTCCAGGTGGTTTGATTGAATTCTTTCCGATTCATAACACCTACTGGAGCGAAGTCGCTTACAAGAACGATCCACTAATCGAGTGGCTGATGAAAGAAACGAAGCCGCGCGATATCTTTCTGACGAATCGCTTCGTGAATCATCCGATGTTAATGGCTGGGCGCCGTGTTTTTTATGGCTGGCCTTACTACGCATGGTCAGCCGGTTACGACGCCAGTAAACGCGATAAGGATTATCTTGACCTGTTTCAGAGCAGGGATCCCAGGAAGGTATATCGCCTGTTGAAGGAAAATGGCATTACCTATGCCGCATTCGACAATGCGGTGCGGCGGGGCGAGTTCGTCAAACGCCACAACGAACAAATCTATTCCACATATTTTCAGAAAGTGTTCGAGGATAAGCAAAATAAATACGATTTGCTGACCATTTATAAAGTACCCGATACGGAACCTCCCAACCTGCGTTCTCTTCCAGAACGCGCTACTAACATGTTTGAGGGCGGTAAGGGGACCGAGCATGGACAGTTAGATTTTCCGCGTGGGATGGCAGTCGATTCTGCAGGGAATATTTTGATCGCTGATACGAACAATGGTCGGCTTCAAAGGTTTTCAGTGGATGGAATATTTCTTGGCGTTATCGGAGCCAAAGGAGAAGGCCAGGGAGAGTTCCGAGAACCATCTGGAATAGCTACTGATTCGGGCGGCAACATCTATGTCGCTGACACAGGAAACCGCCGCGTGCAGAAATTGAAGTCCGATGGAGCTTTTCTAGCTGAATGGAGAGGTGCTGAGCCCGGATTCGACGCTCCACGCGACATATGTATCGGATCTGATCAGGCTATCTACGTTGTCGACGAGTCCCGTGCAGAGATAGTCAAATTTGATAGCGATGGAAACGTGCTAGCCGTTTGGGGCGAGCACGGATCTGGAAACGGGCAATTTAACCCGCCAACCTCCGTAGCTGTCGACGCAAACAACAATCGAGTGTACGTCGCGGACCCAGAGAACGGGCGCATTCAAATCTTTGACATAAACGGCCAGTTCGTGACGAGCTGGTCCGTGCCGGAGTGGCGACCGATAAAAGGCGCCTGGTATATGCAGCATTTGGTCATCGACCCAAAGCTACGCCGCTTGTACGTAACCAGCACTCAGACGGATGAAGTGCTCGTTTTCAATCTTAACGGAACTAGGATCGCCTCATTGCGCCCAAAGCCGCCTGACAAGCTCGAAGGCGCGTCAGCGCTGGCACTCGTAAACAGAAAGCTTTACGTGCTTTGCACCTTCGCCAACCGAGTCGTTGAAATCCATCTCTAAACCAGTGCGGTGCCCCCCCGGGAATCTCACTGCCGGGGCTCGATTGAGTCTGTTATAATATACCGGGGTCGCCCTTTAACCTCTTCGTAGATACGCGCCAAGTATTCGCCGATGATGCCAAGGCTAATCATCAACAGGCTGGCAATAATCAGTTCCAGAAGAATTACGGTTGTGAAACCAGTAAAGGCGCGGCCTGCGAGTTTCAGGTAAAGCGTCTGGATTCCCAAGCCAACGGCAAACACAAAAAAGATTAGCCCGACGAACGTCACAAGGTGCAATGGGAAAGACGAAAATGTTGTTATTCCAACCAGGGCAAGCTTCGCTCGCGTGAGGTAAGACCACCCCGATTTCCCCGCACGACGGGGAGCTACCTCAAAGGGAATTTGAATCGTCTTGAATCCCATCCAGGCAGTCATTCCACGAAAGAACACGTTGCGTTCACGCATTGCCAGCCATGTATCGATTACCTTGCGATTCATTATCTTGTAGTCGGACGCGCCTTTCAATTCAAAACCGGAAAGTTTGTTCAAGATCAGATAGAACAACAGCGCGCCAAGCTTGCTGCTTACAGATTCGCGTCCGCGCTTGACTTTCACAGCTTGAACAATATCTGCTCCTGAACTCAGCCACGTTTTGACCATCACGGGAAGCAGGGACGGCGGATGTTGTCCGTCGCCGTCCATTACGATCACGGCATCGCCGCCGGCGCGTTCCAAACCCGCGCAGAGCGCGAGCTCTTTTCCAAAATTTCTGCTTAGGCGCACCGCTCGCAGGCTGGAAAAGGTCTGCGCCTGATCCGCGATTATTTGCCACGTATCATCTGGCGAACCGTCATCGACGAGAATTATCTCAAACCGGCATCCAGTCTCATCCAACGCGGCCTTCAAATCGGATAACAACGAACTCAAGTAAGACCCTTCATTGTACAGCGGAATCACGATTGAAATCGAAGGACGACTCGGAGAACCATCGTTCATATGTAAAATTAGCGCTCGTCTATCTTGCAGGACTGTTCGGACAGATGTTATATGGCCGGATTTGAATGGACAATATGCTTTTGGTGCTGCTCAAGACAAATGAGCCTAAGCGACTCATAAACCACTGCTGAAATGCCAATCCCATCAATCCTCAGTCGAGAACGTGTCCGAACTCTAATTTGGATAGCTGGCATCACATTGCTTTTCGCGGTGTACACATTGGGTTTCTCAAAGAATCCACCGGGCTTCTACGTCGACGAATCGGCTCTCGCTTACAACGCGTACCTCGTCTCACGCACGGGTGGGGGGGAATTTGGACCGCATTTCCCGCTCTATTTCGAGGTCTTCACCAACGGTTTCACGGCATACGTCAGCCCTACGCAAGTCTATTTGCTCGCTGCGGTCTTTCGCATCTTCCCACCGAGCATTCTGCTCGCACGAGTCTTCAGTGCGTTTTGGGTCTTTGCCGCTTGTTTATTGCTCGGTCTGTTGGCAAAACGCATTTCTGGCCAGCTCAAGATTGGAGTCATCGTCGCTGCAACCGCGCTTCTAACTCCATGGTTCTTTGATCTGCGTGGCCTGGTAATGGAAGTACATTTTGTTCCACTGGCCTTGGTGCTCGTTTTGTTAGCAGTGTATTACGCGCGGGCATCCGAAGGTTGGGGTTGGCGTTCCGTTGTGGCAGTCGCGCCGACGCTTGTGCTCTTGACCTATTGCTATACGAGCGGCCGCGTGCTCGGTGCGTTGCTGGCTCTTGGTCTCCTACTCTTTGCAACAACGTGGAGGCGCCTGATTGGCATCATTGCGACGTGGTTGTTGTACGGCTTATCGTTGATTCCGATATTTCTATTCAATCGAGAGCACCCAACAGCTTTAGTTAGACGACTCTACGAAATCTCATACATCAGACCGGGAGTTCCTTGGCATGAGATTGCGTCCGAATTTGTAAGGCGGTATCTGGAAGACCAGAGTTTGTATGCTTTGCTTATGACAGGCGACTATCACCCCCGCCATCACGTGCAAGGCTCTGGAGGCGCTCTACTCGTCGCGACATTCATTTTGGCAATGATTGGTTTGCTGCTGGTATTTACGCGAGGCTGGCGCGATCCGTGGTGGCGCTTCGTCGCCTATGGACTAGCTGCTTCAATTGTGCCGGGCGCCCTCACAAATGAGCCGTTCCACCAATTGCGCCTTATGGCCTATCCGGTCTTTTTGTTAGTACTTACGGTTCCGGCGCTTGAATGGTTGCTTGCGCCCCATTCGCCGAAGAGAAGCGGACAAGAAAGAAGTCGTGAAACCATCGCCGGTCAGCAATTCCAAGCGGGGATTGGAGGGACATCACGCCCGGCCCGCCTCTGTATTCTTTTTTTTCTGCTAGGCACCACCGCCCTCCAAGGGGCTCGCTTCCAAGTGGCTTTCCGCCGCGATGGGCCAAAGCGGCAATACGAGTTCGACGTTCCCTACAAGGCTGTTTACGACGCCGCCATTGCACAACCGAATCGGCCAATCTATCTGCAGGACGGGAAATGGGGCCCGGCTTACATGCACGCCATGTGGTATTCAACAATTGAGGGAAGACCCAAGTCCGAGTTTGTTCATCTTCCGGATCGAGGAAAAGCCCCGCGAGGCTCCGTTGTTATAAGTTCGGCCGAGAATTGTCAAAATTGCGAGATCATAAAGCGAAACGGCGTCTATTTTGTTTACCGGGTGAAATAGAGGGGTTGACGAGGCAAACTGACTTGTTTTCAAAAAGTCAGGCAGGCATTTCGGTTAAAAAAGGAATGCGCCCGCCGGTCGCAGATGTGAACTTCAGGGCAGCTTCCATCGGGTCCGCGAGAGAGCACATCTGCGTTTCGCCCTGGGATGAAAATGTTGAGTGAAACAATTTGTTCTCGGCGCAGAAACCGTCAAACTCCTTGGATATGCGCTGTGGATTTGGTGCCGCGGTGAATTTGAGAGCTTTTCGAGGGGCAATAATCACGCTTCGATCGGTGAACGGATTCGGACTTGCGCGCCTCATCGGAAACGCCTATTAGCTTTACCCTCATGGTTCATCATGTCGTTCTCTATAAACTCAAACCCGAGGTCACTCCTGCCCGCGTGGAGGCGATGATGATGAATACGCGTATGCAGCTTCTGAAAATTCCCGAAGTCTTGAACATTAAATGCGGGAAGCGGATCGACCCCGAATTGCCGTGGCCGTTCTTCATTGCTATCGATTTTGAGTCGATGGACAAGTACGCCATCTTTCGCGAAGACCCCATTTTCGTGAAATTCATGGAGGAAGTGATCAAGCCAAACACGGAAGATTCCCTGGACTTGGATTTTGAGATGGATCCGGGCAAAGACGTTCGCTTTTCGTAGGAACTAACGGTCACCTGCGGCGCGCTCGGATGGCACGGCCGTCATTGCTATTTTCGCGCGGAACGCGTAATCATCCGATTCGATGCGCCTTGGTTATTTTTACTCTCGGTATCCAGTACTTTCGCAGACGTTTTGCGACGCTGAAATGCTGGCGCTGGAACGGCTCGGTTTCGAGCTCGATATCGGTTCGGTGTATCCACCGCTTACGAGCCTTCGCCACGAGCATATAGCCGGTTTGCGCGCGCCCATTCATTACGCGCCGCCGCAGGAAATCTTAAAGATTTCAGAAAAGACCGCGAAAACGAACGGCACGTGGCCGCGCGATCTGGTTGCCCGGCATGAGCGAAAGTATGGCCCCGGTGTGAAGGCAGAGCAGCGCGCGCGCAACGCCCTTTACTTTGCCGACCGTTTCAAGCGCCGCGGCGTGGATCATGTTCACGTCCACTTCGCGAATCGAGCGGCGCACACCGCGATGTTCTTAAAAGAGATTTCAGGGATTCCATTCAGCATCACGGCGCACGGACAGGATTTCATGAAAGACCTCGGCAATGATGATCTGCTGCGGGAAATCTGCGCTGCCGCGGCGTTCGTTGCGGCCGAAACGGATTACAGTCGCGACCTGCTCCGCCAACGGTGTCCGGATTCTGCTGCGAAAATTCACCGTGTTTACAACGGAATGGACCTGACCCGTTTTCCGGTGCCGCATTACGAAATTTCAGGCAAAGCACCGCGCATCATCAGTGTCGGCCGACTGGTTGCATTTAAGGGATTTGAGTACCTCATCGACGCCTGTGCGGAGCTCGCGCGCCAAGGTCTCGAATTCACCTGTGAAATCATTGGCGATGGCCCCCTACGCGGTGATCTCGAACCAAGAATTAGAAAGCTGAACCTGTCAGGTCGGGTTCACCTCGTCGGCTCATTGTCGCAGGGAGCTGTTCTCGAAAAACTCAGGTGTGCGGACATTTTCGTGCTCGCTTCTGTCACAGACGCTCAAGGCGCGAGCGATGTTTTTCCAACCGTAATCATCGAAGCGATGGCGGCTGCGCGTCCCGTTGTGTCCACACGTTTGGCTGGTATCCCTGAATCAGTTGTTCATGGCGAAACGGGGTTGCTCATTCCGTCTGGTGATACAACGGCGCTGGCTGAAGCGGTTGGACGACTTATACAAGACGCCAAATTGCGATTGAATTATGGTCGCGCCGGGCGAGAGCGAATCGAACAACATTTCCGAATCGACCAAACCGTGGCGCCGCTGATCGAGCTTCTGCAGAAAACCCCGGGCGCCCCACGAGGAAAAGCACCCGACCGGGGCGCGGCAACAACAGAACCAGCGAGAGCGGGCAATCAGATCGCATATCTGATCGATCGGTGGCCGGATAGAAATTTGCCACTCCTTGACCGAGAGCTCGAAGAGATGAAGCACCGTCACGTGCCGATCGTCCCAATCGTGTGCGAATTGAATTCTCGGACGCGGTGTACGCGAGCGATGGAGAAAATGGCGGCATCGCTCGAATTTTTGCCGGACCCGATGGTCATCGAGGCTGAATGGCGGGCAAACCAGGCGCTCGCGCAAAAACTGGAAGAAGATCGCGCGCAGCAGAGCGTCCGGGCGCCAAGTACCGTCTTTTTGCGCCAGGCGCGCTTTGCTCTCGTGCTGGCGAGACTCCTTGGAGAGAAAAATGTGTCGCATGTCCATGCAACGAACTCCAGTGCTCTCGTCTGCGCGCTCATCTTAAAAAAACTTCTCAACGTTACCGTAAGCGCCACGATTGAGGCGCGACCGAATTTACCGCGAGATTGGATTCAAAACGCGTTGTCGGAGTGTATAGGCGGCCGCTTAAGAGATCGGCAGTCGCTCCGCGACAGTTCGTTTCTCGTTGATAAGACAACATTCCGTTCGGCTCCACAGCAGGTACTTGGACTCATCAGTCAAAAAAGCGGGATCGATTTGACTGCTGGGACTCGTTTCTGGCAGGAATGGGCGAAATTACTTATGCGCTGGAGCGGCAGCGATCGAAAATCGAAAACCGAAAACCGAAAATGAAGAAAGCCATTGTTCTCGCAGGCGGCGCAGGGACTCGCCTTTTTCCGCTCACGAAGATTGTCTGCAAGCAACTCCTCCCGATCTACGACAAGCCAATGATCTGCTATCCGCTGGCTACGCTTATGCTTGGCGGCTTGCGCGAGGTGCTGATCATTTCCACGCCCAAGGATCTTCCGATGCTTCGGGATTACTTGAACGACGGCGCGCACCTTGGAATTCGGATTGAATACGCCGAGCAACCGAAGCCCGAGGGAATCGCGCAAGCTTTCCTGATCGGAGCAAAATTTATCGAGGGCTGCGGCGTGTCACTCATTCTTGGTGACAACATTTTCTATGGAAAACTCGACTTTTACCGGGACGCTTTGTCCATCAAGCGTGGCGCCTGCATTTTTGGATATCAGGTGCGCGACCCGCAACGGTACGGCGTAGTCGAATTCGACGCTAATGGGAAGGCGATCAGTCTCGAGGAAAAACCGAAGCAACCAAAGAGTCCCTTCGCAGTGCCGGGGCTTTATGTCTATGACGAGCGGGTGGTTGAGCTATGTCGGACATTGCGTCCCTCTGCGCGCGGCGAATTGGAGATCACTGATCTGAATTTGCTCTATCTCAAGGAGAACCAATTGAACGTGAAGTTACTCAGCCGGGGCATGGCTTGGCTCGATACCGGCACGACAACAGCTTTGCTCGAAGCAAGCAACTACATCGCGACGATTGAACACCGCCAGGGATTGAAGATTGCGTGCCTGGAGGAAGTGGCGCTTCGAGCGGGATTCATCACGGAGTCTCAACTCGCCGCTATCATCGATCGACTGCCGAAAGGCGAGTATCGCGATTACCTGCGAATGGTCTGCGACGAAGGACCCAACGCAGGACCGAAACCGGTGGCATAGGATTCGAATGAATCGTAGCTAAGTCGCGGTGCTCGGGAAGCGCAAGGTAGGCGTCTCGACCTAGCGAGGCGGCTACGGTTATTGAGGTTGCTCGCGCAGCAGATGACTTGTGTCCGCCACCAACTTCGTTATCGCGTCCACTTCAGTTGCGTCGTAATAACCGCGAATATCGCCGTGCCGATCCACCAGCACCATCCGCGTGCTGTGAACGGGAATGCCCTGTTCGCCACTGCCGTCTGATACAGCAAGTTTAAAACCATCGTGCGACAGCTTGTAAATCGCGCTCTTTGTTCCTGTAAGGAAATCCCAACGCTTAGGATCTGCTTGCAACTTATCCGCGTAACCGCGTAGAACCTGCGGCGTATCTTTCTCCGGATCGACGCTGAATGAAACCAGATGCACGTCGGTCTTTTCCAGTGGCTTTTGCAGTTCACTCATCCGGCTGCTGATCATCGGACAAGGTCCTGGGCAGGTTGTGTAAACGAAATCGGCGATCCAAATTTTCCCAGCCAACTGCGCAGAGCCAAAGGGCTGCCCATTCTGATTGATCAGCTGAAAAGATGGCACGGTGCCAGACGACGAAACGGCCCGTTGCCTGAGAGCGTTCACTTCGATGTGACGCAGCCACAGTAACAGTCCGAGCGTAACAAACGGAATCAGTATGAGCGTGGTCTTCCACCAAATCGAAGGCCTCGAGGAGGCGCGATTCACTGCCATAGAAGTTGTGCTCATGATTTTGTCAGAACAAGCGCAGCCAGCAACAGAGAGAGGTAAACAATCGATGTAATAAATAGTAAACGCGCGGCTTCTCTGGTGCGGACTCTCAAAAATCGCATGGCAACTGCAATGAACAAACCGCCAAGCACCAGCTCGATTGCGAGATAGGCGGAGGTGACGATTCCAACAAATGAGGGCAAGCCTCCCAAGATAAGGAGCAGAATGCAGAAAAACACACTTTGGCTGGCACTGCGTTCGCCGCTGATGTCATCGCTTGAAATCATGCGAAAACCCGCTCGCGAATAATCTTCGCGATACATCCAGGCAATCGCGAAGAAATGCGGCAATTGCCAGAGTAAAAGAATTGCGAAAAGGCTTCCCGCGCCGGCGTCGATCGCTCCCCGAGCCGCCGCCCAGCCAATCACTGGCGGTATCGCGCCCGGGATCGCACCCACAACCGTGTTTGCGGTGCTGGCTCGCTTCAGCGGCGTATAACCGAAGATGTAAATTGTGATTGTTATCGCAGCGAGTACCGCGCTCAGCGAATTGCAAGCCAGCGCGAGATAGGCAACTCCAAAGATCGAGAAGACAAGCCCGAACGTCAGCGCTTCAGATGGTCGCATTCGGCCCGCCGGCACTGGGCGCGTTCTCGTCCGATTCATCAGCGCATCCGCTTTGCGTTCCCACCACTGATTGAGTGCGGCCGCCCCGGCAGCTGCGGCCGCTGTCCCAAACACAACGCGAAACAATGCGGCATAATCGACGGACGGTCCTGATCCGAGATAAAAACCGACCGCCGTTGTCAGCAATACAAGCGCCGTCAATCGCGCTTTGACTAACTCGAAGAGATCGGCAATGAACCTCCTTCGCGCAAATGCCTGTTTCGCATTTTCGACTTCGAGGGCGACGGTCTTCATGCGGCGACAGGTTTGCTGTGCGGCGCGCCCGGCGGTCGCGCCCTACCAAATTCTTTTTGGGAAATTCGCCAGCAAATCGCCGAGATACTCACGCCAAAAGATAGCATGATCGCTCCTACTGCGACATGCGCCGTGGCGATGTCCGCGGCTTTATTGCTCCAAATCGTCCATGCGCCGAGCGTCAGCTGAACGAGAAGAAATGCGATCCACCAGATGGACAATTTCTTGAGCGCGGGAACCCGGCGCGCGTCTCTCCAAACACGCGAAGAAAATGCGATTACACCGATTGCGATCAGTAGCGCGACCAAACGATGTATCATTTGCAGCCAAATTTGAAAAGCGTCCACGTCCGATAAGCCACGCGCATCGCGCCAGGCGTTGATCTTTGCTAACGCATTGGCGCTCGTATCCGGAATCCACACGCCGTTAGCCGTGGGGAAATCGAGAATCGACAGATCGCGGTGCTGATGGCGCATCGTCGCCCCCAGAGCAAGCTGCACATAGATCGCGAGCGTGATCGCAATCGCCAGGGATCGAATCCGCGCGAATTTTTTCGGACTGATATCAATTTCATCGAGAGACCGCCAAAAGCTTGTCGTTACAAGCGCGATCACCACGAGCAACGCGAGAAACGCTTGCGCGACACACGCATGAAAGATGCCGATTTCGTCCTTCAACATCGTGACACGCAGGCCACCGAGAATTCCCTGCAGGATTACACCGGCAAGCGCAATCACGCCGAGATTGCGGACCCAGCTGCGGCTTTGGCTGCGCCAAAGCCAGATCGCCAGAATGATCGTGAGAAACCCAACTGCTGAAGCAATCAGGCGATGGGTATGCTCAAACAAGATTCCGCCGATCCATTTTGAGACGGGAAACAGAAACATGTTGTATCCGAACGTGGTCGGCCAATCCGGCACTGCGAGACCGACGTTTTTGCTCGTGACCATTCCGCCACTGCAAATGAGGAGCAGAGCGACTACGCAGAGGAACCATGTGAAATAGTTCAGCCAAGGCCTCGATCTTCCCACACAGGAAGAATACGACGAATGCGACAAATGCGAGCCGATGTGCCGCTGGGGCGAAGATTTATCCGCCCGGGCTGGGTGAAGCGGTCGGCGCAGGTGTTTGGCTTTGGGGCTGCTGCCCAGCAGGCGATGGTGAGGGCGACGCAGCGCCTTGCGTGCCGCCAGCCAGCTCGGCGCGTTCTTTCAGCCAGGCTTCGTAATCCTGCTGCGTATCCACTACGAGCGTGCCCTTCATTCCATAATGGCCCAGACCGCACAGCTGGGCGCAAATCACTTCGTCCGTTCCAGTCTTGATCGGCGTGAACCACACCGGAATGAGCGAACCGGGAATTGCATCGCCACCGATCCGCATGCTTGGCAAAAAGAAATCGTGGATCACATCCTTTGAGGAAAGTTCGGCTACGACTGGCCGATTCACCGGAACATGAAGTTCTCCAGTCGTTACGATGTCGTCTTTGCCGGCAGGATCATTCGGATCGAGGCCAAGTTGATTTGAGTTGCTCTCAAAGCTGATATCCCGACGGCCAAATAGTCCATCGGGTCCGGGCAAGTGATAATTGAAGCTGAACTGCTGCGCGACCACATGCACAAGCAGCGCTTCCTTGCCCGGCGGAAACTGATTCACGCGCTTCGCCCAAAGTGGAATCGCGAAGCCGAGCAGGAGCACCGCCTCAATCAAGACGACTGAAAATTCCAGATGCGTCGAGATGCCGCTGGTCACCCCCAAGTAATTCGCATTTGGCTGTCGGCGTTTCCGGAATCGAATAAGCACGAAAATAAAGAACGCCGACCATCCAACAAAAAGCGCCGCCATGAACCAGTGGCAGAACTCGAGGATGTGATCGATTTGATATCCGTGCGAGGAAGCGTTGGGCGGTTGTCCCAGAAACTCGTTGATCAGCGCGAGGCTACTCATACTTGCTCAGATCTTCCTCGGTGATCTCCTGGTGCGGCTCGGCAGGCATGCGCCCATGCCGCCACAGATGAAAACTGAATGCCCCGATCCCGCCCATGACTGACATTACGGCACCGAAAAGAAACCAGATCGCAACTGCCATATGCTCGGTAGATTTTCCATCCTTTGCGCCATAGCAGAACGAACACGCCAGCGCCTGTCCAACAGGGGAAAAAATAAGTAGCACTAAGGCCGACAGAATCTTGGTTTTCATGTAATAAGCCGCAGCCGCTTCATTTTCCGATAGAACCAGACTCCATAAATGATCAGCGCAACCGCGGTCACAAATGATGCGATCGCGCCTGCAAGATAAATCGGCGCGCCTTCCACCAAATTAACCCAGACGCACCACAGTCCGACTCCCAGCGCGAGAAGCGTTGAGAAAACAATGAACACAATATGGAAGCCTTTAAGGGACATTTAGTGAAAGATCGGAAAGTCGTACCACGCCAGTAATATAAGCCAGAAGAGGCCCATCACAAAAAAGCCGGTGAAAATCAGAATGCGGTAAATGAGGCGTTTTTCCGCAGCCAGATGCATGAAAACCGCGGCAACGGCGACCGCCTTAATCGTGGCCACCAGCATGGCAATTGCTATGTTAGCCTTGTCAGTACCGAAATGGACGTATGATAGCGCGACGGTGATCACGGTAAACGTGAGCAGGAGCGCGCCCACCATCAGATAACCTCTGACGTGCTTCTGTATGCCGTGCGCGTACTCCTCGTATTCCTTCGAGTCCTGCGAGATATCAGGTGGATTGTTCATTGGCTCACAGCAGATAAAAAAGCGGGAACACAAAAATCCAGACCAGGTCGACAAAGTGCCAGAAAAGGCCGCTCACCTCGACGCGATTCGCCAGATGTTCGGGGTTGCGCTGGTAAAGTTTTTTGCTGACCGGCAGCCACATGTAAATAAACACGATGACTCCGCCCAGCACGTGCAGGCCGTGTAAACCGGTAATTGTAAAATAACTGGCGAAATAAGCGCTGTGAGTTGGCAGAAACATCGTTGCACGCTGGACATCCGCCTTCTCGATCGTGGCGATTTTGTCAGTCACCGGCAGCGGTATAAAGTGCGGCCGATCCATCGCCGGATCGTCGGGATCAGCATTCACGGGATCCAGTGCGACTTCGTATTCCGTTGCGTTTTGACTATGCAGGTGCCCGGTGATCTCGATTCGCGGTTCGAGCCCCTTTTCAAGGCGTCGTTCGTTACCGAGATATTTTTCGTACTTCGCGAGTGCACCTGGTTTAATGTAAGCGCCGAAATGCTCGAACTTCTGCGGCCATTCGTAAGCGAGCTTGACGGTCAAGAAAATCAACCCGCACGTGATCGTGGCCAGCATGTACCACCAATAGGCCCGATATCTTCTCATCTTTAGCGACGCCCATGCAAGCACCACTGTGACCGACGATATGATAAGGATCGCCGTGTTCATCGTGCCGACTGGGACATTGAGTAGCCCATGCGGCCACGTCCCCGGCGCTGCATCGATGCGCAAGAAAATGTAGGCTGAAAAGAGCGCGCCAAAGAGCATTACTTCCGACGCGAGGAATAACCAGATGCCAATCTTGGCGTTCCAAAGTCCAGTGTCGGGACGATTGGAAACTGTATACGGAATTTCCATCGGTAGAACTTAGGCCAGAACTGGTTCAGCGGGCGGTTTTCGGCGAGTGCGCTCCGCCGGTTCCACCGGTTCGTTCTGCATCGTGAAATCGCGTTCGCGACCGGGCAGACTATATTCGTAAGGACCGCGATAGGCCACGGGAGTATGAACAAAATTTCCATGTGGCGGTGGTGAAGGCGCAGTCCACTCCAGGGTGGTCGCTTCCCACGGATTGTCGTTCACTTTTTCGCCGTGCTTGATGCTCCAGAAGAAATTAATGATGAATGGAATTTGGGCGAGCCCCATCGTCCAGGCTGCCCATGAGATCGGATGGTTCCATTGAAAACCAGTCAATCCCCAAATCGTATGCTCGTTCGCGACGCCCCACCCTTGTCCGCCATCGTACCACCGCCGATGCATTCCGGCCATCCCCTGCAAAAACATCGGCAAGAAAATTAGGTTCATGCAAATGAGCGTTGGCCAGAAATGCACTTTGCCCCAGAACTCGCTCATCTTTCGGCCAGTCGCTTTCGGGAACCAATAATAGACGCCAGCGAAGAGTCCGAAAATTGTGCCCGGCGCAACGATGTAATGAAAGTGCGCGATGACGTAATAGGTATCGTGCAAATAAAGATCGGCCGAATTAAATGCCAGCGGGATGCCGGTAAGACCGCCAATTCCGAACATCGGCAGAAACGCGATGGCGAAAAGCATCGGCACATTGAAGCGAATCGAGCCGCCCCAAAGGGAAATGAAGAACGCGCTTAAGATAATCACCGATGGAATGGAGATCAGCAGCGTCGTCGTTTGAAAAAATGCGCTGACCGCCGTGCCCATGCCGGTAAGCCACATGTGATGCGCCCAGACGATGAAGGACAGAAATCCGATTACCAACACGGAAAAGACCAACGATTTGTATCCCCAGAGCGGCTTGCGCGAGTTGTTTGCCAGAATTTCCGCCACAATGCCGAACGCGGGTAAGATCAGCACGTAAACCTCGGGGTGCCCGAGGAACCAGAACAAGTGTTGCCACAATAGAGGGCTCCCACCGCCGCTGATCGACATTGGCACGCCATTCACCACCAGACCGGTTGGCAAGAAAAAACTCGTATGCGCAAGGCGATCCATCAATTGCATGACGATCGCAGCCTCGAGCGGAGGAAATGCCAGCAGCAAAAGAAACGCGGTGACAAATTGCGCCCAAACAAAAAACGGAAGTCGCATCCAGGTCAGCCCTTTGGCACGCAATTGAATGATTGTGGTGATGAAGTTGACGGCGCCAAGCAACGATGAGGTGATCAGAAAAATAAACCCGATCAGCCAGAGAGTCTGGCCATTGAACACCGGATTATGTCCCGGGCCGGAATCCGCAATCCCCGCGAGCGGCGTATAGGAAGTCCAGCCACTCTTGGCCGCGCCACCCGGCACGAAGAAACTAATCAGCATAATCACGCCGCCAACCCCAAACGCCCAAAAACTTGCAGCGTTCACCTTTGGGAAGGTCATATCCGGCGCGCCAATTTGCAGCGGCACAACGAAGTTTCCAAACGCTGCGAACGCCAACGGCACCACGCCGAGAAAAATCATGATTGTGCCGTGCATGGCACCGAGCGAGTTGTAAAAATCAGGCGTCATTTTCCCGTCTGGCATTGAGCCAGGTCCGAAGATATGCGGGAGAAATTTGCCGATCACCGGCAGCGCCTGGCCAGGATATGCCAGCTGCCAGCGCATCAACATCATCAGGCAAAAGCCCAGGAATAGGAACGCGAGTCCGCAAAGACCGTACTGAATCCCAATCACCTTGTGGTCCGTGGAGAAAATGTATGTTCGCCACCAACCAAGCTCGTGGTGTTCATGTTCGCCAGCGTGCGCGGGTGGGTCGTGATGCGTTTCGACGGAAGCAGAAGAATCCATTTCAGGAGAAAGTTATCGTTTCAATATCTAAAGGGAAGCGCGGTTTGCAAAGCCGAAAAACATTTCGCAGACCAAAACGGGGCGCTCGGCTGGGGGCCGGACTGGCTTTATCGCGCACTAGTGGTCCTAGGCACCGGTGTTCCACCATTTCGACAAGCGTGTTTTCGGAATTTCCGGAATCGCGGCCTTATCATAATGCGAGGTATCGTTGAAAAGGGTCAATCTCGCGCGTGTGGGGTTTCGAAAGTCCACAATATTCAGTGCGGCCGGTTTTTGGTCGAGATTGTCGCGGTATCGCCGCGGGTCGAATCCGAGCAACGAGCTCAGCAAAAGCCGGATCGTCGCCTTGTGAGACACAATCAGAATCTTTTCGCCAGGATGCTCGCGCACTAAATCGATTAATGCTGGCAACGCGCGCGCCGTTACGGCCAGCCCGCTCTCCCCGCCGGCCGGGGCAAATGTGTATGGGTCCTTTTCCCATTCGGCCATTTCCTCCGGAAATTTTTCTTCCACTTCGCGCCGCTTCATCCCCTCCCAGTGACCGTGCGAGATTTCCCGGAAACCGTCGCATGTTTGCACGGGGAGATTGTGCGGCCCCGCGAGGATTCGCGCGGTTTCGACCGTCCGACCGAGCGGTGACGCGTAAACGGCGGCAATTTTTTCGTCACTCAATCTCTCCGCAAGGCGTCTGGCTTGTTCGCGACCCTCTTCGGACAACTCGACATCGGTTACACCCGCGAACCGATCCTCGGCGCTCAAAACGGTGGCGCCATGCCGTACTATGAAAACGCGCGTTGCGGGTGCTGTCATGAGATCGATCTGTCATGGCGCAAAATTCCTCAAAAGGCAATCGTCATTCCCAGCGGAGCCGAGAGACCCCGCGCGACCCACAGGTAGCGTCACGGGATGTCCCGACTCTGCTCGACATGACGAAGCACTGTTTGGGACTACATATTGCCATGTGGAAAAAGAAGCCAAGTCGCGCTCCATCATTCACCTCGACATGGACTGCTTTTATGCCGCCATTGAGGTTCGGGATCGACCTTCATTGCGCGGCAAACCCGTAGCGGTGGGGGGCGCGCGTGATCGACGCGGCGTATTGACAACCTGCAATTATGAAGCGCGCAAATTTGGAGTGCGTTCGGCGATGCCCACGTTTATGGCACTGCAACGTTGTCCCAATTTGATCGTACTACCGACGCGGTTCGATGTCTATCGCCACGAAGCTGCAGCGATTCGCGGAATCCTGTATCGGTTTACGTCCCTGATCGAGCCATTGTCGCTCGACGAAGCTTATCTCGACGTTACCGCTCATTCCGGAGCACCGGGGCCACTCGCACAGGTGATCCGCGGGACAATCTTTCGAGAAACGAAGCTCACTTCATCGGCCGGAATTGGCCCCAACAAATTGATCGCGAAAATCGCGAGCGAAATGAATAAACCAAACGGCCAATTCGAAGTGAAACCGCAAGAAGTGCCTGGGTTCATGCAAGATCTGCCGGTTCGCAAGATCTGGGGAATCGGCGAGAAGACGGAGCGAAAACTGGAAGAACTTGGGGTAAAAACATGCGGCGAGTTAAAGGGCTTCGCGCGCCCCGAGCTTATCAATCTTTTCGGCAAATTCGGCCTGGATCTCTACGATCTTTGCCGCGGCATCGATGATCGGCCGGTCGAACCGGATCGCCCGCGGAAATCGCTAAGCACTGAGGAAACGTTTGCTGTCGATCTGACGACACTCGAGCAATGCGAAGAAAAGCTGGAGGAGCTCTTTCAGGATTTGATGGCCGATCTGGCGCAAAAGGAGTCAGCCCGGGAGATCACAAAAATATTTGTAAAGCTAAAATTCAGCGATTTCACGCGAACTACTGCTGAGCGCGCCGGCCTTGCGCCGACGTTACCAGATTTCCGCGCTCTTCTCGATGAAGCGTTTGGTCGTACGGGAAAGCCGGTGCGTCTCATCGGCGCTGGCGTCCGCTTCGCCGAAGCGACACCGGAAAGTGCACAGCTGGATCTGTGGTAGGGCGCGACCGCCGGGCAGGCCGAATTGCCACTCGCTCGCGCCAAGCTGCGGGCTAACATTTGTCTTCGTCGAATGACTTCCGCGCAGGAAACGAAAATCAGGCAAACCGGTTGTGATGTTCGTTTTGATAACCTGGCGCGACAGCTGTACGCGACTGATGCTTCGATTTATCAGGTCAAGCCGCTCGGCGTCGCGTTTCCGAAAGGCGCAGAGCAGGCAAGTGCAGTGATTCGCGCAGCCGCTGACGCCGGCGTGTCAGTCACTCCACGTGGGGCCGGCACGAGTCTGGTAGGGAATGCGATCGGCGAAGGGTTGATAGTCGAGTTCTCGCGGCACAACCGCCAGATCACTGACCTTGACCTCGAAAAACACAACGTGCGCGTCGGGGCAGGCGTTGTGCTCGATCAACTCAACGATTTTCTCAGGCCCCATGGATTTTGTTTCGGTCCGGACGTAGCAACGAGTTCACGAGCCACGCTTGGCGGAATGATCGCGAACAATTCCTCCGGCGCGCGATGCCCAGTTTACGGCACAACCGCTGATCACGTGATGTCTCTGGAAGTTGTGATGGCCGATGGTCGCACCGAAAAGATCGGCCCAATGCACCAATCGTTAAGCTCGGAGCGAGTTGAAATCGAGAATCTCATTCGTGCACGAAGCGCGGAAATGACCGAACGCTGGCCGCCGGGCCTGATAAAACGCTGGCCCGGTTACGGCATCGAAAGATTCCTGCGAGCTCCCAACGATCTGACAAATATCTTCGCTGGCAGCGAGGGAACGCTCGCCGCGATTTTCTCCGCCGAACTTAAGATTTCGCCGCTGCCGAGTGAGAAAGGCCTCGGTTTGATCTTTTTTTCCTCAGTCGATGAAGCGATGCAGGCCACGGTTGAGCTTCTGGATCTTAAACCCGCCGCTATTGAACACATCGATCGTCCATTACTCGATCAAACCAAAGGCCAGCTCCATTTTCAGGCGGCGCGCCACTTGCTCGAGCTCGACACCCGCCCTTGCGAATCGATTTTGATCGTTGAGTTCTATGATGACGTCGCTGAACGGTTGTCGACTTTACAATCGAGAAAAATCGGCTTGCGCACTAAAACTCTCACCGAGCCAGTGCAAATGAATTTGGTTTGGTCGGTGCGCAAATCCGGCCTCTCCCTTTTGACCGGCTGCATCGGACCTGCCAAGCCAGTCGCGTTTATCGAAGATGCGGCTGTTCGCCCGGAACAATTGCCGGAATACGTGCGTGGATTGCGATCGATCATGCAACCGCTCGGACTGGAAGCGAGTTACTATGGTCACGCTGCCAGCGGACTTTTGCACGTCCGCCCCGTGCTCGATTTGCACGATGCAAATGATCTGAAAAAGTTTCGGCAAGTCGCAGATGAAACCTCTGCGCTGGTGCGGCAGTTCAAAGGCTCGCTTTCCGCCGAGCACGGCGTCGGCATCGCGCGCACTGAATACATGCGGCAGCAACTTGGCGATGAGCTGCTCGGATTAATGCGCCAGATCAAGCGAATGTTTGATCCCAAGAATATTTTCAATCCGGGAAAAATTTTCGAGGTAGGGTCGGCGGTGCGAGCCGGAACGGCAGAACAGCGCGGCTTCCCTACCAGAATCGACAATCATCTGCGCGAAAACTTCACGCGAACGTTAGAACTCCCATTCGAGCCCGTGCTCGCCTTCGCATTTAAAGACCGTTCGTTCATCGGCAACCTTGAACAATGCAACGGATGCGGCGGTTGCCTTAAAAAAAATGGCATCATGTGTCCAACATTTATGGCCACCCACGAGGAAGTCATGTCCACTCGCGGTCGCGCCAACATAATCCGGGCCGCGCTGGAACTGCGCGTTAGCGGACACGATCCGTTGTGTTCAACGGAATTGGACGCCGCACTGAGCAATTGTCTCTCTTGCAAAGGGTGCACGCCCGAATGCCCGTCGAACGTGAATCTGTCGCTGCTCAAGGCGGAATTGATGCACGCGCGATACAAGCGTGACGGTATGCCGTTGCGTGAACGCTTTCTCAGCAATGTCGATTTGTTAGGCCAAATCGGCTGTGCAATGCCGGCGCTCGCAAACGCCCTTCTCGATTACAGGCCGATCCGTGTCGCGATGGAAAAAACGTTTGGACTCTCAGCGAGACGGTCGCTGCCACATTATGCTGAGGAGCGGTTCGACCGATGGTTTTCGAAACATTCAAGGACGTCTGTGTCGGACGCCACGGCGTTTCACAGACACGCTTTACAAAAGCGTGGTGAGATCATTCTTTGGGATGACACATTTGTACGCTATCACGAACCACAGATCGGAATCGCCGCGGTCAAAGTGCTGGAGGCACTCGGGTTCGAAGTTTTGCTTCTAAAGAACCGTCGCTGCTGCGGACGACCAGCGTTTAGTCAGGGCAATCTGGACACCGCGGCGAAACTGGGAAAAGACAATGTGGATCTTCTCTCATCACTCCTTAATGCCTGTCCCACGCGGATGTCCAAGCCGCCAATTCTGTTCCTCGAGCCGTCGTGCTGGTCGATGTTCGTGGAAGACTATCGCGAGCTAAGGATCGAGAACGCAGAAAAGATCGTGCCGCGTTGTTTTTTGTTCGAAAAATTTGTAGACGACTTGCTCGCCGGCGATCCACAAGCATTACCTTTTGAAAAATCGACCGCTTCGAGCCGTCAAGTTTCGGCGAAGCGCGCCAAACATGAGGATCAACGCGTGAACGTTGCGATCCACCCTCATTGCCATGCCAAATCGATCTTGGATCCGGCATTCATGAAGCGGTTGGTAGAACGATTGCCGGGTCATCGTGCAACGCTACTCGACACAGCATGCTGCGGAATGGCAGGCGCATTCGGGGCACTCGCCGAGAAATACGATCTCTCGATCCAAGTCGCCCAGGATTTGATCGACAAGATCGAAAATCAAGCACGCGGGACAGAGATCATAGCCTCGGGAACAAGTTGCCGGCATCAAATCAGCGATCTGACGAATGCACGCCCGAAGCACATGGCGGAACTGCTCGCTGAAGCTTTGCCGTAACCGGCGCCGGCTGCAAATATGCAAGCGGCGTTTCCTTTATTGACTATCCCGGGCTTCACCCTAGCCTCGCCTCCATGAATCCAGTCGTTGCCTCCGATAAGCTTAAACGCGCTGAAGTCTGGGCCGAGGACGACGAGTCAGTTCATTGGGCTGGTGCTTTCGCCGTGTATGGCGGCCACGGCACGACCGCGTCTTCCACTATCGTTTATGAGATCGAGCCAGGAAAACGCCTCGGCTGGCATACCGATGCCACCGAAGAGACGCAGTACATCATCGCCGGAACCGGGGAATTGCAGATGGAAAATGGCAGTACCCACCGCGTCGGTCCGGGGAGTGTTTTTGCCATTCCAACGCCGGTAAAACACGACCTCGTTAATGTCGGTGAGGAAACATTGCGTGCCGTCGCTTTTTTCGCGGCTGCGATGTTCACCCAAAACTTCGACAACGTGATGATGCCGCCGAAAAGCCACATCCTCGGCACCCCGAATCGAGAAGGCTAGGCGCTTTCCAAACGCGACGGTAAAATCAAATACCCGGGACGCCCGCGCTCGCGGCCAAACTGCGTGCTACCCTTTCGGCTTGGGTGGTTCGCCCGGCTTTGCGGCTTCGCCCGGTTTGGGAGGTGCACCAACCGCTGAGCCGCCAGGAAGTTCTTCGTCGGGAGCCGCAAGTATTTCCGGTTCAGTAAACGAATTGGAATGACTCGCGAGCTCCTTGCGCAACGCGGCAATCTGTTCAGCTGTTACCGGGCTAGCGTTGTTCCCCCACTCACTTCGCTCGTATGTAAGAACGTCGGCGATTTTTTGGTCGGTCAACGTTTTGTCCCATGGTTGCATCACGGCCGCACCGAATTTCTGGCCCTTTACGGTGACCGGACCTGTCAAACCCTTGAGAACAATCATCGCCGGGCGCCGTGAGCCGCCGGTCGTAAATTCCGAACCGGCCAATGGCGGATACTGCCCTGCCACCCCGAGACCGTTCGCTTGATGACACGTCTGGCAATTAGCCGCAAAAACCTTCTTCCCACGATCATGCGGAGAAAGTTCGGCCTCCGGTTGGGCGCCCTGTGGTCCGGTAACTTTTTTCATGGTGGGCATTTCGCCGCCGTATGGATCAAGCGCCTCACCGCTGAAATTTCCCGAGTAACGGCCAAGATAAGCTCCACCAAAAAATACTGCCAGCCCGTATACTGCGATCAACCAGATGGAAAGCGGTTCGCGACCCACACGCGGCTCGCGTTTCTCGCGTTGCACCGCGGCATGGACGTCCTGCACATCAGCGACTTCGCTGTAGTCCATACCCTGGCCGGAAGGCGGCTCTGCTGGTGGAGTGTTCTCGTTCATTTCGCTGGTTGTCCTCCAGGCGCAGGCGACGGTGAAGCCGCCGGCGATGCAGCGGTTGGCGCCGCGGCCGACCTGACGCCTTTCAATGGATGCGATTGATTAAGGGCCATCATGTAGGCCACAAGACATTTCGCATCGTAAGTGGGAACAATTTCCCAACCCTCACGCGGGGCGTTGGAACCGGTAAGTTGCAAAGCGTCTGATGAACGCGCGTCACTGATTCGGCGAGTTTGGTAGAGAAAACGATAGGACGGCATGTTCGAATCAAAATTGATACTGCGCGGCGAATAAAGATGCACGTGATGCCAGGCAGCGGAATACATTGGCGGCAATCCCGCGGTTTGCTCGGGCCAAGGTGGTCCTGCCGCAGGCGGTGACGCAGCCGCAGCTGGACTTGTGCCCGCAGTGGCTGTCGCAGGAGACTTTGAAGGTGGAGGATTCGGCGGACCGGGGCTGGTCGGCGGTTTCGATGCAATAGCATCGGGCGATGTTGCCGCCGCGGCTGCAGGCGAGCTCGCGGTTGAAGGAGACGCTGCAGCTGACGGCACCGGACTACCCGCCTTCGCCGAGGCTACGGCGCCCGGGGAGGCCGCCGCTCCTTGTGGCGCGGGACTTGCCCCGCCGGTGGACGAAGGACTTTCCTCTTCTTTTGGCGCGCGTGCGCCGATGTTCGCAAGGTCCTGACCCATGCGCATCTTTCCAAGAAAAACAGGTCGCTCAAAAATGTAGTCCCGCGGCGCGCTGCGGCGGTCACCCCATTTTCGCTCGATATCGGCGCCCGAATACTCAGCGCGGACTTGTTCACTGTGACAATAGTTGCAGCCGTTGGCAGCGTAAACGCGCGCTCCCCGTGTGACCATTCCCGATTGCGGCATCGGATAGACGTCCGTGCCTTCCTCGTCAGATTGAGGATTGAGATGTCCGATTTGCCAATTTGGGATCACAGTCAATCCCACCCAGGAGAACGCAAACGTCCCGAAGATTCCGAGGAAAAGAGCGGTGAGACCTTTCATCAGTGAGGTTCAGCCCCCTCCGATTCAACTGGGTTAAGAAATGTGGGCACGGTTGATTTGCGACCCAGGCCGAAAAGCATCAATCCAAAGTGATATGCAAAGATGAAGTGTGACACCGTCAGCAAAATGCCGGACAAGCTGCGTCCGCGCAGGTAAGGCAACACCGATTCGACGCTTTCACTGAAAGCCAGCGAAGGATTTTCCATGCTCGCCCCCTGCGTAAGACCACCGGCGAGTAGCATCAGCGTCATCAGCCCAATGCCGTAGGCGGATGCCCAGAAATGCAGTTTGATCAACGACCCGTAGCGCCACTCGCGCCCAATCAGTCGCGGCACGATGTAGTACATCGAACCGAAAATCACCATCGTGAAAAATGCATAAAGGCCGAGATGCGAATACGCGATGCTCGCCTGCGTAAAGTTCATGTAGCGCGCAACCGAGCGCAGCGAAATCAAAATACCCACCAGACTAAAGACGGTGTAAGACATCGCACCGAACACGGTAAAACGCAGTGTCGGGCTGTAACGCATCAGCGGGAAATACCCTTGCATCGTCATGTGATGATTGAGCCCAACGGTCGCGACCGGAATCAGCGTGAGAATTGTGGCTGCGATACTTGCAGTGACCATCCATGCTGGAAACGGTCCATCGACGAGGCGTTGCATCCCGGTCCAGCTCGAGAACAGCGCGTAGCTCCAGAAGCCGATTGCTGCCAGATGATAACTGTACACCGGACGTCCGATCACCTTGGGAATCATGTAATAGGCGGTGCCGAGGCCGATCGCGCCGAACCAGAGAAAGAGCAGATTATTCGCGTACCACCAGCCGACAGCCGCTTGCAACACTCCCTGCACTGGAACGACGAAGAGCATCAACTGGCCAGCTGCGTAAAGCCACGGGAACCAGAGGAAGGCGGCGAGTAAATACCATTGCGTAATGTAAATTTGTTCGCCACGCCGAAACCGAAACATCAGCACCGCCCAGGAGGCAACCAGCGTGTAAGCGACAAATAGAATAATCGCGGCATAACTGGGGAACTCGAGCCATTGATAACCAGTGCTATCGCCGAGAAGAATTCCGCCCACGCCCAGGAGAACTCCCAAGTTCCAAAATCCAGCGCCCGCAACCAAGAGCAGCGGATAACGCAGGACTGTGCGACACAATCGGGCCATCAACCAAATTGCCGTGCCCATGCCGGCCATGGACGCCCAGCCATACACCATCACGTTCATATGGGCAGGGCGCATCCGTCCCCAAGTGAGGAAACTAATGTCAGAAAGTAAATCCGGCGTGTGCAGCTTGAATGAAACAAATCCAGCTAACAGTGTTCCGAGGATCAGCCATCCCACGGCCGACGTGTAAAAGATCAACACCGGTACGCGTGTTGAGGCGTCGATGAGGGCGCGTTCCAATTGCTCCGTGTCACCTGCGGCAACGGAAACAGCCGGTTCTTTTAGTGGAATTCCGGTGGCGTTCATGGGCTTTTGGCGGGGCTTGGTGAAGTGGGCGACTGGGAAGCGGCCGGAGATGCCGATGCCTGGGATGCCGGTGAAGACTGCGGACTAGAGACCGCCGCTCCTTGAGCTGCGGCAGGCGCAACGGGTTGAGGTGATGCTTGTGCGCCGCCGGGTTTCGGAGACGTCGCAGGGGCCGGGGAAGTGGCACTCGCTGGAGCGCTTGCGGTTGCTTGCGCCTCAGGTGTAGCGATCGGACCTGCCGGCGCCGGCTTTTGCTTTACCAACTCGGCAACCGTCAATTCCATGGCACGCTCGATCGGGATGCGAGCGAGGCCTTTGGGCTTGTCGATCCAACCATAAGTGGTCAAAGCCTTGTCGGCTTCCTCGCGTAATGTCTTCAAATTCTCCACGCGCTTTTTCGCGCGGGTTTCTTCGTAATCACTTCTACGCGGGGCCGGCCCAATAATCGCGAGCACGATCACACCAAAAAGCCCAAAGAGAAGAACGATCCCGAACCACACGGACCATGGAGCACGTGCTTGGGCAACTTGACGAAGTGATTCGGTAGCAGCCATATCAGTTCACCAAGTTCAAGGACTCAATCAGGCGCGGATCGCGAACTGGAAAAAGAGCAGTCCGAGGCACAATTCGCAGATAAACAAAACCGAGCGTTGCGCCGATGGCGATGAGGGAAAGCAAATCCCAGATGCTGACGTGCACCCCTGTTCCGTGTAACGCGGGCAGGACGATGATGTACATGTCCAGCATTTGCATGAACAGGATCCATCCCGCCACCCAGCAAAGACGCCGCGGCTCCTTTTTGATCGATTGCAATAGAAGGATCCCAAAACAGATAAAGAAGCGTCCAACGACCAGCAGCATACTCAGCGCCCACCACGATTCAGTGTTTCGAGTAATGAAGAATTCTGTCTCTTCCGGGATGTTCGCGTACCAGATGAGCATGTACTGGCCGAAGCCGATGTAGGCCCAGAAAATGCAGAAGGCCAGCATCCATTTCCCCATAGTGTGGTAGTGCTCCAGGGTAATGATATCCTTCAAATAACCAGCCCGTCGCAAGGCTGTGATGACTAGGACGAGCAGTGACATCGAACTCCCCGCTGCGCCCGCGAAGATGTACACGCCAAACATGGTGGAGAACCAGTGATAGTTCAGGCTCATGAGCCAATCGAACGCGCCAAAGGTGAGACAAAGGGCGAACATTGGCAGGCTGATAAACGCGACCTTGCGCATTAAGATGGTGAACCGTGGACTTCCATCCTTGTCCTGTTTCACCGATAAGCGGCGCAAAACGAGTG
>Ga0193722_1000051_pt1 | contig 26779 bp, 26 predicted proteins | sample H2m1metaG_FD_143044 | JGI IMG/M metagenome (GOLD analysis project Ga0193722, IMG submission 143044) | Soil microbial communities from a riparian zone of the East river system, Colorado, United States - H2m1 | ecosystem: Environmental > Terrestrial > Soil > Riparian zone | place: USA: East River...
CCTCGGTCCGTTTGTCTACCGGATCGAAAGGAACATACTTTTCCTGTTGATAGCTCTTAAGTATGGCAGGGTCCGCCAGCCCAGCCATCACTGCGAGATCGATCGGATCGTTATCTGCCGCGCGCGAGGCTAGTGATGCCATGAGAATCAATGTTGCCGGGTCGGTACCAGCCGAGGGCTCTGCTTCGCCGAGGGTTAGTTTGTTCTGGGTCAACGTGCCAGTCTTATCGGAGCAAAGCACATCAACGCCCGCCAATTCCTCGATCGACTCCAGTCGAGAAACGATTGCTTTACTCCTGGCAAGCATCCGAGCGCCCAAAGCCATGGTTACCGAGAGTACGGCAGGCATGGCCACGGGCACTGAGGCTACCAAGAGGATAAGAACGATTTCGGCGAGTCTTAACAAAGCAACCCGATCGTAATGCCCGCGCATGTCGAAAAGCCGGCTGGCTACCAGGATCACAACCAAAACCAGCGCCAGGATAATCAGGAAGTTACCGATCTTCATTACGGCTCTCTGAAAGTGGGAAACACTTCCGGCGCCTGCTACTAGTTTTGCAGTGCGCCCAAAAAACGTGTTCACTCCAGTCGCAGTAATCACTGCGACCATTTCTCCCTGTTTGACGACGGAACCCGCGTAGGCGTCCTCGCCGGATTTCTTGGAGACCGGAAGCGATTCCCCCGTGAGCGCGGATTGGTCGATACTGATGTAGTCGCCCTGGATGAGGTTACAGTCGGCGGGCACGACGTCGCCGAGATACAAGCGAACGATGTCTCCGGGCACGAGCGTCCGTGCATCGACTTGCTCCCATTTTCCACTGCGAAGCACGCGCGCCTTTAAAGCCAGAGAATTCTTCAAAGCGTCCAGCGCGTTGGAAGCTTCGTTTTCCTCCCAGAACCCTAACAAGGCGTTGAACAGCAGAAGCGAGGTAATGATCGTAAAGTCCCCCCAGTCTCCGACAACCAGTGCCATCAGAGCGGCAGCCTCGATCATCCATGGTATGGGTCCCCAGAAATAAACGAGAAAGGCCGAAAGCGCGCTTTTCTTTTCCTCCGGCAGCGCATTTGGTCCGTATTTACTCAGCCGTTCCTGCAGTTGGCCGGGATTCAGACCGGTCTTGGGATCAGTCCCAAGCTTCGTCAGAATTTCGGCGACCGTGGGACTAGGGGATCCCCCGGCATTAGGCCCTGCCATGAACAACTCCTCGGCTCATTCGATTGGAGGACGTCATAACTGGTCCGGCGTTCGATGACTAGAAAAAATCCAACAAGCAGCGATGCCCAATGCGCGCTCCATGGCGACCCGGTCGTCTACATCGCCTTATAATCAACCGTAATGGTGCGATAAAGCAGCGAGCCATGCTGCGCAGAGAAATAAAAAAGCTCCAGCATCGTCGCGCCCACCATCCATTGATAGCCAACCAGCGTCTGGATGACGTCGGTGTCAGTGTCGCGGGAACGTGACACAAGTTTTCCCGTCCCGTACTTCTCGTCGAAATATCTGCGAATTTCTCCCATCCGCTGGTTGTAGCGTTCAATCGACCAATCCGGGTATTCGTATTGCAACTCCACCGCCACAAGCGCTCTCTGCTTAAAAGTAAACAGCGTGCGCTTTAACCCAGGATGAAACAGCCCTTCCACTGTCCAGACGTCCCGGTTTTCCTTTTTGTCCCGCGAAGTGATTTTCGCTTTCGCGCCGCGCAGGACCGCTTCCACATGTGCCATCGAGTCGTTCCAGCGAAAGCCGAACGGCGGCAATAGTTCATCAACAGAATATGCCTGCGTCGCAGAAAGAAGAAGTCCAATGACGCTGATCAAAAGCTTTCGGCATATTGCGCCCCGGTTCCAATTAAGAACGCAATTGGCGTGGTTGTTTATCTTCGTGTGCGTAGCCCGCATTTTGGTCGCCATCCCAGTGGCACTCTGGAGGCGGGAAAAGTGCGTGCACGGGCCAATTCGGTCAAATCGGGAATGGCAGCCATCGCGATGTGAATCGATTGATCGCTTCGCTACAACGACGGCTTCCGTCAGGAACAAATCGGCGGCGAAATTCTTTTTTGTTTTTCCTCGGACACGTGTTTTTCTCTTTTCTAGTCAAGAAGAATTTTGTTTGTGATGAAAAATAAAATTCTTTTTTTTCATTTTTTTTCTTGTCGATTTTGAAAACGATTTCTAGTCTCAAGCCCGCTGGCGAGGCAGAAACAAGAGCGCATGTGAATAAGTTGTGAACATTTCTGAGAAACTTTTAGCAGCGAGAATGAACGAGACGAAAAACTTCCCGGAACAGCGATGGAACGCGCGAGTCTGCCCGGACGCATGCGAAGGATCGCCGAAGCGTGGCACAGCCTCTTTTCCCTCGTATCTACGCCCTTTTGACGTTTTTTTCCCGCATTTCTTCAGCGGAATAGGTTTGAGACCGGCCCTAGGCCGCTCCCCTTTTCCCGGACGATTTTCCGCGGTATCAGCGAGTGTGGCGATCGTGTAACACTGTTAACAAGTCGGCTATGGACAAGAAGTGTACGCAGCTGTGGCAGCAATTATCAGCCGCGCTCAAACCACAGATTAGCTCCGACAGCTTTAAACGCTGGTTCTCGGCCGTCGAACTTGTTGAGGCCAAAGAGAAATCGCTCACGCTCCGCGTTCCAAACAACATCTATCAGTTTTGGATAGAAAGTAATTACATGCCGGCACTGCAAACTGCGATCGTGACGACGTTTGGCAGCCCGCGCCCCGTGAAGTTTTGCTCACCGTCGGGAACCGGCACGCAAACGCCTACCGAGGATGCCGCACCGCTGGAAGAAATTTTGCCGGAGCCGCCGGCCGACACTAAACCAGGCGCGACCGTGCCCGGACTCAATCCACGGAACACGTTTGAATCTTTCGTGGTTGGTCCGAACAATGAAATTGCTCATGCCGCCGCTCTGGCCGTGGCGCAGGCGCCCGCACGCACGTACAACCCGCTGTTCGTTTATGGCGGTGTCGGTCTTGGCAAGACCCACCTGATGCAGGCTATCGGCCAGTACGTTTGGGCCAAGAAGAAAAACGTGAAGGTAATTTACGTCTCCAGTGAACTGTTCATCAACGAGTTCATCGATGCGATCCAGCACAGTAATCTGGTCAAGTTCCGGAAGCGTTATCGCCAGGTCGACCTTCTCCTGATCGACGACATCCAATTTCTCGGCGGCAAAGAGCGTTCCCAGGAAGAGTTCTTTCACACATTCAATACACTTTTCGATGGGCATAAGCAGATCGTCCTGTCCAGCGATCGGCCGGCTTCCGAGATTTCGAATCTGGAGCACCGCCTGGTTTCGCGCTTTGAGTGGGGGCTCACCGCTGAGCTTCAGCCTCCAGACATCGAGACGCGCATGGCGATCTTGCGGAAGAAAGCGCGTGGCATGCAGATCGTATTACACGACGAAGTTTTTCAATTTCTTGCGAGTCGCATTCGGACGAACGTGCGTCGATTGGAAGGCGCGCTCATGCGTGTGGCATCGTTTGCCTCACTCAGCGGCAGAGAACTGACGCAGGAGGTCGTGGAGCATTTGCTAAAGGATATTTTACAGGAGGAAGGACGCCATTCCATCACAATCGAACAGATTCAGCGGCGCGTGGCCGAACATTTCGATGTGCGCATCGCCGACATGACAAGCAAGCGGCGCCCGGCCAGCATCGCCTTTCCGCGGCAAGTGGCGATGTATCTCGCGCGCGAGCTTACCAAGGCGTCCTTGAATGAAATTGGCGATGCATTCGGGGGACGCGATCACGGCACGGTGCTGCACGCCTGCAAACTGGTAAAGAAACGAATGGTCGAACAAGACAACATTCGCCAGACGATATCCTTCATTGATAGTTCCCTTCAACGTTGAGTGGTGCGTTTCCAGCTTGCGATTCCGGCTGCCGCAGCTACAACATTCGGTCGCCACGACGACACGAGTCCGCCGTGGTAGACTTACCCCGACATTGGAGAGATTTGCGGTTGCCGAATAAAACCCAAAGCTTTACATCTTAGACCGTCATAATGAAATTTAGTGTTGCGAAAGAAAAACTGCTCGAAGGTCTGCAGCAGGTTCAAAACGTCGTCAGCACTCGCACTACTCTTCCTATTCTTTCCAACGTTCTTTTGCATGCGCACGGTGAGGAAATTCACCTCACTACAACAGATCTTGATGTCGGTGTGCGCGGCAGTTGTGAAGCGGACGTAGAAAAAGAAGGAGCGACTACACTTCCCGCTCGTCGCCTCTTCAACATCGTCCGTGAACTGCCTTCGAGTGAGATTCAAATAGATGTTAACGGAAAAAACGCCGCCTCCATCCGGAGCGGCCAAAGTTTTTTCAAAATTCTCGGGCTGCCCGAGGAAGAATTTCCACCGCTGCCGAAATTCGAGGACGCGAAGGTTGTCACGATTCGACAAAAGGATTTGCGCGACGGTCTGCGCAAAACTTCTTATGCGATATCAACAGACGAGACCCGCTACGTGCTCAATGGCGTTCTGTTCAGCTTCAAGGAGAACAAGCTGACGCTGGTCGCGACAGACGGCCGGCGACTCGCCATGGTCGAAATCGAATTGGAATTCCCGCGCAGCCACGAGGCGGAATTTATTGTTCCAACCAAGGCGGTAACCGAATTGCAGCGCCTGCTTGCCGATGATGGCGATATCAAGGTCAGCATGGGCAGCGGGCAAATCGCTTTTGACCTCAGCAAGACGCTGCTCGTCTCGAAATTGATCGAAGGCAATTATCCAAACTATCGCCAGGTCATTCCGTCCGAGGCAAAAGAGCGAATAAAACTCGAGCGCGAAACCTTTCTGAATTCGCTGCGACGCGTCTCGCTGCTCGCCAGCGACAAGTCGCATTCGGTCAAACTGAATTTCAGCAAAAACAATATCGATATTACCGCTACCACTCCGGAAGTTGGCGAAGCCAAGGAATCCCTCGCCGTTGCCTACAAAGGCCGCGATTTTTCCATCGCGTTTAATCCGGAATTTCTCATGGCGCCTCTGCGAGCGCTCACTGAGGACGAAGTCTTTCTCGATCTCATCGACGAGATGAGCCCGGGTGTTTTGAAAATTCAGACTCCATTTCTCTACGTTCTGATGCCGATGCGCATCAACTCTTAGGCGTTTCGTGAAGGCTATGGTCCACGTTGGCACTTCCCGCGTCTACACCAAAAGGACGGCCTTTTAGAACCGTGGCTACAGCCTGTGGTTGTTAATTCGTTTCGGCTCGCAATACCCGGCGTCGCGGCATGGCGGATTGCACCATCATCAGTTCGGTGACGTTCTCCGGCGTGAGTAAACCGACCAGGCGCTTCATCCGGTCCAGCACTGGCAGCGCCGGGCAATTGCACTCCTGCATGATGCGGAATGCGTCTTCGAAACGCGTTCCGGTGGTTACCGTAGGAATATCCCGTCGCATCACGTCGCCGACGCGGAGCGCAGGATCATTCTTGCGCAACGCGGCGATCAGATCCTGACGTGTCAATAAACCGGCGACGCTGCCCTTGTCATCAACGATTGGAAAATCGTGCTGCGAAGTCGCAAGCAACGCGTCGACCGCTTCTTGCAAGCTGGCGTCTGCCGAGAGCGTGCGAAATTCGCGCACCATTGCGCTCGAGACCGGGAACCTACGTGAGATATCCTTCATCTGCGCCAGGGCTGCTTCCTGAGAGGCACCGATATAAACGAAAAGCGCGATGAAGAGGAGAAACGGATTCCAGAGCAAACCAATGAAACCAAAGACGAATGCAAAGCCCTGGCCGACGGTGGCGGCGACCTGTGTAGCGCGCGCATAACTCAGCCGTGTGGCGAGCAGAGCGCGTAGCACTCGCCCGCCATCCATTGGAAATGCCGGCAGCAAATTAAACAGCACCAGGATGATGTTAATCGTCAACAATTGGGCAACGAGACCGCCGCCTTCAACGCTCGAGGGATTCAGCAACGCTTGCGATCCGCCTGCGACGAACAAACCGAGCGCGATCACCACATTCACCAGGGGCCCCGCTACTGCGATGATTAATTCCTGCACCGGTTCCTCCGGCATGCGCTCCAGTCGCGCAACACCGCCGATCGGCAGCAAGGTGATGTCCGGCGTGTTGATCCCGAACGCCTTCGCAGCGAACGCGTGCCCGAACTCGTGCAACACCACGCAGAGGAAAAGAAGCAAAACAAATACGACGCGGCTCAACGCCGCCGCGGAACCGCCTTGCGCGTAATAGCCGAAGGCCAACCAGGCAATCAGCAGTAAAAAGGTAATGTGAATCCGCAATTGGATGCCAGCGATGCGGAAGATTGGGAGAGACCAGCTCATCTAAGTCAATTTGCTCTGGTATTGAATCGCGCGCCAGTGCCGCCAAAGCCCGACTGACTGCCGAGAGATTATAAACAGAAGAGAACAAAGAAAACAAAGAGACTGCGTGGAGGAGAAAAACTTCGTTGTCTTCGTTAGCTTCTGTGAAATTACGCCCGATGGAAATTTTTGATGTCGCAATTGTCGGTGGCGGCCCGGCTGGATCGAGTTGTGCGGCATTTTGTGCTCTGGCTGGTTTGCACGCGCTTGTCCTCGAGCGGGAAAGATTTCCGCGAGAAAAAGTGTGTGGCGATTGTATAAATCCATCGTGCTGGTCAGTATTGGAGCGCCTCGCGCTCTCGCCGCGGGTTTTGGACTTGCCGCATTCCAAACTCACCTCTGTCGAGTTCATCGCCATCGACGGTCGCAAAGTCACTGTCGATCTTCCAGCTGGAGACAATTGCGAAATTTCGGTAAAGCGCAGTCTCTTCGATGATCTTTTGCTGAGACGCGCTCGCGAAGTTGGCGCGCTGGTTCGCGAGGAAACAATCGTCACGGTGTTGGAACACAATGGCGATTGGAAAATTGCCACGGCCGCCAGCGGGGATTTTCGCGCCCGCGCATTAATAGCCGCAGATGGACGCAACTCCACTGTTGCACGGCTGCGCAATTTGCTGCCGCGCCCTACGCGCGAACGCGTCGCATTGCAAACGCACATCCCGCTGCCGCAGGACTTCGGCAAGCGCATCGTACTGCAATTTCTTCGAGAAGGTTACTCCGGTCAGGCTCCAGTGAATAAAACCGAGCTCAATCTTTGCCTCGTGGGGAGGCCGCCGACGATTTCCAGGCTGCGACAATGGGCGCAAACCCATTTCGAAATCGCCGCCAATCAGCCCTGGCGCACCATCGCTCCGCTCACACGTGCGCCCGTTCCCTGCGCACATGAAAATCTTCTTTTTATCGGCGACGCCGCCCGCGTGGTGGAGCCGTTTACCGGCGAAGGAATTTATTATGCACTCCGCTCGGGAGAACTCGCAGCAGACGCCATTGCAAAAATCGTCAGAGGCAAAGATCGACAATTAGCGCTGCGAGAATTCGCTCGCGACTGCGCCGAAATGTATCGGGGGAGACTCTGGATTAATCGACTGGCGCGAGCGGCTGTTCTATCGCCTCGGCTGGCATCATTTTTTATCCAAGCTGCGCGAGTTGAACCCATTTTTCGCTCGCTAACTACAAAGATCGCTACACCTAAGTTGTAACCACGATCCTGTCGGTTGTGTGGGATAGATGTGCCTGAGCAACGAGCTACAGGGATTGTCTCGCCGCCTTTACCGTGTTGGACATCAGCATCGCGATGGTCATCGGTCCGACGCCGCCCGGTACCGGAGTGATTGCATTCGCTTTTTTTGATACCTCGTCAAACGCGACGTCGCCGACCAGTCGGTAACCACGCTCGGTCGCCGCGTCATCCACGCGATTAATCCCAACGTCAATGACGACGGCGCCCTCGCGCACGTGATCGGCTTTGACAAATCCGGCGCGACCAATTGCCGCGACAATAATGTCGGCCGAGCGAGTGATCTCCGCGAGATCGCGACTGCGTGAATGCACCACCGTGACTGTGGCATTGGCGTTTGCATTTTTCTGCATCAGAAGCAGAGCCAACGGTTTACCCACGATCATGCTGCGGCCAAGAACCACGACGTGCGCGCCGTTAATGTTGATCTTGCTCTCAATTATCAAGCGCTGGACGCCCAACGGCGTGCACGGAACGAAGCCGCTAGGATCATCCAGCACAAGTTTTGCGACGTTTTCTGGATGGAATCCGTCCACATCTTTGCGCGGATCAAGCGCGCGAACGATTGCCGCTTCGTCGATATGTGCAGGCGGTGGTGATTGAACAAGGATCCCATGAATGTTCGAGTCGGTGTTTAATTCTTCGACGCGGTTTAGAAGCTCGGTCTGAGTAGTCGATGCTGGTAATTCCAATTTCAATGAGTGCAGTCCCAGTTCGCGACACATCTTGTCTTTGGACCGCACATAAGCGCGCGAAGCGGGGTCGTCGCCCACGAGAACCACTGCAAGGCCCGGCGTGACGCGTTTTGCTTTTAGTTCGGTAATTTCACGGCGAAGATCCACATAGACTTTCTCGGCGATCGCGCGTCCATCGATCAGGTTGGGCATAAATTAAGATGTGGCCGAATGCGCGTGCTCCATTGTCGTTCCGAGCGGAGCAAGGAACCCCACAATCGAAGCGCTGATTACACAGGGTTCCATGTGTGATGCAAGAAACTTGTGTGAGGCCCTTCGCTTCGCTCAGGACGACAGTAAAAGGGCAAACGCGGCTACTCTACCAATTTGAATATTGAAAAAAGTTAAAGCTTCAACGCATTTCAACCAGCGACATCATGGCGTTCTGTAAACCCAGGCGTTCGGCTTCAAACTCCTCCGATGTATTAGTCGCGCCGACACGATGCAGCCGGCCAACCAGCACACGCACTTTGGAAAATGGTCGAGGCACAATGAAGCGGTCCCAACTTCCCAGCCGCCAGCAATGCGAGAATTCCAAGTTCATCGGCAACACTGCCGCACCTGATTTCTGGGCAAGAAAAATAATCCCTGGACCAAGTTCGTAAGCCGGGCCGCGCGGACCATCCGGAGTGATCACCACATCGCGACGTGAGGCCAGCACCTCCGTCAGTTGAAGAATTGCACTCGCTCCGAGTCGCGAGCTTGAACCGCGAACCACATCGTAGCCAAAGCGATGGATTGCGTCGGCCAGCAAATCTCCATCACGGCTGGCGCTAATGAGGGCTGCGCCATGGCGATTTGGCAAAAACCGCCGCAAAACCAATGGAAAGATAAGCAATCGGTTGTGCCAGAGCGCGCCGATATAATTTTCCGTGACCGGTTCGCCGACAACCCCCGATTGGTCATCTACCTCGTAGCGCAGCGTTCGCGCCCAAAGCTGCAAAAACCGAGATCCGAACGCGATCAACCACCGCGCGAGCCAGCCTTCGATCTTCAATTTTTCTTGCGTTTCGCCGCTACGCTGTTTTCTCCCCAACGATACGTGTGAGGGCTGGGCAGCCCAATTTGATCGAGAATACGCCAAACCACCGTATCGACGACTGCTGTTACGGACCCCGGACGGCTGTAGAACGAAGGAATCGCCGGCAGCACAATCGCCCCGGCCTCGAGCAAGGTCACAACATTCCGCGCGTGAATTAAATTCCACGGTGTCTCCCGCGGGACCACGATCAATTTCCGGCGTTCCTTCAGAAAAACATCGACCGCTCGCAATAGCGCGCTGTCGCTACAGCCGGAAGCGATTCGTCCCAGCGTAGCCATCGAGCAAGGGACAATCACCATCGCGTCAAAACGCGCCGAGCCGCTGACGAATGGCACGTTCATATCATTTTCAGAATGCTGCGAAACATTTGAAGGGACCTTAAAATCTTTGAGCTCCTGCTTCGCAACCTGACCGGCATGCGCGCTCATGACCAGGTGAACCTCATTTGCAGCACAATCAATCTGCGTAAGCAATCTTTGCAGATAGATCGCTCCGCTGGCACCGGTTGCGGCAATTACAAGTTTCATTGTCTTCCCGCGCAGCAATCACACCTTCGACAGATAATACGGCAACATGTCGCGCCAGTAGTTCCAATCGTGGCCGCGCCATTTCCCGTCGTCGAGCCAGTGCTTGATCCCCTTTGACTTCAAAATTTCCGACAGGCCATAGGTTTCATGGCGCGTGTTGTCCCACTCGCCAGTGCCGAGGACGATGCCCATGTGGTTGTAATTCCATGGATCGGGGGTGTTCGGCAGGTATTCGTAGGGACTGTTGAAATAAATATTGTCGTCGTGATAGCCGTCGAAAAATGAGCTGATGTCGAACGACCCGCTCAAGCTGATCAGATGACTGCTGGTGTCCGGATGACGGAAAGCAATATTCGCCCCGTGATAGGCACCAAGACTGGCTCCGCAGACTGCCACACGCTGACTGTGACATTCGCGGCGCGCGAGATCGAACACGTCGCGGACGATCACATTTTCATACGCGTTATGTGTGCGCATCCGGTCGGCTGGATGAATCGATTTATTATAAAAACTTTCCAGATCGATCGCGTCCGGGCAATAAACCGTCAGCCTGCCTGCATCGATATAGCTGCTCACAGATCCGACCAGACCAAAATCTTTGTTTTGATAATAGCGGCCGAATAAGGTCGGGAAGAGAATGAGCGGCAGTCCGCCGCCGTTTCCGAACACAATCATTTCAAATTCCCGGCTCAGCCACGGCGCGTACCATCTGATGTAGCGTTCGTTCATTGAAAATAGCCCGTCCATCTTGGTTGTACGATGGCCAAATCGCAAGCCCGGTAACGGAACGGGCCGTTGGACCAGTGGAATTAAGAGGCTTGCGCTGTATTTGATCTTCGGCGAACCGTCTGGTTTTTCGATGCCCAAACATACACTTACTGGAAACATCCGGCGGCACCCGGCGTTTCCGTCAAAGATCCTCGGAAACCGGCGCGACATCCTGGTTTATTTGCCGCGCGGCTACGGCCGTCTCTCCCGACGGCGTTATCCCGTGCTCTATTTACAGGACGGCCAAAATGTTTTCGATGCGGCGACTTCGTTTGCAGGCGTGGAATGGGGCGTAGACGAATCCGCCGAGCGCTTAATCAAAGAGAATCTCATTGAGCCGCTCATCGTCGTTGCAGTTGCGAACACTGGCGAACAACGTATTCACGAATACGCTCCGACGCGGGGAGTCATCGATGCCCAGGCGAAACGCAAGAGACGCAGCAAAGGTCTGGCCCGAAAGTATGCGCGCTTTCTGATTGACGAACTGAAGCCTTACATCGACCGAAAATATCGAACAAACCCGGATGCGGAATTCACTGGATTAGGCGGTTCATCCCTCGGTGGTCTTGTGACGCTTGCGATTGGAATTTTATATCCGCAAGTCTTCAGCCGGCTCATCGTGATGTCGCCATCCATCTGGTGGGACGATTTCGCAATTTATCGACTCGTCGATTCGATCGAACAGAAGCCGCCGTTGAAAATCTGGCTCGACACGGGCACAGCCGAACCCGGCTGGGAACAAGCACGCGAATTACTCAATCGCCTCCTGGAAAAAGGCTGGAAGCTTCAGAAGGACGTTTTATACATGGAATCCCAAGGCGGCGATCACAGCGAAGCGGCTTGGGCTGCACGCGTCGAACCGGCGCTACGGTTTTTGTTTCCACCAGTAAGATAGAATTCTCACGTCTCCAGCGGAACCGGCGGCAATGGCTCAGGAGGCGGTGTGGGAGTCGGTGGAGTCGGCTTGCGGTGATGGGACTTCTGGCATTGGTTGGTTTTCGTGTCATGTCAAGCGAAGTCGAAACATTCTCTTGCTGCCGCCGGCGAACATAAACATAGGAGATTCCTCCAGCATTTCGCATAAAGCTGGTTGGCAAACAGCCTCGCCCGGAATGACAAACTACTGCAGCCACTTGTCATAAACTCGGTAAACACGAACGGAGCCCCCAATGAAATCCCAATCTTTTTCGTACGAAAAACTGCGAGCGCGCGGGGACCAGGTCAGCTCGCGCGGCGATTCCGGGTGATTGGGATCGTAAACGAAATAGCGCTCGACTCCAGGATTCGGAGAAAAAGACTTCTGTTTATAGATTAAAACGGCGTGATTGATGCTCATGCGAGGATAGGTAGTAATAAATCCGATAAAGACCTCCCCTCGCGCCAAGGCTGCATTCAAACGATTGTGAGTCTTCTCCTGATACCCGGGACCCTCCTGAAATATCATTCGCGCATTGCCAGGTCGGAAGTAGCTGGGCCAGCCATGCCCAATGTTTAGTTGCAAAAGTTCGCGACAGGCCTCGCTCATTTCCCGCAGGTTCTTGTATCCTGGAAACACAATTCGTTGATTTTCGGGCAATGGCTCTGCCCACGCCGCTCGGTGTGTCACGGCACGAACGCGAGCAGCCAACGGCGTATCGTCCAAGGGAACGCCCTTGGGATCGAAGCGCGCGAACTTCCTAAATTGCATCGCGGTGCGGCATAACACGAAACAGTGGCGATTGTATGCGTCTCGTTTCACCGTCGAATTTTTCCGCAGAGAAGCGTGTCCGTCGTGATATTCGAACACGGTTTGATTTGCGAACGCGAATGTATCGCGGTCGAAACGAAAGTTTGGCTCGACACCTCTTGCAGGTGTCGCACTGATCGCGACGGCGCTGAGCCACGCAACGACATTCGCCAGTTTCCCCCAAGTCCCAAACATCACATCAAGAGCGAGCCGAGGTGGTAGTGGTTTTGGCTTCGCAGAAGACACCCATCCGGCGAAACTTTTGATACCGCTTTTCCAATAGTTCGTCGCTTGGAATCTTGGAAATCTCCTGCAGGACCCGGCGCAGCGCTGAACCTAGATTTGCAGCAACAGAATCATAGTCGCGATGCGCGCCGCCGTCCGGTTCAGAAATAATTTGGTCTACCACTTCCAGCTTCAATAAATCCTGTGCGGTCAACTTAAGCGCTTCGGCCGCTTCAGCAGCATGCTTACGGTCCCTCCATAAAATCGCTGAACACGCCTCCGGGCTGATTACGGAATAATAAGCGTTTTCCAAAATGAGCACATGGTCTGCCACGCCAATGCCAACGCCGCCGCCCGAGCCGCCTTCGCCAATGACTGCCGCTATGACCGGCACGCGAAGCCTCATCATTTCGAGAAGATTTACGGCAATGGCCTCCGAAATATGACGCTCCTCCGATCCGATCCCGGGAAAAGCGCCTGGCGTATCGATTAATGAGATGACCGGCACGCGAAATTTTTCGGCCAGTCGCATTAATCGCAGTGCTTTGCGATAACCTTCAGGATGCGCGCAGCCGAAATTGCGCATCACATTTTCTTTTGTGTTGCGACCTTTTTGATGAGTGATGACGACACAGCGCTGTGTGCCAAGGGTGGCCAAACCGCAAGGCATGGCTCGATCGTCAGCAAACCGGCGATCTCCATGCAGCTCAATCCAGTTTGTAAAGCACCGTTCGACATAGTCCATCGCGAATGGCCGCTGCGTATGCCGCGCAATTTGCACGCGCTGCCAGGCAGTGAGATTGCCATAAATTTTACGCCGTGTTTCACGAAGTTTTTCCTCAACGGCCTTAACGGCCGAATCAAGATCGACATCATGCGCGTCGGAGTGATTCTTTAAATCCTCGAGGCGCCGTTCCAGGTCAAAGATCGGTTTTTCAAAATCGAGCGGTTGCCAATCCATGGAAGTTAAAAAGCTACACGGTCAAAAGAGTTACAAGGTCCAGAAACTCGCGGTCATGTCCAATTCGTGTCCGTTCTAACATTGCAACTTTTTTAATTTTTTGACTCTGATTCAGTCGGTAATCGTGACAGCGGTGCTGTTGTTTACAAGGCTGCCCAGTTCCTCAAGGTCCGAAGCCGCCAGGCCAAGCCCCATTGGCGGCGGCGGTTGATCGAGATTGGGGTGCGCAGAATCCGGTACCGAATACAAGGTGTAACCTCCCGCCCCGGCGAACCGGATCCACCGGGTGCTGCTGAGGTACTCTTTACTGCCAATGCCCACACGTTTTCCGTCCTTCCAAGCCATGGTTTCGGCAACTTTTGCTGAGATTTTGGCTGGCTGTTTAGCCGGCAACTTTGCCTCGCGAACATGATACTGCTTGAAAAATGCTCCATGATTCAAAAGCACGACTGAATTCGCCTTCCGTTGAATAACCATCGAGAAATCTGGATGCGAGATGAGAAGATGGTCGCCAATGCGCAGCATGGTGCCGCTCATGTTGTTCATGCGCATGATCAGCTGGGGGGTCGTCTTAAGCTTCCGCGCAATCTTGGCCAGCACATCTCCCGATTTCACAACGTATTCCGTCTTTTCCGGAGATGGATAACGCGATAGCAGAATAGCAACGTTCGCTTCCCCGAGTAAATCCTTCGCTTCGTCGAGATGCTTTCCGGTGGGATATTTTTGAATAAGTGCAATGAGCGCATCGCGAGCTTCGGTTAATTTTCCATCCTGGCGGAGTTGCGCTGCGGCCTGAAACTCGGGAAGACTGATGTCCGGTACAGGCGCCGGTGTGACTTCTCCACGCTGCTCTTTTTTTACCGCGATTTCTTCTTTTACAAAGGTGTTGTAACCGAACCACGCGGCGCCACCGAAGATGATCAATGCCAGCAACAACACGAAGAGCCACTTCATGACTGACAAAATGTGATCGAAACGCCGAGCGAAATCCCAGAGAGGCCCCGCAGCAGTAAACACCAAGGCAACCCGGGATCCATTACACGAAGAATAGTGTGCGAGGAATCGATCGCCGCCACTGAAATCGGCCTTGCCTATGAGGCCTCAGTGCTGGATTCGCTCCCTGGAAAGAAGCGATGCCAGAGCCGTCCGATTGTCGGCTCTTCCCGGTTGCTCCAGGTAAAATGGCAATCCTGGCAGTAAAACTCCTTGGGGATGATTTTGAGCGTGCAAAGCACACCAACGAGCGCAGGAGTCATAAATTTTCGAGTCATCTGTGGATATTCGATATTCGAAGAGCTGCATTGCGGGCAACGAACAAGGGCCGCGGAGATATCGGGATCAGTCGCTTCCCATTCGACCATGAGATTTTGGGCCTTTTCGAAATCGGCGTCGTCGACCATTACCTTCGCGTTCGCCTGAGGACGCGACATGAAGCCAACCTGCTGCAAAGGCGCCTCATTGTGAACATCGACGCGTAACCCTGCATCTTGGAAGCGCCGCTTTAGTTGCCTCGCCTTCGTCGAATCATTGAACGTGGCAATCGTCACCATAAATCTTGTCGCATTCGCCGCATTAACACCGTGTGATCAAACATCAACTAATGGTCAAGTGCAAGATTTGACGTCACGTCCCTGGCGGAAACCACTTGTAAAGCATTAAGTAAACGAACACCCCTGTGACTGAGACGTAAAGCCAGATTGGGATCGTCCAACGCGCGATTCGCCTGTGGCGATCCCATCTGCGGCGGAAAACCTGAACGAGCGTCATAATCACCAGAGGAAGGGTCACAAAAGCAAGCAGAACGTGCGATGCCAGTATCGGAAAGTAAATTGCGGCGATCCACCCGGTGTATCCCGAAGATTTTTCGCCGACGTTCGCGTGATAAATAATATAACCCGTCAGGAAACAAGCCGAGGAAGCCACGGCGGTAATCATACACGCCATGTGCCGGCGCCAAGCGCCATGCCGAATAAAGTACCAGCCCATTGAGATGAAAATCGTGCTGATTAAGTTCAGGGAAGCATTAATGGCTGGAAGATCGGAGATTGAAATCACGTTGAAGCGTTGACCGTTAAAGGGTTACAATGGTCTACCGCTTCAACGCTGCCACGCTTTAACGCTTCAACAAACGCCATGCCGCCCGTCCTCGAACCACCTCAGGTTCGGCCGCGCCGACGACGCCGGAAATCAACCTGGGGACGTCGAATCGCCGTCAGCCTCATGCGCTTGGTGATCCTTGCCATGATTCTCGGGATTGGCGGTGGTGGATATTACCTCGCAAAGAGAGGATTTGGCCGTCAATGGCGTTATCGCGTAGTGGAGGAATTGCGCAAGCACGGAGTCGAAGCGAGCATCGGGCGTCTGACGCTGGACCCGTTTCGGGGGCTTGTGGCGAAGAATGTGCGGATTTTTGATTACAAGAATCGCGAGAATACGCTGGCCCTGATCAGCGAAGTTTCGCTCGATATCAATTACGCTGCGCTCATCCATCATGAACCGTTTCTCAACGCGCTCGATGTGCGCGATGCGCAAATCAGTCTCCCATTTAAGGCCGCTGACGAGACAGGGAACAGAGCCGTGCTCACCAACTTGCGCGCCCATGTTTATTTTCCACCAGAACAAATTTATGTGAGTCAGGCGGAGGGAATCTTTTGCGGGATTCGGATCTCTGCGACTGGGCAACTAATCAAGCGCGAGAATTATCAACCGTCGCCTGCGCTTTCCGCTGAAGAATGGCAAAGGCGATTGTTGATTGCGCAGCGCGTTGTGAACGAACTGCAAAAATTCAGGTTCCCTAGCACCCTGCCGTCATTACAGATAAAATTTAGCGGTGACGTCGCCGAGATCGAGAAGGCGCGCGTTGAGGCGACCCTCCGCGGCGATCGACTGCAACGGGGCAGCTACGAAATGAGGGACCTCTCCGCCGCGGCGGAATGGAACAACCAGCAACTGAATATTGCACATTGCGAATGGAGTGATGGCATGGGCAGTTTTGCAGGGCGCGCGAATTGGAATGTGCAAGGCAGCAGCGCGAGTTTGCAAGCGCGCAGTAGTCTGGATCTGAAAGCGTTTCTTGATGCATTCGGGCTGAGCGAGCCGGTTGCGAGCATCGACTTTCAAGCGCCGCCGCTCGTCGAGGTTTCCGGCTCGGTAAATTTTGGGGCCGACCGCTTCAAGCCGGACATCATTGGACACCTCGCCTTTGGCCGGTTCGCTTACAAAAAAGTTCCATTTTCCGATCTCACGGCTGACTTTTCATGGGACGGAGAGCGCACACTGGTCAGGGACCTGCGCCTCCGACATCAAGCGGGCCAGGTCCGGGCTGACCTTTTGGACGCGCCGTCGGATTTTCGTTTAAATATAGAAAGCACAATAGTCCCGGACGCGGTGCGTGGGATCGCACCGCCGGAACTGAATGAATTTCTCCGGCAGTGGGAATGGCAACGTTCCCCTACCATTCGCCTCGCGGTCCGGGGTCAGGATCACAATCCGGGAACTTGGAAGGGTGATGGGAGCGTCATTTTGGGACGGAGCCGGTTCCGCGGCACGTGGATGAACAGCGCGGATACGAAAATCCATTTCTCCGACGGCGCGCTGACTTGTGAGGATTTGCATGTAACGCGCAACGAGGGTTCCGGCACGGGCAGTTTTACCTACGATTTTAAGAAACACGAGGTACGTGTCTCCAATATTAAAAGCTCACTGAATCCGGGCGAAATAATTTTTTGGATTGATCCAAAGGTTTCCAACACTGTGGCGCCATATAAATTTCGGCGGTCGCCCTCCGTCACAGCGAACGGTCTATATCAATTTCGAGGCGGCAAGAACACGCGTCTGGAGATCAAGGTAGAGGCCGCGAACGGGATGGATTATGTCTTTCTTGGAAAGACCTTGCCCTTCGATCGCATCTCTGCGCGATTGCTATTCACTAACGACCGGTTGCAAATCATTGATCTTCGTGGCGCGCTTCTCTCAGGCACGTTGGGTGGGAACGCCGACATCTCACTGGCGAAAAACGATCCGCATTACCAGGCAAATATTTCGATGAGCGAAATCAATTTCCCGCTGCTGACTAATTTGTACTTCAACTATAAGACAGCGCTCGGCGTATTAAACGGCACGTACGATTTCACCGGCCTCGGCAGCGATTCCGGGGCGATGCGGGGCCGTGGAAAAGTAGAAGTAACCAACGGCGATGTTTTCGCCATCCCGATTTTCGGGCCGCTCTCAGGGATTTTGAACCGGATTGTTCCCCGCAGCGGATACAGCATCGCGCACAGAGCGACAGCGAACTTCAAGATCGATGAGGGGATTATTCATACCGAGGACTTCGAGGCAGACGGCACGCTCTTTAGCATGTTAGGTCATGGCGATATCGATTTTCTCGATGATAAGCTCGATTTCAATGTGCGACTCAACATGAAGGGACCCGGCGTACTGCTTACACCGATGTACAAACTTTTCGAATACGCCGGCACAGGGAGCTTGAAGAAGCCGGATTGGCGCCCGGCTGTTTTGAAGGGCCAATAGCGACAAGAAACGAAATGAAGAAACGCCGAGACGGAGAAACGGAGCACGCACCGGTTCGCCGACTCGCCAATTCGCCAATTGGTCCAATTCTTCTTGGCGCGCACATGTCGATTGCCGGCGGCGTCAACATGGCGATCGAGCGTGCGCGTTCGATCAACTGCACTGCCATGCAAATGTTCGTGAAAAACAACATGCAGTGGTTCGCTCGTCCGCTTACTCGCGATGAAATCGCGCTTTTCACCCAACATCGGCAACGCAGCGAATTATCTATATTCGCGCATGCAAATTATCTTATCAATCTCGCCGCCACGAACGGGCAGTTTCACACAAACTCGATGCGCTCGCTGTCGGAGGAATTGGTTCGCGCCGATCAGCTGGACCTACCGTTTTTGGTGTTGCATCCCGGCGCGCACTTGGGCGCGGGCGAAGAAGCTGGCCTCGAAAAAATTGTAGAATCCATTGACCGCGTTCTTTCTGGTCTTCCGAAAGTCAAAACGCGGATTGCGCTGGAGACGACTGCTGGTCAGGGCTCATGTCTGGGAAGTAAATTCGAGCATCTTGCCTACATTTTTAGCCGCGTGCGCGAGCCTGAGCGATTATGTGTCTGCCTCGATACCGCGCATATTTTCGCAGCGGGCTATGACATCAACAGCGAAGGCTCAGTTCGGAAGACATTCCGTGAATTTGATCGTGTGGTTGGCTTGGATCGCCTGGTGGCGATTCACCTAAACGATTCCAAAACTGCAGGCGGCTCGCGAGTGGATCGACATGAACATATCGGCAAGGGCAAAATCGGGCTCCCTGCTTTTTGCTTCATTATGCGCCACCGCCGATTCCGCAAGATTCCAAAGGTACTCGAAACCCCGAAAGGCAAGGACTTAAGAGAAGATGTGGTCAATCTAAAGATATTGCGCCGATTGATCACCACGGCGCGCTAAACCCAACACCATTTTGGCGAAGCGAAGCGCAGTCGAAGAATTCCGCAAGATATCTCGAGGGACGCAACGGAATCTCCCGGTTTCGATGGGGATTAGGGCGCTGAATTAATTGATCAGCCGAATCGTAAAAGGATAGCGATAGAACTCTCCCTGCCCGGCTTTCACTGATGCGATGATGACAAGAACCGTGTTTAACACCCAGAGAGCGATCAAAATTGGAATGCCTATAAGGAACACACAGAGAATCGCGGCGATGGCATCATAAATCAGCATCGAGATTTGGAAATTGAGCGATTCTTTTCCGTAAGCATCGATTTCAGGCGAGTCGCCACGTTTCAGAAGCCAAACGATAAGCGGCCCCAGGATGTGGCCCAGAAAATGAAAAAACAATCCGAGTAATGCGCTGGCATGGCACAGGACGCACCATGTCCGGACATCGGATGAAGTTGGTGGAGTAGCCGGCGGTGTTTGATCCATATTTATCCTTTGGCTTGCGTATCTTAACGACTGCCCGCTGGCCGCAAGAAGCGCAAGGAAAAAGATTGAGCTACGCTGCTTTTACCCGCTCGATGTGTGCGCCGAGTTCGCTCAATTTTTCATCTAGATGTTCGTAGCCGCGGTCGATGTGGTAAACGCGGCTTACTTCGGTAATTCCATCCGCCTTTAGTCCCGCAAGCACCAATGCGGCGGACGCTCGCAAGTCGCTCGCCATCACTGGCGCGCCGAGGAGACCATCCACTCCATCAATCACCGCGGTCGCACCCGCCATTTCCACTTGCGCGCCCATGCGTTTTAGCTCCGCCACATGCATATAGCGCTGCGGAAAAATATTTTCTGTCACAGAACTGGTGCCTTTGCCGGTGGAGAGAAGCGCGCACATCTGCGCCTGCATGTCGGTCGGGAAACCGGGATACGGTTCGGTCGTTAGCTCCAGCGCACTCGCAACTCCATTCGGCAAGATGGAAATCGCATCATTCTTGATCTCGATTGGAAACCCGCATCTGGCCAGCGCATCAGTGACGGCGCGAATATGCTCCGGTTGCACTCGCTTGACGGTGACTGCCTTTCCGCCAATTGCACCCGCAACCAGAAATGTTCCAGCTTCAATTCGGTCGGGGATCACCCGGTGTTCCGCGCCGTGCAACTCAGGCACACCTTCGATAATGATCCGGCGCGTCCCAGCGCCTTCGATCTTCGCCCCCATTTTATTCAAGAACATAGCCAGGTCGACCACTTCGGGTTCCTGTGCCGCCCCTTCGATAACTGTCACACCATCGGCCAGAACGGCTGCCATCATCACGTTATCGGTTCCGAGCACAGTCGGGCCGAATTTGCTCCGCATATTGATAACCGCTCCGGTCAGCTTCGGCGCAAAAACCTTGATGTCACCGCCCTCCACACGCACTGCCGCGCCAAGCGCTTCGAACCCCGTGAGATGCAGATCAATAGGCCGGTCTCCGATGACGCAACCACCGGGCAAAGCGACAGTTGCTTCTTTGCAACGGCCCAGCGACGGCCCAAGCACACAAACAGAAGCGCGCATCTTGCGCACGACGTCGTACGGCGCGACGGAGTGCATCTTTTCCGCAGTGACGCTGACCGTTCCACTGGCCCGTTCCACCTGCGCGCCCAGATGAGTTAAAATCTGCAGCATGTAATGGGTGTCGCTCAGATCGGGCACGCCGTGAACAATACAAGTCTCTCGAGTGAGCAACGTCGCGGCCAGGATCGGCAGCGAAGAATTTTTCGAGCCGCTGACCTTGATAGAACCGGAAAGCGGATAACCGCCGTGGACGAGGATCTTATCCATACCTGGCAAAAAGGAACCGTGTCACGCCGTTATAATCGTTCTTTGAACAAATGTCGCGGTAATTTTTTTCCGCCAGAGCCGAAAGAAACGCATCTCTCTGGCCGAGTCCTATTTCCAAGGCCAGCATCCCGCCGGGTCGAAGCCGTGATGGAGCGTCGGCGATCAGTTCGTGCACCAGCTCATCGCCTCGCGCGCCGGCGAATAACGCAATTTCCGGATCACGCAACACTTCTCGCGAAAGAGTGTGCCGGTCCTGCGTCGAGATGTAGGGAAGGTTCGCGACAATTAGATCGAAAGCTCCCTCGACATTTTCGAGCAGGCGGCTTTTCAGAAACTGGACCCTGCCGGTTAAGTTTAGCCTAGACGCATTTTCTTGCGCTAGCGCGAGTGCATCATCCGAAACATCAGCGGCAAGAATCTTCGCCTCTGGAAATTTCGCTGCCAAGCTGAGCGCGATTACACCGCTGCCAGTACCAACATCCACAATTCTCGATTTTCGATTCTCGATTTTCGATTCAACGAGCTCCACAAGTTGCTCCGTTTCCGGCCGCGGAACCAGTGCGCGTTTGTCACATAGAAAAGTTAGCCCGCAAAATTCTACGGTGCCTAACAAGTGCTGGAGCGGCTCGCCTTCACTGCGACGCTTTACCAATTCGCGCAACGGCCCCAGTTCTGTTTCAGCCAGCTTCCGCTCGAAATCGAGATAAAGCTCGATCCGTTTCCGCCCCAGAGCATGCGCCATTAGGTGCTCTGCGTTGAGACGCGGGTTCTCGACATTGTGCTTCTTCAAGTACTCAGTTGTCGCTTGCAGCACTTCGAGAACGGTCATGCGTCGTAATTAAGCGAAAACGTCAACGATTGCTCCTTTTCAGTCGAAGCGGCAGAATGCGAATTCTTTTGGAGTCGGTTTACGGTGAGGTCTTGCCTTTTTTTTGCCGTACACCAATAAACTCGCCTGCGCCCTGCTTCGCACCGCCAGTTCCCCAAGTGCCGCGAAGCGTGTCGCCCTGACTGTCCGCGACGCCGTGACCATTGAGGCCACCCTCGCGCCACGTGAAATCTAACATGCCATCCTTAATATTCCCTTCGATGGGCATGATCACGCGCCGCCCACTACCGCCGATTCTTTCAACCGCTCAGCCACACCCGCGGCTTGTAACGCGTTGATCAGTTCGTTGAGATCGCCCTCGATCATGCGATCCAAATTATGAAGCGTCAGGCCGACGCGATGATCCGTCACGCGGTTCTGAGGAAAATTGTAGGTGCGAATTTTCTCTTCACGTCCACCGGTTCCGATCTGACCGCGGCGTTGCGCGCTGTACTTTTCAGCTTCCTCGCGCTGTTTTCGCTCCAGTAAGCGTGCACGCAAGATCGATAATGCTCGCTCTTTGTTCTTGAGCTGACTGCGACCGTCCTGACAACGCACAATTGTGCCTGTCGGAATGTGCAACACCTGCACGGCGGAATCGGTTGTGTTTACGCCTTGCCCGCCGGGACCGCCGGAGCGCGAGACTTCAATTCGCAAATCGTCCGGCTTCAATTCAAGATCGACGTCTTCCGCTTCGGGCAACACCGCGACTGTCGCGGTCGATGTATGAATGCGACCCTGTGCCTCTGTTGCAGGCACGCGCTGCACGCGGTGAACCCCGCTTTCGTAACGGAGCTTACGAAAAACAGATTCGCCAGAAACCCGGAAGATCGCTTCCTTAAACCCGCCTAGTTCCGACGGACTCGATTCGAGGTCCTCGGTCTTCAGGCCAGCAGATTCTGCATAGCGATGATACATGCGGTATAGATCGGCGGCGAACATGGCCGCTTCGCTTCCGCCTGTTCCGGCTCGGATTTCCACGATGGCGTCGCGGTCTTCATTTTCGTCCGGCGGCAGCAGCGCGATCTGAACTTCGCGTTCGAAATCGGCCACCCGCTTTTCGAGGTCCGGAATTTCGTCGTCAGCAATCGCCGCAATCTCAACGTCGCCTGACATGGCCAATTCGCGGTTGTCGTCCAATTGCTTTCGCGCAGCTTCGAGTTCATCCCATTTCACCAGCAATTGCTTGATGCTCGCATGATCGCGCATGATGGCCTTGGCGCGTTGGCGATTGGAAAAAAGCGCCGGATCGGCAATATCGCGCTCGAGTTGATCGAAGCGCTCGCGTTTGAGTTGAATTAGGGAGTTAAAATCCATTGGTCGCTCCTGCTCCGCGGCATTGCGTCGCAGGGAGATAGCGCCTCGGCAAAGAGGCGGCTACAGGTCAGCTAAGCTTTCTTTTCAGCGCGCGCGGCTTTGGTGCTGCCGTAGCGCCGGGCAAATTTCTCGACGCGCCCTGCCGTATCCACGAACTTTTGTTCGCCGGTAAAAAAGGGATGACAAGCAGCGCAAATACCGATCTTAATATCGCGGCGCGTGGAGCGGGTATGATACACCGCACCGCATGCGCACACCATGTCTGTCTCGTAATAATCTGGATGAATATCGGCCTTCATCTTTGGAAAGGAGCGCGAAATCTACTCGCGCAACGGGCTCCGCGCAAGCGATGAAATCCTCAGATCCAATGCTGAAAGCTTGGGAGAAAACGCTGGCACGAAAACGCGACACGCCCGCGATTTTCGCGCCCAGCGGCGAAGTAATAAGAACATTTCTCGGCATCGAGGAACACGCGCTGGCAGTGGAGGCGAAGATGCCTGCATCCAAGCCTTTCAACGTCAATGCAGTTCAGATTGGGAATCATTCTGATTGGCCTTCTCTTTTTCTGGCGTGTTTACGGACGCAGCGTGTTGTTCTTCCGCTCGATGAATTCATCAGCAAGCAGCAAGCGGAGGCAGCCTGCTCGATTGCTGCGAGAAGCGGAATCAACGATTGGGGGGACAGGCCGCCAACGCTTTTCAAATTGACGTCGGGAACGACGGCCGTGCCGCGGCTCATTCGCTTTCGCAGCGAACAACTTCTGGCCGATTGCAATCAGATCTGCGAGACGATGGGAATTAGCGATGCCGATCTGAATTTCGGCGTCATTCCGATCTCGCATTCCTATGGTTTCAGCAATCTTCTGACACCATTGATTGTGCGCGGTGTGCCAATGGTCATCAGCCGCGACAGAACGCCACGCGCCATCCTCGGTGATCTCGCGCGCAGTCATGCAACAGTTTTTCCGGGGACGCCCGTTTTCTATCAAGCGTTCTGTGAAATGGAAAATATTCCCATGCTGCCAAAGCTTCGGCTCTGCATTTCCGCAGGCGCGCCGCTCCCGATTCCAGTCGCGAAGAAATTTCTGGAGAAGTTTCACCTGCCGATCCACTCGTTTTACGGCTCATCGGAATGCGGCGGGATTTGCTACGATCGCGAAGCGACTAACCCGAGCGAAGGGTTTGTTGGCGAAGCGATGAAAGGCGTGAAGATCGAAATTGTCGATCCAAATGGGTCGGCGGCCCAGGTTCGCGTGCACAGCACCGCTGTGGGCGATGGCTATTTCCCGGAACCTGACAACGAAAAGTTGGGCGATGGAATTTTCGTTCCAGACGATCTACTGGCGCGAGAGGGTTCTGGATTCAAAATCGTCGGCAGGATTTCGGACGTAATCAACGTCGCAGGTAAGAAGGTGAACCCCGCAGAAGTGGAAGCGTATTTGCTGCGCTTTCGCGGCGTGCGGCAAGCAGTCGTCTTTGGCCGTCCCGCAGGCGCGGGAGCATTGCGCAATGAAGAAGTATCGGCTTGCGTGGTGGCAGCACCGAATGTCAGCGAAACCGACCTCCTGCAGTTTTGCCGTGGCGGGCTAAGCGCCTGGCAGGTGCCGAAGCAGATTTTCATTGTGGACGCAATCCCGGCGACCGAGCGGGGAAAAATCAGCCGGCGCGAGCTTTCGCGACGGTTCTCAACAGACCGCCACAGGTCATCATTGCCATGATTGGGTTCTTGATAAAGCCGTTATATGGGATTTGCTTACAGGTAGAGGAACATTATGCGGAAATCATCCGGCGAACCCAAGTCAATAGAAGCTGAAATCGAATCTTCGAATAGCGAAGAGCAAGAGCAAGAGCAGGAACAGGAGCAGGAGCGAGGGCGAGAACAAACGGAAGGTGCGGACGTTCCACAGGCGGACGAACCGCTCCAAGACGCCGCTGCCAATGCGGAAGCTGCCCAGTCCGACGATTGGTGGAGCGCTTCGCCCCAGGCTAGCGATTGGGCCAACACTGCCAGCGGCGATCCGACTGACGAGGTCACTCCTTCAAAGGAACCGCGCACAGCCGATGTCTATTTCTGCGGTCACACGACCTTCTTTCCATTAAACCGCGCCCTGCAGGCAATCTCAAGAGAGAAGCTAACCGGTTTACTGCGATCATTTTGGGATCAGGAGCCAATCGATCTTTTGGCGCGCGATGGCGAGATCATCTTTGTCACTACACGGGATCCGGAGCTGTACTGCCCGGAAACGCCCGCATTCCTCGCTGGCGTTGATGAGGGGAGTGCGGCCACTGCGCGCGATGAACAGAGACAAACGGGAACCCCATTCTTTCTTGCTCTCGTTCGCCAGGAATTAATGGCCCGCGAGTCAGCATTGGACCTGATGCGGCAATATGGGCAAAAGCTGTTCTCGCAACTTTGGGCGGCGCCGCGGGTATGGATCATGTTTGAAAAAAATGCCAACCTGTTAACGAATTCTGCGGATCTACCTGGGGAGCCGAATGTCCGCGACTGGGCCCTGGAAACCTTACGCCTTGTTGAGAATATCGATGAGACCACTCATTTCGAGCCGGCGTCGATTCCGGCTTATACAAAAGACGGCTTCGAGCGTGTCCAAAAGCTGAAGCTGACTCCAGATGAGGCGCAGTTCGCATCGCAATTCAATGGCAGTCGCTCGGTGCAGCAAATTGCGAAGAACCTGCGACTCGATCTGAAATCTGCGAAACAGATGCTCTTCCGGTTTGTTGCCTTTGAAATAGTGGAATGCTGGCCAGCCAGCACGGCGGCAAAATCAGAACAGCAGGGCATCTTCCAGCGTTTTGGGCGAATGGCGCGACGCGACCGCTAGTGCTCCCAACGCGTCGGGACCGTCGCTCATGAAGAGGAACGTTTTGGTCGTCGACGTAGGCGGCACATATGTAAAACTGCTGCGGTCGTCTCGTGATGAGCGTGAATTTCCTTCCGGCTCGCGACTCAAACCGCAACAACTAGTCGCAAAACTCAAGGAAACCGCGCGCGGATGGAAATTTGACCGAGCTTCCATCGGGTTCCCCGCGCCGGTGCGCAAGGGACGAATTGCAAAAGACCCGAAGCACTTGGGCAAAGGATGGATTGGTTTCAATTTTGCGAAAGCGCTGAGCATTCCGGTGCGTCTTGTCAACGATGCTGCCTTGCAGGCGCTCGGGAGTTACCGAGGCGGACGGATGCTCTTTTTGGGGCTCGGCACTGGGCTGGGATCCGCATTGGTTTGGGACGAAACTCTGATGCCGCTTGAACTGGGTGATCTGCCATATCGCGAGAAATACATCATTGAAAACTATCTAGGCATTCCGGGACTGGCGCTGTTGGGCGAGAAAAAATGGAAGCGAGAAGTAGCCTACGCGGTCACGCAGCTGAGAAAATCCTTCGTTGCTGATTATGTCGTTCTTGGCGGCGGTCTTGTACACCGTTTCGTTCGCTTGCCGGGAGGAACCGAACGCGGGCAAAATGAGAATGCTTTCCTCGGTGGCGTTCGTTTGTGGGAAACCAGGAAGCATTCGCGCGAATTAAAGTGGCTTGTCTTATGACACGCGATTCCGATGTCGACCGTTTGCTCAACCAATCAAACGCTGCGTAGACGGCTCCTAACGAAGGCCTCCGGCGATTAACAGTGTTTCGCCGCTAATCCACGCGGAATCCGGTGAAGCGAAGAAGACGGCAGCGGGCGCGATGTCTTGCGTCTGTCCGATGCGACCGAGCGGCGTTTGCGTTTCCAACAT
>Ga0193722_1000053_pt1 | contig 26148 bp, 18 predicted proteins | sample H2m1metaG_FD_143044 | JGI IMG/M metagenome (GOLD analysis project Ga0193722, IMG submission 143044) | Soil microbial communities from a riparian zone of the East river system, Colorado, United States - H2m1 | ecosystem: Environmental > Terrestrial > Soil > Riparian zone | place: USA: East River...
CCTGTCGATTATCGGCGCGATCATTTTGCTTTTTATCTGGGGAAAATTGGCGCCTGCCTAACGAACGCGAACGACAGCGATTTGTAACTGCCAATCTTTACGGTGCCAATTTCGGCACCTAAGAGTTCCAACCGTTTTTAACGTCAGGCACCTAAAGCCTGCCTGCGCAGGACCAGCGCGGCGACGATTCCCGCAACGAAAAAGCCAACGATCTCGATCAGCATGTAACTGGCGATATAAACGGTGGGAAAGCCGTACCAATTCCAGTAGGAAACGTTGGTGGCAATCGCGGCCAGAACCCCGGCTACGAAAACGAAGCCGACCCGGCCAGCGAAACTTTCGATGCGCGTCTGTGCAAGCAGAAACATTACGAGGATCGCTTCGAGTAATTGCGTGGCGAATTCGATTCCGAGCGCTTTGCCAAATGTGAACGGACGGCCGGGCGCATGATACATGAGAATGCCAGAAGGATTCGCCGCGATCTTTTCGTCCATGTGTTTCATCGCTTCACTCTTTTCCTGTCGGCTTGCGTTCTTGCCGACGCCCATTCCAGGAAAAATGTAAAGACCGGTCTGGTCGCCGATGCTGCTCTGCATCGCGCTGAGCACTGCTGATTCATTTGGAATTTCGCCAATCCCAGCTTCGCCCAGAGGCAACGCCATGTGCGCGATTGCTGTCCAGACGAACATGGCGATCGCGCCGAGAATACCCGCGAGAAGAATTTTCATAACCGGAATGGTGAAGGTTTGTTGAGGACTTTAGAAGGAAAACTTGGGTGAGCACGGCATCGCCTGGCTCAGGCGACATTACAAAACTTTAATGTAAAAAGTCTTGACCCTGTTTTCGCTAACAGGGCAATCTAAGTGTCCTGGTACCGGGAAGTTACTCGCACCTCCACTCCGAGCTACCCGAACTTCAGCTCAAAATATATGAAAACTCCACGTTGGTTCACAGGTAACCGTTTTGTCTCGCATCTGCGCATGGCAGGTGCTGTAGCTTTGATGTCCGCGGCAACCGCAATGGCGTTTGTCGCGGTGAATCCGTCCGGCCCATTATGGGCGAAATCAGACAACAAAAGCGCGATCAATAAATTCAGTCAAAATCGCACCGCGTTGTTCCGAAACAAGCTGGCCATACCCGGACCCGAACGAGAAGCCGGGCCACTGGCTGCAGCCGAAGAAGATTACGCAAATCGCGCGGGTCCTGCTGCGTACGTTCCGTTCGAATTGACGCGAAGGGCACAGCGAGCTTGGAGCAATGTCAGGGCGAGGCCCATGAATGCAGTGAAAACCGGCTTAGGCCCTCTGCAGCGTCCGGCGCCACCTTCGCAGTGGACGTTGGTCGGTCCGAGCTCGGCAAACTTTCCGGACGTCTTGACCTTTAGCGGGGCCGCCTACACTACGTCCGGTCGAGTTACTGCCCTTGCCATTGCACCCAACTGCGGCCAGGGCCATTGCTATCTTTACCTCGCAGCAGCGGGCGGAGGTATCTGGAAGACTGACCACGCGCTCCACACCAATCCTTCACAAAAGTGGGAATTCATTTCCGATAGTTTCGCTACGAACGCCATCGGGACACTGGTCATCGACCCGACTGATCCAACGGGCAACACGCTCTATGCTGGAACGGGCGAACCGAATGCGTCCGCCGATTCGGAAGCCGGCTTTGGAATTTACAAAACAACCAATGGCGGCAATACGTGGACGCATCTTGCCGCGCACACTGATGTTCCCACCGGGGCTGGTGTTGATTGCACATGCGCCGTTGGGACAGGAGGCTTTCAAACTGCGCCCGCCTACAGCGGACCGGCTTTCGATGGTCGTGCTATTTCTTCGATCGTCATCGACCCGAACAGTCCCAATACCATTTACGTTGGCTCCGTTCGCGCGGCGCGAGGAATTAGTTCTGTGTCCAGCGGTGGCGTCGTGACGCTTGCTCCGGGGTTGCCGCCGTACGGCTTTTGGAAGTCGACTGATGGGGGAGCAACGTTCACACTGCTCAACTACCAGGACGTTTGCATTAATCCCACGCTTCCGGGTAGTGCAGGAATCGTCCAGGCAAGTTTTGGCTCGACACGCGGCGTTCATGAAGTGGCGCTGGATCCGGGCTCCGCGAGCGTCGTCTACGCCGCCCCATTCCCGTCCAATAATATCTGTCCGCCTAATTCCGGAGGCGGCGTGTGGCGGTCGAACGATAGCGGCACGAGTTGGACGCAAATTAAAACGGCACTTAACGCCGCACAAAATACCGATCGAGCCTCGTTCGCAGTGACTCCGATTGGAGGCGGAAGTACGCGGATGTATGTCGGTGACGGCAACGCCAGCGACTCCGGCGCGAACCGTGCCCGCTTTTACCGCAGCGACGATGTAGCGACTGGCTTGCCAACGTTCACGGATATGACAACCAGTCAGAACATCGGTTACTGCACAGGCCAGTGTTGGTATGACAACGTGGTTTACTCGCCACCCAACAAGCCGGATGTCGTTTATCTCGGTGGTTCGTACTCGTACGGCACGTATGGCTTCACAACAAATGGCCGCGCGTTTCTACGTTCATCGAATTCCGGCTCGTCGTTCGCTGATATGACGTGGGACGCGACGACCAAGCCGACTCCGCCCGGCACCTGTTGTCAGCCGAATCCCATCGCACCGAACGGCATGCATCCGGACAGTCATGCGGTTGTAGAAGTTCCGGGCACTGATGCCGCGTTTTTCGGAGGCGACGGCGGTGTATTGCGTTCAAGCGGAAGTTTCACGGATATTTCCGCGCAGTGCGTTGCGCGCGGACTCACCGGCAATAACCTGGCGCTCTGCCAGCAGTTGCTGTCGGCCGTCCCATCGCAGCTCCATACAACGTACAACGACGGACTCTCAACGCTGCAATTCCAAAGCGTCTCGATTAACCCATCAAACGCAAACAACCTGATGGGCGGCACCCAGGATAACGGGACATTCGAAAAACCATCGAATTCGACAACCACGTGGCCGCAGAAAATCTACGGCGACGGCGGCCAGTCGGGCTTCAATTTGGGCAATCCTGCATTCCGGTTCAACTCATTCACAGGGAACTTTCACGATGTGAACTTCCGCAATGGCGATCCGACGAAGTGGGTCATCGCAAGTGGTCCGATCGTGGCCAGCGGCGAAGGCGCGCAGTTTTATGCGCCGATCATCGCCGATCCTGTGAGCGCAGGGACAATTTTCCAAGGTTCGCTGAGCGTTTGGCGCACCCAGGATTGGGCAGGCAACCAGGCGTTCCTCGAGGCCAATTGCCCTGAGTTTACAACCTCAGGCGCGGACCCGAACTGCGGCAACTTTGTGCAGATCGGACCGACTGGTGCAACAAATCTGACGGCAAACGTCGCAGATTATCGCGGGACCACTCGTGCCGGTGGAAATGTCGCGGCAGTCGCTCGCGGCACGTCTGACGCGGCAACATTATGGGCGGCCACGACGGTAGGACGGGTCTTCATCTCCAAGAATGCCGACACGACGAACACCATCGTGACCTACACCCGGCTCGATTCGCTCGACGCGAACAGTCCGGCGAGATTCGTCAGCACGATCTTCGTCGATCCGGCAAATTCGAACCACGCTTGGATTTCATATTCGAGTTACACTTCGCTGACGCCGGCGACACCTGGCCACATCTTCTCCGTGACCTATGATCCAAATGCCGGAACGGCGACCTGGACAAATCTGGATGGATCGGGAGCGACAGCGTTTCCAGACTTCCCCGCGACGAGCGTCGCCTTTGATTCCGTCAGGGGCGATCTTTATGCGTCCAACGACTGGGGCGTTTTGAAGCGGGCGAGCGGCTCAACCGATTGGGAAGTTGCGGCCTCCGGCCTTCCCATGGTCGAGGTGGCAGGTCTCGTGATAGCACCAAATGCCCGGAAGCTATATGCGGCCACGCATGGGCGTAGTGCCTGGGTATTAACACTGCCCTAAGGCCGGTTTAAGTTCGGTTCGCAACCTGGGCGGGATGGCGTGAAGCCATCCCGCCCTTTTTTTGCGCGATTCAATCTCGGCGCAGAAGATGTCATTCGAAATCGAACTGTTTCGCCACGATCGAGAACGACGTCGCAGTGCGATTGACAACGGTTCCGCCCGCGATTAAATATTGCGCGCTAGTTTCCTTTCTCGCCAGCAATTCTCTCGGCGAGGTGTTATTCGGAAATTCGCACATTCAATCAGTAGTTGCATAACAATCCCCATCCATGGCGGGACATAGTAAGTGGTCGAAGGTCAAGCGTTTTAAAGGCGCGATCGACGCGAAACGCGGCAAGATCTTCAGTAAATTATCAAAGGAGATCACCATCGCGGCAAAACGCGGCGGCGGCGATCCCACTGGCAATCCGCGCCTGCGCAGCGCCATCCAGGCTGCGCGCACGCAGAGCATGCCCAACGATAACATCGAGCGCGCGATCAAACGCGGCACCGGCGAAGGCAAGGATGCCCAACAATTCGATGAGATCGTTTATGAAGGCTACGCGCCGGGCGGCGTGGCCATCATTGTCGAAACGGCAACCGACAACAAGAATCGCACCGGGGCGGAGGTTCGGAGCATTTTCAGCCAGCATCATGGCAATCTGGCATCGACCGGAAGCGTTTCGTACATGTTCCACAGGAAAGGACAAATCACCGTTCCGCGATCGAGTATCGACGAGGATCGGTTGCTTGAGATTGCTCTGGAGGCGGGCGCCGAAGAGTTGACAACTGACGACGATCAGTATGTTATCATCACTTCCCACGATCAGCTATACGCGGTAGCTGAGGCTCTCAAGAATGCGGGCGTAACCACCGATGGGCAAAAGTTTACATTCATTCCCGATACTACTGTTGCGGTGCCCGACGAAGCCGCGGTACGTCAGGTGCTCCGCTTGTGTGATGCGCTTGACGACGACGACGACGTGCAAAACGTCTATTCAAATCTAGAAATTCCCGACGAATTGTTGGCCAAATTGCCGGCCTGAAAAACTATTGCTTCCAGGAGACGTGTTAAGGCGGTGCTGCGCCGCGAAGAATTTAGCTTATGAACCAAGAAAACGAAAACCAACCTGTGCCCACTGAGTCCGCCTCGCCGGAGCAACGGCATCCCCGTCCGCGCCGTCGTTTCCCGCGAAAACGTTACCGGGGCAGGGACGATCGATTCAGGCGCGACGACGCAGAGGCCTCGCCAAATTCTTCGTCAGTGAATGCTGATCCTGCCGGAGCGGCCACTGAGGTCGAAACTATTGACCGGCCCGGCTCAAGTGGGCGCGAGGGGGCGGAGGCTGGTGCCGAAGGTGGCGAACAAGTTCAGGCTGAACCGGAATTCGGCGAAGGTATCATCGAAATCTCAGGCAAAGGTTTCGGGTTTCTGCGCGATTCGAAGCGCAATTTCGTGCAAACCCCGCAGGATATATTTGTAACTCCCGAGATTGTTCGCCGTTTCGGTTTGCGCGATGGGATGTGGATCTATGGTGAAACGCGGCGCGGCAGCCGCGGCCCGCAATTGGTCAAGCTGCTCAAGGTCAATGGCGACGAGCCGGCGAAATATCAGGGTCTCACGCCGTTTGAAGAATTGACTACGATCAATCCGAACAAACGAATCAAGCTCGAGACGGCGCCGGACCGTTACACAACGCGGATCATGGATTTGATGACGCCGCTCGGCATGGGGCAGCGAGGTCTGATTGTCGCGCCGCCGCGCACCGGCAAGACAACACTGCTGCATCACATCGCCGAGGCAGTGGCAAAGAATCATCCGGACGTCATTCTGATTATTCTCCTTGTCGATGAGCGCCCGGAAGAGGTGACCGATTTTCGTCGTTCGCATCCAACGGCAGAATTGATGGCCAGCTCGAACGATGCCGACATCAAAAGTCACACGCGCATTTCGCAATTGGCGATCGAGCGCGCGAAACGCCTCGTCGAAGCAGGAAAACATGTATTCATCCTCCTCGATTCCATCACGCGCACCGCTCGCGCGTTCAATAATGCAATGGGCGGCGGGGGCCGCACCATGAGCGGTGGTATCGATGCGCGCGCCATGGAAATTCCACGGAAAATTTTTGCCGCTGCGCGTAATACCGAGGAAGCCGGCTCTCTAACGCTTGTTGCTACGGCATTGATCGAAACCGGCAGCCGCATGGACGAACTGATCTTTCAGGAATTTAAAGGCACCGGAAACATGGAAATGGTGCTCGACCGGAAAATCAGCGACCAGCGGATCTATCCAGCCGTGGACATTTTTCTCTCTGGCACACGGCGGGAAGAGTTGTTGCTGCAACCGTGGGAACTGGAGAAAATTAATCTTATTCGGCGCGGCCTGGCCGGACACAAACCAGAGGAAGCAATTCAGCGATTGTTGATGTTTGTGAAAAAATTCCCGACCAACGTTGAGATGCTCAAGGGCATTCCGGGCTGATCGGTTCGCGGGCGATTGCCGGTCTCGACGCGATCGGACACAGTTCACAATTCGCTGTGCGCACTCGAAAGCTCTCCAAGATTTTTTACCGAAAAGTCCTTGGGAGAAAGCGGTGGCGCGAAATTTCCGAGCTAAGTACCTCGGGAATTCATCAAGCTGTCCTGCGAGCAATCGCAGATGTACCTGCCGTGCCGTCGAGCGGAGACCACCTCGATGTGGGCAGCGGGACCGGGGAATTGTTGGCGCTCGTTCGAGCGCGTTATCCCTTTCGTTCGTTTGGCTGCGATTACACGGATAAATTGCTCTCCGTTCCAGGTCCCAGAATCGACACTGTCGATCTGAATCGCCAACCGCTTCCGTACACCGATAATCGGTTCGCGCTCGTTACATGCATCGAGACGATTGAGCACTTGGAAAACTACCGGGAAGTCATCCGGGAAATCTATCGTGTTCTGCAACCAGGGGGCGTCGCGGTATTTTCGACTCCAAATATTTTGAATCTGCGCTCACGTCTGCGCTATTTGTCTTCCGGCTTTTATAACTTGTTCGGTCCTCTAGCGCCTGACGAATCTGATATTCACACCACGCGCGGCCACATCAACCCAGTGAGTTGGTTCTATCTTTCGCACGCTCTTCTCAGTTTTGGTTTCCACGATTTGAAACTGACAGTGGACAAGTACCAACGCCGCTCCCTTCTGGCTTTTCCGTTTCTAATAGTTCCTCTCCGTGCCGCCAACTGGATCGTCTATCATCGCGACAAAAGTACCTACGGCACGCTGGACGAGCGGAATGCTTGGGCTGTCCGAGCGATGAATTCGCCGGGCTTGCTGCTTGGACGAACGCTGATCGTTACCGCGATTAAGCCGGCGTAATGTGCTGTTGGTAGAGTGCGTGAATCTCCTCGCGAGAATCGAGATAATCGCGACGGAAAACGTCGAATTCCTGATAGCCAAGACGGATGGCAAACTTTCGTTGTTCGTCTGGATCGCTCGGGAGCGTTGAAATGCTTCTGTTGTCATATCGACGCAACACAAGCTCGCAGCGACGCAAAAACGAATAAGAGTTCTTGAGCTTTGCAGTGTCCGACTCGTCCAGATGTCCGTGCTCGTGCAATCGATCGACGGCGCGCTCCCAGTTCTGTTCCCAGATGTTTGCGCGCATCTGCAACGCTTGAACGAGGAATTCCGCTTCGATGATGCCGCCAGCTCCGGTCTTTAAATCGAGAAAATCCAATCCGCCTCCGCGCTCGCGCCGAATGCGCAGCAGCATGTCGTCAATTTTTATGAAAAGGCCGGCATCCTGGCTTGCGCGCCGCCATGCGCGTTTTGCAATCTCCATGAATTCGTTTTGCAACGGTCCGCTAATGCCGCGCGCGCGAGTCAGAGCCTGCAATTCCCAAGGCTGCGCGCGGCTCGTATAGTACGATTCGTAAGTTTCAAGAGAGCAAACAACCGGACCTTTTTCGCCTTCCGGGCGTAGCCTTGCATCCAGCGCCCAGATATCTCCCTCAGCCGTTGGCTGGGCAATGGCGCTCATGAGATTCTGGGCGGCGCGAATGTCTTCGCCCACGAACAAAACGTCCAGGTCCGCGCCGTAACTGATCTCGCGTCCCCCAAATTTTCCCAGCGCGATGACGGTTAGTTGCTCGCTTGCGAGGAGCTTCCCGACGACAACGAGACACGCTTCCGCGACGTCGGAAAGCTCGGCAAAAGTCGCCGCTGGTTGGATAAGTCCCAGCACGTCGCGCAGGATTATGCGCAACAGTTGCCTTTGTCGGTACGTCCGTATCGGGTCCAAATTGTTTGCATCTGCGCCTAACGAATCGAGGCGCCGCAGATTTTCTGTTACCGAACGTGGTTCGCCAAACGTTGGATCTCGGGTGATGTCTTCTAGAAGCTGCGGACGGCGAATCAAAAGCTCGCTGGCGAAGCGGCTGGCATCGAAAGTCTTTACAACCAGCTCAAGCAACCGAGGATTTGCGACGAGAAGCTCAAAGAACAAACTCCGCAAACCGTAACCCTCCACGAGGCGAACGAATTGATTGAGCGTCGCATCCGGATCCGCGGTCTTAGAAAGCCATCCTAGCAATGCCGGACGCAGCTTGCGAAAGATCTGCCGTGTTCGTGGCGCGATATGGAAACGTCCGGTGCCCTGCGCGAGGTCCGATAGCGCCTTGGTTGCGCGTTTCTGGTCGCTGAAAATTTCGAGATCGTCCGCCTTGGGCACTGTTGCCGCTGACGTAGACGTTCCCGAAACGATCCGTTCAAAAATTGGACGCACTGCGCGTATCCTTTCTTGCAGAGCAGCGGTGAAATCTTCACTCGAGGAAAACCGAAGGCTCAGTGCGAGACTTCGCAAAGCTTCCGGGTCTCGAGGAACAATGTGCGTTTGCTGTTCGGCCTCTATCTGCAAACGATGCTCCACACGACGGAGGAACCGGTAAGTGTTGTCGCAAGTCAGCACGTCCTCCCGCGGAAGAAGGTCCAATTGACGAAGCGCTCGCAGCGCCTTGAGCATACTTGATTCCTGCAAGAACGGATGCCGCGCTCCGTGGATAACCTGCAAGGTCTGCACGATGAACTCGATCTCGCGAATACCGCCGCGCCCAAGTTTCACGTCGCGTTCGAGCTTGTCCGCGCCGACTATATCGCGCTCGATGCGCCGCTTGATACCGGCCATTTCATCCAGCAAATCGGGCGATGCGCTCCTGGGATAAATAAACGGCTGATGTTGCCGTAGGAATTCGTAAGCCAGCTCGCGGCTGCCGCCGATCCCGCGTGCCTTGATCAGCGCAAGACGTTCCCAGGTTTCGCCGAATCCCGCATAATAATTTTCCATGCTCTCGAGCGAGCGGGCCAATGGTCCCGCCGAGCCCTCCGGTCGCAGACGCAAATCGACGCGAAAAAGCGAGCCAGCTGGATGCCACGTCGAAAATGTTTCGAGGATTCTCTTTCCCAGCCGGTTAAAGAATTCGTGATAGGAAACGTGCGCCGTGAGCTGGCCTTCCTCACTGTAGAGAAAGAGAAGATCAACGTCCGAGCTGTGATTTAGCTCACCGCCACCGAGCTTGCCCAGTGCAAGAATGGCGAATTCCGCGTTGGGCGAACCATATTGTTGCCGCAATTCGGTGTTCCAATGTTCGAACACATTGCGGATACAAATCTCCGCCACCTGCGAAAGCTCGCCGGTGGTTTCCTCGAGCGACGCGACGTTTGCAAGCTCGCGAACCGCGATGCGGGTCATCTCACGGCCCTTCCAAAAACGTAGAGCAGAAAAACCTTGATCTGCGATCGAGTTGCCGGCCGATCTCTGTAGGTAGCCCAGCATTTCACCGTACCTGCGAGGAGCAGAACAGATTTGCGGCTGACAAAGCCACAGCAGGCTGTCCGGATCGTGCGTGAGGCGCGCCGCGCAAATGCTGGAGACCGCGAGAAGATGAAGCAGGGCCGCTTCGCCCAGCGGAAATTGTTCGACGACATCGACAAGTGGTCGCGCTGTTTCGGGCCAGTGTTCGCTAAGCTGAATCAGGACCCTCTCGACCTGTGCCGGGTTAATTGAAGCGGCCGCTTTTTCGCGAATCCAATGATCAGTACCAGCCATCGTGCAGAACATCACGCGGATTTCAGCGAAGGCCAGCTGGTCAGGGGCGGCTTTCCGATCAGGCTCAGGGCGTGGGCGCCGAGACGCGAAGCGCTCTCTTCCGGATTCGAAAATCAACCGGGCAATTACCGGCGAGTTCGCCATCCAGCTCCAAGGGGACGTCCTGTTCGCTGGTTATGCGCAGCTGCCGCGTCTGAAAATATTCGATTTCCGGAACTTTAATGTCGGAGCTGAATACAACGTCCTGCAGATACTTTATGATCTCGAGATAGCCGAGCCGTTTGAAGACAACGACATCAAACAAACCATCGTCGATGATGGCCTGTTTAAAAAATGGGAAGGGTCCTCCGTAAAGGCGGCCGTTCCCAATGAGAACAAACGATCCCTCCTCCACAGGAGTATGATCCGATGTAATGAACAGCTTGGGTGGTTGCCGTGCCGCGATATGCGCTGCGGAGATGAGATAGCTGAGCGGACCGAAGCTGCGTTTAAAAGCGACACTGGTCTCTTTCACCACCTGAGCGTCCAATCCCACCCCGGCAAGCTGGACAAAATATTTTCCGTTGGCGCTTGGCAGATCGACAAGGCGAACGTTTGTATCTTCGATAATGTCCCAGCAACGCTGGAGACTATTCAACGGCAGGCCAAGCTCCATAGCGAAAACGTTCACACTGCCCATCGGTAGCACACCCAGGGTGGCATTGCTGCCGGCGAGTCCATTTGCTACCTGGTTGACTGTTCCGTCGCCGCCTGCAGCGACGATCCGGGTAAATCCCTGCTCGACTGCGCGCCGGGCCAGTTCCTGGGCGTCGCCAGACTGGGACGTAACGCGGACGGGGCAATCGCCAGTGAGGGATTCGATTCGCTCCTGCCAGCTCCGAACGTGTTCAGGGCTGCCAGCCGTGGGATTGAGAATGACAATCGTATCGGTCACAAGTAAAAGTAGCAGAGGGCTTTCGTCTTTTCTTCAAACTCGGACTGCGTAACGTCTTACGGTGAAAAAATTGCGCCGAGTTCCATTGATCGCTCTAGGGGCGGTGGTTGCGCTTGGCGCGATTCTTTTGACCGGCGTGAATCTGTATGTGCAATCGCAGGGTACGCACGCGAAGATTCAGCAAGAATTGAGCCGACGCCTCGGCACCACGCTCGGAATCCGTAGCATGAGTGTGACACCCTGGGGTGGACTGGAGCTAAGCGGCATCACAATTGCGCAAACTTCGCCGGTCGATCCGAGGCATTTCCTTGAAGCAAAAACATTTCGACTGCGCGTTCGTTTCCTCTCTCTTTTTTCACGGCGCCTGGTCATCAAAGAGGTCTCACTCATCAATCCAAATGTAGTTTGGCCGCAAGACGTGGAAGGAAAATGGAAATTACCCAGATCACGAGGAACAAAGACGGCGGCTCTTAGTGTGTCCAAGCCGGAAGTACGAATCCAACCGGCTCAAACCTCTCAAACATCTACCGCTCCTGTCGTTGCCGTTTCTCCGGCGAATCTTCCTTCTCCGGCCCAGGCAATAGTCAGCAATCCATCTCCGATGCAGGAACCGAGACTGGCGGTGCCTCCGGAGGTCCGACGCGTCAGTATTAAGAATGGCAATTTCAGTTTTCTCGATCACACCGGCAGGCTGCTTGCGAGTTTTGATGGGGTAGACTTTCGCACCAACATCCGCAGCGCTTTGGCGCTTCACGGGGATGCAAAGGTGGCGAGAATCTCCTTGCAGGACCGTTTTTTTCTGGAGCAACTGCGCTCCCCCCTGCGTTACGAGCCCGACGTGCTGGAGCTTTCCAAGATTTCCGCGCGCGCCGGTAATGGTGAGATCAACGGCTATTTTGCGATGCAACCGGAAGCGGAGGACTCTCCGTTTACCACAAGCGTAAAGTTTCGCAGTGTGCTGGCCGATCAGATTATCGCAGACGCAGGCGGACCCAAGGGAATCGTGCACGGCAAATTGGAGGGAAATTTCCAGGCTTCGGGCAAAACGGCCGATCCAGAAGCGTTCGTTGGAAAGGGTGAGATTTCCCTGCGCGATGGGCGGGTCGAGCAATACAGCTTGCTTGTGCTGCTGGGGGAGGTTCTTCAGATTGAAGAACTGAGAGAGCTTCATCTCGAGCAAGCGGAGGCGAAATATCATGTGCGTCCAGGCTTGGTCACGATCGACGAATTGATTTTGCGCTCTCCGAATATTCGTCTCACCGCGTCGGGAACAGTGGCATTTAACGGCAAGGTGAAGCTTGATTCGCAGCTCGCGATCAACGACAAAATTCGCGGCCAGCTTTTCAAAGCGATTCGCCAGAATTTTCAACCGATCAACGAACCGGGTTATTCTGCCATCGACTTTCAGGTTGGCGGCACCATCGATCGGCCAAGCACAAACTTAGTGGACAGGCTGGTCGGCCGCGATATCAGCAGCATGATTAACAGCTTCTTTGGCGGCGGAAAAAAGGAGCGGGCAAAGAAGAAAAAGAAACAGATCAAAGAAGCCGAGCCCGCAACGCCTGAGCCTGGCGATGCGGGCAACGGATTGCCCGGCGCGCCAACCACTTCTGTTTCACCCCAGGAGGCGCTGCCTGAGGCTACCGCGACGCCAACGCCCGCCGCGTCGCCATGAGAGTGATCGCCGGCAGCGCCGGCGGAATCCGCCTGGCAGTTCCGAAGCGGGGTGTCCGACCAACGATGGATCGTGTCAAAGCTGCTATCTTTTCCAGCCTGGGCGACGCCATGGTGGGTGCGCGCGTCCTCGATCTTTTCGCGGGCAGCGGCGCACTCGGAATTGAAGCACTCAGCCGCGGCGCGTCTTCTGTTGTTTTTGTTGAGGGAGAGCGACAATCAGCGGAGATCATCGAGAGCAATCTTGCCAAGACAAAGTTGAAGGGACGAGTTCGACAGCAGGACGTCTTCGATTTCCTTCGGCATGCTTCCGACGCAGAAATGTTTGACCTCATCTTTGCGGATCCGCCGTACGAAAAAACGGAGGCCGGTGAGCGTTTCACCGAAAAACTGCTGGCTAACGAAGCGTTGTCTCAACTACTGGACCCGGATGGAGTTTTCGTCCTGGAAAAGCGCCCAGCCGAGGCTCTTCCTGACACGATGCTGTGGCGGCTATTTCGTCAGAAAACATATGGCGCCACTGAGGTCTTGTTTCTTTCCGGAATCCGCAATCAAAAATTCTCAACGTATAATTGAATGATTCGTTTCGTTTACAATTTGTTCTGGCCAATCGGACTGTTGTTCTTTTTACCGGGCTATTTGGCGAAGATGATTCGTCGCGGCGGTTACGGCGAAAAGTTCGGACAACGCCTGGGAATTTATGATGGTGAACTACGCCTCCGCTTGTCGAAGCGAGAATCGACCTGGCTGCACGCGGTAAGCGTTGGGGAAGTAAATATCGCATTGAAACTGGCCCATGCATTACGCGCGCTCGAACCAGATTTGTGCTGCGTCCTGACTACGACCACTACAACTGGTTTTGCACTGGCAAACAAGAACGCGCCGCCTTGGATCGACGTCCTATACACACCGGTCGATTACTGGCCGATCATGCGACGTGCGTTTTCGGTGATCAGGCCGACGCGGATCGTGCTGGTGGAAGCTGAAGTTTGGCCAAACCTTGTCGCACTCGCGCACGAACGCCGAATTCCAACGATATTGGTGAATGCGCGCTTGTCGCCGAGATCGGAGAGCAGGTTTAGACGGTTCCGATTTTTTGTAGCGCCAACATTTCGGCAACTGGATCTGGTCTGCGCACAGGAGTTGGATGATGTCGAGCGATGGGTGGCGATCGGGGTTGCGCGCGACCGGATTCGCGCCGTTGGAAGTATCAAATACGATCCAGATGGACGTGACCAGGCTTTGGAAGCGCAAGAAAGCGCCCATCAAGCCGGCTTCACTCATGCCGATCGAGAAAGCCACGTGTTGTTCGGCGGCAGCACCCATCGTGGGGAAGAGGAAATTCTTGCGAGCATTTTTCTACGCTTACGCCAGCAATTTCCATCGTTGCGGTTATTCATTGCCCCGCGGCACGTCGAACGGCTGCGCGAAATACGCGCTCAATTCGGCGCCTTGCCAATGCGCATGACGCTGGCAAGCGAAGTGGCGAGCGGTCGTGAATCAGACGCGGATTGCATTGTTCTCGATACAACAGGTGACCTTCATCGCTGGTATGCTATCGCCACGATTGTGTTCATGGGGAAAAGCCTGACTGCGCACGGCGGGCAAAATCCCGTGGAGCCAATTATCGCGGGCAAACCAGTCGTGTTTGGTCCGCACATGGAGAATTTCGCTACGCTGGCGAAGGCGCTGGTATTGAAGAAAGGCGCAATCCAGGTTTCCGATATGGATTCGCTTGAACTGACGATCGCCGAGCTTTTGCGCGATAGCGAAGCGCGCAAACGGCTCGTCCAACGGGCGCGGGAAGTTTTGCGCGAGCATCAAGGCGCAACCGCGCGCGCAGCGGCGTTGATTCACGAACTCAATCCCATTGTATAGCCAAGGCGCCATGCGTCATCTCGAACGAAAAACCTGAAACAGTTCGGCGATTTGCCTTGCGTGAAGCAGTGGCAATTCTGATATTGCCCGACTTTGTGTGACCCTATCGTCTAGAGGCCCAGGACACCGCCCTTTCACGGCGGTAACACGGGTTCGAATCCCGTTAGGGTCGCACTGGTTTTCATAAGCGTATTGCACAACGAAACGCTTACCGTCATCGCGATGCACGGGAGCCTCGACGAATGGGAGCGCCTCATGGGAGCAGTTGCGAGGCAGTGAACGATTGCAGCGCCGCTTTAAGGGCGGACACGTCTACCCAGTTGACGGCAGCGCAAAGGGATCGAGACTATTGGCTAGTTCTTTGTTTCGCTTAATGGATCGAGCCAGGAGTCGATCCAACGGGGGAACCAAATCTCTGTTTCGCAGTGCGAAGCGGATCGGGGCGAACGATGCGCGGCATCGAGAGCATTTAGTGGCTCTAGCCCGACAGCTAACCTCGTCAGCCTCATTAAAGAGCAAAGGCGTCCTTCCAAGGTCTGCTCTTGCTGAGTGGCCTGTTTCGCCGCGCGAATCGGTCAATCCACCACAGACGTTACGAGCCATGGCCGAAGAATACCGAATTGAGCTATCCGCAAGCCGCGGTAGCGGGACCGGTGTCGTGATCCGTCAAGAAATCACGATCATTAATGAGTTGGGTCTGCACGCGCGACCAGCAGCAGAATTCGTTCTCGCCGCAAAAGCATTCCGCTCCGAGATTTGGCTGGTCAAAGGAGAGGAGCGATTTTCTGCCGCCAGCATTCTCGAGGTGCTGTGCGCCAATCTCAATTGCGGAGACACTGCGACAATTGAAGCAGAAGGGCCGGATGCGGAGGAGGCCGTTAAGCGATTAGTTGAGCTGACAGGCGCATTTAAGAAGAGGGATTCGGGCAGCCCATCGAGAGGCCGCCACCGAGTAGAAGGCGATTCAATGCCGCCGCCACTCCGCAAGCTTCTGCTGCCGCTGCTATTCGAGGTGGCCGCTTCGCCATATTTGATCGCCGACTCCATCGGGATGTGGCACATGGGCGAAGAGCGCTTCTGGATGCCGCGCTTCATTTTCCAGCGCACGCAGCGGATGAAGCGTCGAATCAAAGTGGGCCTCTTCGCAGGCGTTCACGGGGATGAGCCCGAGGCGGTCCTGGGTTTAGTGGACCTTGTCCGCGCCCTCAACGCGCGTCCCGAAGTTGGGCGCGACTACCAGCTCTTCATTTATCCGATGTGTAACCCAAGCGGACTTGCCGACGGTACTCGCTGCTCCAGGTCCGGAGTGGATTTGAATCGCCAGTTCTGGCGGGATTCCGCGGAGCCGGAAGTACGCCTGCTGGAGGCGGAGATTCGTCAGCAGGAGTTTGAAGGCATCATCTCGCTGCACACTGACGACACGAGCGACGGTGTTTACGGTTTCGCGCATTACGGCACGGGAACGGATGACCTGCTCCATGACGCTTTGGAGACGGCACACCACGCTCTTCCGCGATGTCGTTCCACTCTTATTGACGGTTTTGCGGCAAACAACGCGATCGTGCGCGAATGTTATGCAGGCGTACTTTCAGCTTCTCCGGAGCGGCAACCGCGGCCGTGGGAGATCATTTTGGAAACGCCGCAGCGCGAGCCGGAGCGTTTGCAGCGACAGGCATTCGTCCTTGCGGTAGCCATGATCCTCGCGCGTTATCGAACGCAATCGTCCTGAATCGATACGCCTGGCACATGCTCCCGATGCAAAAGTACGACGCCGCTTGACCATGACTGATAGGGATATTGCGGGTGAGGCGCAAAACTGCGTCACGCAAACAAAACGCGTTCGAGTGACGAACGCCTTGGCGTCTACCGCATAACCAATGCCACAGGCATCGCATTGCATTCTTAGGTGTAGTCGAAGAGCGCCATGAAACCGAAGTCCATGTGCAGCTGTTGGTGGCAGTGGAAGAGGGTAAGGCCGGGATTGTCGGCAACGAAGTCAACCTCCAACTGCTGATAGCCGCCCAGCATCGCCACGTCCTTCATGATGCCGGCGGTTTTAGTTCCCGCCAGATTCGTCAGTTCAAAGCTGTGGCGATGAAGATGGATAGGATGGATGTCGTCGCTGGCGTTGCGCATCCGAATGCGATAGCGTTTTCCCTCCTTTAAATGAAATGAAGCAGGTGCCATTTCGTTGCTCATAGGATAGGCGACGCCGTTGATGGTCCAGCGATTAAAGCCTTCTTCAGCAGCATTGTCTTTGGCGAAAGTCATGTCGAAAGTTTCATCGGGATTGGGAGCGGACGCGCCTGGCTTGGCAAAATTGGTATAATCCCACCGAAACGGCTTCGGTTTCACCCATTGGGGTTTGCCAGATCGGCTTGCATATTCGACAATCACGCCCATGCCATGGCGGCGGTCGTCGTCCGCCAGATCGCCCAGGATCCATACACCGGGGTGGTTCATTTCAACGATGGCAGAAATGCGCTCCGCCGTGCCGATCCATAGAACGGGAACGCGCGCTGGATTCGGGACAGCGTTACCATCGAGGGCGATGACTTCGAAGAAGTGACCGGGTAAGGCTAGGCTCCGAATTTCCGTCGCGCTGCCATTCAAAATGTGAAACAAAACGCGCTCGCCCTGTTTGACTCGAATGGGTTCGCCATGCCCAAGCATCCGGCCGTTAATGGTAAAGAACGTGTAACCCACTTCGTATCCGTGCGGCATGCCTTTGGCGAGAGAAGCTTTCATAGCGGCTTCGCCAGTTTCTTTTAGATTTTTGTCAGTTGCCGATGGCGATAGAAAATCCTGAGGCATGTCACCGCCGCGACTGAGAGTCGGTTCGAATTCCTTTAACACCAGAAAGACCTCGCGATCGTAGCGACCTGGATTTTCTTTCGGCTCGATGTAAACCGGTCCGACCTGCTCGCTGTATTGGCCTGCCGAAAGATCGGCCCCGGCGCGATTGTGCGTATGATAGAAGCGCAAACCTGCGGGGTTAGGTATGAAGGTGATCCGGCGCTCGCCGTTGGCAGGAATGTAAGGTGTGCCCTCCTCGGCAGCGCCATCGACGTCAGTAGAGACTTTCTGGCCATGCCAATGCAACTGCTCAGGTGTATCGGTCTCATTGAAAATATCTATCGTCACCTGCTTGCCTTCTTTGAAACGAAGGAGCGGTCCCGGAAACTGACCATTGTAAGTGATGCCCGAAAGAATTTGGTTAGGCGCGATCTCGATAGGGGCCGCCTTAATGCGCACCGTATAGTCGGCCGCGGCTTCGCCTTGGGCAGCAAAAACATTTTTTGGAGAAAACAGGAGCGCACCGGCTGCCAGTCCGGTAGTCCGCAGAAACCCGCGCCTCGATTCAACAAATCTCGCCATTGAAGGAAATCTCGCCTTTAACAACCGGATGTATAATTCAATCCGCCGCGCTTATTTATCACCGTGTGGCGCGGGCATCTCGACACGAGCACCGCTACGCCTACAGCCAAAAGCTTTTTCTTCATTGGGCTACTGAATTTTTCCAAAACAAAATGCAAAGGTTCGGCGTTGATATGGGTGGCCATACGGGTGAGGTTCGGTTGCGATGAGGCGGGTTCTGGAGCGGCATCGCCGTTCCTTGGAATAGGACCCCCGGTCGAGGCAAGTCCCGGAGATGTTCAGCCGGAATTCAACCAAGGTGTAAAACCAGATGGACTTAACTCTTGAGCAATTCCTGAGACTGATAGAGCTAATATTCATCTGGCAGATACCGGGATGGACCCTTTTACTCGGCTATTTTCTAGCAAAACGGTGACCAATTTGTTTTTTTCGTCTAACGCGCTTATTCCCACCGAAATCGCGCGACTTCGCGAAACCACCCTAAGACGCTCGCCGGTGGTTTACCAAACTGCGGCACTGGATGCTGGGTTCAAGAACGCTCTTCGCGTTTATGATAGAGCTGGCAAGGCGATCGAAACGCATTAGAAGATAGCGGGTCCGCTTGTCATGGCCTTCAGCTCGACTCAATTCAACTTTTCCGATAAAATTGCGATCGTTACCGGTGGCGCTACTGGAATCGGCCGCGCAACATCACTTCTTTTTGCACGCCATGGCGCAAGAGTAGTGATTGGCGACTTGAATCCAGAAGGGGCTAAAACCGCCGAATTGATCAAGACCGATGGAGGCGAGGCTCTCTTCGTGAAGACGGACGTCCGGGATGCCGAGCAGGCCAACAATCTCGTTGCAACTGCGGTGAAAACGTATGGTGCATTGCACTACGCATTTAACAATGCCGGAATTCTTCCTGCGGCTGCGCCGTTGGCTGAGCTTGAAGAGTCAAGCTTTGATGAAGTCATTGCAGTGGATTTGAAGGGCGTGTTCCTTTGCATGAAATACGAGATTCGGCACATGCTCAAGGCCGGTGGCGGTGTGATCGTGAACAACGCGTCGATTGCCGGCATGATTGCGGATCCAGGCATCGCCCCGTACGTGGCCGCAAAACATGCTGTGATCGGATTATCCAAAGCGGCGGCACTTGAATATGCGAGCCACAAAATTCGGATTAACGCGCTCGCTCCGGGGTTAGTCGAGACCGGGATGACCAAGCACTGGTTCGATGATCCTTCTATCCGCGAAACGTTGCTAGCGAATTCTCCCATGGGGCGCCCAGCCCAACCTGAGGAGATTGCCGGGATGGTGCTGTTTTTGTGCTCTGATTTCGCGTCGTTCGCCACCGGTCAGGTTTTCGTGGTCGATGGCGCGTATACCGCGCGATAGGCGCAAAGCAATACTGTCATATTTGTTCGCTGACGATTAGAGCCACCTCAGCGTTGCTTTCCTTATTTTGCTCGACCGGTTTCGACTCGCACGAACGGGTGCTCGAACGAACAATAAAAGAACAGACCCCAATCCGGTGAATCGGAGGTGAGCCCAATAGGCAGACCCAGACCAACGACCAATTGCGCATCATTCGGCAGGTTGAGCGCGTAACGCGCGCCAGGGGAAATGAGTGCAGTCGTCGAGCGGTTCACAGTCGCCTCAGGTGAGAGCACCCCTTCGGCTATATCGTCGTTCCATCCTGCAACTGTTTCGAGCATGAGATTCAGGTCGCGGTTCACAGCGAAGATCGCGCTGGCGCCGAGATTGTAATTCATGAGGTCGTGGTTCCGCGAATTAGGAAATACCGACATGCCGGCGTTGAAATGTAGAGTCCAGCGATCGCTCACGATCTTGCTGAAAGGCAGATTGGTCTCGTAACCCACGCTGCCGACGCCCAGATCCTTGTCTGGATCGCCAGTCGGAAGGACAAGAGAGAAACGTGGCGCGAAAGCTGGAGTGTGCTCGTCTTCTGTCAACGCCTGCAGCCGATAGTTGAGCCGCATGTCTTCCATGCCGTTGTCGTCTTCTGTAAAGGCGTACGGAATGGTGTAAGAAAACTGATGCGTCTGACTGAAGACGGGCCACTCCTGAGTGAAACTTGGAGTGATCTCGCGCGAGCCGTTGGTGAAATTGATCGGAACATTCAAGATGTGCTGCACCACACCCGCTTCCTGGTTATAAGCTTCTTCAATGAAAAAGGAGTTGTCCTGGATTCCTTTGGCAAGTTGCTCGGAGGCGATCGAAGTAACGACCGGCGCCGGGCTTGCTACAACCAGAAAACGAGCGACCGCGACAAAGGCGCACGACTTCGATTTTGCGCTGAGAGCTGAGAACTGCGGATGTTTCATGGCAGGCGAAGTTCTTTGTCCAATCTTTCCGCAGTAATCGCACAAAGTCGCGAAATATTGAAAGAGGATTCGATGCGGTTCGGGCCGTTTTTGATGGCGAGCGCTTGAATTTACCTAGGCTGGTAGTTGGTTTAGCTTAATCAAACCGATGCAGACCACGTTTTATCAGTCTGAATCTGACCAGCCACATCCGGGGAGGTCCCGCTTGATCATCAAAGCGCATCCGGAAGTCCGGCAATTAATGGTGCGCAATCCGTGGACGGCGCTCATCGCCGTCTCAATCGTGGTCATGCAAACGGCCATCGCGTATGGGATGGGAGGACTTGGGTTCGGTTACTGGTGGCTCAGTCTTCTCATCGCGTATTGCGTTGGCGCATTCGCGAATCATGCCAATTACGTCATCATTCACGACGCGACTCACAACCTGATTTTCCGGAACAAAAGCTGGAACAAGATGGTGGCCGTCATCGCCGATCTTCCCAATCTTACGCCCGGGGCAATGGGGTTTCGTGTCTATCATCTAAAGCATCATTCGCATCAGGGGGATTACGAATATGACGCGGACCTGGCGAACCACTGGGAAGCGCGCCTGGTAGGCAATAAATGGTACAAGAAGGCGATCTGGCTCATGCTCTTTCCCTTTTTTCAGCTAACGCGCCCGCCGCGTTTAAAAGCAATCAAGATGTGGGACCGCTGGTTCTTTATCAATTTTGGGTGTGCGGCGCTCTACGACGTGGCAGTCGTTTATTTTTGCGGTTGGCCAGGGTTTCTTTATCTCGTGTTCGCATTTTTCTTTTCCATTGGATTACACCCGGTCGGTGCTCGCTGGGTCCAGGAGCATTACACTTACGATTTCGACCAGGAAACCTTCAGCTATTACGGGCCAATCAATCGAGTTGCGCTAAACATGGGTTATCATAACGAGCACCACGATTTGCCCTCGATCCCGTGGAACAACCTTCCAAAACTGCGCGCAATGGCGCCGGAATTTTACAACAACCTGAAATATCATTCGTCGTGGAGTCGGCTGCTCTTCCAGTTCGTCTTTGACAAGCGATACAGTCTCTATTCGCGAGTTGAACGAATGAAAGAAAAGACGGACTTCCAACGGGTCCCCGACATGACAGCCAATCAACTTGGCGGTCTTGATCTGAGTGCGAGGACCATTAGTTTTTAACAATGGCTGAGCGATTGTACGTCTCGAACAAGAACGAAACCGTGCGCATGTTCGAAAGCGGTTTTATGGAGTTTTTTTCGCGAGTCCATCCGGTGACTCCTTTGGTGCTGTACGTGCCAGTGGTTGGCTACATGCTTTACACCTCTGTATGGCAACGCCAATTGTCGATTGTAGCGGTAACGGCGCTGTTTTTGTTAGGCGTTTTGCTCTGGACGCTGACCGAATATCTCATCCACCGGTACGTATTTCATTACGAACCGAAGACTCGTTGGGGAAAGCAATTGCACTATGTGATTCACGGCGTGCACCACGATTATCCCAACGATGCGCGGCGGCTCGTTATGCCGCCAGTCGTAAGCATCCCGCTCGCGTTTCTCTTCTATGGTCTGTTTCTTCTGTTTTTTGGAAGCCTTACGCCGCCCGTGTTTGCCGGGTTGGTTTTCGGTTATGTCTGCTATGACATGCTCCATTACGCAACGCACCATCTCGCCATGAAACGCGGCGCGTGGCTTTGGCTGAAGCAGTATCATCTTCGCCACCATTTCAAAGACGATCACGTTGGATACGGCATCAGCTCGCCGCTTTGGGATTACGTTTTCCGCACGACGCGAAAGTGAAGGCTGCGTTCCTGTAGCCCCATGCCTTTGGCCTGGTTAAGGCTTGTTTTTTTTGAAACCGGGCGGCCACATGCCACTAAAATCTTGTCTCAAATCCGAAACTCGCTAGATTGAATGCCCCGACACGGAACTCGGCTGCATGCGGATGCAGCGGACAACTTCGTAAGGAATCTGTGAAACACGAAAGCTCTCAACTTTGCCGGGACGCGCCGTCCTTTCGGACGGTAGCGAGCGAAAGGCAGTGTACCATTTGATGAATCCGGACCCGGCAAAACTCAGTCTGAGTAATTTTCTGGCGCATGAAACGAGTGATCCGCTCGAGCCGCCGCCTGGATTCACGCATTGGATGCGACAGGCGTCGTTCGCGGTGGAACTTTATGAACCGGAGCTGCTGGCCAGTGCCGATGCGCGTACGACCATCGATTACAACGGCCGGCCGCGTTCGGTGATCAACCTTTGTTCATACAATTATCTCGGGTTGGCAAATCATCCTGAAGTCATCGCCGCAGCGCAGGAAGCGTTGAAGACGCACGGTCTCGGCGCATGTGGTTCGCCGATGCTCTCCGGCATGACGGACCTGCACCGCGAGCTTGAGCGGCAGGTGGCAAAATTTCTGGGCCGCGAAGACGCGATGCTTTTTAACAGCGGATTTGGAGGCGCACTCGGAACCATCTCCGGTTTGCTGCGCAAAAACGACGTAGCGATCCTGGATAATCGATCGCATTTGAGTTTGCGCGACGGCGCGGCGCTTTCCCGATGTCGGGCGGACAAATTCGAGCATAACGACCCGGCATCGCTCGATAAGGCGCTGGCGCGCAAACAGGCTCGCCGCCAACTCGTGGTGATGGAAGGAATTTATTCCATGGATGGCGATTTCGGCAACCTGCCGGCGCTGCTCGATATCGCAGAGTCGCATGGGGCGAGTGTTTTTATCGATGAAGCGCACTCGATGCTCGCCTGTGGCGAACATGGTCGCGGCGCCGCGGAAAAATTCGGTGTGGAAAGTCGCATATCGCTTGTTTACGGCACATTTTCAAAAGCTTTTGGCGCGCTGGGCGGATTTGTGGCCGGGCCGAAGGAGACGCTTCGTTACCTGCGTTTTTACGCGCACCCGTATGTTTATTCGTGCGCTTTGCCGCCCGTCGTGGTGGCGGCAATTTTGAAAGCGCTGGAAATCGGAATGCGCGAGCCGGAGTTGCGGAAAAAACTTTGGGAGAACGCCGATTATTTTCACGCGCAACTGCGCAACGTTGGCATCGATACGGGAGTGTCGACAACGTATATTATGCCGCTGGTGATCGGCGACCGGGAACGCATGTACCGGTTAGGCCACGAGTTGCGACGGCGCGGTTTGTGGGTCGCGCCGGTGGATTACCCAGCGGTGCCGCAAAACAAGATTTGTTTCCGCGCCTGCGTGACCGCCAAACATACCCGCGCCGATCTCGATGAAGCGCTCAACATTCTTGATGACACGCTCAAAGCGGATTCGAAAATTAAGGCGACCACGTTCCGGTTGCGCTGCAAAATGTCTGAGCTGGCCGTGAGGATGAGTTTTTAATGCCGGCAGACGTTGTTCACGCCGCAGCTCCCCAGATCGAATCGACTTTCAAAGCGCGCGAAGTCGAGGGAGTTTTCGATCTTTATTTCTACAGGCCAATAGGATTTTGGCTGGCCCAGGTGTTTGCGCGGCTCAAGATGACGCCGGCGGGCGTAAGTTTGCTGGCCGGCATCTTTGGCGTGGTCGCGGGGCACCTTTACTACTATCGCGATCTGAGCATCAACGTTGCGGGAATGGTGCTCCATGTTTGCGCGAATGCATTCGATAACGCGGACGGGCAGCTCGCGCGTTTGACGCATCAGGAAAGCCGCGAGGGCCGCATCATTGACAGCATTGCCGATCACCTGGTCTTTGTCAGCGTTTACCTGCATTTGACTCTCCGGTACCTGTTCGAAGGCTCATCGCCAACGATCTGTCTTCTCGCGCTTGCTGCAGGGGTCAGTCACGCATTGCAAGGAGCAGCCGCGGATTATTATCGCAATACCTATCTTTACTTTGTAACAACGAGAGCACGGACGGACTTGGATTCCTCATCCGAATTGCGATCGGATTATCGGAAATTGACCTGGCGTCAAGCACCGTGGCGGAAGCTTCTCCTTGCGTTGTATCTGAACTTTACTCGCCAGCAGGAAATACTGGCACCACGCCTGAAAATGTTGCGTAATGTCGTCGCCCAATTGTTTCACGGCGAAATTCCTGACTGGCTAAGAACCCGTTACCGAAATCTGGCCCGTCCGATGCTTAAATGGTGGGGACTGCTAATGACGAACATCCGGATGCTGGTCTTGTTTGCCCTTCTGTTTATCAGCCAACCAGTTTATTACTTCTGGTTCGAGCTGATCCCGCTCAATTTGCTCTTCGTTTACCTTCTGTTTCGCCAGGAAAAAATGGCCGGATCGCTGCTGAACATCGCCGAGAGCGGGCAAAATTCGGCGTAGCTATTTTTTTGCGTGTCGAACATTGAGATTTCAGAGGTTGGCTCTCGCCAGGAGCGCAACGCATTCATCAAATTTCCATGGCGCGTTTACGCAAATGACCCCGCGTGGGTGCCGCCGTTAATAATCGAACGCAAGGAGTTTCTGGATCGTAAACGGCATCCGTTCTTCAGACATGGCGATGCCGCGTTATTTCTGGCTCGGAAAAACGGCGAGATCGTTGGCCGAATTATGGCGAGCGACGACCCGAATTACAACGTGCTGCATCAATCGAATGTCGGCTGCTTCGGTTTGTTCGAGTGCAGTAACGATCGCGAGGTAGCTGCGGCGCTCTTCGAACGCGCGGCGAGTTGGCTTCGAAAAAAAGGGCGCACTGAAATCATGGGGCCGATCGACTATTCAACGAACTATGTCTGCGCTCTCCTAATCGATGGGTTTCAGTTTCCTCCGACAATCCTGACCTCACATAATCCACCGTACTATCGGGACCTGATCGAGAGCTGTGGTTTTACAAAGGCGAAGGATTGGTACGCGTGGTGGTTCGCTGATCCAGCAAAAGCTGTAACGCAGCTGCGCCGACTCGCCGCTCGTTTCCACACACGTTGTCCAGCCACTATTCGTTCGGCAAATCTCAAGAATCTTCGCGATGAAAGCAGACGGCTTCGTCAGATCTACAACCAGGCATGGGAAAAGAACTGGGGGTTCGTTCCGTTTACCGAGGCGGAGATGCAGTTCATGACCAACGAACTGAAGCCGTTGCTCGTGCCGGAGCTTGCCTGGGTCGCCGAGATTGGCGACGAACCGGTGGGCTTCACACTGGCTTTGCCGGATATCAACGTCGTTCTACATCACCTCAATGGACGGCTCACGCGGTTTGGGCTGCCGATTGGTCTAATCAGATTGCTCTGCTACAAGAGACACATTCAACAAGGGCGACTAATCGCGCTCGGTGTGGTTGAAAAATATCGCCGCGCTGGCATCGCCGAGATGCTGGTCCTCCGCGTGATGGAAGAAACAATGGTCAAACGCGGAATCACCGGCGAGTTGAGCATGACGCTTGAAGACAATTTCATGATCAATCGTTTTTTGGAAGCGATCGGAGCGGATCGCTACAAGACGTATCGAATTTACCGCAAACAGTTACCCTCCTGACAACGACTGCCAAATGAAGCTGCAGCCGCCGGGGCTTCGTAAAACGGAGCTTCGTCTTGCTGGGCGGCCGTCAGATCACGAATGCGCTCGGGCTTGCCGCGCTGCATCCTTGACACCCGACTTGCCAGCATCCCCGCCACTTCTCGGCCGAAGTATTGCAGGGGATGGCTCACGGCCAGTGAGGTCTCCGCGGTGCAATAAACGCCGCATCCCGCCTGGCAATCCTTCTTCCGGTTGTAGCTCAGCAAATCTTCCCGCGTGATCTCGAGAATGTGCCTCTCGGTTCGCACCTGGCTGCAGAGCCAGAACTTGCCGGTCGATGAGACGAAGAAATATTTATAGCCCGCGATGCAGGTCCATTCGACCGGTTCCTGCCGCAGCATCTTCTTTTGGTAAGCGAAAAGGTTCCAGCTCGAGTGAATCTCCTTGCCGCTGCGCTTCAGTTTCTCCTGGTGCTCGAGAAAGCGGAGCAGCGGCCCGGTTGCACTTGGATCGCGCAAGGCGCGG
>Ga0193722_1000054_pt1 | contig 25646 bp, 30 predicted proteins | sample H2m1metaG_FD_143044 | JGI IMG/M metagenome (GOLD analysis project Ga0193722, IMG submission 143044) | Soil microbial communities from a riparian zone of the East river system, Colorado, United States - H2m1 | ecosystem: Environmental > Terrestrial > Soil > Riparian zone | place: USA: East River...
TGGCGCTCAGCGCCATGACGGCTAGCGCCTCGCAGAATCTGCCCTTCCGACTTGGGGACGAGGGCACGATAACGTTCACCAGCCCGAGCACGGCGACGACGGCTGGGACGGGCAATGCCACCCACCTGGGTAGAATCACAAGCGACGGGAGCTTAACGATCGTCGGCGACGCGAGCTGTATTGATAATGAGGTCGGCTTTTCGGTCGAGATGCAGGACACGTTCACCGCGGCCAACGGGGACAAAGTCATGACCGCGATCACCATGCAGTTATGCCCGATTGCGCCAGGGATCTACCATGGCGTCGGGACCTACGTCGTGACGGGTGGCACCGGGCGATTCGCCAGCGCCACCGGCTCGGGAGCGTTCGACGGCACAGGCAATTTCAACACCGGAACGATTATATGCGCGTTGAGGGGCACCATCTCGATCAACCGCCACTAGTTCTCGCCACATTGTGATGATCTTCCGATCCGTCAAGTGCGAGGCCGCTAAAGCGCTCGGAGCCCCTTAGCCGCTACGTTGACCCACTCGGAGCGATCAAAGGCGGTGGAACCGTCGCACGGTCTGGAAATCATAGCCGACGATCTAAGCGGAGCTAACGGGCCCGATTCAGTCGTTTGACTGTAGTGGCACGCGCGTCGGGGGCAAATGGTCAAGGCTGCGCTGGCGGCGAATTACCTCGACAAACTGGCGAGAGTTTTTTGAAACTTCCCGGATATGAAAACAATCATTCCATCAGTTCTAATCACATTTGCTCTCGTCTCCTTCGCGCTCGTCCCAAACACGCAAGCGGTGAACCCTCCGCCGGACGGCGGCTACCCCGGAGGCAATACGGCGGAGGGTGATAATGCGCTCTTCAGCCTCACCACCGGCACATACAACACGGCGGTTGGTGTGTTTTCACTTCAAAGCAATACCTCCGGCGACTTTAACACAGCCATTGGCGCCGGGACGCTTCTTGCCAACACCGCAGGGCAGAATACGGCCACTGGTGCCGGGGCGCTCTTGAGCAACACCACGGGCGACTCCAATACAGCAAACGGAGCGTTCGCCCTTTTCGACAACACCACTGGCGGAGTCAATACGGCCATCGGTTTTGCTACGCTCGGTAACAACACCACGGGCAGCTTCAACACGGCCATCGGCGTTAATGCCCTCCTTAACAACACCGGCGGCGGGAGCAATACGGCCACGGGTTATCAGGCGCTCCTTAACACCACCGGCAATCACAACACGGGCACCGGTTGGCAGGCGCTGTTTAGCAACACCACCGGCGCCGAAAACACGGCTATGGGCTATTTTGCGCTCAATGCGAATACCACCGGCAGCAACAACATCGCATTGGGCAGCTCTGCCGGCATAAACGTCACCACGGCCCATAACGTTATTTGTGTCGGCGCCGATGGTATGAACGTGAACAATAGCTGCTTTATCGGCAACATTTTCAACGCAACGTCTTCGGGAGGAACTGCCGTTTTGATTAATACTGACGGCAGACTTGGCACGGTTACCTCCTCACAGCGCTTCAAAGAGCACATTAAGCCAATGGAGCAAGCCAGCGAAGCGCTCTACGCGCTTAAGCCAGTCACGTTTCGTTACCACAAGGGGATCGATCCACAGGGCACACCGCAGTTTGGGCTCGTGGCCGAGGACGTGGAAAAGGTCAACCCCGATCTAGTCGTGCGCGACAAGGAAGGAAAACCATACACTGTGCGCTACGACCAAGTGAATGCGATGTTGCTCAATGAGTTTCTAAAAGCACATCAGAAAATGGAGGAACAAGGAGCGACAATCGCCAAACAGCAAAAGCAAATTGAAGCGCTTACTGCGGGTCTACAGAAAATGAGCGCCCAGTTTCAACTAAGCAAGTCCTCAGAGCAAACGGTCAACAACAATCAGTAACGCCGGACGAAGTTGGGGTTGTGGTGCACTATGGATCACGAGATTCGAACGATCGATTGTAGCACTCCCACCTGCACACGCGAAATTGTATAAGCGAGTGCCTGGCGCTAAAGTCACGACAATCGAAGGCGCCGGGCATTCCCCAACGGTCGAGTCATCGGCGAAAGTCGTGGATTTGATTAAGGCCTTCTTGCGGCCCGCAACTCGACGTGATCATCTGCAGTAGTTGAGGTCATTTGCATCTGGCAATCAAAACGATTCTAGCGCGACACTGTGAAGGAGTAGTCAGAAATCAACCAGCCCAAAACGCTGTGCAATCTCGTGGGAGTTTTCGTCATTTCGTATCGTGACTTTTAATGTCGAGTTAAAGTCACCTTCTAACGAATCAACGACTGAATGATATGCTTTTCCGGCAGCGTCCGGGTCTTGACTGCGGAGTTGTATGTATTTTGCGTAGGCTTCGCCCCGCGCTTGACTGAATTTGATTACTGATTGTGCGACTGAACGCCAAGGACTTTCTTTAGCGTCAGGCGTGGTAAGATAGCGATCCGCAGCCTGTGCTGCTTGCTGCAACAAAAATATCTCGCGAGTTTGGCATGCATTACTAGTTAACTCGCACGGCGTTGTTGATCGCCACGCTTGTTCGTACTGCCCCAACGCTTGGAGCATTGTATCTTTTTCATCGGCCCGCAGTAGCGCGGGCATCAAAATTACCAGTGTTAAGAGTGCTAGTCGTTTCATGTTGGTATTGAACTGAATCACAGAGCGCCGCTCGTTGCAAAGCGTCTTAGATTGCGATTGCGGAGTCAGGCGCGTAAGAGAAGTGTTATTGATGAAAATGAAGATTTTTCACAGCGCCGACTGGGGCATATTGGAGCAAACGGTAAACGAGTGGTTGAAAAAGGAACGGATCAGCCGGCTACTCTGCGTCACGCACACCAATAACGAAGCGATGATCTTCATTACGGTGTGGTGGTCATAAACGCGCGTAAAACTTCCCGATGGCGCACCAACGGCTGCGAATCATTCGTTAATCAACGCATCCTATTGCGATCCTAATCACGGGAAGGACGCTTCGGAGTTCGTTTTCCTTTGATTCTTGGAATCCGGCGCTTTGGCTTGTGGTCTGTCACGTGAAAGATTACGTCTCGAAGTTCGCGTTTGTCCACGAACTCACCGCATTCAGGACACCGAAAGAAGTGTTCTTTTTCTTCGTCGCTTAGCTTGTCGAAATCAGCTGCATTCATTTCCGAAGCGTGGAGGATTCGGCGATGACGCCCGGTATGTTGACATATCAGGCGATCCAAATGCAATCCCGAAAATTAGCCGGGTATCGGTGTAAACGCGATGCTCTACTACTGAGCTAATCGCCTTCGCGAATCAGCCCTTACGCAAGGCGTGCCGCCGATGCAGCGCTTATGCGCGAGCTATAAAAGATCACTAGCTGGCCTGTTTCGCAGTTAGCCAGTGCTTGTGTTGATCATTTCGAGGTTTCTTGAGCCAACCGATTCCGAATAGATAGGTTCGGCGCGTCGGAATTAGAGCTTTCCAGTCGAATTGGGCGACGGCTAGCACCGGAAATCGTCGAGCAACGCGATAACTGCGTGCGTCGGCAACGCACGATTTTCTTGCCTGGAATCGGTACCTTGTGGTGCGCTGCTCGGCAAGTCGCCGCTCGGCCCGGTGTTGTTCGCTGATCTTACGATCAGCAAAACGCACCAAACTGTTCTCAATCTCGTCCCGACCGAATAAAAGAAACTTTATATTCATTAGTTGCCCTCCAAACCATTCAGTAAAAGGTGCGACACAAATGAATCGAAATTATTTCAGCATCCGGATGTCTCTGGCTATGGAGGGGAGCGGTTAAGTAATCCTCTAACTCGCAAGAGATTCAAACGAAGTCAGGATGTTGTGCCGCGTCCCCATTCAAAAAAAAGCCGCAGGGTTTGGAACCCTGCGGCTTTTCTTAGTGTTTGTCCGAAGCTCCGCGCAGCCTCAGTCTAATAGAACCACGTGATCAATCGCACGCGAGTCACTGGTGTGTGCGTAAAAAACGCGCAGACGAGCGCCTGGTTTGATCGCGGTTTGGACGACTTTCCCCGCTTTGTCCACAACATGACCGAATCCGTTGAGAACGTAACGATCAGTATTTTTCGAGCTGTCCTCGCGAACAACGAGCGTTCTGAGAGGTTGATAACTGGCGGCCGAGCCTTCTCCAGCTGTCATTTTGATGATTCCTCCCGTTACTGTTATTGGTTCTGCGGTTGTTTGTTTCTTGTTCGTCGATCCCGGCTGCGCAAATGCCAATGGAGCAAGTAGCAACCAGGCGAGTGTGATAATTATGTTTTTCATGATGCCTTTTCTTTGATGTGATTGTTAATACATGTTCTACTAGCCGAAGTTTGGGGACGAAGTCTGCACCGAACAAGAGCCAGTTGGTGGCTTTACCACAGACCACTTTTACCACTCGCCCCGAGCTCGGAGCCCTTCTCATAAGTGCGCACCCGTGCCGATCCGGGACTAACGAGAGCAGGGAACGTCGTCGTCAATAGTCCACGGCCAGTGACCTGCGGCCACGCAAACATTGGGCATTGCTCAATCCGACAGGATGGCGCATCAATTGGTGTCGCCATCGTAGAACGAATAAGAGAGACAGAATGAAAGAGCATTACTTCAATGATTTGAAAATTGGTGACCGTTTTAAATCCGAGCCGCTAAGTGTCACGGAGAAGGAGGTCATTGAGTTCGCGCACAAGTTCGATCCGCAGATGTTTCATCTGAACCAGAAAGCTGCAGAGCGAACACTTTTCAAAGGACTCGTTGCGAGTGGCTGGCACACAGCTGCCCTCACGATGCGGCTCTTTGTGAAAACGTTGAACTTCGCCGAGGGCGCGATCGGCTTGGGTGTCGACGAATTGCGTTGGCCTAATGCGGTGCGACCTGGCGACGTGCTTACCGTTGAAACGGAGATTCTCGATCTCAGGCCATCGCGGTCCAAGCCGGACTACGGAATCATTCGGTTGCGCAATGTGACTACGAACCAACAGGGCCAGATCGTCCAGACAATGCTGGCAAATGCGATGGTCCCGCGCCAGGCGGCATAGAGCAAAGCACTTGGAATGTGACAGTGCCGAAATTGACTGCCATTCGTTAGGAATTGCGCTACAAACGGTGAATCGCGAGTGCCGAGAGTAAAGCGACGTAAGCGTATGGACGATATTCAGAAGCGAGCCGACGATAAAGCCTGGGACGAAAAACAGAACCGTCGGATTTCGGACGCAAATCGCAGGATTGAGGATGGAGTAACTGGCGAAGCGCTTGCGGCGTTACATGGTTTGCACGTGTCTCCGGATGACGAGGGGTCGTACGACGTCGACGAGATGAGCAACGTGGCCGATCAAGAAACTCTACGCGACAAGATCATCAGCCGGCTGATACAGATAGGAGATACGATTTCGCGAAATCGTGATCTGCCGGACGATGTGAGGCAAAGGTGGACAGCGACGTTGCAGGAGATTTACGCGAGCGACGCGAAGAGCGTGACCTTGCTGCGCGACTTGAGACGAGAGATCAATAGCTGGGAGGAAATCGATCCACAATTGGAGTTTTCCCTGGTCTACGGCGCGATTGATGCTGTGGCGACAGTGATCGAGATTTATCAACGAAGGTTTAACACTCGATAGAACGACTACGCGCCGCGGCTGTTCGCCGAGGCCAGAGATAGCGTTCCGTCATCGGGTGCGATTCTCTTGGGTTGCCTGAAGGCGAAATTCCAAACCGCTGGCCGCGATAGCCTGGTCAAAATCGTCAGGCAGCGGCGCCTCAAAGCTTTTCCACTCCTCGGTGCGAGGATGGCGAAATCCAAGCTTCCATGCATGCAGCATTTGTCGCGGAAAATCCTTTGCGGCGTGCGCATAGACTTTGTCGCCGAGCACGGGATGACCGAGATGATGAAGATGCACGCGAATCTGATGGGTCCGTCCGCTGTGTAGACGGCATTCCACAAGGCTGGCCCGATCGCTCGACCGAACGACCCGATATTCGGTTTTGGCGGCACGTCCACGGAGAGCAGATGCGCTCATTCGTTGTCGGTGGACTGGATGTCGTCCGATTTTTTCTTCGATTACACCAGCCGCCTCGCGCAATCTTCCAGTCACCAGCGCCAGATACATCTTCTCCACCGTGCGGTCCGCGAATTGCTTGGATAATCCGCGATGGGCTGCGTCGTTTTTGGCGACCACAAGACAGCCGCTCGTCTCCTTGTCGAGGCGATGAACGATGCCGGGACGCTCTTTCCCGCCGATCCCCGACAAGGGGGAGCAGTGGTTGAGAAGCGCATTGACTAAAGTATGTTCGCGATGACCAGCGCCCGGATGAACAACAAGCCCCGCCGGCTTGTTCACCACAATGAGATCATTGTCTTCGAAGATAATCTCAAGCGGGATCTGCTCTGGCAGGGTCTCGATCTTTTCCAGTGGCGGTTCGGTAAGTTGAATCTTGTCGCCGCCTCGAACGATTTGGCGTGGCCGGCTCGTTGAGTTGTTGAGTAGAACAAACCCGTCGCGGATCAACTGCTGGAGTCGTGACCGGGAGAATTCTGGAAGTCGCTTCGCCAAAAATTGGTCGAGGCGAATCCTTGCTTCATTCGCTGACACGACAAGCTCGATCCGAGTCGAATTTTCGGCTGAAAGTTGCCTCATGATAGATGAATGCGTGCCGCGGCTCTTAATCTCGCATGGCGAACGATTGAACAGACAATAGCAGTTTGTGAATTGGCAGGCGAGACGGCTGCAAACAACGCAGCCAGCGTGCCAGTGCCACATTTTGCTCTGTAAGAGCTAAATGTTACAATGGCTGCCCAATGGCGAGTGAGCACCCCGCCCAAGCATGCCCCAGTTGCGGAACGACTGTCGATACGACAACTGCCGAGCCATTAGCGCGCATCGCGTGTCCTGCGTGTGGCAAGAAAATACGCGTGGAGAGAGCATTCGATCATTTCGTCCTGGTCGAGACGCTTGGCGTTGGTGGGATGGGCACCGTCTACAAGGCGCGCGATATGCAACTGGATCGGTTCGTGGCGTTGAAACTATTGCGAAGAGATCTCGGTGGCGAAGAGGATCACAAAGCTCGATTGCAGCAAGAGGCACGTATCGCTGCCGCAGTGAGTCATCCCTGTGTAATACAGGTATTCGATTCGGGAACAGATCACGGGCAGTTCTATGTGGTAATGGAGTTGGTCGATCACGGGAGCCTCGACGATCTCATGGCGCTGCAACCGCGGGTACCGGAACAGCGGGTCCTCGAGATTGGCATCCAGGTTGCAAGGGGACTGCGTGCCGCGCATCGGCGAGGTCTGATTCACCGCGATGTGAAGCCGGCTAATATTTTGTTTGTCGATGAGCACGCTGCAAAAATCGGCGACTTCGGTCTCGCCAGCACAGCGACGCAACGCTGGGGAATCGGCGGCGTCGTTTGGGGAACCCCGGAATATGTCGCGCCGGAAAGATTAAACAACGACCCCGAAGACTTCCGCAGCGACATTTACAGTTTGGGCGCGACGCTGTTTCACGCGATTGCGGGCAAGCCGCTAATCGAAGCCCCCACAAATTCCTCGACTGCGTTGCTCGAATCAAAACGGCAGCCGCTCGATTTGCAGACCACGGCGCCGGACGTTTCTGTCGCGACCGTGGAGGTTTTGCAGCGAATGCTCGCAGCTGACCCGGCGCAGCGTTTCTCTTCCTATGACGATCTGGTTGCGGAGCTTGAGCGAGCGTGGCGCGCGCTGGCATTGGAGGATGCAGCCAGTGTCGGCGAGGCGCGCCGGCGACGCTGGCGCGCGGCTTTGTCTGGCTTTACTCGGCGTAGCTTGGAAGGGTTAAGAGGGGTTTTACGCCGGTTCCACCGCCTGCCACGTCTTATTCGCGTGGCATTACCGGCTATAGTGGCGGCTGGGATTTTGTTCGTTATCGCGCGCAGTTTTTTGCCCTCGTGGACGGAAGTGGCAGCGTTTGCGACCAGCTGGTTGGATCGCGGTCCGTGGAATAAAGCACTCGCCACTTATAAAGAGCAGGTCGCCCTTTATCACTTTGCTCAAGCGGCTGAGGAGATCAGGAATGTGAAACTGGTCGGCGGATATTACAGGCCCGCGGAAGAAATTTCAGAAAAGCGGGCGCTACTCATGTCCGATTGGAAGAACGCTCTGATTGACGATCTCAACCGTTCGCATTTCTCGGGTACACTCACAGATAGCTCCGGGGCGCAATATACAGGCATAGTGAGCGCTACGGATGAAGGACTCACGATGAAGCTTCCGTATGGAATTGCATGGATCACCTGGGACAAGCTCTCGCCAAAGGAAATACTGGCCGTATCCAAATCATTCATCGATTCAGAAGTGCGTGGTGCAGCAGATCGACAGTGGCGTTGCGCTGTCTTTGCCAGTGAAACCGGGCAGACCGAGGCAGCAAGAGAATTAGCTAAAGCCGCTGCGAGGATGAAGCCCGAATATAAGGAACAGATTTCTGTTCTCTTCCCGGATATGTCCCAAGCGCCTTAGGGCGCGTTGAGGACAACGCGTTCAACCGGTATTTGCCAAGGGTGGATCGGCTGGTTCGAAGACGATGCCAGCTCACATGCCGAAGGCGCAAGATGGAGGATGAACGAATTCACGGTCTTGGGAGTCTGATTTGACGAATCATTGCTATAATTGATTTTTGACGCGACGTTTTCCTGATCGCGATATGGAGCAAAATCCGCCACCGCAGTTTCCTTCGCCGGAAGAATTGAAGACCAAGATCACGGAGTTTATGAAACAAAACTTCGGCGACCGGGTCTCAGTAGCGACTTTTGCCGAGCCGGAACCCGCGCCGGCAGAAGAGGAAGAAAAGCCGGAAAAGACGGATCACAATGAATTCGAGTTTAATCTCCTGCCTCGCGACATTAAAGCGCATCTCGACCGCTTCGTGATCAAGCAGGATGAAGCGAAGAAGGTGCTGGCGATCGCCGTTTGCGATCATTACAATCACGCCAATTACCTGCGCCGTCTTGAAAAGGAAGATGCCACGCGTGCGCAGGAGATTGAATACATCAAACAAAACGTGATTTTGGTGGGGCCGACCGGTGTCGGGAAAACCTATCTCATTAAACACATTGCCGACCTGATCAAAGTGCCGTTTGTGAAAGCGGACGCCACGAAGTTCAGCGAGACGGGATACGTCGGCGGCGATGTGGAAGATTTGGTGCGCGAGCTCGTGCACAAGGCCGATGGGGATCTGAACCTGGCGCAGTTCGGGATCATTTATATCGATGAGATCGACAAGATCGCAGCGGCCGGAAATTTAATCGGGCGGGACGTTAGCGGGCGGGGCGTGCAGACTACGCTCCTGAAGTTAATGGAGGAAACAGAGGTGCCGGTGCGCAGCATGAACGATTTGCAGGCACAATTGCAGGCGGCTTTCGAATTTCAACGACGCGGCAAGACAACACGAGAGACGATCAATACGCGCCATATTCTCTTCGTGGTCAGCGGCGCGTTTGGGAAATTAAAGGAACAAGTTGCGCGACGCGTTCGTCACGGTCAGATCGGATTTAGTGCGGAACCGATTCAGGTGATGGACAACGAATTGTTCGGGCACGTGACGACGCAGGATTTTATCGAATACGGGTTCGAGCCGGAATTCATTGGCCGATTACCAGTGCGTGTGGTGTGTGAAGATCTGGATGCTGATGACCTTTTCAGCATCATGAAGTATTCCGAGGGTAGCTTGCTCCGGCAATATGAGCGCGCCTTCCGCGCATACGGCATTGAGATCAGTTTCGAGGATGAAGCGCTGCGGCTACTGGCTGAAGCCGCCGCGAAGGAAAAAACCGGCGCACGTGGATTGCTGACGGTATTCGAAAAGTTGTTCCGCGATTACAAATACTACCTGGCTGGATCAGGCCTGAGCCAGTTGCGTGTTACCGCTGCGCTCGTGCGCGAGCCACAGCGTGTGCTCGACCGATTGATGGCGGAGGGACACAAGCTCGAGGCGCAAATGCTCGAAGCCGGCGCGCGTCAATTTGCAGAAAAATTCAACCGGGAGCATGGATTGGAAATTGTCTTGGATGAGGCTGCGGTGCGGCGCCTGGTCGAGCGCGCGCAAACTGAGCGGATGACCATGAGCGATCTTTGCGCCCACTTATTTAAGGATTACCAGTTCGGACTAAATCTGGTCAAAAAGAACACCGGCCAGACAAAGTTTGTCATCAACGCCGGAGCCGTCGATGAACCGGACAAATTCTTAAGCGAACTGGTCGTGCAGTCCTATTATCCGGGCGCAGCTCCTCAAAAAGCGTGATTGTTCATGAAGCGCTCGTTGATCACAACGCTCGCAATTGGAGTTGCTGTCGCCATCGTTATTGGAATCTTGCACGCAACCAAGGCGATAGCGGGCCTTGAGGCTGGTATTGGGCAGCTTGTTTCCGATTACGCGGGAGCGACGAGGGTCGTGGGCAAAAAATGGCATTATGTTTTTGTTCTACTGATAGCTGCTGGTGTTGCCTGGCTCAGCCTGAAAAATCCCCCGCCCGAGGGACGGTTGCGAAACTATCTATTGTTCGGCTCTTTGTTGGTTGAACTCCTTGTGCTTTCGTGGGTCTGCTCTCTTTATCGGGTTTTTTTCCAGCCGCTTCCCTGCATTTTTGCAGTCGCACTAGCGGCGGCCTTCGCGGAAGGCTGGATGGTCTTTTTGCGGAGGGACCGCTCGCATTTAATGCGCACGATCTTTGCCAATCGCCTCTCGAAAAGAGAATTTCGTCGTATCAGCGACGGTCCATTCGATGGGCAGGCGAACACGTATCAAGCGAGTACGGTCGTCTGTGATATTGCCAATCGACAAGGATTCAGGAATTCGTCTGACCCCGCCGGTTTCGCTGAAACAATGGCCAAATTTATTCGCGAGACCGCGGACGATCTGATCGAGAGAGGAGCTTGTCTACAGGCTGCCGACGGGGAGGGCGTCGTGGCCACTTTTGGATTTCCGAACGCCAGTAGTCAACATGCCGAGGATGCAGTGCGTGCTGTTCTCGATCTGACAAAGAAGTTTCACGAACGGCGGCAGGAGAACGAAAAACTTTTTGGTAACTGGGACATGCACGCGGGGATCAGTTCAGGCGCGATCATCGCAGGCGCGATGAAGGACAGCGTACATCCGGCGCTTTTAGCCAGCGGTGAACCGATTGAACTCGCGCGCAGGTTCTGTGCCCTGAATCATCGATATGGATCAAAGATCCTGATTGATACGCCTACTTTCGATAGCGTGAGCGAGATGATCGTTGCCCGTCCAATTGATTTTGTGAGCGGAACGAATTCGCATGATCGAATTGAAATCTACGAGCCGCTCTGGCTTACCGCAGAAGCCAAACCAGAGCACGTTGCCCGAAGAGATTCTTTCTGGAGCGGTGTAGTTCTGTATCGGGAAAAACGTTGGGCGGAAGCCTATTCCGAATTTCAGAAAGCGCGCGGCCCCGAGGGAGAAGACGATCCTGCATTGCAATTCTATTTGCGCCGGCTCGAGCCGCTCGTCCTGCAGTTAACAGAGTCGCCGTTGGAAGAAAGCTGAGCGCGCGTTGAGAAGGACAGAATATCCGGTCGCAATCCGGAACTTGGTTACGCAATTACGACAAATGCCGGGAGTCGGTCCTCGCTCCGCGGAACGGATCGCACTCTGGATGGTGGGGGCACGGGATGATAAGCCGGAGCAGATAGCGCGCGCAATCACGGACACGCGGCAGTCAATTCGTTCCTGCAAGCTTTGTGGATTTTTTGCTACCGGCGAAATCTGCGACATATGCGCCGATTCCTCTCGATCGACGGAGCTGCTCTGCCTCGTAGAGCAACCCACCGACATTCTTCCTCTGGAAAAGACCAATGTCTTTCGGGGGCGATATCATTCTCTTGGAGGGAAGATCTCTCCACTCGATCATATCGGCCCCGACGATTTGCGTATTAAAGAACTACTCGAACGCGTCGATCAGGAAAAGATAACCGAAATCATTTTTGCGCTGCCCGCCGATGTCGAAGGCGAATCGACCACAAACTACATTGTCGAGCTCTTGAAAAACAAGCCGGTCAACCTTACGCGCCTTGCCCGCGGCATTTCGGCCGGCGGCGGCCTTGAATCCGCGGATGAGCTAACGCTTTCAGCCGCGCTTTCAGGACGGACGAAACTCTAACGCCTGGTTATCCGAGCCGCGAACGCGACGTGCGCGCCTAACGAGAAAGAGATAACCCACGGGCGGGGTCACTGGCAAACTCGCTGATCTTGCCTTATCAAGGGGCCCTTGGCTTCATCGATTGGTTAGGCTGATGGCGTCGCTAAAGCAGCTTGGTCAGAACGTATTTCTCAGATTCTTCGCCATCGCTTTTTTTCCAAATGATCTCCAGACTTATATGCTGAGGGTCAGGAATCTCATAGATTATTGTATGAACATGGTCATCTGAGGGATCTCTCAGGTTGGTGATGTCGAACATATCGAATTCATAGCGTCTGGCAGCACTGCCCGCTTTTAACTTCAATCGCGGTTGGTTCCCTCGATTGCAGAAATGGGTCATCAATAGATTGCCCTTTTCGCTGTAAAACACCGACAATTCTTTACCGAACTGTTCGGTCACTATTGAGCCGTTGGAACCAAGGTCATAAGTCACGTGGAGAGGCAGTGTTTTATCTCCTGCTCTTATCGACCACTGACCCTGAAGACTTTTGAAAACGTCGAAAGGCGTTTGTTCACCAGCGAGAAGAGCGGAACAAGTCGGCCAAAGGCAGAACAGTGCGAACAGGAAGAAAAAAGTGCGCCGCTTGAAATGGTCGGCTGCCGTCTCCACTAAACTTTTGTCGTGTTTGGTGAACATAATTTTGTGAGTTTTAAATTACGTCTAACGAGAATTAGATGAGCTACGCCTTCCGGAGGCGAGGCTGAATTGAAATGAGGATACTCTAATCATGATAAGATGTGAACGCGGTAAGGGAAGGCGTTAGCTGCATCGTCTGGTTAGACTGCATGCGTCGCTTTCACCTTGCGCGTTGCGAAATATACCGAGCAAATGATCACCGTGAGGATGATGACGTGGATCACAAAGAGTATAAGCGCGAACGGCAGGCGCCACATGTATATCGGCCATAGTCCCAGCAGCGGGAATAGGCCGACGCCGACGTCACAAGCAAACAAGGCCGCGCGGCCAACCAGAGCGGATTGGCGCCAGCGAACAAACAACAGCAAAGCGAAATAAAACAGAGCCACCGGCAGTTCTAAGGCGACGAAGATACCCGGAATCGTCCCGTTGTAGGTCCACATGTAAGCTCCACAAAAAAGCGCGGAACCAATGGCGTAACCCAGCGCATAGTAGGCCACGTCGAGAAGGCTGGGAACGAAGCTGTGCCGCATGCGGTCTAACGAAACTAAGATCAGCCACCGCTGGCGAGGGCGCGCATGGCGGCGGGAGGAAAGGTTGGAGTCACGGAAAGCTTGTTCGTACGCCGGCCAGCGGTTGGCTGCATCGTTTGGTTAGGCTTTTCGTGATCCATGCTTTCAACCGCCGCGATTGCCGCTTGGACGGCGACTGGATCAAGTGTGAGTGAGATGTGGTCGATCCCCGGGAGAACTGTAACAGGAACATCTTTGCCAGCTGTCTTGAAAACGGCTGCAAACCGATCGGCGTACGACACGTCATCGTTTTGACCGACGAGCACCCGAAGAGTTTGCCTAATCGCTCGGATGTTTGCCTGGTAATCGCGCTCAGGCCTGAAGTTCTGTGCGAGGGCGAAGGAATATTGCGGGGTGAGCAAACCTTTGTCCCTCTCGTCGACCGCGAATCTGACCACCGGCAGGTCGTCAAACGCGTGCATTCCAAACCCGTTTAGCACGGCGATCGCGATGATGCGCGGAACCCCCACGGTAGCCCAGCCGCCGCTGCCCGGACGCAACGTTGCTGCGTCCTGACTGATCCAAGGAGAAAGAAGAAGATAGTTGGAGAATAGTTCCTGACGTGGACTGCCCGCGAAGCGAAGCACAAATCCGCCGCCGGAAGAGAATCCGGCGAGCGTGGAAGGCTGAGCCAATTTGGTCGAATGGACAAAGTCTTCGAGGTCGTCCTCCAACTGTCCGATATAGGCGATGTGGCCTTTGGTGCCTGATTTGCCGTGTCCGCGGATGTCCAGCGTGTAAGCTGCATAGCCAGCGGCGGCAAATCCCTTGGCCATCAGGTGCATGCTGCTGCTACTGGCAGACGAGCCGTGCAGGAGCGCCACGCTGCCTTTGACCGCGCCACCTGCAGCCGGGTAGGCCCGAAAGGCGAGCTTAGTGCCATCGCGAGCCGTAACGTACCTCGCTTCCGGTAGATCGGAGAAATCCACGTTCTTGAAAGGGTCGTTAATGCTCGACATTGGCGGCAGCGCCTTGCCTGGTCCGCCAAGTGCGATCGCGAGTCCAAGGGCCGCCACAAGAACGGCAACAACAATAAGGATGGTGACGAAAAGACGCTTCATGCGATGGGCCTAACGAGAAAGAGATAAGCCACGGCAGGGTGTCGTCGCAAGCACCCTGAAGTTGCTTCGCGATGGGGCCGTTGGCTTCATCGATTGGTTAGACCTTTTTCGTTGAATGTGCGCCTATTGGGCCACACACCGCAGAGAAGCCATGCCGTTGCCATTACAGCCCGCGTCGATTCCGCCGAACTCGCCGTCGAATCCGTAAGAAATATAATCTGCAGGCTTGCCCGCTTCGGACGAAGAAACGAAATATTTGCTCGAGATCCCGGGAATAACTTGGCGAATTCCATCATCCTCCAAGATAACGAAATCGCTATCGTGATTCGGGAAGCCGTTTTTGCCATTCAGGCTACGCGGATAGCCGGACGGCAGCCGCCAGCTCACGGACGTCAGATTGCCTGTTTGGCTCGAATAATCGGGCGAGTCGCACAAGTTCTGTTTCACTGCAAACTCGTGCGAGTGCTTTCCCATGTCGTCACTGACGCAAAGGCCACTTTTGAGATCCTTCATCACGCGGAACGTCCTGCTTTCCGTCGATATTACAGCCTCAACCCTCCAAGCCACGGACCCGCCCTTGGCTTTCACCACGCAGGTGTAACCTTTTACCGCTTTCGCGATTATTTGAGGATCGCACGCTTCCGTCGAGCTTGTCCCGACATCGTCGGAACGCGGCTGGCTGGGCGACGCCGATAAATCAGCCCGTTTATTTGGACTCAGAGCCTGAGCCAAAAGAAACGCGGCGGTGGCAAGCAGAATTCCAGTCAGAATGGATGTTATCTTCATATTCATAGGGTGTCTAAGGTCTAACGAGAAACAAGATCAGCGACCCCGCGAACCAGAAATGACGTTCGCAAACAACAAAGGCTGGGCATAAGGGCGGTCCGCGGTTCGTTCCTTCGCATGGTTAGACTGCTACTCGCCATGTTCTACGCGCAGGATTCTGCCATCAGACTTGGCAATCTCGATGAGATTTGGCGGCATGGACCCTTCGACAGTCCACACGCCATCTTTGAGCGTTGCGCGATAAGGTTTCTCATCGGCAATCTGCCGCTCTCCATAGATTGGTGTCCAAACTGCGACAGCAATCTTGATCGCTGTCGCTGCGTCGGGGACATAGCCATTCTTCGGCGGCACTGGCGTCTGCGCGAAAGTAGTCGCGACGCTTCCGGTAACACAGATCAACGCAGTTCCGAGTATGGCTGTGATCTTACGCATGCGGTCTAGCGAGCTCAAGCTCGGCCGCGTCTAGCGAGGGCGCGGGTCGGATGGCTGTCTCTGGCAGCATTTTAGTCATGGGAAATGGAGAAAACAAGCCGGCTAGGCGTCGGCTGCAGCGCTTGGTTAGACCGGTTCGTCATCACGATACTTGGCGCCCTCCGAATCCCACTGTGCTCGTCCCACGTCTGTCATGCCAAACCAGCAAGCATGAGGCTGCGTCTCAAAAACATCCTCGGGCTGACCCGGAACCTTCATGATCTCGATGAATCTGTCCCCCCGGAGCTGGCGAAGAATATCAAAAATCTGCTGGTCTGACGCTGGGGCCGCAATACTGTTGCACGTGTGGTCGAATCTGCGCGATCGACTCCCAATCATCTGCCAGCGCATCCATGACATGCCAAGTTAGCGAATCCATTGGCGCATTTGGTCTAACGAGAACAAGATGAGCGACGCCCACCGAGAGCGAGCATCTCTTTCATTTCATCCTTCAGCTTTGACTTACGGCGGATGGCCGTTCGCTCCATCGCATGGTTAGACGACTTCATGAGAACTAGTTGAGGAAGAATCGCTTGTTGAGTTCCGGCGGCATTTCTATGTCCGGGCCGCTAATAAGCTCGAATCCGACGAGACGCTGCCAAAGAATACGATACACGCGACTGACAGATCGAGACTCGATGGCAAGCACGACAAAATCGCGATCGTTGAAGTTGATTTGCAGGGTGCGAGCATTTCCGACGATCTTCGGTATCGCATCCGCGTAGAAGGCAATCTTTAGGCGGTCTCGTGGAATATATATTTCACCAGCGCCAGGATGTAGGCGTCGGCTGCCGCACCTGGTTAGATGGTTCGTCGCTTGTCCAGGACCTCTCGAACGAAATCGTCGAGATTGTGAAACGTTCGTAGTTCCTTAAAGAAGTCCTCGACCAGATCATACCCGTCATTCTCCGCCTTCTTCAGCTGTCGTGAGATCACCCTGGCTTGCTTCGGATCTTTTTCGTGGTGATCCATATAGTCTTCGATGACTCTGTGGGCATATAGTTTCTGGCTTTCGTCGCGCCTCGAAGTCGCGTTATGAGCTGCTTGTTGTTGGAGTGCCGCTGGAACAGCGTGATGAGTCGGTCGAGCGGTGCATTTTCATATTCCGAGCGGGGATAATGAAATGGGACTCTGAGAGCGAGTAGTCGCTCGATCTTCAAGTGGGCTCTCTCCACGTAAAGTTTCAGTAGCGCCTCGATCAGCTGGTAGGGAGCTAGCGCTTCGCCAACTCGCCTGAAGAACAAGCGTTGCGTCCGGATGCTGCTCATACCATTTAACGAGCTCAAGCTCAGGCGCGCCTAGCGAGAGCGCGACTGGCTATCTCTTGCAGTATTTTAATCATGTCAGCGCGAGGAAACAAGCCGGCTAGGCGCCGGCTGCAGCGCTTGGTTAGGTCTTGGTGGTGCGTTCACGATGGACTGCATACGCCGCGAGTTGACCGATGAGAAGCCCTAGAAACAGGCAGACGAAAAACATAAACATCCAAAAGCCAGTCACCGAACTGCCGGGAAGGCGGAACGCGGCTCCCAAAGCCATAGCTCCGGCGACACAACAGGAGAGAAAAAGGCACTGCAGCGGGTCATGCCACCAGTTGATAGAAAAACGACGCCACGACGCACGACGTAACGTTTGCTGCCGCGCACGTGAAATAGAGTACCAGACCGCAGCAAACGAAAATGCGATCGTGCCGACTAGCGTGGCGGTGCAAAAGATCACATCAGGGTTGCTATGCGCCAGCTTCTCTGGAGCCATCTGGGAATAGCCGGTCCAAACTGACAGACCGAGCAGTGCGACGTTGAAAAGACTCCAGACCTTCATTAGACCTAACGAGAGCAAGATCAGCGACCGCTGGCGAGGGCGATCGTGGCAGCAGATTGAATGTTCTAGCTACGAAAAATGAGGTACCGGAGCGGCCAGCGGTTCGCTGCATCGCTTGGTTAGGCCTTTGTTTCACTGCACCGTTTGGCCGCCATCAACCACCATGGCGTGGCCCACCATGAAGGCGGCCCCTTCTGAACACAGCCAGAGGACAGCCGCTGCAATTTCCTCGGGCTTGCCCATCCGTCCGGCCGGCTCCTCCGCGACTACCTTCGCGCGTCCTTCCGGTGTGTCCCCGGTGAAACGACCCATCATTGGCGTGTCGATGTAGCCGGGGCAGACGGCGTTGATGCGGATGTTCTGTGCCGCGTAGTCGAGCGCCGCCGCCCGCGTGAGGCCGATCACGCCGTGCTTCGCGGCGGTGTAGGCCGGGCTACCCTTGATGCCGATAACTCCGGCACCCGATGAGGTGTTCACGATCGCGCCGCCGCCCTGCTTGAGGATCAGCGGAATCTCGTGCTTCATGCACAGGAAAACGCCGCGCAGGTTGATGTCGAGGATCCGGTTCCACTCCTCCTCGTCGTAGTCCGCCGTCGGCGCCGGCTTCCTCGGCTCGATCCCGGCATTGTTGAAGGCGAAGTCCAGCCGCCCGAAAGCCTCAGCGGTCTTGGCCATCGCCGCCTGCAAGTCCTTCGCCCGCGTCACGTCGCAACGAACGGCGACTGCCCGCCCGCCTTGTGCCTCGATCAAGCGGACCGTCTCCTGATTGTCGCGGTCGGACACGTCGGCGGCCATCACGCCAGCTCCTTCGCGAGCAAACGCCAACGCCGCGGCGCGTCCGATACCACTCGCAGCCCCGGTCACGAACGCGACCTTGCCGGCAAAGCTTCCATTTCGATTCGTTGTCATCTGTTGCTCCTTTCGCTCTTGCTAGTTAGCCGTCAGTGTCTCCTGAGCTTTCCGTTGTTTTCATATATGGCAAGCGCGCTGCAAAGGTCTAACGAGAACAAAATCAGCGACCGCGCCGGCAACGCCGCGTCGCAAACAGAAAAAGGGAAGTAGTCATGAAAAGTGTAAACGCGGAGCGGGGCGCGGTTCGCTGCATCGCCTGGTTAGATCGTTTTGACCGCCCAAAGGACGATGAAAAGGCCAATCAATCCTCCTTTGATAATCCCGCTCGGGATCACATATGGTGCGTCACCCGATTTTGGACCGCCCTTCGCAAGATAAACCACGAGACTGAAAGCAAAACCGTAGAGTGCGCCGATGAGCATTGCGGACCACCATCGAGTGGTTGCGGCCAAGCAAAATCCTGTAAGAAGCGCAACCAGTACGCCTCCCAATGTGGCCGCGCAGAGGATTTGCCATTTATATGGTTCCCTTGGCTCAAAAAAAATGCTCGCGCCCTCCAATGCGCCCAGCACCGCTCCAATAAGGACTACCGCGACAAAATTCATCACTTAGGCGTCGACTGCAACTGCTTCAGCATAACCCACAGCATCTATTTATGGCTCATACGATCTAACGAGCTAAAGCTCAGCCGCGGCTAGCGAGGGCGCGACTGGCCATCTCCTTTCGCTATTTTAATCATGAAAGCGGGAGGAAACAAGCCGGCTAGGCGTCGGCTGCAGCGTTTGGTTAGGTCTGAGTGTTGCTAACACGATAAAAGATATCCGTATGCTTATCGGTTGTTACGAGCAGTTCTTTGCCGTGGATCGTGTAGGTGCGGGTCACCGGGGACGTCCAGAGGTGCAGACCTGGAGGAATCGGAAGGCTTCGGCGACAAAAGCGTCGGCTCTGACCAGCGAATTGTGAGGACGTCTCTTTTTAACTCAGTCTTCCTAGCCTTGCAGGACTTAACGATTCGAAGTGTCTTGGTGACGCCGGAGATAGTCTGAGTCAACGTAAGTGTAGACAAATCTGAGCTAATGCCGGCGGTCCGAATTGTGAAAATCCATCTACCGACCTGATGCACTCTGCGAGGCGCGGTGTTGGACCACTCGCGCTTCCATACGCCGTCAAAGGGCGAGACGCTCGCGGCCGAGGCGGAGCACCCAAACCAAATAAGGGCGAGAAAGCTGCTAACAGGGAATGTTGCGCGCATAGAAAAGACCTAACGAGACGAAGATAAGCCACGGCAGGGTGTCGTGGCAAACACACTGAACACATTTCGAGATGGGGCCGTTGGCTTCAGCGATTGGTTAGATGCTTTCATTCGCACTCATCGATCGAATGAATCCGGAAAGATCATCGTCCCGTCTTTGTCGAATCCGAAAGTCACGCCAGATGAGCCTCCGTGTCCATCAGTAGCGAACCCGGCGTAAACGCGACCGGGAATGAGCTTCTGCGGTTGAATCATCGTGGTAAAACCAGGAGGCGTAACTCCGTACTCAATCGGCTGTGTCAGACCACGGCCGCTCAAGATGGACCACATCGCCTTCCACCGGTCATCGGCGGTCCGCGTAGAAACGGTGAATGACTTGATGTCGGTCTTCGGACGTGTGGTCGAATCACGGTAAAACTCGAAGCGGATCGGTCCGCCCAATCGCCCGCTCGCCTTAGAAACAAACGAGTATGACATCGCCTCAGCAGCGATGCCCGCGGACAGCAATAACATGACGGCAACGACGCGCATTAGCATCTAACGAGACAAAGCTCAGCCACGGCTCAGGAGAGCGCAAGTGGCAACTCTCTGCGGTACACTAGCTACGCTGGACATAAAAAACAACGCCGTCTGAGCCGTTGGCTGCAGCGCCTGGTTAGGTCTTCGCCGTGGATCGCAGTAGCTGCTCACGACCAAAGCTCTTAACGAGTCGGTGTCGCACGTACAAAAGATAATCTCCACCGCAGCGAAATGGAGCGCCATGCCAGGAGACCAACGCAGCCCAACATCAGCATGGCAAACGAATTACCGGATTCACTCACGCTGTGTCCGCCTGTGATGACGAGGCCTGTCGGCTGCGTCAGTCCACTAATTAACGACGCATTAACCGTTGCTCCTGTGAGGGTGTACTCGCCGATTGTTCCATTGTTTACGCTTGTCACAAATAGATTCCCACCGAACGCAGCGATTCCATAAGGGGTAACTAACCCGCTTATCAGTTGGGCGTTTACAACCGTGCCGTCGAGGTTGTATTCCCCAACCGTTCCGTTGTCCTGGGTCACAAACAGGTCCGAGCTGGTGACCGCGATGCTTATCGGCTGAGCCAAACCGGTAATGAAGGAGGGATTCACTATTTGTCCAGATGTCGTGTATTCGCCTATCGTTCCCGCAAGGTAGTCGGTAACGAACAGACGAGATCCAAATACCGCGATACCCAGCGGGCGCTCGAATCCGGTAATTAGGGAGGCATTCACTGTCGCACCGGCCGTCGTATATTCGCTAACGGTTCCGGCGAAAGCGTCGGTGACAAATAGATGAGATTCCGAGGCGGCAATTCCAAAAGGCGACGACATCGAGATCAGTGGATTACTCAGTGTCCCACCGCCAATCGTGTATTTATTGGTCTTGTGAGCGTTCGGATCGGTTACGAAGAGGTTCGAGCCAAACACTGCGATACCAACTGGAGTAGCCAAGCCTTGCGTAATCAGCTTGGGGTTTAGCGTTGCTCCCGAGGTAGTGTATTCACCAATTGATCCTTGCTGATTGTCAAAGTCGAAGTTCGCGACAAAAATTGATCCGCCATTTGCTTCGGTTACGAGCATCACAATGCAAGCGGCTAGTACAGGTAATATTTTCACGGGTTGATTTGTCATAACGGTTCGCATCCTACGCGAGTGCATCAGACATCGTGCGTAAGGTCAAGAATAATTGTGCGCGCATAGACCTAACGAGAACAAGATGAGCGACGGCGGACGAGGGCGCGCGTCGCTCGGAGTGGAAGTGTGAAAGTCATCTCAAAAGTGGAGCGCACAGCGGTCCGCCGTTCGCTCCATCGTCTGGTTAGGTCTTTGTGGGTTGATTGGCGGCCGTGGCGGAACGATCTGAGCGCAGCTCCATAACAAGTTCTTCGCCGTCATTGCCATCGCACATATCCTCTCGTGCAAGTTGGAATCCGCATTTTTGTAAGACACGTATCGAAGCGAAATTGTGCTTTGCCACATGCGCGTAAACTGGTCGCGCCTCTATCTTGGTCAAGAATTGAGCCAGGGCCGCACTAGCAATCCCCTTTCCCCAATGTGTCTTGCCGAGCCAGTAGGCGATGTTCGGCTCCCCCGCCGCCTCCCAATAGACGACGTTGCCAGCCACGGTGTCGTCCGCGAGGATGGTGTTTAGGATTCCGGTCTTGTTGGTCTCCTTACTCATGATTCTGGCCCAGTGCGCCATAAAGGCGTCGCGGTCGCGGCTGGGGAACGCCGCCATACGCGTCGCCTCGGCATCCAGCTGATGCTCAAAAAAAATCGGCAGATCTTCCTTCGTAACTTCGCGGAGTGTAACAGTCATCTGATCAGACCTAACGAGCCCAAGCTCAGCCGCGCCTAGCGAGGGCGCGAGTGGCCATCTCCTTTCGCTATTTTAATCATGAAAGCGGGAGGAAACAAGCCGGCTAGGCGTCGGCTGCAGCGTCTGGTTAGATGTTTACAGGTGCAAGTCCTAAAGCACTATCGCTTCGGCTTTCTGTTTGTGCTCCGGACGAACGTAGATGAATAGATAATGCCGACGTAAAAACCAAGTGGGACGTGGACGGTCCTCGTCTGGCGCGTCGATTTCAAAAGGAATGTGCTCTTCATCGAGTCGCTTAACGATGCGCTTTGCATCTCGCGGCTCAAAAAGACCCAAAGCCTCGTAACCCGGATGTTTGGTTCCGTATTTCTCTTCTTCGCTGGGTTCGGGCAGCCAGAGCATCTAACGAGAATAAGATGAGCGACGGCTGGCGGGAGAGCGCGTCGCTTCGGATTGAGGGTGGAATATTATGAAAAGCGAGGAACCGAGGCTGCCAGCCGTTCGCTCAATCGCCTGGTTAGATCGTCTTCGCGCCATACCACTGGAGGGCCGTAGAAGATATTTCATCTCGTTGGGTCCATGATCGGAACGCGCACGCGTTTTACGTAATCGCCCGTGTCGAAATACACTTGGTGGGCTTCCCTTGTGGTGTCGAAAAGGAGTAGTAGCTGAAAATACGGCCCGCACGAACAATCGTGGCATGTTCGTAATTTATACGCGGAGCGTAGTTGAAATGCTTCATCATCCACGCTCTTTCTACCTTCAACCCGCCCCGTAGAAGGACGGCCTTTTCAACAGACGAACCGTCGCGCGTGCCAGCCGATCCTTTCGGCTCTTTGGCCGCGGCAAATGGTATCATGAAAACCAGCGTCGCAAGCAAGGTAAAGGTGCACATAAATCTAACGAGAACAAGCTCAGCCGCGTCTAGCGAACGGAGCCAGCGGGAAGCGGTGCGACATAGACGGGAAGCCCGAACGGGTAAGCATCGGGAGCATGCGAATCAAAGCGCGGTTGGCAATTTCTGACAGTATGTTAATCATGAAAAAGGGAGGAAAGAAGCCGGCTAGGCGTCGGCTGCAGCGTCTGGTTAGGCGAAATCATCTGGCGAACTGTGGGAGCGTTGACATTTCAGCCACCGACGCGCTGGCGCGCCTTGGAAAATTCACGCGTTAAAGCAAGGACAAGCCCTAGCCCAATCACAATACCAGCGCAGACCGACTTCACGTGACTGGCAAGTGGATACCACCGATCTGCGGTGCCGATATGCAGCTCTATGAAACTCAAAATGCCCCATGTGACGCCAGCTCCGCCTTGCAGAAGCACTGCAAGTCGCGACCAAGGCTCTAACCGATAACGGGAGCTGAACAGAGCATACAGCAATGACAAGCAAAGCAGCGGCCCGATGATATAGAAATAGAAGAGCACAAATCTCATCGAGCGCGTACCGTCGCCTAACGAGAAAAAGCTCAGCCGCCGCTCGAAAGCGTGACAGGGCAGCGGCTAAGGCACCGAAAGTCGCTCGAAGGAAGGAAACGAGCCGGGGAGCGGTCGGCTGCAGCGCCTGGTTAGGTCTTTGGCGCCGCTTGTTTCAAGCGCTTCCATGCTCGCTTCATGCTCTTTATGTGCTGCCGAAGTTCGGGACTCGACCCGGTGAACGTCTGGCCGCACGCGGTGCTAACGTAAACAGATCTAACCCGCGTCATGAACTCTTGTTGCTGTGTTCGAGGCGGGCAGAGCACTGCGAGAAGTGTCCGCGACTCGATGCGGTGCGGGAGCGGGCCTTGATTGGTGGATACCGGATCGCAGGGGAAGTAGCGCTTCCGAAAAATTCCGCCCAGGAAACCAATGTGATCTATGGTAATCGGAAACGCGCTGAGATTACGAATGCCCACGCACAGCCTTTGCTCACCTTCTATTGTAGAGAACGCGGGGTCGACTGCGACGGAAATCCGGTTTTTGTGGAAGTCATGAACGGTGTTGATGAGGCTAAGAGCAAAGCCAAGGACGCCAGTGACCGCGCCAACTATGGCAATCCAGAAGGTTACGCTATCTGAGTTCACACGAGGCTCACACATAAAAGACCTAACGAGATATATACGAAAGTTCGTAATTAATTGCGAACATTTTTTCGTCTATTTCGGTTTGAATATCAGCAGGGGCCGGCGGGGTCGTCGCAATCCAAGGGACTGCGAATGCCAAGACCTGGCCGGTTGAGGACATGATCAGAGCGCCGAGCAGGGAGCAGGGAGCAAGGAGCAAGGAGCAGGAGGTGGAGAATGTGATCAGGATGCACGGAACGGGACACAAGGGCAGGCTGCCGCCCGTGGTCGGTTCGCTCTTTTCGATAAAGGCCGCGCACTCGGGCGGATGGTATCAGAGGCACGGAGCTGGGAGCAAGGGGCAAGGAGCGGACGGCGCGAACCCCGCGTTATCCGCGTAAAAGGCTCCGCCTCACGCGGCGAGGGATCGAGCACGAGCATGAGCAAGAGGAAGAGCATGAGGATGAGTGGACCCCGGGACGCAGCTGTCTGCGATCAGTGGATTAGGAATAGGAATAGGGATACGAATAGGAACAAGACGAGGAGGTAAATAGTGAGAGATCCTTCGACTTCGCTCCCGCCTTCGCATGAGCTACGGCGCGGCAAGCAGGACGACAAAAAAAGGAGGCGGGGAGAGGCGAGTAGGAGCGGAGAAGCCAAAAACGTGAACGCTGAACGCTAGCTTCGCATTATCAATTAAGTGTTATCGGATGTGCAGGCGACACGCCTGCCGCTACAGGCAATCGGCAGTCCGCCATCATCTCCTTGCTCCTTGCTCCTTGCTCTATGCTTCTCAGGACCAGGTGATGAGGCGGAGCTCGTGGTCTTGTTGTAAATGGGGATGAGTGGGCAGGACGCGGACGCTGAAGCCGTAGGCGCCGGACTCGCTCGCCGGAACTGAGCCGCGATACAAATAAGTACCGTCGCCATTCTGACCGGCCTGGTTCAACATCGTGATACCCGGATTCTTGATCCCGCCGTTCTCGGCTTCACCGTGATAAGCTTCGACCCGGACATGCTGCGGATCGACCGCGCCGAGATGGACGCGTGCACTGACTTCGAGGGATTCGCCGACGGGAATGTTTTGTCGATCTTCGTTGCCGACTTCCACATCATCAATCCGAATCCGCGGCCAATCCGTTTTGCGAAAACTCGCGGTAAGCCTGCGCCGCGGGCGCATAAAGCCGCTCAGTATATTCCTTGACCATGCGATGAGTATTGAAAACGGGCGTGACGCTGCGGATCGATTCGCGCATCAACTGGAGCCAGGCGAGGGGAAGTTTGCCGTCGGGCTTGGCGTAATAAAGCGGGATGATTTGATTTTCGAGTAACTGATAAAGGCTGCTGGAATCAACTTCACTCTGGAAATCGATGGAGCCGTCTTTAATTTCAGCGCCGATGGCCCAGCCGTTGTTTCCATTATAACTTTCGCCCCACCAGCCATCGAGGACGCTGAGATTGAGGCCGCCGTTAGGTGGCGTTTTCATTCCACTGGTGCCGCTCGCTTCCAACGGACGCAGCGGATTGTTTAACCAAAGATCCACGCCCTGCACCAATCGCCGCGCGATGTAAGTGTCGTAGTCCTCGACAAAGACGATGCGATTATCGAAACCGGATTCGCGCGAGAACTTGTAAACTTCTTGAATCAGGGCCTTGCCGCCCT
>Ga0193722_1000055_pt1 | contig 25297 bp, 16 predicted proteins | sample H2m1metaG_FD_143044 | JGI IMG/M metagenome (GOLD analysis project Ga0193722, IMG submission 143044) | Soil microbial communities from a riparian zone of the East river system, Colorado, United States - H2m1 | ecosystem: Environmental > Terrestrial > Soil > Riparian zone | place: USA: East River...
GAGATTTAATTGCTCGCGCGCCTGAAGGGCAAAATACAGGGAACAATCTAACACCGGATGACCTGGCGGAACTAATTTTTGCCGTCGCGCGAGGGATGTTGATGCTGGACGTCTTGCGGCCGCAAGAAATGACGGCAGCAGAACGGCGCACGCGGCAACTGGAAGTAACACGCAGACTTTGGCGTTTGTTATTCAAACCAGAGGGAGAACTCGCTTATGCATGACGTGGCAAAGGGTATTTCAAATGTTCCGGTGCAATCGAATGCAAGACCGCGCCGTCGCTGGCGGTCGGTTGGCATTGCGATAGGTCTACTGGTCGCCATTTTGGTTTTCGCTTTTGGCATCAAAATTCTGCAAATCGTCAAGATGACGTCTACACCCATGGTGATGCCGCCGACGACAGTATCGAGCGTAACTGTGAAAGAAGAAGATTGGGCGCCGACGTTGTCGGCGATCGGTTCGATCTCGGCCGTGCAAGGCGCAATCATAGCCGCTGAACTGGGCGGCGTGGTGAGTGACATCAAGTTTGAAAACGGCGGTGTCGCCAAAAAAGGAGACGTAATCATGAAGCTAGACGCCTCCCAGGAGGAAGCGCTTTTGCGGTCCGCAGAAGCTGAAGCCGAGCTGGGACGGCAGGACTTGGAACGAACTCGCGGCCTTGCGTCGCAAAAGGTTGTTTCAAAGGCTGAACTGGACGCTGCGGAATCGAAATTCAACAGGCTCAATGCTGTTTGCGATCAAATGCGGTCCAATATTCGGAAGAAGACGCTTATCGCCCCTTTTGATGGCCAGCTCGGGATTCGCCAGGTGAATGTTGGGCAAATGATTAATCCCGGCCAGCAAGTGGTGCCGCTCACGAACCTGGACCCGGTCTTCGCCGATTTCGCCTTGCCGCAGCAATATCTTGGTCAGTTAACACCGGGCTTGGAAGTGCACGTGACTACGGACGCCCTTCCCGGGCGGGTGTTCAACGGAAAGTTGACCGCAATTAATTCGATGGTCGATTCGAGCACGCGCAACATCACGCTGCAGGCGACGCTGGACAATCCCGATCATGCGCTGCGACCGGGAATGTTCGCAAAAGCGGAAGTCACTTTGCCCGAAAAACACAAGGCGCTTGTCGTTCCGGGATCCGCAATTTCCTATGCGCCGTTCGGCGACTCGGTTTTTGTGATCGAGAAGAAGAAAGACGAAAAGACCGGCAAAGAAACGCAGGTGATTCGGCAGCAATTTGTGCGCGTCGGTGAAGCGCGCGGTGATCTCGTCGCCATTAACCAAGGATTGAAGGCCGGCGACACCGTTGTGAGCACGGGAGTTTTCAAACTGCGAAACGGAATGACGGTGACGATCAACAACGATCTGGCGCCGAACCCGCAGGTAAATCCCCATCCGGTGGATTCATGATGCAGGATCGACATGAAATCGTTTACTGACCTTTTCATCAAGCGCCCGGTGCTGGCGCTGGTGGTTAGCTTTGTGATCCTGATCGCCGGCTTGCAGGCGATGCGGACGATCAACGTACGCCAATATCCGCGCAGCGACATCGCGGCGATCACGATCACCACGGTTTATGTCGGCGCAGATGCAGAACTCGTTCGCGGTTTTATCACAACGCCTCTCGAGCGCGCGATCGCGGCGGCCGATGGAATCGATTATATCCAGTCGCAGAGCAAACAGGGGCAATCAGTCATCACTGTGCGCCTGAAACTGAACTACGACGCGAACAAAGCATTGTCCGATATCAGCTCGAAAGTAGATGCGATCCGGCGTGATTTACCTCCCGAATCTGAAATCCCTGTACTCGAAATTCAGTCTGCTGATTCGCAGCAAGCTTCGTGTTATTTAAGTTTCACTTCGGACATTCTGCAGCCTAACGAAGTGACCGATTATCTCGTGCGACTGGTGCAGCCACGTCTCACTGCCGTCGGCGGTGTGCAGAAAGCAGACATTCTGGGCGGCCGCACATTCGCGATGCGCGTCTGGATGAAACCGGACCGGATGGCTGCGCTAAACATCAGCCCGGCCCAGGTGCGCAACATGCTTGCGCGAAATAATTTTCTCTCGGCCGTCGGTAACACGAAAGGTTCGCTGCTTCAGGTCAATCTGACCGCGAACACCGACCTGCACACGGTGGATGATTTCAAAAAACTGGTCATTCGCCAGGAAAAAGGAAATCTCGTCAGGTTGAGCGACATCGCGGATGTCGAGCTCGGCGCGGAAGATTACAACACCGAGGTGCGGTTCTCGGGACAGAAAGCAGTCTTCATGGGGATTTACGTTCTGCCGAATGCGAATGCGGTAGACGTGATCAAACGCGTTCGCGCGGAGATGGAGCAAATCCAAAAGGAATTGCCGGCCGGAATGAAAGGCGAAATCGCCTACGACGCTACCGCTTACATCAACGACGCCATCCACGAAGTCGTAAAGACGTTGATTGACACATTGCTCATCGTGATGGTCGTAATCTTTTTGTTCCTCGGCTCGATCCGCTCGGTGGTGGTGCCTGTCGTCGCGATTCCAATTTCGCTGATCGGCGCGCTATTTCTCATGCAGCTATTCGGGTTCAGCCTCAACTTGCTGACACTGCTGGCGATTGTGCTTTCCGTCGGATTGGTGGTCGATGACGCGATCGTCGTTGTCGAAAACGTCGAGCGACATTTGCGCGATGGCATGTCGCGCATGAATGCCGCCCTCGTCGGGGCGCGCGAGTTGATTGCGCCAATCATCGCGATGACGATCACGCTGGCGGCCGTTTACGCGCCGATCGCGCTCCAGGGTGGTTTAACCGGTGCCCTCTTTCGCGAATTCGCACTGACCCTTGCTGGCGCGGTTTTCATTTCCGGCGTCGTCGCACTGACACTTTCGCCGATGATGTCGGCACATCTTTTGCGCGCCGGCCACACTGATAAGGGATTCAGCGGGGTCGTTAATCGAACGTTCGACCGCTTCCGAGATTGGTACGGGAGTCATCTCGATCGCACGCTGAATGCGCGGCCGGCGGTGTACATTTTTTGGGCCGGCGTTTCGCTCCTCGCGGTCCTTATGTTTGCGGCGATTCCGAAACTAGGAACGAAGGAATTGGCGCCGAAAGAGGATCAAGGCGTGATCTTCGGAATCATCACCGCTCCCGCAAACGCGACCATCGACGACACGATCCGTTACGCGGATGCTGCTGGGAAAGTCTTTCAGAACATCCCGGACACGCGGTTTACGTTTCAACTTACGTTCCCGGACAACGGATTCGGCGGAATGGTTTTGAAGCCATGGGGCGTCCGCAAAACGCCGACTAAGGCCTACCTGCCGCAAATCCAGGAAAAACTGGGCGCGATTCCCGGCATTCAAATGTTTCCGATCATGCCGTCGGCGCTTCCCGGCGCTGATAATTTCCCAGTCAGCTTCGTGATCACCTCAACCGCCGACCAGGAACGCATTCTTGAATTCGCGAAACAGATTTTTGCGAAAGCGATGCAGGCGCACATTTTCCAATTCGGCGACATCGATACGAAAATCGACCAGCCCCAATCGGCAATCAATTTCGATCACGATAAAGTCGCGGCGCTCGGTCTCGACATGCAGCAAGTGGGCGCCGATATCTCGGCCAGCATCGGTGGCAATTACGTTAACAGGTTCAACATCGAAGGGCGCAGTTACAAAGTGATTCCGCAAATCAAACGCGTCGATCGATTAAATCCCGAGCAGTTGAAAAATATTTACGTCAGCGGACCGAACAACCAGCTCATCCCGCTGAGCACGGTCGCTTCCATCAACCACAAAACCGTCGCGCGTTCACTCAATCGGATGCAACAACTCAACGCGGTCACCATCAGCGGGGTTCCGGCCGTTTCGCTCGATGCTGCTCTCAAGTTTCTGCAGGATGAGGCAAACAAGATTCTGCCAAAAGGTTACGTGCTCGATTACACGGGCGAGTCGCGGCAGTTGCAGACCGAAGGCAGCAAGTTTTTGGGTGTGTTTTTGCTTTCGTTGGTGCTGATCTTTCTCGTCCTTGCGGCGCAGTTCAACAGCTTCCGCGATCCGTTCATTATTCTGTTGGGATCGGTGCCGCTGGCCATGTTCGGCGCGGGTCTCTTCATGTTTTTGAAAATGCCGTTCGGGCAATTCTTCACCGATCGTTGGACTACGTCCTTCAACATCTATTCCCAAGTCGGGCTTGTGACGCTCGTCGGTCTTGTTTCGAAAAACGGAATCCTGATTGTCCAGTTCGCTAACGAATTACAACGGCAGGGTCTGACAAAATTGGCTGCCATCGCACAAGCCGCGCGCATTCGTTTGCGTCCGATTATGATGACGAGCGTTGCAACTGTCGCCGGTCACTTTCCACTCACGCTCGTGACTGGGGCCGGCGCTGCGGCCCGAAATTCAATCGGTCTTGTGCTTGTTGGCGGAATGACTATCGGAACGATTTTCACTCTGTTCATTGTGCCGTCGCTTTACATGCTCATTGCCAAGGAGCATCACGAAAAATCTCTCATGGACATAGGCTGGGAAGGGGCACCCGAAGAGGCGGATCTTGCGCCGGAAATGGCACCGGCGCTCGTGTCGGATGGGGACGACAACGGTTGGAAAAAGGCGTGACTTGACGTTTTGTGGGACGCGCTCGCGCGCTGAGGAGAAAAACAAAAGCTTCGGTGGGTTTTCCCACCGAGGCTTTTGACGTTAGGCTGCTACGAAAACTTCAGATTCCAGCGCGCCGAGATGCTTCTTGAAGGCACGCCGCAGTTTCGACAGTGCGGTTAGTTCCAACTGCCGAACGCGTTCGCGCGTTACCCCGATTATTTCGGCCACCTGTTCAAGCGGTTTTGCTGTTGTGCCGTTTAGCCCGAAGCGCTCTGCAATGATTGTTGCCTCGCGATGGTTGAGGCTTTTCAGAATTCGATTGATCTGGTCTGAGAAATCCTTCTCGCGCAGCGATTCGAAAGGAGTTTGCGCTTGTTCATCTGGAATGCTCTCCCCTAGCTCCGTCTGTTCGTCGGCACCAACAGGCGCATCGAGCGATTCGGGCCGCAGGCCGACCCTTCTCAGTCGCGCCACTTTTTCAGCGGCAATCCCCAGCTCCTCGGCGAGCTCGTCCTCAGTCGGTTCGCGACCGAGCTCGTTGCCCATTTGTGCTGAAACGCGGCGCATCCTGCTAATTTTCTCGATCGTTTTCGCTGGCAATCGGATCGTTTTGCTCTGGTTGGCAAGCGCGCCTTTTATCGCTCGTTTGATCCACCAAATCGCATAGGTGCTTAACTTGACACCTTTGTCCGGATCGAATCGATCAGCTGCTTGCATTAATCCGATGTTTCCTTCCGAAATCAGATCAACCAGAGGCAGACCGAGATTGATGTAATCGCGCCCCTCGCAGTTTGTTGCACTGTTTCCTGGCGTGCGAACAATCTGGATCGCTGACGCACATCGCGACGATGGAAAGCGTTTCGTTGGGCGTCCGGCGGACGCAGGCATTATACTAAGGTATAATAGACAGAACGCCCGGGCATCTCTACTCTTGCCGCACGCAAATCGGACACGTTCTCCTGAGGAAAGGTTAGCAACTTTCAGGCGATCCGTTATCGCCATGGTGGAAGCGTTTTCGCGGACGTCGGTTGTGAGGCCGGCGGTTCAGCGTAACAAATTCAGGTTCCACACACATCCTATGAAACGCTCCCTCAAACTCCTCGCCATTCACGTATATGCCTTGTTCTGCCTCCAGGCTTCGGCGGGAACCATCACCGTCACCAGCACAGCCGATAGCGGCGCGAACACACTGCGCCAGGCGCTCGCTGCCGCCAACGATGGCGACACGATCGATTTCAACCTCACGTACCCTGCCACAATCGCGCTGACCAGCGGCGAGTTGGTCGTGTTTGATAAAAGCATCACCATCAGCGGCCCCGGCGCGAATAATCTGGCCGTGGACGGTAACGGGCAAAGTGGCGTGTTTTACGTCAATTCACGCGACGGCGAAAACGTCACCATTGACGGCCTGACGATTACGAATGGCTTTAACGACTATGGCGGCGGCATCGTCAATGACGGCGAATACGAAGACCGGACGACGCTGACGATCACAAACTGCACTATCAGCGGCAACTCGGCTGGCATCGCCGGCGGCGGCATCTTGACCATCGGCTTCCTGGGCGGCGCGACGCTGACGATCACAAACTGCACTATCAGCGGCAACTCGGCTGGCGTCTCCGGCGGCGGCATCTTCAGTGGGGCGGGCTCCGGTCTCTCCTTTTCCATGGTGACCATAAGCAACAGCACTATCAGCGGCAACTCGGCTGGCGATGGCGGCGGCATGTACAACAACGGCGGAGGTGCCTCCAGCGCGGCTCTGACCGTCAGCAACAGCACCATCAGCGGCAACTCGGCCACTGGTAACGGCGATGGTATCTACAACAACCATCAACAAGGCCTCGGCGGCGTCACCTTGGATCTCGGCAGCACCATCCTGAACACAGGCGGCTCGGGCGAAAACATCTTCAATATCGGCGGCACGGTTACCTCGCACGGCTACAATCTTAGCAGCGACCACGGCGGAGGCTATCTAACCGGCCCGGGCGACCAAATTAACACCGATCCGCTACTCGGCCCGTTGCAGAACAATGGTGGCCCGACCTTGACTCATCGACCTTCCACGGGCAGCCCAGCCATTGAAGCGGGCGATCCCACCTTCACCCCGCCGCCTTTCTACGACCAGCGCGGGCCCGGCTTTGATCGTGTGGTGAACGGTCGTATCGACATCGGCTCGTTTGAGGTGCAGGCTGGCAAACCACCGGTGCATCCGCCTCCTACACATAGGCCGCGCCCGACACCCCGGCCGCGTCCGTAAATCAAACCGGCGAAGGAGCGATCGGCCACGTCATTGATTTTATCATGGACGACAAGAGTTGGGCGATTTATCACCTGGTTGTGGAGACCGGCCATTGGTATTCCCACAAGGAGATCGTGATTTCACCGAAGCATATCGACCGGATCAGTTACGAGGAATCCAAGGTATGTGAACGTGAGTAAGGAAGCCATCCTGGAAGCACCCCAATACCATGTTTCTCCGCTCGGCGAGGCATATGGCGATACCCGGAATTTCGACTACTGACCGAGAACGGTTCGTTGTGCGTGCGGATGGATTGTTGACGGCTTTTCTGGAACTGGAAGCAGGAAGCTCGCCTATCAGGTAAGGCCTTACACGAATACTAGGCCGCGCCTCACTAGACAAGATGCGGCCGGTTTTCGTATAAAGTGCGGGCAGACGGATCTGAATCGGGCGGAGGACATTTCCCCCGCTGGGTTTTTCGCCTCTTCCGGACCCGCGTTCCTAAAATTAACTGAGCGGGGAGAGGAAAAGAAAGAAGAATCATGAATCCCCTGACTCACTTCAAAAAAATACGAACCCTACCACTTCTCATCGCATCGGTGATCGTCGTCGGAGCCGCGTTGGGCCCGGTTTCAATGCTCGCCACGCCGCAGTGCGGTTTTACGAGCACAAACCTGTTATTCCCGGGCACCACAATGGGGGCCTACTTTCCGTCGGGCTCACTCGACTTGATGTGTAGAAGCAACCTACCGGATTGGCTTCTCTTTTCGAGGGTGAGAGGCGACTCTGATCTTTACATCACCCAAAATACCATCCAGCCCGGGGGTCAAAGTGGGTGGCACACGCATCCGGGTCCCAGCCTGGTCACAGTGACCGAGGGAACCGTGACGGTGCACGAGGACGACTGCACGTCCGCGACCTACAGTGTAGGTCAGACCTTCACTGATCTAGGCTGCGGAGACGTACACAACGTGGTTAACGAGACAGACACGGGGGCAAAAACTATCGCCGTCCAGATTGTTCCTCACGGCGCGTCGAGACGGATCGACGCGGACGATCCAGGTTGCCCACAAGTGCCTCCTTGCCCTTGAACTGGCCCTTGTGCTCGTGCGTTTCGATCACATTGCCAGCCGCATCTAAACGCGGATCACCGCATCATGTGAACGGCTGTAAAACTATGCGCCGCTACAGGGCGCTTGTTCTCTCTTCTTTAGAGCCAAGATAGGAATCAAATAGCCGTCTGTGGCTCTGAAGAGAGAACTCATCGGTCCTCGTCTCGTAGGCGCGTACCCATTCGCAAAGCATCTCGAGATTCCGATCCTGCTCTTCGGGACTTGCATATTTGGTGGGCTCCCACGGCCGAGATCGGCAGTTGCGAATGCAGGCCTCAACGCCGGGGTTGAGAAAAATGACTTGGGTACAGCTCGGCAGCACCAACTCTAGGAGATCAGAATAGCAGCCCTCAATCACCCATGAATGATTGCGGCTCATGAAGCTTCGGATCTCTGCGGCACTGTCCTGAAGTGCTCGCCTCGTTGGAGGATGAGTCGGCTGCCACGCAAGTGAATCCAGGTCCAAGTGGGCCAAGCTCCCCTCGGAAGACATGCGCAGTGCCAACGTGGTTTTCCCCGACCCGGAATTTCCGAAGATCGCGACCCTTTGCATCACGAGCTACCGTCGCGCCTAACGAGACAGAAATAAGCCACGGCACGGGGTCGTGGCAAGCTCGCTGACCCGGGTAGTTGCAGTTTTGATAATGTTTCTTTCACAGCCGGTATCGCTGGCGTTTACAACTTTTCGCGTAACCTCGCGCCGGATTTCTTGCAGTACACCGGGGAACGGCCAGAAATGATTGCTCACGACGAGAGATCAAGGAAGGCCAAAAACAGAAAAAGGAACTGAAAAAAGCAGACAAAACAATAGTTATGAAAACAAAAACGAATATTATTTACGTTGCGTTCGCGGTGTTAATCCTCAGCTGTTTCGCACTCTCGCCGGCGGTGAAAGCACAGGGGAGACCATTCGAAGGAGGTCCGGGAATTGTCGGTTTGTGGGTTGTCCATTATACCAGTGACTTCGGACCGGAGTTTGACACTTACCAGCAGTGGCACAGTGACGGACTGGAAATCGAAAGCCCCAGTTTCTCAGCCAACCAGTGTCAGGGGACTTGGAAACGGACGGCAAACAGAACCATCCAACTCTTCCATGTAGCATGGACCCCCGGCGGAGTCCCCCCAGCTCCTACGAGCGTACGCTTCGTATTGACGGAAGTACTTACCGTCAGCCAGGATCGTAATACTTTCGACGGAGCCTATGATCAAAAGTTCTACGACGCGGGCGGAAACGTGGTCCTTGAGGACACGGGCACAACGCATGCGACGCGCATTTCTGTGAATTAGTGAAACGGGACGCCGATTAAATGATTCGCCAGGGGCCTCTTCGGTCGTCGTGAACATGCACCGGAGAGGCTCATGGTAGTCTACGACCGTGCCCGTGTATGTGAGCTGCGGAGTACCGCACCCCGTGCAACAAAAGAAAAAGCGATACCACTAACAACTCGGTTCGACGCACAGGGTCTAACGAGAAAGAGATAAGCCACGGCAGGGTGTCGTGGCAAGAACGTTGATCTTATTACGAAATGGGGTCCGAGGTGATTTGCGCCGGACAGTTGTTGAGGTTTGCATTGCCAGAATTATCAAATTAACCTGCCAATGGTGAGATTGTCCTGGGTGTTCCTGTCGGGCTTCGCCGTTCTTGGTGCGCTGTCGGGCAGGGCGGACGACGTTGTGCCGTCACATTTCAACTTTGATCGGTACGCACCGATGCTAGATCATTCCGCATTCGCAGTTGCTACGGCGGTAACGCTGCCCGAAGCAACGCCCGATTTCGCCAAAGACCTTTACGTCGCCAATGCCTCGCGTTCGTCTGAGGGCGATATGGCCACAATCATGTCGAGTTCAGACCAAAAGTTCAAAAAATACCTGATCACAAAGGAGCCAGTGGACGGCTATAGCATTGCCAGTATTGAATGGTCACAAAAGGCGGGTGAAACGAAGGTGACCATTAGCAAGGACGGAAAATTCGCGGCTCTCATCTTTAATCAAACGCTGCTGTCCGTGATTCAGCGAAATCCGAAGGCGGTCGTCCCTGCATTTATGTCGACTCCGGTGCCGGCGCAGGATCTGGTTCCAGTGCACCGGCCTTCTTTTGAGAAGGATCTTTTGACGGAGCCGTAGGCGACTCGCTTCGGGTGGGGATTGAGAAATGGGGCCGTTGGCTTCATTCATTCCTTGGAGTTTTGGTCGCTCTATTGCGATTTCTGCTCTATTAGCCGCTGCTCATTCTGCCGCCGAGCAATGACGAAATGATTGTTCTCGCCGTAGCTTCGCCACGGTCCCGGAAGCACGTCGCGTACTTCTACAAACTGCCAGTCCGTCACATCGGTTGGCGCGAGGCCGAGGTAGTCCCGCACAGCGGGCGAAACATTCAGGCCCGCGCCGTGATTAGCGTTCGGTTTTGGCCGCTCATTTCCGAAAACATATTGAAAGTGATCGGTACGGAACGGCCCGCAGTCCTCCCATTCCGCATAACAAGTGCGATTGCCTTTGCGAATCGCGATCCAGCGATCTCGGCATACTGACAACCCCGGTCCCCTATACTCATGCTTAAACCACGGAATCACCAGCGGTGCCTCTGGTTTGAATTGGCCGTGCGTCACGTCGTTGTACGGCAACGCGCAGTAAAAAGGGTTTTGCTTGGGAATAAAAGCTATTGGAATGTAATTCCGCCGTGCCCTGGCATCCGGCGTATCGGTGCCGCCATAGTTGCTCGTCCACTTAAAATCCCATGCACTCCTGTGATTCGCTTTTCCTCCAATCCAGAATACGGTCGTAACAATATTCGTTTTCCACGGGTAACGTTGTGTTGCGGGGCGGGAGCTGGTCGGGATAAAAATTTGTGGTTGCACTTTGGGCAACGCCAGCTCACGCAATTTCATCGCATACTTGCCAAAATCTGCCGCGGTTGCGAAGGGGGAGACAGATGACTCTCGCCAGGAAGTAGCTTCCGCTGGTTCGCCTGCCAGACTAGGGCTTGGCTCTGGTGATTCTTTCTTCGTGCTTTCGACCGTTGACTCGGAAGAAAGAAAAAGCTGCAACAACCGCGAAGGGTCCGCCTGAACTGCTTGCAACCTGTCGTCGTAATAAACTCGAATTGTGTACCCTAGATATTTTCGCCGGCCTCGTTCCGACTCTGCGGTTGTGGGTTTTCCCTTCGGGCGGACGTACGTTACTTGTAGAATTTCGAGATCGCTATCCCTCCAGTCGCGTGTTGGCGTGAGCCATTCGTAGTTCACGTCCGCGTTGGTAAGCTTGATGTCCTTGTCATCAAGTGTGTCATAAAACTGTACCAATATCTTCACCTTCGTATTGTCGATGGTTGCGCCGGGCTGCTTTTTTATTCCTATCTGGAGGGCTAAGTGCGTCTCCGAATCCGGATCGGGCGTCTCCGTGCTTTTGACGTCACTAATACCCATGAGCGAACCTTCCGGATTGCCGCCAACATCCTTGTGTGACGCGGCATCGAGTGATTGAAGACTCACTGCTTCCGGTGAAGGAGCCGCCAGCGAGCCGGCCATGGGTGATGGTGACGGAGAGGGAAGTGTGCCCGTTAACTTGCTGTGTCCACGCCAAACCTGCGCAAATACCATATCTTTGTGCCAGCCCGTCCAGAGACCCAGTGCAAACACAAGAAGCACAACGCCCGCGGTAGCCGACCGTCTTAAGAGTAACTTATTTTTACTCAATAGGACCAATCGTGGGCGACATTGTCTGCACAGCGGAAGGATTATGAAAACCCAGGTGACGACAGCCAAGATCGTAACCGCCAAGTAGCTTGCGAGTGGGCTCAACTCCCGAAACAACCACGTACGCATTATGGAGGGGCGGCTAGTCTAACTCCCAGATTCTACGGTGTCACTTCCATACAATCGCCTTAGCACGGAAGGTAACATCGTTGAAAGCGGCCCGCCTGACCTGCTGCCGCTGTCGTTGGTGTTGGTAACTGTGATGATGTTCGCGCCCGCGGGCATTGCTGTGGCGTAAGCAGTACAGCGGCGACGGCACGCATATCCTTCTACGGAAACGGCAGGACGAAGTTTTCGGAGAAGGGAAGAAGATGGCTAAAACTGCCCAAATAGTGCGCTATGATTCGCGTGAGCATAAAAAACTTAGCCTCTCTCTGAGTTCGCCAAGTGCTCCTGGGTCATTGCGTGGTTTCATATCACTTTGTCATTGCTGTGTAGAGACCAAGAGGCGGAATCACTAGCGTGCGGTACTGGGAAATCATCGCGGACAGACTCAGCGCATCCGGTTGGAGTTGGGGCTGTGTCTCAGCCTTAGATTCTTGTGGGCGAACGATCTGGATTGCTGACGCGCACCGCGACGACGGTCAACGGTTCGTTGTGCACGCCGACGAAAAGCTGATTGCGGTTTTGGAACTGGAAAGGGCGATTTGTCTCCGCCTATTGAGTGAACAAATTTAGAGCAATGAAATCACTAGGCGCGGCGATGAAAAGCTGACCGCTTTTGTGGAACTGGAATCGGCGATTCGCGAGAGATAGCAGACTGAGCCTGCTGCCCCTGATTACCGGATTCCCCCATATAAGACTAAAGTCCAATAGGCAGAACAGCCCGCACTTGTTATTAAAAAAAGCTCAACGACTGCGGGGAGCTAGGAATTAAACGGGGACTTAGCCCAGCCGGTGTTTTATGAATTAGCACGGCCTCCAAGGGCCACCTCTCCGCACCGTTGAGCCCGGCGCAGTCGTTGCTCCCTAAGATTTCGTTTAAAAGCAGGGATGTGGCTGGATGTTCCGACGAATCGTAAGGTTTGCCGCCTTTTGACCTCTGACAAATTGTACCAAAAACCTTTGACCAATGTGAAGCCACGCTACCTCGACAACACGGTTTTGCGTGGCCCAACTTTTGAGATGCCGACCTTCTCGTTAAGCCATTTGCGGATCTCAGGTACAATACGCGCTTTGAGATCTGCGTTGAAACGAATCTCCTCCGCCGCTTTTTCGACTTCACTCCGCGCGCCTGCAGGCATGTACTTTTGCGCGTAAGTCTCCAGCTCGGTAGTGCGCCGCGCGTCGGAGAACCCCCGCATCAGGTACGGAACGAAGCGAACAGCGGCCATTGCGCCCAACTTTGCATCGAGCTTTTCGCGATTTGCCTGTGCGAATTTCCAGGCGATCTCGGGTTGCTCGCCATCCCTCGCCACCCAGACGACGAGGAATATCGCCCGCGAGGCAGGCAATTCATCGGTAAGCGACAGCGGCAGCGTGCGCTTTGCGAGCTCGGGACTTAGCGCTGCCGCCATTGCATAATAAAAGTTCCCCTTCTCTTCGATGCTCTGAGTCTTTAGCCCAAGTTCATGCAATTTGTCCCACGTTTTTTGATCGGCGTGACGCCCGACAACATCGAGAACCGCAGGGCGCAAATCAGGCGGGAGACTGTTTGGATCAGCGACAAATTTTTTGAAGCGCTCACGGGCACTGGCGATCACATCCTCGTCGCCGAATTCGCTCAGTTCAGTGACTAACTTGGTGCGCAGCAACCCGGTTGTAACTTCTTCGCCTTTTTTCGGTTCCCAGCCTAAGCGATCGAAGACGGGTTTGAGGAGCGAGCGCCCGTAGGCTTGAAAGGCAGCGCGCTCACTGTTTCCGAGGTAGAGGAAATCAATAGCGCTTAGCGTAGCAGTGATCTGCTCCCACAGCGCCAAGCTGTTATCCTCGCGCAAACCCTCAACTAGATTGAAATAATCCGAGATCGATCCCCGGTCCGCTTGGACCAACGCCCACGCGTCGCTTACTAGATTCACTTTATCGGCTTCCGGCAGCTGAGCCACCAAAGCTAATAGCTTCTCGAAATGCCCGCTGTCGTATTGCGTGCGGAAATATCCAACGTCGCCCGCATTCAGCTTCACGTTCTGGGATGGCTGAACATCGGGCAACGTTGCGGATTTTTGTTCGAGGAGAAATACATTAGAGGGACTTGTCGTGCTCGACACGTCGCGGTAAGTAATTGGAATTTTCCATTCAAGCGACTTCGGGTTCTTCTGGTGCACCGTGAAACGTTCCTGGCTCACTGTGATGCCGGACTCCGTGGACTTCATCAGAACCAGCGGCAAACCGGGCTGTTCAGTCCAACTGGCGGCGATCGCCGCAGCCGGTTTTCTGGATGATTCAGTCAAGGCATTCCAGAGGTCGGCGGTCGTGGAATTGGAAAGTCTGTGCGCCCGGATGTAACTACGGATCCCTGCGCGGAAATCCTGTTCGCCGAGATAACTTTCGAGCATGCGGAGGAACGATTGCCCCTTCTGATAAGTAATCTCGTCAAAAGCGCTCTGTGCTTCACTTTCCGTCTTCACTGGCTGCTGGATCGGGTGTGTAGCTGCGAGCGCATCGGTCGTCATGGCAAGCTGCTTGCCGGCGTTTGATCGAAGCCAGATGTGCCATTGCGGGTTAAAATGGTCCGAACATTTTGTTGCCATCCAGGAGGCAAATCCCTCGTTCAGCCAAAGGTTATCCCACCATGCCATCGTTACCAGATCGCCGAACCACATGTGCGCGATTTCGTGAGCGATCCCACCGAAGATATTTTGCTTGGTCAATTGAGATGACTTCGCGGGATCAAACAGGAGGTTGCTCTCCTGAAACGTGATGCCACCCCAATTCTCCATGGCTCCGAAATTCCCGCTAAGGACGGCAATCAGGTCCAGCTTTGGAAGGGGATATTTCTCTCCGAAATACTCATTGTAATATTTTAGGATCTTCTCTGCGCTTTCCAGCGCGTAACGGCCCGTCTCCGCTTTGCCCTTCGTAGTCACGACGCCGATTTTCACGCCGTCCGCCTCGCCGTAAATTGCATCAAGCTCACCCGCGCACAAGACAATCAGATAACTCGACATGGGCGGTGTCTCCTCGAATCGCACTTCCTTTCCATCACTTGTTTTTTTCTCGCTCTCGACGGGCATGTTTGAGACTGCGGTGAAATTTGCTGGCACGGTAGCCGTTAATCGAAATTTGGCGCGGAAGGATGGCTCATCCCAACACGGAAACATCCGACGCGCATCACTCGGTTCCATGTCGGTGCCGAGCATAATCTTCTTCGCGCTGGAGCCTTCTTCCTGATAACGTGCGTAGTAAAGCCCCGTTGGCGCTTCGTTAATCTTGCCTGCGAACTCCAGTGAAATCTGATGCCGGCCGGGGGGAAGCTCTGTATCGAAGGCTAATGTCGCAGTCTCCTCTTTGGGATCGATAGTGACGCGCGCATCTTGCTCGATCTTCCCATGCGCTCCGAGCAACTTCGCCGACGCAATCGTCACTGTATTCACGTTAAGCGTGATCGTCTTCGCCGCTTTACGGACGTCCAGAACCACCGTCTCGGAGCCGGTAAACGCGAGCTTCTCGATGTTTGGTTTGAGTTGGATGTCGTAACTTAGTGGGGCTACAACTTTCGGCAGCTTGCCTGGCGTCGCCTCGAAGTTGAATGGCGCTTCCGCGTAGAGCCTGATCGGCAAGATGGCCGCAGAAATCACCGCGACACAGCAGACTCGTATATTCATGCCCCGATACTAGTGTACGGGGCCAAGATACGGGGTGCCAGGATGGCTCGCCAGCACTTCTAGGTACCGAGTTGCGACGCTCACGCGTACGCGCACACGCGCGAGAGGGTAACCGGGTTGCAGATATAAGCTAGATCACGGAATTGTTTGGATTTAATTTTGGCGGCTTGTTGCAGCAAATTGGTGGAAATGGAAAGCACACCAGAACAAAACGTTTGCGCAGCGGGCGGAGACAAAAGGGACCAAAAGCAGGACGAAGGAAGAAATCGTCGTAGGCAATTGGCGGGGCGCGATCGGCACTGGCGAAAGCGATTTCGTCGGACGGCCCGTCTTTCCAAGACGAAAACTCTACGATTGGGACTGCGGACAGCCGTTGAAGGGGGAAAACTGCTTAACCGTCAAGGGTGTGCGAAAGCCAGGTAAATGGAGCTCTTTCTACGATTTGCCTCCGCCTATTGACTGACCAAATATAGAACAAATGAAAACCCCTGGAGCTACCCGACACCAAACGCCCGCCGTATCGCATTCAGGGACGCATGCACGTTCTGCCATCGCCCTTCAGCGTGCGAAGGATCGCCAATAGCGAAATTCAGAGACTCGCTAAACTGTTCGAACGGCCAGCGGATCGACGTATGTCGCGCTAATAGCTCCAGCGACAATCATACAGTAATGTTCAAATGAACTTATACTAAGGTATAATAGACGGCTTCGAGAGTCCTGCTAAAAATCGTCCTGATTACGTCATCCGACGTTTCAACATACCTTCGGCACGGCTGAAATAAGCCGCAGGGGCTGGATCTTCGCTGAGACACCGTATAGCGCGATCTCCAGATCCAACTGGAGCCCCGAGTCAGCCGAAATGAGGCCCCTGTTCAAAGCGCCTCGTGGGGATGGTTCCTGGTTCCGTGCGGAACTGGATCGCAGTTAAACAATCCACCTCAATAAACAACCAAAAAATGAATACAAAAGAAATGACAATGAAACCACAGGGCCACCACGGCCTTCAAACCAATGGAAGAAACATGAAGAGTTTAAATACAACCCTCAGCGCACTCGCATTGAAGTCGGCACTGACAGCAACCGTCCTGGCCCTGCTCGTGGCTGCGTCGCCAGCTCAAGGCACCGGGCGTAATCCCAACCCGGGCATCATTCCACCCGGCAGCACGTATCGCGGCCAAAGTTATGGCGAGTGGGGAGCACAGTGGTGGAAAACCCTCTTCTCCATTCCAGTCGTGGATGGCGATCACCCGTTTTTTAGCGGAGGACCCTTTGAAGGAGAAAAAAGAGTAGTCTTCCTCGCGGCCACGGGAGGCGGAGTTACCATCGATGTGACGATTCCCCCCGGGACGTCACTCTTCTTCCCGGTTCTCAACTCGGAGTGCTCGGTCCTCGAGCCGGACCCGTTCCACGGGGATAACGAAGCCGAGTTGCGATCCTGTGCGAATGGTCACATCGATCACACGTCAGGGCTGAATGCCGTGATTGACGGCGTGCCCGTGCAAGACTTGGCCGCCTATCGCGTCGAGTCGCCACTGTTTGAGTTCGGCCCCCTGCCGGCGGACAAGGTATTAGGCGCCCCCGCCGGCACGACGTCCCTCGCCGTCGATGCCGGGGTCTATCTGATGCTGGCACCGCTCAGGCCCGGAAGGCATACGATCCATGTTGGCGCCACATCCGACGAGTTCAACTTCACCATCGACACCACATTCAACATCACCGTGGAGTAACCGAAGCGCGGCATGCGCGCGTTCGGAAAAACCCCGCCTGAATATTAAACAATCCAACCTCAACCAAAAAAATGAATACAAAAAAAATGACAACTCTATACTTAAGAAAATCAATCGGCCGCTCACATTGGGCTCTCGCGATTTGCCTAGCCACGCTGGGGCTGGGGCTTTCCGCAACTGCTGACGCACCGAGGAGGACCTTCATCACGTCCTCGCCCCAAGCACCACCGCAGGTGCGATACATGGTGATCGAGCTCGGAGGGAGACGGGCGAACGACATAAGTGAGTCCGGTCAAATCGTCGGCAACGAGCAGTTCCCATCCGGGATCAGACACGCCGCATTTTGGCCCAGCAGCCGGAGCGCGCCGATTGATCTCGGCACATTGCCTGGTCTCGGCAGCGTCGCCGAGAGCATTAACCCTCGGCGCGAGATCGTGGGATATGCGTTTAACGAAGACTCCTCTGTTGAGCGGCCCTTGTTTTGGGCAAGCGCTAACAATGCACCCGTCGAACTCCCCGGTCTGCCAGCCGGCCTCTTGAGTGAAGTGTACGACATCAATCCACCAGGCCACATCGTCGGCCAGTTCTTTAGCACGGACTTTTCAGTGGAGGAGGCGGTGTTTTGGCCGAACAGCAACGCAGCGCCTGTCTATCTTCGCCAGTTGAGCGATCAGTTTCCACACAGCGCGGCCTCCGGCATCAATCCTTCCGGCAACATCCTCGGCGACGGTTGCGACGCGGACTTCGTTGAATGCCATGCCGTGTTCTGGACCACTAGCACGAGCACGCCAGTAGCGCTTGCCTCGCCGGGAGGCGAATTCATTTACACCGATATCGACCTCCCCGGTCACCAAATCAATGGTGCGGGAAACATCGTTGGTCACGCATATAATGCCGACTTCTCCGCCGACCGCGCGGTATTCTGGGCCAGCAGCTTGAGTCCTGCAGTGGTTCTGAGCACCGTCGGCGAGTTTACCAACGCTTTTGCGGCAGGCATCAGTGACAACGGTCAGATCGTGGGCACTGGATATAATGAGGATTTTTCGAAACAACGTCCCTTTATCTGGCCCAATTCTACGAGCCAGGCTATCGATCTAAGCACATTCTTTCCGTCTGGCTCCAACTGGGACTTGGATTCCCTGTTCACGGTTACTGTTAACAATCGTGGCGAGATTATCGGCAGCGGATTGTTCAACGACGGAACGGTCCACAACTTTGTGATGATCCCGGTGCATGGCCATTGAGCGAACGACTGGAACTGGAATCGGTGGATGACCCTGAAAGAACAAAAGCGACAGTGGTGCGGCCAACATGATTTCAACGGCCCCTAGTTGTAGAGTGCTGACGAAATCGGGCATATTAGAAAAAAAGCTCAACGACTGCGGGGAGCTAGGAATTAAACGGGGACTTAACCCAGCCGGCGTTTTATGAATTAGCACGGCCTCCAATCCGCACCGTTGAGCCCGGCGCAGTCGTTGCTCCCTAAGATTTCGTCTAAGAGCACGCATGCGGCTGGATGTTCCAACAAATGGTAAGGTTTTCCGACGACAACAAGAATCTCTATGAGAGTCATTGAAAACCGCATCGTCTCGGAGCGCCAGATGATATCTCCCGGTGTCGAGAACCAAAGCCCTGGCTTGATCAACGTAAATGGAAATCTCGCGTCACGGTTTCCCTAATCCGCTCTGGAACGGTTCCTTGAACGCAGAGCAAATTGCGATGTGATACATTCCCGGCGCGATCGCCTCACCGAGGCGAGCACATGCTTCGTAATCCCGCACCTCCTGCAACAAAATGATGTCAGGATTAATCGGCCTGAGAACATCTGCCGCTGCTGCGATGCGTTACGCTTGTACTTCCGGCGTCGCATCATGAGCGGAACCATTCGGGAACCATTCTAGATTCCAAGTTGTGATGCGGACCTTAGTCTGTTCCGGCGATTTGCCGAGTGCCCAGGCAACGACAAAGGTTGCGAGCAGAGCGAGTAAGGCGCGATTCACAATGCTCCCGTCTTTTATCAGCCTGTCAGCTCGCCAGAAAGATTTTTTCGACTGGCAACTAATCGCGCTCTCTGACAACCTCAGTGTGCACGCCAAAAGTGAAGACTGCTGATAGCGTTTGCGGAAAGTGCGGCGCAAAGATTTTCGCCGATTCGCCGCAGAACGTTTGCGGGGCTTGCCTTTTGCGGGCCGGTCTTGGTTTGCTCGAAGAAGATGAAGGCGTGACCGATCCAGCGCAGACCCCTAGCAGAAGTCATAGTGCGCGTTCAGCGGAAACGCTGGGAGACTTTGGCGACTACGAATTGCTGGAGGAAATCGGCCGCGGCGGTCAGGGCGTGGTTTATCGCGCCCACCAGAAAAGTCTCAATCGCACCGTCGCGCTCAAAGTGATCGGCTTGGGCCCTTGGGCTACGGACGCACATCTGAAGCGCTTTCGTCGCGAAGCTGAAGCCGCAGCCAGCCTCCAACATCCATGCATCGTTCCAATCCACGAAGTAGGCGAGCGCGATGGTTGCTGCTATTTCAGCATGAATTTCATCGAAGGCGGCCAACTTGACGAAGTGGTCAAGCGCGAGCCGATGCCGATTCGCCGTGCAGTCGAACTGATCGCGAAGCTGGCTCGCACCGTTCATTACGCGCATGAACACGGGATACTGCATCGAGATATCAAACCGGGAAACATCCTGCTCGATGTAAAAGGCGAACCGCATCTGACTGATTTTGGCCTTGCCCGATTAGTGGAAGCTGAGAGCACGGTCACCCGCACCCTGGAAGTAATGGGCACACCCAGTTACATGGCTCCTGAACAAGCTGCGGGAAACAACGCAGCCGTCGGCAAGGCCACAGATGTCTATGGACTTGGCGCGGTCTTCTACGAATTGCTAACCGGTCATCCACCTTTTGCCGGAGGAACAACATATCAAACGATCCGGCTACTTCTGGATACTGAACCACGGCAACCGCGCTTGTGGAATCGAAAGATCGCTCGCGATCTGTCCACAATTTGTCTCAAGTGCCTGGAGAAAGATTCAAAGCGCAGATACTCTTCTGCTCTTGCGCTGGCCGAAGACTTGGAACACTCGCTAAAGCACGAACCAATCCAGGCGAAGCGAAGTGGATTTTTCACACACACCCGCAAATGGGTGCGGCGGAAACGAGCTATTGCTGCATTGACTGCAGCGTTGCTTGCTTTGGCAGCGGCCATAGGCTGGAATGTCTGGGAAAGCGGGTTATTTCGTGCTGCGCCCGAAAAGAGCATCGCCGTTCTTCCGTTTGAGAGCTTAGGTCGCGATCCTGATAACGCTTATTTCGCCGATGGTGTGATGGACGAAATTTTAACGGATCTAGCTAAGGTCGCGGATCTGAAAGTGATCAGCCGCACTTCGGTGATGCATTACAAGGGCGGCGGCAAACGAAACCTTCGCCAAATTGCGAATGAACTTGGGGTCGCGCACGTGGTTGAGGGAAGTGTGCAACGTGTGGCAAACCGCGTCCGCGTCAGCGCGCAGTTAATTGATGCAAGAACGGACGCGCATTTGTGGGCAGAGCGTTACGATCGACCACTGGATGACGTCTTTGCAATCCAGAGTGATATTGCCAAGGCAATTGCCACCCAGCTTCAGGCGAAGCTGTCGCCAAAGACAAGATCTGCCATCGAGGAGCGACCCACTAAAGACCTCGTCGCTTACGACCTCTATGTTCGTGCAAAATTGCTCGTAATGAACCCGTTGATCTCCGGCGAGAGATGGTTGGAGGCCGCGCGTCTGCTTGATCAGGCCATCGCGCGCGACGCGGATTTTTTTCTCGCATACTGCCTAATCGCCGAAACGCATAGCCGCCTTTACTGGAATTTTGATCACACTTCGGCGCGACGCGACTTAGCCGAGGGCGCGGTTAAGACTGCCCTTCATTTGCGGCCTGAAGCGGGTGAAGCGCATCTGGCGCGGGCCCAATACCTCTTTAACTGCAATCTCGATTACGACAACGCCCGCGCGGAACTCGCCCTTGCTCGGCGCACGCTGCCTAACCACGCGCAGGTCTTCATGTCGATGGGCAATATCGACCGTCTCCAGGGCCGCTGGAACGAGGCGGCGCGCAGCTTCGAAGAAGCCTTGGAGCTCGATCCAGGCAACTCATTTATTCTCCGGCGGCTCGCGTTGAATTACCTGTTCATGCGTCGTTTTGCTGAGGAGGCCGCCATTCTGGATCGCGCACTTGTGTTGGACCCGAAGGATAGCGGATCGCGGGTGCTTCGAGCCTCGGTCGATCTCGACTGGCGTGCCGATCCGAAGCCTTTGCATGAGATATGTGAGACTTTAATGAACGAAAACCCAGCCGTGACGTCGGAATGGGGTCAATCTTGGATTGAACTCGCCCTGTGCGAGCGCGACCGAGCCTTAGCGGAACGCGCTCTGGCGACCATGCCGGGGGGCTATGATGTGAATGGTCTCCATGTTCCACGCGCCTTGATGGAGGGTTGTGTCGGCCGCGCTTTCGGGGACGACGCGGCAGCGCGAAAAGCTTTCACCGCGGCGCGTGCCGAAGTCGAGCGCACGGTCCGCGACCAGCCTGACTATGGGCCACCGCTCTGTGTGCTCGGTCTGATCGACGCCGGTCTGGGGCGAAAAGAGGAAGCCATCCGCGAGGGCCGCCGCGCCAACGAACTGCTTCCAGTCACCAAGGACGCGCTCGGTGGGGTCCACATAATGGAATATCTCGGTGTTATCTACGCGTGGACCGGAGAGAAAGATCTCGCGATCAAGCAAATCGCCGCGACGCTACAAGTCCCGAGCCTCCTAAGCTACGGTCAACTCCGTCTCCATCCTTTCTGGGATCCCATGCGTGGCGATCCGCGCTTCGAAAAACTAGTCGAGGAGGCTAAGAAGCCAGTCTCGCTAAAGTAGGCTGACTAGCTCTACGGTTGGATCGATTTAAGAGGCAGCCAATTGTTTGCAACCCTGAACCACTACTGCCGGAGTTGGGGGTTGTGTGTCAGCGATTGACTCCGACGGGCAAACCATCTGGATTGTTGACGCTCACCGCGATGACGGCAAAAGGTTTGTCGTTCGGTCAATGAAATGCTGACAGCATTTCTTGAACTTGAGAGGATCACCCACGAATTAGCGCTTTCAGCGCTTCTTGGTGATGACTGTCATTGAAGTAAAGCCTCGCAAATGGGGTTGGTGCGTCTTTGAATCAACCGGCGTTGAACCCGTGTTTCTTGAGAAAGATCAGGCAATCGGTTATGCGGAGACCCGCGCCCGACTTCGCACCGGCGAGATTCGCATTCTCGATTCGACTGGCAATGTTGAACGCGTGATCCAGTTTGATGACGCCAATCGGAGACTGTGATGGGCGCGCAGAGTGAACGCTAAGAACATCTTCATCGAGCTGAAGCGGCGCAACGTTTACCGCGCCGCGGTCGCTTACGGGGTCGTCGCATGGTTCCTTACCCAGCTTACCACGCAGGTCTTTCCATTTTTCGAAATCCCGAATTCCGCGGTGCGTTTTGTTGTCATTGCGCTGGTAGTCGGATTTCCAATCGCAATGCTACTCTCCTGGCTCTACGAATTCACCCCGGCAGGAATAGTGCGGACGGAAGATGCCGATCCGGCACAGGCGAGATCGGCTCAGCGCGTCACGGGACGCATTTTCGACTTCATCATCATCGGGCCTCTGCTGCTAGTTATTGCAATGCTGATCATTGGGCGACTTCCGTTTTACAGGGAGACTGGCGAGTCGATCTCTCAAAAAAGCATCGCAATTCTGCCGTTTGCAAATTTAAGCGAAGAAAAAGCAAACGCGTATTTTGCCGAGGGCATCCAGAATGAGATTCTGACAAGATTAGCGACCGTGCGTGATCTCAAGGTTATCTCGCGTACTTCGACAGTGAAGTATCAGAGCAAGCCGGACAACTTAAAAACGGTCGCGCAAGAGCTTGGTGTTTCCACCATCCTCGAGGGGGCGGTGCAAAAGGCCGGAGACAAAGTTCGGGTGAACGTGCAGTTAATCGATGCCCGCACCGATACGCATCTGTGGGCGAAAAGCTACGACCGTGACTTTAAAGATGTCTTAGGAGTTGAGAGCGAGGTTTCACAGGAAATTGCGGAGGCGTTGCAAGCGAACCTTTCACCAAGTGAATCGCATGTTCTGGCCTCAGCCCAGACGCATGACACGGAAGCTTACGATCTTTTCTTGAGAGGCGAGTATGAGTTTCGCCAGGCCCAAAGCAGTTTCGCCGCAGACGCCCTTGACCGTGCCGACGCGTTTTACCGGCAGGCGCTGGCACGCGATCCAAATTTTGCCATGGCTGCTGCGGAGCTCGCCTATGCCCGGCTGTTTCGCCACTGGCTCGTCGCTCCGTTGACGCCGCGGGAGTTAGAAGAAGTGAAGTCGATTATCAACCGCGCGCTGGTGGTTGCTCCAGATTCGCCCGAAGCACACTTTGCACTGGGTTTATTCTTTTACTGGGGTCATCGCCAATACGAGAACGCGCTGGCGGAATTCAACCGCGCGCGAGAGTTGCAGCCTAACAATGCTTTGGTGCGGGAATTTTGCGCCTACGTTTACCGCCGGCGCGGTGAATGGGAGCGCTCGCTGGCCGAGTTTCAACGGGCGCAGGAACTCAACCCGCGCGATGCCGGAATCCCGGGCGGTATCGCATCGACTTATGAGGCATTGCGTGTGTGGAAGGATGCGGAGCGAGCCGAGTTGCGAGCTCTCGCCATCGATCCGCACAACACGCTGGCAGCGCTGGATCTTCTCCGCACTCGCCTCAACGGAACGGGCGACGTTGACTCGGCCCGGCGAGCTCTTGATGGTTTTCCAGAAGCCATTAAGTCACTCAATCTCATCGTCGGCCGCGGCGCTACTGCATTCGCCCATGTTCAGGCTATCATTGGTGACTGGGTTTATCTCGACGTGATGGAAAGACGTTTTACCGATGCTTTTCAAGCTGTCGAGAAGAGGGCGGTCAACGACGATACTGCGCATCTCCGGCAGCTTGCGGGGCGCGCCGCCCTTCGCGTGCTGGCGGGACAGCCGGAGGCGGCCAAATCAGCGGGCGAAGAAGCGCTGCCGTTGCTTGAGGCCAGTCTCAAAGAGCGGCCGGATGACCCGCTCGCGATGGCTGAGCTGTCTTGGGTTTACCTCGCGCTCGGGCGCAATTCCGATGCTCTGCGCCTTTCTAGGCAAGCGGCAGACACAATCCCGATTGAAAAGGATGCTCATTCTGGTCCAAGTTTCCAGCTCGGGCTCGCGCAAATCGAGGCGCGCGCGGGCGCACCTGAGGAAGCCGTTAAGAGGCTTCGACCTTTGCTCTCCATGCCGGCGGGTTGGTTAGTTTCCATAGCTCTTTTGAAGATTGACCCGGTTTGGGATCCTATCCGTAACCGTCCCGATTTCCAGCAGCTGCTCTCAGGCCCGGAGCAGATCGGGCCTAACAAGTAATAGCGTTGTGAGATCTGGGACTCGGCGCGAGCCGATCCCGCTTTCCAAAAGCTTTGCAAGGAAGGAAAGCCGTGAACTCTCTATTCATTCCGGCATCGGCCATCTCGGAGTCGAATGAACGGCGTGCGCTGCAATGAAGTACAGGGCGATTATCGCTGACAATCTCAGCAAAGCCGGTGAGAGTTGGGCTACGTCTCAGCAGTTGATTTCTGAGGGACGATTCACCGTGTGTCAGGCAAAGCCCTACATGAAAATTAGGTGACGCCTAACTTGACGAATTGGCGCGTTTTTGCCTAAAAAACGCCTTACGTTAAACGGATCCGAATCAGGCGGAGGGCATTTCCCCCGCTAAGGTTCTTCGCCCGCTTCTGGACCCGCAATCCCAGACTCAACTCAGCGGGGAAAAAGAAAGGAATAACAATGATTCCGCTGATTCAGTTTAAAAAAATACTAATTCTACGACTTCTCATCGCGCTAGCGCTTGTCATGGTTGCATCGCCTCCGGTCTCGTGCGCGGACGCTGTGACCGACTGGAACCTGATCGCCTCGAACACGATCGTCGTGACTGCGGGTCAGCCGCCGCCGGTGTCGGTGCTGCACTTTGCGATGGTGCAGGGGGCGGTCTATGACGCGGTCAACGCGATCGACCGCGGCCATCGGCCGTACCTCGTGCAGCCGAA
>Ga0193722_1000056_pt1 | contig 25181 bp, 27 predicted proteins | sample H2m1metaG_FD_143044 | JGI IMG/M metagenome (GOLD analysis project Ga0193722, IMG submission 143044) | Soil microbial communities from a riparian zone of the East river system, Colorado, United States - H2m1 | ecosystem: Environmental > Terrestrial > Soil > Riparian zone | place: USA: East River...
CCAGACAAATTTCAAGCTCGAAATTCAAACGCGCAAAAACCAGACGGACTCCTGGCCTGGGTTGCGGGTGAGCAATGCTGGTGCGTCAGGCGATGGTCGAATCGCTCGTTTCGAGCAAACCTTGTTCGCATAACCGCGCGTATTTCCCCCCAAGCACAAGCAATTGCTCGTGGGTTCCGCGCTCGACGATACGGCCGTGATCAAGCACGAGGATGAGATCTGCGTGCACGACAGTGGAAAGCCGGTGCGCGATTACAATGGACGTGCGGTCGAACATCAGAGTCTCCAGCGCTTCCTGAATGAGTCGCTCCGTCGTCGTGTCCACGCTCGCCGTCGCTTCATCCAGAATCAGAATTGGCGGATCCTTCAAGAGCGCCCGTGCAATCGAAAGCCGCTGCTTTTCTCCAACACTCAACTTTACTCCCCGCTCCCCTACCACGCTGCTCAGTCCGTCCGGCAGCCGATCGATGAAGGGACGCGCGTTTGCCACCGCCGCCGCCTCCAGCAATTCTTCATCTGTCGCATCAGGTTTCCCGATTTGCAGGTTCTCGCGGATGGTGCCGTTAAACAAAAAGCATTCCTGCGTCACCATCCCGATCTGTCGCCGTAACGCGTGAATACTGAAATCACGAATCAGACTTTCATCGACTAAAATCTCTCCGCTATCGGCCTCATAGAAGCGCGCGAGAAGATTGATCACGGTGGATTTTCCCGAGCCGGTGGTGCCGACGAGCGCGACCATATCACCTGGCCGTGCGTGAAATGAAATATCACTAAGCGTCGGCAGCTCGCCGGAATAGCTGAAACTAACCTGCCGGAACTCAATCTCGCCGCGCGCTGTCTCAGCGAACGTTTTGCCCCCTTGCGGCTCGCCTGCTGAATCGAGAATTTCGAAGACGCGTTCGCCAGCGGCCCGTCCTGCCTGCACCAGTTGATTCAGTTCATGCAGTTTCCCTATCGGCTCGTAGAGAAAACTAGCGAGCACAAGAAAAGCGCCAAGGTCGCCCAACTGCATAGCGCCCGATAAAATACCACGCGCCCCTACGGCGATCACCAACAGCACGCCGAGCGAGCCGAACAAATACATCGAAGAATGGTAAAGTGCCCACACCCGCGTGACGACCAGGCTGGCACGTCGCAACTCGTCGCTCTCTTTGGTGAAGCGACGATCTTCCTCAACTTCGCGTACAAAACTTTTGATCTGTCGAATGCCGGAGAGATTGTCGTGCAGGACCGAATTCATGGCCGAAGCGGCGCGGCGATGCAGCCGGTATCGCCTGTGCGCGGTGAGCGTATACCAAAGCGCGCCACCAGCGAGCAACGGCACCGGCGCGAGGGCGACAAGCGTCAGTTTGGTGCTGAGGTAAAACATCCCTGCCACCACAACCACGATCTGCAAAACCGCCACCGTGCCTTTTTCGATGCCATCAATGAGGACCCGTTCGAGCGAGCTCACGTCCTCCAGAATTCGCGTCATCAGATCGCCGGTGGCACGATTATCGAACCAGCGCAGTGGCAGAGTTTGAATGTGTGAATACAGATCTCGGCGTAGATCGAAAATAACTTTTTGCTCGAACGTGTTGTTGAGCAACAGGCGAAGATAGTCCAAGCCTCTTTGAAGCAGCATGGCGAAAGCCACGAGAAAAAGCAGCGGGAGCAAACGCTCGGGGTGGTGACGGGTAATGACGTTATCCAGAATATATTTCGTCGCCGCAGGGGGAACGATCACCATGAGCGTGCCCGTGATCGCGCAAGCCAGCGTCGCGATCGCCAGCATTGGATAGCGTTTTAGATAAACCGAGACGCGCCAGACCGTTTTCATTTCCCTTGAAAGTCAGTGACCTGACCCAACTTTCAAGCCCTGATGGCTTCAATCGATTTCAAGCCGCCATCAAATAATGCGATAATCTTTCAGTTCCTTAAAGAAGGTCGCAACCGCAGTTTTGACTACGACCACGGTGGGAATGGCGAACAACATGCCCCACAGGCCCATGATGAGAGACCCGCTGATAATCGCGATAACAACCACGAGTGGATGAACGTTCGCTGCGCTGCCGAGGACGAATGGCTGAAAAACGACATCGTCCAGTACATGCACAATCACGACCAGGATCAGGACATACAACGCCAGATCATTCGGATTCAGACCGGGAATCAGCGGCGTCACGTTCTCCGCGATCAACGCATAACCAACCCCAATCACCAGGGCGATGACAGTTCCCAGAAACGGAATGGCGTTGAGAAGTCCGGAAACCACGCCAATCGCGACGGCGATCCCCAGGGGAATCCCAAGGAGAACCAATCCCAATGTAAGAGTCAGGCCCACCAGAAAACATTCCAGCAGCGTCCCGCGTAAATATCTGCCAATAGCATCGTCGAGTTCGTCAAGAACCGTGAGCGACAGCTCAAAATAGCGATTTGGAACGAGGCTGATAAAGAAGCGGCGTATCTGCCCGTTATCGAAACCAAGAAAAAGAAAAATCAACGGCGTCAAAATCCATGCAGAAATTTTACTCTCCAGGTTCGTGCCCTCCACTGAAGCCGACGATTGAGCCGGAGCAGCTGCGGCCGGCGTCGCGAGGGACGGCGAATTCGGGGGAGTCTTTTCGGGAATTACATATTCCCTGGTATTTTGGTTCGCTCGAAAGTAATCAACGAACTTACTTTGAATGGGAGGTTTGCCGTTGTATCCCGCAGCGTATTTCAGGAACAGATTGCTTTCCTCCGGATTCAGTTCGAGCGCCTGATTGACCTTGTCCATGAGCGGGCCGATTTCTTTTTCGATTAACGGCGTCACCGCGTTTGATTTTCCCTCCGGCGATTTTGCCACCAGTTGCCGGTACCTTGCATTCAGTTTGTATTGGAGGCGGACCTTGAACTCGAGTTTCTGCTGTTCGTCCGGAATGTGTTTGCGCAGGGTATTGAAGGCGAAGAACAGGACAAGGCCAATGAGCGCAAAGGAACAAAGAACCTGAAGCTCGTGAGGCAACCATCGAACGCGAAAGCGATCTTTCACGGGACGGAACAAAAAGGCCAATAAGCCACCGACAATGATCGGTAAAATGAGGATTCTTAACTTCCAGACCAGGAATCCTCCGAAGACGACGGCCAGCGTCCCAAGTATGGTATAAAAGACCTTGCGCCGAATCTTGCGCTCTCGCTCTTTCTCTTCGAAGTCCTGACCGTTGCTCATCCCAAGCCGGCCGTGTCGCCAGCAATTTTCATCTGCACCAATTCATTAGTCGAGCGAAGTCGATCACCGATCATCGACGCAAGCGAGCGGTAAATTTGGCAGGCAGTTCGGGGATGCCGATGCCTTAAACCGTTAAGATCGTTTCGATAAAGTGCCAGCGCCCGGGTCGGTTCCAAAGCCCGCGCGTTGGCGGAGCGCGGCGTATCATCCAGTAGCGCCATCTCGCCGAAAAATGCGCCGCTCTCTAAAACCGCCAGGCGCGTCGTGCTGGTCTCACGGTAAATTTCCACTGCCACTTTGCCATTCAAAATTAGAAAGAGCGCCGCTCCCGGTTGTCCTTCCTCAAAGATTGATTCGTCAGTGTCATAGCTGCGTTCAAACATGATGTCGGACACAGTTTTGAGCTGCCGATTGGAGAGCCGGTCGAAGAAAGGCACGGTCTTCAGGAATTGGATGCGATCCAATTCAGGGCTTGAACGTTTCCAGCGTCCAAGCTTTTCCCACAACAATTTATCCGCAGCGAATTTTCGAGCCGACATTGGTATTAATCCGTTGAAGCGACTTCGGCCAGCGGGCTCAATTAGGAACCTCCCGTCGTGATTACGCGATGTTAGTAAGGATCGCTCAGCGATTTCAATCCAAAAGATCGCAGCGAATGTTCTCTATTAAAAGCTCTCGGCTGATGTATTGACGTTCGATCCCGGAGGTTCAATGAGTGAGTCTACTCGAGGATGGATCCTTAAACGTCGGCATGAGGATCGAGGTGACCAGGAGGCACATCCAGGTCTCTCATTTAATTGCACTCTGGCAGACGACCTTCGATTAGGCTGGCTGTGCCCGAGTTGTTAACTCAATGGAGCGGCTGCTCCCAATTGCGCAGCGATGCTCGCCCATGGCCGTCTTGTGGCTTTACGGGGGTTTCATTCGCTAACATCGAACTCAACCGTACTCGGCGACTGTCGAGGGTGGCTGGGAATTCGAACGAAAAATTGAGTGCTAAACTCCTCGTCTCCCCTGGATCAGGTTAATAATCAGCACGATGATCGCAATGACGAGCAGGAGATGGATCAAACCGCCCCCAATGTGACCAATGAAGCCAAGGAGCCAGAGTACGACCAGTATGACGATTATAGTCCAAAGCATGGGTAATCCTTTCGTTGAGTTAAATTTCATCGCCTTTTTATCCAGCGCTCACCCATTCGCCAAGCTTTTTCTGCAATTGCATTCAAGGCTGGGGAAACGTGATAGCAAAGGCCGTGCGCGCGACCGGAGCTTACGGTTTGATTGGCCCTTCGGAGCTCACCCACTTTAAATGCTCAGGATAATCCGAAACGCCAAGAGCAAGCCCAGCGTAACCAACCGATGAAGCCAACGGCGCGTGTTCGAGTAATGGCGAGCGCTTGTCATGAACCCTGTCCTTGGCTTATATCTTTCTAAGTACGCGTCTCTGCCGTATGTCCACCGACAAATCTCAACAGCGAGATGGGTTACTTGGTACAGTGCGCGATGCCTTGCGGCGAGCTGAGCGTTACTACGCTCGGACCCGTCGTTGGGATACGCTCTTGCTGATCATCAGCATCATCTGTGGAGCATTGGCCACTGTTCTTGCCGGTGGCACGGTTATCGGAGGCAACCGTGCACTGGAGGCTGTCGGCGGATGGCGAATTCTCTGTTCGATTGTTGCCCTGTTATCGGCATCAGGAACCGTCGCTGGCGCTCTGCACAAAAGCTTTCAGATTACGACTCATCTTTCGAGTGCGGAGCAGTGCGTCGCACAACTTAGGGCACTTGAAGCAGCCATTGCTGCTAGCGATCTACCGACTGACAAGGCATTGGAGACATTCCAGCGTATATCAGAAGAGCACGCTGCTTGTTTAGCTTGAGATCACTTGACCCAGCATTCCATCGAGCGCTGCGCCAGTTGAACTAAGAAAGTGGAGAGTTGACCGAGTAGAACTCGGCGCTCAGCTCTTCCTCGTTCATAACAATGCGCCCATTGCAAGCAAGCTCGCCACTTCACCGCAGGTAATCCTGAGCGTTTCGAAGGTAGAGAACAAGATCGTAGCCGTTGCCGCTCGGGAAGGGTTTCCCATTGGTTTTGAATCCACAGTCGAACGCGAAACTCAGGACGCGTTCGTCTGTCCGGGTCGTCGCGAAAATGTTCTCATTCTTCGCGAAAGCAAGTAACTCACTGACGATGCGGGTCGACAGTCGTCGCCCTTGGTACGATTTAGCCACAACTACCCAACCCAACTCAACAGAGTATTCGTCTGCAGAAACGGTTGCCTGCGCATCGGCGAACACCTTATTCCGATACTCTGGCCTGGGGTGTTTCAACGCGCCTGCTCCGATGAGTTTATCATCTGACGCACGTAGGAATAACAGGCGAGAGGCGTCGCGGATGCGTTGCCCAAGGCCCTCCGGATTAACTGCGCCGCCTTCGAGCACAAGCTTCTCAAAATCGGCTAACGCCTGCGCTGTGCAATCTGAGGGTAAGAATATTGACGATCTTAGCATCGCAGCGGCGAGGTACAAATGCAGAGCGGCGCGAACGGCTATCTTGGAGCTGCGAACGAACGAAACCGCACACTGCGTCCATTTGCATTCCATTCGTCGTATGACGCGCCGGCTGTGATCTGAAATTTGTCGTTGCCGACGGTGCCTACGACATATGTCTCCCACATGTCGCCCCCACCTTTCCCGCTCCATCGACCGTATAAGAAACCCACTTCACCACCAGAATAGATTGGATTCGCCGATGAGCTTAGCATTTCGTCGGGCGAATCCTTTGCGTCTGCCCCAAGATCCTTGCCCTCCGTGCCATGGACTCGGCCAGCACTGGGTCTTTGTGCCGGTGACTGGGCACCGCTCAAAAATGCAGCCGGCAGGAAATCCGCCGATGGGAATCCCAACTCAACCCACGAGCTCGCGAAGCCGTAGCTGCGGTCGATGATCCCGTTGCTTAGTTGCGTGCCGTCCAACCAAAGCGGCACCGAGCCGTTATGAAGCAGAAGTGAACTCTCGGTCGCACCCCAAACTTTAGGCCTATAAAGATTCAGCGACAAAGGAGCACTTGATGCGCCAGCAGAACGCGACTGTTCACGTTTGATAGGATGATGCGGCTGTTGCGCAACAGCCGGCAATATTGCGCCGAGCAAACCCAAGGCGACGCAGAGCGCACGCTTAACCATGGCACAATTCACATCGAAATAACCAGAAATGCCAGTAAAATTTTGTCACGGTTCAACGCTTCAACGACTTGTTGAAATATTCGATCGTCGTCTTGATTCCTTCATCGAAATCCACGCGCGGCTCCCAATCGAGAACATCTTTTGCACGCGCAATATTCGGCTGCCGCACTCTCGGGTCATCGATGGGCAACGGTTTGTACTCAATTGCCGATTTTGTTCCGGTGATGCGAATGATTTCGTCGGCAAACTGCTTGATCGTCATCTCGCGCGGATTACCGATATTGACCGGCTCGTGGAAATCGCTCATGGCCAGCTTGAAAATTCCGTCGATCAAATCGGACACATAACAGAACGAGCGCGTTTGTGAGCCGTCGCCAAAAACTGTCAGTGGCTGGCCATTCAGGGCCTGTCCAATAAACGCCGGGACCACGCGTCCGTCCCGCAATCGCATTCGCGGCCCATATGTGTTGAATATGCGCACGATCCTAGTGTCCACGCGATGGTAGCGATGATATGCCATCGTCATTGCCTCCGCGTAACGTTTGGCCTCATCGTAAACGCCGCGTGGCCCGATTGGGTTCACATTGCCCCAGTAATCCTCCTTTTGCGGATGTTCGAGGGGATCGCCGTATACCTCCGATGTTGAGGCAAGAATGAACGTGGCCTTTTTGTCCTTGGCCAGACCCAGCGTGTTGTGCGTGCCGAGCCCGCCTACTTTCAATGTAGGAATCGGGAGTTCCAGATAATCGATCGGACTGGCCGGGGAAGCGAAATGAAAAACGTAGTCGATTTTCTCTTCCGGCAGAAAAATGAAATTCGAAACATCATGTTTGATGAATTGGAAATTTTTGTTACCGGCCAGATGCCCGATGTTCGCTGTGTTGCCGGTGATTAGATTATCGATAGCAATCACGCGATGACCTTCCGCCAGCAATCGATCGCTCAAATGCGATCCCAGAAAACCAGCAGCGCCGGTCACGACGGAAAAAGGGTTCTTTTCGGCCATTGCGCGGTTATCTAACGATTTGTCAGCGGATATCCAGCAAGAATTCGCCGAAGGGAAGACAAACTTACTTCAAAGTGCTCGCTTTCGCGAGGCATAACCAATATTTTTCTGGTCAATCCCGAGTTGGCGAATGAAAGAGGGTTCAGATAAGTCGGTCAGCGCCTGGGAAAAGGCGAAGATTCTCAGCGTGATCGTTGCCAGCGTATTTATCCCGCTGGCAGTCGCGTTGAGTGGGAACTGGTACGCAAAGTCACTTAAGGAGAAAGAGACCCAGGCCCGCTATATCGAGCTTGCCATTGGTATCCTCATGAAAGAACCAACACCAGAGAATGAACAGATACGCAAATGGGCTATCGATACGATCAATCACTACTCGGAAGTGCCGATCCAGGAACCCGCCAGGCAGGAGTTGCTTGAGCAACAGTTGCGCACCTCCAACGAAACCGCGAAGCGCATCATCGAAGAGATGGGACGCTGATCAAAAAAAGAGACGGACAATTTTGGCTAAATGCCGTGTGCGCCCCGGGCGGTGCGGATCAAACTGCAGGATTTGTGCATGGGTTTCTCTGTGTCGAAATCTTGGGCAAAATGGGAGTCTGAATTTATTTGAATTCTGAAGTCGCCCTGCTCTGCTAAACTCCCGCGTCAAACAGCCAAGCTCATGCGAATTTTATCCGGAATACAGCCCAGCGGTGCCCTGCACATCGGCAATTATTTTGGAATGATGCAGCCGGCTGTCGCGCTTCAAGCCGAAGGGGAAGCCCTCTATTTCATCGCGGATTATCACGCGCTCACCAGCCTGCGCGATCCGAAAGCGCTACGCGAGAACAGCCGGCGCGTTGCGCTCGATTTTCTGGCCTGTGGACTCGATCCTGAGCGCGCTACGCTCTTTCGGCATTCGGATGTTCCGCAGGTCACCGAGCTGGCATGGATCCTGTCGACCGTAGCGCCGATGGGTTTACTGGAGCGCGCCCACTCTTACAAAGACAAGCTCGCCCGCGGATTGCCTGCCACAGTCGGCTTGTTCAGTTACCCAGTGCTTATGGCGGCGGACATTTTGATTTACGACAGCGACGTGGTGCCGGTAGGCAAGGATCAAAAACAGCACATCGAAATCACGCGCGATCTTGCTGTGAAAATGAACGAAACCTTCGGGCAGTCCGAGCCGGACGGGCGGATCTTCAAGTTGCCTGAAGCGCGAATCAAAGCTGCGACAGAAACCGTGCCCGGGATCGATGGCCAGAAAATGAGCAAAAGCTACGGTAACAACATCGACATCTTCGGCGCCGAAAAGGAAATGCGAAAACGCGTAATGAGCATCGTGACCGATTCTTTGCCGGTGGAAGAGCCGAAAGACCCGGCAACATCGACAATCTTCAAACTTTACTCGCTGATCTCGACCAAGGATGAAATCGCTGCGATGCGCGAACAGTTCCTAAAAGGCGGAATCGGCTACGGTGATTTCAAGAAGCAGCTTTTCGAAAAACTTTGGGAATATTTCGCGCCAATGCGCAAACGCCGCGAAGAAATTCTGGTCGACAAATCGTACATCGACGACGTTCTGGAAAAAGGCGCGACCCGCGCGAATGAAATCGCGGACAAAGTCATGAAACGCGTCCGCCAAGCAGTGGGCCTGCGCTAGTGCCCGTGCCGGGATTAGGTCTCTCTGGTCCATTGGGGAAATGGCCGCACAAAAAAGGAAACCTCAGTGAGACTCGTCCGATGGATTCTGGATCGGCGCCGACGAGCGTGAGATACGCCTAAATAGAGCGAGTAAGAGCAAGGCAAATGCGATTGCAAGCCAGCCGAGAAAATGAGCGACCGTTACGGCGGCGATTTCTCCTCGCACCGCCCGGTTGTACGAAAACTTGGCTGGGTAATCTGTTCGCAAAAAACAAATTGCCGGCAAAAAGAAATAGAAAGCGATGATGAGTAGCTCCCACGGCCTGGCTTCTGGAAGTCCAGGCAAGGGCGATTCGCTGCCCTCTGGAGGCATTTCCGCTGGGGTTTGTTCAAGTTTTTCCGCTGCTTCAAAATCGCCGTTCAGGATGCACCTCGCCCAGTCGGCTTGATCGTCACGGACGACCAGACGGATTGGCATTGCCAACGGAGCGCGGCCATAAAGATTCGCGTTTTCATAAAGAAGGGCACAGGGAACTTCGTAGTGTTTTTTCCAACGCCGCCTCGGCTGGATTCCAATGCGTACGGATAGCGATCATATTGGCAGTCGCCCTATCACATCATCTAACGTTTCGGCACGGAAATCTGGTAGTAGACAGCGCCGCTACACTTAGTTGATGGGAACCTTGCGAGTCCACATTATTCCCAATGCGAAAATCGATAAGGTCGTGGGAGAACATGACCACGCGATCAAGATCAAGCTGCGGGCGCCAGCGGTAGAGGGAAAAGCGAACACGGCCTTGTTCAGATTCTTGGCGGAAAAATTAGGTATTCCTCAGCGCGCAGTCGTTCTGGAGCACGGCGAGAAATCACGCGACAAAGTGATTCGCATCGATGGATTAAGCGAAATCGGTATTCGTCGAGGTTTGCTTGAGTCGAGCCTAAACAGGTCGACGGCTATTCGGTAATGATTTGTCCGCCCGGCCAGTTAATTCGCCGGCTGCATTGCTGCTTCCTGATAGACCAGATCGACGACCGCTTTTTGAGTGTTTGGCGGAAGGCGCTTCAACAGATAACCAACGTAAGCTTGCAGCCGGGTTCGATAGCCACGCCACATTCCGAGAAGGGCGATCAACCAGAAGAATAGTGTTGCCAAAGCAATCGTAATTAAGAAACGAGGAGAGTTCTTCGCGAAGCCATAATAGGTTAGGAAGCCTTCGTCGGTGGTGGTGAAATATTCTCGAATCGCTTCTGTGACACGCACAATTGCCGAAAAGAGAAATGTCGTCAGCACAAGGTGCTTATCGGCCCGCTGCCCAATCCAGCGACCAAGAAAATAGGTCACCGGGCACGTAAGCAAAAGGTGACCGAGCCCTACGGCAGCGGCGAGTGAAGTCCCACTTGGGGCTTTAATCGCGACCGCCGCCGAACGCCCGAGGAGAGCGGCAAATTCAAGGGCTACGAATAGAATGATGGCGGAATAGATCGTGAGCAGCGCCCAGTGCAGTTTGTAGCCTTCGCGGTCGACAATTCCTGTCGGTGTTAAGGAAAAGCCGCTCTGCTTCTTATCTTTCTCCAGGGTCCTGTGCACATAAGTAATTGAACCCAAAACCAGAACGGAAATCGATTTGGCGACCTCCTCCGAAGTACCAGCGAGTCTCAGCGCAGCAAAAACAACGATTGCGGCAATGCAGACAACAGCGAGAGCTTTGATCAGCGTCTTCATCGCAGAAATCGAATCAACGGCCCCATGCACTTTTGATCATGATTTTTAGTTTCGCGTTGCTTGCTCCAGCAGTCGCAGGCACTGCAGCAGCAACAAGTGGAAGCGCAGGAACCTTCTTTAAGAATGATCGCCAGATCACGCGTGCCGATTTAACCAAAAACAAACTGCATCCGTCAATCTGTTTTGGACAACCTCAGCGACCCCGCGTTTGGCGAGTTGGTTTGGTTTGCTCCCGAGGCTTCGTTTGAGTGGTTGCAGCGCTGTCGCGGTAAAACAAAACGCCATGGGCCCTCAAATTGCTGATCAGCGCGTGCAGGTCGTTAGCCAACTCTTGATTGTTCAGAAGTGTCGCCACCAAACCTTTGCCTTGTGTAGCAGTGCGGAGCACCTTGCGTGTGTCATCGATCGCGCTCTGCAAATTGTCAGCTGCTTTTTTTGCGGAAGTCATTGTGGAATCCGCCTGTTCCATGACTCCGTCCAACTTCTTCGAGGATTCGGCCAACGCAGTCGTAGCCTGGTTTAAATGCTCCATGCTCGCCTTCAGGTTTTGCATGTTCTCTGAGGAAAGAGTTTCCTGATTCAATTTTTGCACTGTCCCTCGAAGATCGCCCAGGAGAGCACCACCCTCTCGCGTGATGTCGTCAATACCGGTTTCTCGAGCCCCGGTGATGTGGGTATTTGGCGCGAGAAAAGCCTTAGGCTGCCCGGACGGCATCACCACGTTTACAAAGCGATCGCCGAGCAAACCGGAACTTCCGACGGTGAATTTGCTCCCTTCAGGAACCTTAATGTAATCATAAATCTTCAGCGGTACATCCACGCCCTGGCCTTCGCGAATCATTTGCGGACCGCCAGAGACTTTTCCGATTTTGGCCCCCGCGAGCAAGACGTCGGAACCTTTTAACAGGCCGCTCGCGTCACTAAAGCGAACGGTGAGACCGTAATAAGTCTTTAAGCCTTCCCCTAGCCGACCGAATTGCACGACCAACGCCCCTAACATCGCCAACCCGACGAAAACAAATGCGCCAACTTTAAATTCCAGACCTCGTTCCTGCCGACTCATTTTGAAACTTATTGTCGAGCTAAGCAGCTTTTTCGCAAGGACCAGCGATTTCCAAATCGCCGTGTTTTTACTCGGCGGCTAGGAAACCGCCGCGCCATGTTCAGAGCGCCCGAGCAGAAAATCCTGAATGAGTCGGTCGGTTGATTGCTGAAGCTGACTCGAAGTCCCGTGAAAGTAAATGCGTCCCTCATGCAAATAGGCAATGTGATTCGCGACGTCGAACGCACTTTTCATATCGTGAGTGACGACAACGCTGGTCATTCCGAAGCGCTGTTGCAGCCTGCGAATTAATCGGTTGATGCTGTCCGCCACTACCGGATCGAGGCCTGATGTCGGCTCATCGTACAATACGCAGGAGGGCCGACGAATGATGGAGCGCGCCAGACCAACACGCTTCTTCATTCCACCGCTCAAACTCTCCGGCATCTTGTCTTCCTGCCCTTCCATCTCAATGACTTCGAGCATTTCTTCCACTTTCGTATGCAGGACCTTTGGATCCTTTTCGCCCGCCTCACGCAGCGGAAAGGCGATGTTTTCCTCCACGGTCATCGAATCAAAAAGCGCGCCGCTTTGGAAAAGAATGCCTATCTTTTTGCGGATCGCTCCGAGCTGGCGCTCATTCATTCCGATGATGTTGTGTCCATCGATCCAAATTTCTCCCACGTCCGGCGTCATCAATCCGACGAGGTGCTTGAGCAAAACGCTCTTGCCGCCACCGCTTCGTCCAATAATCGCCAGCGTTTCACCAGTTGCGACTTCAAGATCGACGCCGCGCAAAATTTCCTGCTGACCAATCCTTTTGGCCACCGACCGCACTGCGATCATTGGCGAGGAACTACCGCGGAGCATCTGAGGTTTAGTGGACTGCTTTTGAGATGGCGGCGCTTCGATCATCGCAACGCTCACTCTCAACTCTCAACTCTGAACTCTCAACTACCTGATATCACTGATATCCCGCCGGATAAATGATGTTGAACAACATCGTGAGAAAGAAGTTGCAAATCAGAACCGCGAGCGAGGAGTTCACTACCGCTTCAGTGGTCGCGCGGCCGACGCCGACGGCGCCTTCGCGCGCGCTCAGGCCCTTTTGGCAACTGATGAATACAATCAGAATGCCAAAACAAAACGCTTTCGACAGGGCCATGATAATGTCGCGATTGCGCGTCCAGCGCACCATGTTCGCCATGTAATATGTGCCGTTGATCTCGAGCAGAAAAATTGCGATGAAATAGCCGGCAGCAATGCCGACAGCGATACATTCTGCCACCAGCAACGGCATTGATACCATCATGGCGAGCGCTCGCGGCACGACCAGATAATCGGTCGGATGAACTGCGAGCGCGCGCAAGGCGTCAATCTGCTCAGTGACTTTCATTGTGCCGATTTCCGCCGACATGGCTGCTCCGACGCGACCTGCTACCATTAACGCGGTAAGCACTGGACCAAGCTCGCGACAGATCGAGACCGATACTACTGCGCCAGTGGCCGACCCCATTCCAATCTTGTTAAATTGAAAGAAGGTTTGAGCCGCGAACACCGCGCCGGTAAACGCGCCCGTGATCACGACAACCAGTTGTGAAAGTAATCCAATCTCGACGACCTGATTGAGGAATAATTTCCACCGAAGCTTGTGCGTGAAAATGGAACGAAATGTGTCGGCAGCGAGCAGCACTAGCTCACCCAAATATTGAAAAAAATCGAGGAGCCCTGCGCCCAGAGCGTTAAAGCAACGGGTGATCATCGCTTAAGTGTAGTGTCACACACGGGCGGCGAGACACGACAAGCTGGCCGCAGCGTAACCATTCGCTTTGTTGCCTTCTTACTCCTCAAGCAGTCAGTGGCTCTGTTTTTGTTCTGGGTCGAAGCTCCGGTGGAATCGCGCCGATAAACAGAGGGTCCAGTCCGAGTTTGAGAAAAATTGCCCGAATCTCACGCAAGCTCAATGTTGCTCGGTCGAACTCGAAGTATACAAGATCATGGTTGGTATCGATCTTGTAATGAAGACCTGCAATTGGCTCGAGTTGAAGATCGAGCTCCAGAATTTTGTTCAAGTCCCGCAAACCCCTTGCATACACTTCCAGTTCGATCATAACAGCCGGAAAGGTAGCGAGCTGGCCGTCTCAGCGCAATTGTTTAGCATCTCGTTGGTTTGCACCAAGCGCAAAGCTGCGATAAAAGATGTGCACCTGAAGGAATGAGACGCTTCACTCGCTTTTTGATCGCCGGCAATCTCTTGCTTGGCGCGGTGTTTTTCGGCGCCTGCGAAACCGTTCCCCAGGGCATTCAACAAGCCAGGCTCGACATGGCCCAGAACATCGCAGCCGAACCCGCCGGGGATTATTTTATCGGACGGCGTTATTACAAATCCGATTACAAGTTCTGGGGTTACGTCCGGCGGCCGGGCCAACCCTGGAGCACCGCAGAATTAGTGATGCTGAACGAAAAACAGAAGCTTGCTCCAGATCGCGAACGTGTTGATATCGGAAGCGATAACAATTACGAATACAAACTCTACGGCTACTTTAGCGGCGACAAGGTTTATGAACCAGCGAGCAATGGAATTTATCCTGAGTTCGTTTTGAAGGGCTACCAACTAATTTCCATGAACCCGCCGCCAATTTTCAAAAGTCAATTCCGTGGTCATGCCACCGCGGAAGATCTCCGTTACGTGGTAGAAAAACCGGAGTGATCGTCTCCATATTGTCATTCCGAGTGAAGTCGAGGAATCTCTTACTGTCGCTTATGGCACGCGGGTCATTTAAACAGTTAGTGATGTCTCGACTCCGCTCCACATGACAGAAAGTGCCCGCGCTTCCGATAAGAAGGACCCTCTTGCTGAGGAATTCCTGCGCTATCTCGCAAACGAGCGAAATGCTTCGCCTCGCACGTTAAAGGCATATCGTCAGGCGTTGACTGCTTTTCGCGTTGCAAACCAAACGCCGTGGAAAAAATGCCAGGGGGCCGATTTTCGTGATTACTTATTTACGATTGCGAAGCGCGGGCAGGCGCGTTCGTACGTGCGGTTGCAATTCTCAGCCTTGCGCTCGTTTTATCAGTTTCTGGCAGCTCGAAAGGGATTGCTCGGTAATCCTGTGCGCGAAGTACAATTGCCGAAAATCGAAAAGAAGCTGCCGCTGGTCCTCACGCGCCAACAGGTCGAAGAGCTTCTTGCCGCCCCAACACGCGAGACGAAAAGCAAGTCTGCGCCGGTTTGGATGCCTCTGCGCGATGTTGCCATTATGGAATTGTTCTACAGCAGTGGCTTGCGGCTGAGCGAACTGGCTGCGCTCGACGTGGCTGAGGTCGATCCTTACACAGAGTCTGTCCGCGTATTCGGCAAAGGCCGCAAAGAGCGGGTCTGCCCGGTGGGTTTGCCTGCTCTGGAGGCGATCTCGCGTTATCGCGTCGCGGCGAACGTGCATTCGGGACCGTTATTCATTAACAAGGCGCGAAGGCGAATATCTCCGCGCTCGATCTGGCTCGTCTTAAAACGTTATGTTCGTCACACATCAATTCCAATTTCAATCAGCCCGCACAAGCTGCGGCACAGTTTCGCGACACACATGCTCGATCGTGGCGCCGATCTACGCAGCGTTCAGGCGTTGCTCGGGCATGCAAGCCTTTCGACGACCCAAATCTACACCCACGTAACAACCGAACGGCTAAAGAAGGCCTACGCGGATGCCCATCCGCGGGCATGATTTTGGTGGGGCTTGACCGCCCGCCGAGCCGAACTCGCTAGCTCGCTGCGGGCGCCGCTGCGCTACCATGTGCCTGCGGCTCGGCGACGTGAAAGCTGAGCTTCCCGTCAATAGCCATAACCTCGACGTGGTCGCCCGGCTTGACGTTGCCGCGGAGCAATTCCTCCGCCAGCGGGTCTTCGAGATAACGTTCCACAGCACGACGCATCGGCCGTGCTCCGTATTGAGGATCGTATCCTTTCTCGATGAGGAATTCCTTCGCGCTTTGAAGCAGGCCAAGATGGACATCCTTGGCTTTGATGCGGGTCAGTACCTTGTTTACTTCCAGCTCGACGATTCGCAATAACTCCGGCTTGCCAAGTGAATGGAACACGATGATTTCGTCCAACCGATTAAGAAACTCAGGCTTAAAAACGCGTTTGCTCTCGTCAAGAATCTTGTCGCGCATCGAATCGTAATCATGCCCTTCCAGCGGTGCACCGAAGCCCATTACTGTCTGTTTCTTCAGTAACTCGGCTCCGACGTTGGAAGTCATGATAATAATCGTGTTCCGGAAATCGATCTTGCGCCCTAACGAGTCCGTGATTTTGCCGTCCTCGAGAATTTGCAAAAGCAAATGCATCACATCGGGGTGCGCTTTTTCGATCTCGTCAAAAAGCACCACCGAATATGGCCGGCGACGCACAGCCTCGGAGAGCTGGCCGCCCTCCTCGTAACCGACGTAGCCCGGCGGCGAACCGATCAAGCGCGAAGCCGTGAATTTTTCCATGTACTCCGACATGTCGATCTGAATCAACGCGTCCGCATCGGCGAACATGAACTCAGCGAGCGTACGGGCGAGGTATGTCTTGCCAACACCAGTAGGACCGAGAAACACAAATGATCCGATCGGTCGCCTCGGATCCTTTAAATCCGCACGCGACCGGCGCAAAGCCTTGCTAATCGCAGTAACGGCTTCCTCCTGGCCAATGACGCGCTGCTTCATCTCCGACTCCATCATGAGGAGTTTTTGTGTTTCTGCCTGTTCCATACGCTGGAGAGGAACGCCCGTGACTTTCGAGATGATGTGCATCATGTCATCCGCCGTTACCACCACCTCTTTCTCTTCTCGCTCCTCGCGCCATTTGGTTAGAATGGCATCAAGCTTTTCCTTGGTTTGCTTCTCTTTATCACGAAGCGCTGCGGCTTTCTCGAAATCCTGCGCTTTGATGGCACCTTCCTTTTCCAACCGGATTTCTTCTATCTCCTTCTCGATGTCCTTCACATCGGGTGGCCGAGTCATGGCATTGATGCGGGCACGCGCGCCGGCCTCGTCCATAACGTCGATCGCCTTGTCGGGAAGAAATCGTCCAGTGATATAACGATCGGAAAATCTGACGGCCGTTTCCAGCGCTTCGTCGGTGAGTCTCGCTTTGTGATGAGCCTCGTACTTCGGGCGCAGGCCTTTCAGGATTTGAATAGCTTCATCGACCGTCGGCGCATCTACCTTGATCGTCTGGAAGCGACGTTCCAGCGCTGCGTCTTTCTCGATATACTTGCGGTATTCGTTCATCGTCGTCGCGCCGACGCATTGCAATTCACCGCGGCTCAACGCGGGCTTGATGATGTTCGATGCGTCCATCGCGCCTTCTGCAGAACCAGCGCCGACGATTGTGTGCAGCTCGTCGATGAAGAGGATCACGTTTTTGGAACGGCGGATCTCATCCATCACCGCCTTGATGCGCTCTTCGAACTGGCCGCGGTATTTTGTGCCCGCCACCATTAACGCGAGATCAAGCGTGATCACGCGTCTGTCTCGCAACAACTCTGGCACATTCCCGTTTGCAATCTCCTGTGCCAATCCTTCGGCAATTGCGGTCTTGCCCACACCGGCTTCGCCAATCAGGACTGGATTATTTTTTGTTCGTCGGCAAAGCACTTGAATGACGCGCTCGATTTCATTGCGCCGGCCTATTACCGGATCGAGTTCGCCTTTCTTAGCCAGATCGGTTAGGTCACGGCCAAACGCGCGGAGGGCTGGCGTCTTGACGTCTTTCTTTGCCGGCTCGCCGCCTCCTTCCTGTTCCGACTCGGAGGGCGTGAAATTTGGATCGAGCTCTTTGAGTATCTCGTTGCGCGTGCGTTCGATGTCGAGTTCAAGACTCTTCAGGACTCTCGCAGCGACTCCCTCCCCTTCGCGCAAAAGTCCAAGCAGAATATGTTCGGTGCCGACGTAAGAATGATTGAGCGCCTTGGCTTCCTTGCCCGCGAGCGCCAGCACTTTTTTTACCCGCGGAGTGTAAGGAACGTTCCCAACCATCTTGGTTTCCGGTCCTGAGCCGACCTGCTTCTCGACCTCCATGCGCACAGTCTCAAGGTCGAGACCCATCTTTTGCAGAACATTCACGGCCACGCCCTGGCCCAGCTTGATAAGGCCCAGGAGCAGATGCTCCGTGCCGACGTAATTGTGGTTAAACCGGTCCGCTTCCTTTCGAGCAAGCGCCAGAACCTGTTGAGCCCGGGGAGTAAAATTATTCATCGTTCGATGGCACGACAATCGAGTCATCGCCCGAGTGCCTCGCCATCTTACTAATATCAGGTTTAGGAAAGAGTTTCAAACGCTCGCGAATAATTTGGGCGCGCAAGTGGTCGCGCTCTTCTGCGTTCAGCTTCTGCTGAGAACTTTTCTGCAGATGCGCCGGCTGCGTTTCAATGAACAATTCATCGATTTGCAGGCGTCGATCTTCCGGAAACGCACCAAGATCCATCCCGAGTTTGATGATCGAGAGGAGGTTGAGCGCTTCCTTAGACGCCATCGCGTGAGCGTAGGTCAAAACCCCGTACGCGCGACCGATCTGATCCAAAAGCGTATTTGGTTTTTTTTGAAGCAGTACTTGTCGCGCGTTGTGCTCCTTTTCGATGATTGTTTCAATTACTTTGCTCAGGCGACTGATGATTTCTTCTTCCTTCTCGCCAAGCGTGGTTTGATTAGAAATCTGGAAAAGGTTGCCCATTGCCTCAGTGCCCTCGCCGTATAGACCGCGGACTGCGAGACCGATTTTGCTCACGGCTTGAATGACTTGATTGATCAATTCACTCAGGACAAGCCCTGGCAAATGCAACATCGCGGAGGCGCGCATTCCAGTACCGACATTCGTGGGACATGCAGTCAGGTATCCAAGGTGGGGATCGAAGGCGAAGTCCAGTTTGCTTTCGAGCGCGCTATCGACTTTATCGACAAGTTTAAACGCCTGTTTCAACTGCAGACCAGAGCGAATCGATTGCATACGCAAATGATCTTCTTCGTTGATCATGATGCTAAGAGTCTGCCGACGATTCACGACGACCGCGCTTCCGGTACCCTTTGCAGCATGCTCGCGACTGATCAGATGCCGTTCCACCAGGACCTGTCTGTCCATCGCCGAGAGATCCTGCAAGCTTTCCGTGAAGGCCTCCTGCATTTCCGGAAGCGCTTCCACGCGCGACCTGATCAATTCCAGAATCGAACTGCGCTCCGCCTTTTTCGCCCAACCCGGAAAAGGACGGTTGCGCAAGTTTCGTGCGAGCCGCACGCGGCTGCTAATTACAATTTGGTGATGCGGCCCTTCACCGCGCAGCCATTCCCCGGCGGTGGTCAGCATATTGGAAATTTTCATGGCGATTTTGAGAGCTCGTTTTCGAGTTGTCTGATTTCATCGCGCAACGAAGCGGCCGTCTCGTAGTTCTCGTCGGCCACAGCTTTCTGCAGGTTCTCGGTCAAAGCACGCATCCGGTGGTTAAGGGCCACGGCCCGCTGCGCGCGCTCCGGGAATTTTCCAACGTGCTCGGTGCCCTTGTGCATCGCTTTTAAGAGCGAACCCATGCCGTCCGCAAACGTGGTGTAGCACTCGCTGCAGCCCAGCCGTCCGGTTTTTTTGAAATCAGCCTGACTAAAGCCGCACACCGGACATTTCTGAGTCGGTGCGCCTTTTTCGATTTCTTCCGCTGCTCCGATGCCAAGCAGCAAATCCGCAAGCGCGAAACCGGTTGGATCTTGGACGCCCTTCTCCTTCGAGCATGCGTCGCAGAGATTCACCTTTTGCATTTTGCCTTCCAGAATCTGCGTCAGGAAGACCGTCGCGTCATTGCATTTGCAAACGTCACACAACATCTCTCTCAATTAGACCTTGCTATTTTTGGAAACATTCAACCCCAATATTTCCACGACGTTTCTGCGTCAGAGCGGCTTTGCTCAATTTTTGGCGAAAATTGGTGTACCTGTTTCGTGCGTCACCTGACGAAATCGCGCGATGATGCGCGCGGTGATGGGCCCCGGCTTTCCGTTGCCGATCGATCGCCCATCCGCTTTTACGACCGGGACAATCTCTGCGGCAGTGCCCGTGAGGAAGCATTCGTCAGCAACAAAAACATCATGACGCGTGATATCAGTTTCCCGAACTTTGACGCCAAGTTCGGCGGCGATTTCAAACACTACCGCGCGTGTAATTCCCCGCAGCGCTCCGGCCGCAACGGGAGGCGTGAAGATTTGGCCTTGCTTAACGATGAAAACGTTATCTGCAGTGCATTCGGCAACGTTCCCCGCGTCATTCAACATGAGGGCTTCATCCGCCCCCGCCAAATTTGCCTCAACTCGCGCCATCACATTGTTTAAATAATTCAACGATTTGACCGCCGGATTTAACGCCGCTGGACTGCTGCGCCGCGTTGCGCAGGTCACGATGGTTAATCCTTTCCGATAAAAGTCCTGATGATAAAGGGCGATTGTCGCCGCAATGATAATCACGCTCGGAGACTTACATTGCGTCGGGTTCAGACCCAAATTTCCAATCCCGCGTGTCACCAGCAGCCGGATGTAGCCGTCACGCAAATGATTCTGCCGAATCGTTTCCAGCACGGCCTCGGTCATGTCTCGCGTCGTCATCGGAATTTCCAGGCAGATCGAACGCGCTGAATCCCACAGTCGGAGAAGATGCTCTTCGAGTCGAAAGACGCGCCCGTTATAAAAACGAATTCCTTCGAAGATTCCGTCGCCGTAAAGAAGACCATGATCGAACACGGAAATCTTGGCGTTGGCTTCCGAGTAGAATTTTCCGTCAATGTAAATCTTCGCTTCTTTGACACCGGTCGTCCGACGCGGTCGACTTTCGACTGCGGGTTCGATTACTGCCTCGGCACCAGGTTCGTGAATTTTAGGTTCGTCCAACACCGTCGCATCAGTGGTTTTCATAATCGCGAGAAAATCTCCAACGCTTAAGCGAGCAATTCAAGTTGCAAAATAGAAGCGTTAAAAAGGTTGAATAGTTAAATCGTTGAAACAGCTAACACTCCGCCGATTGTAACTCTCTAACGTTTCAATCTTTTGACCATTTAAGTTTCACTTTGCAACACTCCGTCTTTGATGTGCAACTGACGGTCACCGCGTGCTGCCAGGCGAGCATCGTGCGTCACCACCAGGAGTGTCATTTTCCGCGAACGCGTCAGGTCCATCAACAGATCAATAATTGCATCCCCGGTTTTAGAATCGAGATTTCCCGTTGGCTCATCGGCGAAAATGATTTCGGGATTATTCGTTAACGCCCGTGCGATCGCCACGCGCTGTTGTTCGCCCCCTGAAAGTTCTGCTGGGAGATGCTGCATGCGGCCAGCCAAACCAACTGCCGTCAAGCTTTCTTCGGCGCGTTCCCTTGCAGATTTTCCACCGATCATCCCCGGCAGTGAGACGTTTTCCAGTGCAGTCAGCTCCGGCAACAAAAAATATCCCTGGAATATGAAACCCATTTTCTGATTTCGAAAACGCGCTTGTGAGGCGGACGTGCCGTTGTAAAGATTTCGTCCCTCGAATTCGACCGTCCCGGACTCGGGGCGCTCCAAACCTGCAAGCGTGTAGAGAAGCGTTGTCTTACCTGCACCCGACGCGCCGGAAAGAAAGACCGCTTCATTACCCGCAACCTCCATGGAGATACCCCGCAAGACCTCGATCCGGCGAGGCCCCATTCGAAATGATTGGAATAGATCCCGCGCCACTAGTTGCGGAGTTGTCGTTTCCATTCAGAAAGGTTTGTCCTCTTATCTGCAGCAAACACGACGCTAAGACAAGAGCGCGTCGGTCGCATGTACGCCAGAAAGCCGCCGTTGAGATAATCGACGGCGGCTTCCCCGTTAAGAGAACCTGTTACGTCATTCCCAACGATTCCAGCGTCGGCTGATCAATGGCTGAGGTCGTGTATAAGCCCTGTTCGGCCTGATAAGCTGCAATCGCGTCGCGCGTAAGTGGCCCGAGCAGGCCGTCCACTTCGCCTTGATAATAGCCTTGCTGTTGCAGCGCGGCCTGAACGTTGGCGACCACCTGATCGGGCGGCAAGCTGTTATAGCCATAGATCGGGCCATCGTAAGCATAATACGCATTGGGTGCGTAGCCCCAAGCCGGGTACCAATAGCCCGCGTTCCAAGCATACCAACCACCATATACGAAAACGACACGGTTGTAATGATTGTGCCACCAACCCCTGTCGTGCCACGCAGATCTGTAATTCCGGAAAGCCCCATAATTCCTACCCTGCCAGTTTTGGCTGCCTTGGATACGCCTGCCTTGCTGGAAGTTGACAGATGCGAATTTCGTCGGGCGCGTGTTCGTTGCCAAATTAAAGCGCTGTGCCTTGAACGGCTTGGCCGCTGCATTACGCGCTACCGCAGCGCGACCTGCCTGCGTAGTCGCGGGCTTGCCTGGCTTTGTCGCTCTTTGAAGCTGGGCCTGTCTGCCTGTTGTCGTCGCGGGCTTGCCTGGCTTCGTCGCTCTTTGAAGCTGGGCCTGCCTGCCTGTTGTCGTCGCGGGCTTGCCTGGCTTTGTCGCTCTTTGAAGCTGGGCCTGCCTGCCTGTTGTCGTCGCGGGCTTGCCTGGCTTTGTCGCTCTTTGAAGCTGGGCCTGCCTGCCTGTTGTCGTCGCGGGCTTGCCTGGTTTCGTCACTCTTTGGACCTGGGCCTGTCTGGCTGTCGTCGTGGGCTTGCCCGGTTTCGTCGCTCTTTGAGGCTGCGCCTGTCTGGCTGTCGTCGTGGGCCTGGCTGGTTTCGTGACTCTTTGAACCTGGGCTGGTTTGCCTGCCGGCCGCGATGTCCGCGCGGCGGGCGCAGCCCGTTTCGTTGGCGCCGGTTTCTTTTTTTCTTGTTGCGCGCCACTCGCGGCGAATGCGATCGCAAGGCTGCAGAATAATGCGAAAAGTATTCTCATAGTTTTTAGTTTTCTTCCTTCTAGGCTGTTGGACTCGTAAAGGGTCTCACTTATTCAACGTCACAGCGTCATTTTTTGGATGTCTCTCCGCGACTTGAACTCCCGCCGTGCCCGGCGGGTTGCGATATTTCTAGTCAGGCGTGCTGTTGGCGGACGGCCTCAAACAACACAATCCCAACAGCAGTAGCGAGATTTAGGCTGCGGGTTCCATGCATTGGAATGCAAATGGAGCGATCATTATTGGCCGAAAGCAAACTCTCCGGGAGGCCTTTCGTCTCAGGACCAAACACGAGAAAATCGTCGCGCTGAAATCTTGTTTGGTAGTAAGGGAGCTTACTCTTTGTCGTTAGAAAAAAGTAATTCGCATCCGGCCGCTGCGACTCTTGTAGCGCCTCGAAGGAGTCCCACATTCTCAAGTTTACTTCATTCCAATAGTCGAGACCTGCTCGTTTCAACTGTCGATCGTCGAGTGAAAAGCCGAGCGGCTTGATCAAGTGCAGCGTCGATTGAGTCGCGAGACAAAGCCGCCCGATGTTGCCCGTGTTTGGCGGTATCTCCGGGCGAACCAGAACGACATTAAACATGCTACTCTTCTACTTTCGCTTAGTTCTAATCTCGCTCTCACCCTCAGAATGTGAAAGGAAAGGAACAGCTAAAGGAAGAGCCAACGCTATAATTTGCTCGCGACGAATTTTTCCAGCTTCACCACATCCGCGGCGAACTTCCGAATTCCTTCGCCCGTTTTCTCGTAGGCCATCGCGTTGTCGTTCAGCATCCAGCGGAATGTCTTTTCATCGAGCTCCAGCTTCTCAATCTTTGCCGACTTCGCTTTCTCCGGAGTGAGCTTCCGCTCGACTGGCTCCTTTGATTTGGAAAGCTCTTCCATCAATTCCGGACTAATGGTCAGGCAATCGCATCCCGCCAGTTCCAGAATCTGTCCCACGTTCCGGAAGCTAGCGCCCATCACTTCGGTCGGGATATCGAACTTCTTGTAATACGTATAAATCTCGGTAACTGATTGCACTCCGGGATCTTCCGATCCTGTGTAATCGCGTTTCATTTCTTTTTTGTACCAATCGTAAATTCGCCCTACAAACGGCGAGATGAGCTGCACCTTCGCTTCCGCTGCGCGGACCGCCTGCGGCAACGAAAACAGCAGTGTCAAATTGCAGTGGATCCCCTCCCTTTGCAGCTGCTCCGCGGCTTTTAATCCTTCCCAAGTCGACGCGATTTTGATCAACACGCGCTCACGCTGAATTTTTCGATCCTCGTAGAGTTTGATCAACCGGCGCGCTTTATTGATCGAACCCTCAACGTCGTATGACAAGCGCGCGTCGGTCTCGGTCGACACGCGTCCCGGCACAATCTGGAGAATGTCGGTGCCGAACTGGACAAGTAGATGATCGCAAATGTCTTCGATTTGCGCGGGCCCCTTCAGACCTGAGTTCTTTCGATCAGCTATTACCTCCTCGACCAGATGCGCGTACTCCGGTTTTTGCGTGGCGGCGTAAACCAGACTCGGATTCGTCGTCGCGTCTTGCGGCTTGAATTCCTTCATGGACTCAAAGTCCGCGGTGTCAGCCACAACTTTGGTAAACTTTTTCAGTTGCTCGAGCTGATTCAGTTGCGCTCCAGTCTTTTTGTCTTCAGCAATAGCAGTGCTCATAATAAATTCTCCGTTTGGACTTCTTTTGAAACGTACGCCTCGATCAAAGGATCGACAACGATAAACTCTATCTACCGTCCCTCGCGTGACTTCGCCGGCGCAAGCAAAACCGAATGTCCGGTGAGTTACGCAGAAACGGCGGGCCGCGCGTCGGCCGTGCGCTTTGAACCAAGAGCAGCTTTGACGAAATTATTTCCAATCTCCCACATCGGTCCCGGGAATTTGCGGCATTCGGTGAGCACGTCGTCCAGGCCGTTCACGAACATGTCGACTTCTTTTTCGCGAATGATAAGCGGCGGTAAAATTTTCATCACGTCCATGGCATGGCCTGCCACTTGGGTAAGGATGCGGTGCTTGCTCAGCATTTGCGTCACGATCATTTGCGCGAACAGCACCTTGTCGATCTTGTGCAATAGCTTCCACGCCATTTTCAATTTGAACTCCTGCGGTTCATGAAATTCGATCCCGATCATGAGCCCCTTGCCGCGCACTTCTTTGATGAACGAGTGTTTCGCGCGTAGCGCATCCACTTTTTCCATCAGAAGCGCGCCTATCTTCGCGGAATTCTCAATCAACTTTTCGTCGTCGATTACTTCCAGTGTTGCGAGTCCGCATGCCATCGCCAGATTGTTTCGCCCAAACGTCGTCGAGTGAACGACACAGCGGTCCATGCGCGAAAAAGTTCTCTGGTAAATGTCGCGTCGCGCCACGATTGCGCCGCACGGCACGTAGCCGCCGCTCAATGTTTTTGCCAGTGTGATGATGTCCGGCTCCAGATTCCAATGTTGAAATCCAAACATTTTTCCGGTGC
>Ga0193722_1000057_pt1 | contig 24581 bp, 21 predicted proteins | sample H2m1metaG_FD_143044 | JGI IMG/M metagenome (GOLD analysis project Ga0193722, IMG submission 143044) | Soil microbial communities from a riparian zone of the East river system, Colorado, United States - H2m1 | ecosystem: Environmental > Terrestrial > Soil > Riparian zone | place: USA: East River...
CCGTGGTTACAAAAGCAATTGGGACCAGTGAATTCCTAGTAGCTTCTTCGCTGGCCACCACCACCTTCGCGACGACCGCCGTATCCACCGCCGCCGCCACCATAGCCGCGGCCACCACCGCCGGGCGGTCTCGGTTCCCGCGGGCGAGCCTCATTCACGGTCAATGGTCGGCCCTCAATCGTTTGTCCGTTGAATTTCGAGATGGCGCTTTGAGCGTCCTCTTCGGAACCCATCGTAACAAACGCAAAGCCACGCGATTTGCCGGTGAATTTGTCTTGCATGAGGGCAACTTCCTGCACAGGGCCGGCCTGTGAGAAAAGCTCCTGCAGTTCGTTTTCCGTCGTGTTGAAGGAAAGATTACCTACGTATAGTTTAGTTCCCATTGAGTTTATTCTGGAAAAGGCTGCCAGGTCACTGTTCCCGCTTATCGGATTTCAAATCGCCACTGAATAAACTCAACTGACAATCCACCAACTTCCAGGCTTCCGTTTCCGGTTTCGGCTCACTTGTAAAATGTTTCCCTTAGGAAAGCAATAGAAAATAGCGTAACAATTTTTGCCGCTCCGCATGGCCAAATTAGGTAGTACGACCAGAGAAAAGCCCCTTGAACGGGTGGCAGTCGTGACTGCAGGAGTGGTGAGCCCGTTGGGGTTTGGACTGGCGGAAACGCTGGATTCGCTGCGTGATGCGCGGGATTGCGTCACTGCGGTGACACGATTTTCGGTGGCTCAATGTCGCTGCAAAACCGCGGGTCAAATCCCTGATGACCGCTTGCTTGCCGGCCTGAACAAAAGGCTCCCCGCCAAACGCTTGCATCGAGCGTCGCACATGATGATTCGTGCGTTAAATGAAGCCATGGCGCAAGTGCCTCAGTTCGAGCCTGAGTTAATGGTAATCGGAACAACGAGCGGTGGCATGTCTTATGGGGAACAATATTACCGATCGCTGTGTCGGTCAGGGGATTTGCGACACGCGCCGACGTGGATCGCCAATTACCCGGCACAAAAGCCGGTAATCGACGCGCAGCAGGAAGTTTTCAGGGCATCTGTGCCATGTCAGGTGATTGCGAACGCGTGCGCTTCGGGCACCAATGCAATTGGTCATGCTTTCGAGTGCGTCCGATCAGGGCGCTACCAGCGCGTATTGACCGGAGGGTATGACGCTCTTTCGGAACTGGTTTTCACAGGGTTTGATTCACTTCAAGCCTCGACACCGGAGAAATGCCGCCCGTTTGATCGACATCGCGCCGGAATGGTGCTGGGCGAAGGCGCAGCCGTTCTCGCGCTGGAAAATCTTGAACTCGCTCGAAAGCGAGGCGCGCCTGTCCTGGCAGAAATTGTCGGCTACGGGATTTCCACGGATAATTTTCACATCACGCAGCCGGATCCATCCGGGGTCGGACCGCGACAGGCGATGGAGCGCGCTCTTCATAGCGCGCAAATTTCAGCAGACGAAGTGGACTACATCAACGCACACGGGACAGCGACGATATTCAATGACGCAGCCGAAGGAAAGGCGATCAGCGCGCTATTTAATGGCGTTCCAGTGAGTTCGACCAAGAGCATGATGGGTCATTCATTGGGAGCAGCTGGCGCGGTCGAGGCGGTTTTCTGTTTGCTGGCGCTCAAGGATCAATTTCTTCCTCCCAACATCAATTTTGGCGCTTTAGATGACCGCCTTGATCTAAACGTTGTGGCGAACGAGTCGCGACCAGCTGTAGTGCGTACGGCGCTTTCGAATTCATTTGGATTTGGCGGCACGAATGCTTCGATTCTGATGCGTAGAGTTGGAGCATGAGTTTGGCGATCGCCGGAATGGGGTGGGTGACCCCTCTTGGGAATGGCGCTGATCCGGTATGGGACCGGCTGCTTCATGGCGATGAGGCATCCGGGACAGCGATTTCCGAACAGTTTGGGGACCGATCCTACAGTGCGTTCCGCGTACCCGAGTCGGCGCTGAGTGGTTTGGCGCATCCGCGTCTTCGCCGGGCCAGTGTGATCTCGCGATTCGCCGCCGCCGCCGGTTTGGAGGCATTGCAGGCTGCCGGCCTGAAGGTTGATTCGCAAAATGCGCAGCGAATTGCGCTCATCTTCGCGATCTCGAACGGAGGAGTCATTTACACCAAGCGCTTTTATCGCGACGTCATCGAGATGGGTGCGCAGTCGGCCAGTCCCCTCTTGTTTCCGGAAACTGTTTTTAATGCGCCGGCAAGCCATCTGGCCGCAATTCTGGGTGTTACCGGGACCACTTACACCGTCGTTGGTGACGGAGCGGTGGGGCTCCTGGCGATAAAAATGGCCGAGGACGTGATGACGGATGAGTCGCTGGATTATTGTTTGATTGTCGGCACCGAAGAGGTGGATTGGCTGTTATGCGACGCGTATCGGCGATGGCGCTTGCTTCGTTCCGCGCCTCCGATCGAACCGTTTGGCAAACAAAAGCGAGGAATGATTTTAAGCGAAGGCGCCGGAGCAGTTCTGCTCGCACGAGATGGGCCGATTACCATCGAGCGTGCACATCCGGGCGGCAGTTACAGAAAACGAGAAGGAGCAGAGGAAATTCTAATGCAAATGCTGCGCGACCTCAGCCAACCCGAAATCGACTTTGTGATCTCAAGCGCTAACGGGACATTCATCGATCAAGCAGAGCAGAGAGCTTTGGAGCAGGTGATTCCAGATGCAATTGCTTACACGGCAAAGCCAGCGCTCGGCGAAAGCGTAGGCGCTTCGGGGTTGTGGCAAGTCATCCTGGGAGCCCAAGGCTTGCGCCACGGAGAGCTTCCACCTGTGCTTCACGCGGACTTGAACATTTCGTTACGGCTTTCGCTTTCGCGCATGTCCGTGGCCGGAGCGCGCCGCGCAATCGTCTTAAGCTCCGGAGTCAATCAGCAAGTAGCAGGTGTGCGCCTGGCGATCCACTAGTGCCGAATTCGGCTTCCCTTTTCCTGGAATGGCAGGACAGATTGGAAAAAATCGCGTTAGCGGAGCGGGATGACCTTCCAACTGATTTTTCCATTTGCGATTTCAAGCCATGCTACGCTTGGGGGTGCGCCCTGGTTGGCTCGCGTCACGCAACCGGGATTTAGGAAAAGCACGCTCCCTCGTCTTTCGTTTCGGGGAACGTGCGTGTGCCCGTGCAAGACAAGATCAACGTCATCTGGCCAATGGTCGGGCGGTATATGTTGGAGACGGAATTTCAATCCGCCTCGCGCAAGATCGACAACCAATGGCCATTCGTAATTGCTGTCGCAATTTCCTCGCACGACAGTGACTTGAGGCCCAATCGCGCGGAGCTCGTCGAGAATTGTCTCCGTGCAAACGTCGCCCAGGTGCCAGATTTCACCAGCGTCCTTGGCGATTTCTCTAACGGCTTCCGGCAAACGATTGTGGGTGTCGGCCAGAACGAAGATACGCAAGGTGTCCTTCGATTTCTCAGGCGTTGGCATAGCGCGGAAAGTTACCTCTACAAACTGTTACGCGCCACGCGGTCCGACTGCATGTTTCGATGCGTGCGTTGATTTGCGCGATGGCGGATGTTACGTAGCCTCGCCCGCTCTGCCATGAGTCAGAACTATAAAAATACTCTTAATTTGCCACGCACGGAGTTTCCGATGAAGGCAAACCTCGCCGCGCGCGAGCCGGAAATGCTTCGAGCGTGGGAGGAGACCCGACTCTATCGGCAGATTCAGAAGTCGCGAGAGGGTAGGGAATTATTTGTCCTGCATGATGGGCCGCCATTTGCAAACGGAGACGTGCACATGGGCACCGCGCTCAACAAAATTCTTAAAGATTTCGTGGTGAAATCGCAGACAATGCTGGGCAAGCGCGCGCCGTATGTGCCAGGCTGGGATTGTCACGGCCTGCCCATCGAATACAAGGTGGTGAAGGAATCGCGCGGCCTTTCCCCGCTCGAGATTCGCAAAAGATCGGAAGCGTTTGCGAGGAAGTTCGTCGACATCCAGCGCGAACAATTCAAACGACTGGGGGTCTTCGGCGATTGGGAGAATCCGTATCTGACGATGGACCCCAAATATGAGGCAGAAATCTTGCGGGCTTTCGCTGTATTCGTCGAGGAGGGTCTCGTTTACCAATCGAAGAAGCCGGTTTTTTGGAGCACAGGGGCGCAAACCGCTCTGGCCGAAGCCGAAGTAGAATACCAGGACCGCGACGACACCGCGGTCTATGCGCGATTTCCCCTTGTTCCCGATCAAGTGGCGAAGATCGGTTTACCAACTGACAAACCAGTCAGCGTCGCGATCTGGACAACCACGCCATGGACATTGCCGGCAAATCTCGCGATCGCAGTGGATCCGGACGCCGAATATGAAATTTTGAGTAATCAGGACGAGAGAGTGATCGTTGCTCGCAAGCTTCGCGAACAGTTTATTCAGCAAACTGGTTTTGTAGCCCCGGAAGAATCGATTTTTCGTGTTGGCAAACAGCTGGTCGGGCTTCAGGCGCAACATCCATTTCTCGACCGAAAATCAGCCATACTCGCCGCCGATTTCGTCACCATGGATACCGGCACAGGCCTGGTGCACATCGCCCCCGGTCACGGCGAGGACGATTACCGGTTAGGCAGGGCCAACGGTTTGGAGATTCTGTCTCCGGTGGACGATCACGGACGCTTTACCGATGAAGCCAGTTTGCCAAGTCTCACTGGGAAATATGTGTTCGATGCCAACGCGGACATCATCAATTTGCTGCGAGAGCGGAGGATGTTGCTCGGCGCACTGAATTTTCATCACTCATACCCTTACTGCTGGCGCTCGAAGACACCGATCATCTTTCGTAATGTCGAGCAGTTCTTCATTCGGATCGATGAGCTGCGTGGCAGGGCGCTTAAGGCCATCCACAACGAAGTGAAATGGATTCCAGCGTGGGGCGAAAATCGCATCGCGGGAACTGTTGAATCTCGCCCCGACTGGGTGATTTCGCGCCAACGAAGCTGGGGTGTGCCGCTGCCTGTTTTCTATTCGAAGGACGGAGAAGCAATTCTCGACGCAAAAATTATCCGAAAGCTCGCCGATCTTGTTGCCGAGTGGGGCTCGAATATTTGGTTTGAATTGGACGATGCCGATCTTGCCGAAAAACTTGGTCTGCCACCCGCTACAACAAAACGCAATGATACGATCGATGTTTGGATCGACAGCGGCGTTTCGCACAAGGCAGTTTGCGCGCTACACCCGGAGCTGCGCGATCCGGCCGACATGTATCTAGAGGCGACCGATCAGCACCGCGGCTGGTTTCAATCATCGTTGATGACCAGTATCGCGCTGAATAATCGCGCTCCATACAAGGCTTGCGTTACACATGGATTTGTTGTCGACCGCGACGGAAAGAAAATTTCCAAATCCAGCGCTTACGAGAAGCCGGTAGACGCCGGCCATTTTGTAAATGAACACGGCGCGGACCTCGTCCGACTGTGGGCGAGCAGTATCGATTACACCGCCGACGTTCCCTTTTCCGAGGAGATTTTCACCCGTCTGAGCGACACCTATCGCCGGATTCGGAACACGCTGCGCATTTTAATCGGAAATCTTTATGATTTTCCTGTAGCCACTGTCGCTGACCGCCGCGGGCAGAAGACAGAACCTGCTCCCGCGCTCGTCGATCGCTGGATGTTAGAGCGTTTGAACGACGTGATCGCTAATTGCCGATCAGCATATGAAGCGTTCGAGTTCCACAAGGTCTATCACGTGCTCAATCAGTTTTGTGCAGTCGACTTAAGCAGCCTCTATATCGACATCACCAAGGACCGGATGTACTGCGACGCAACAGATTCAGCTCGCCGTCGGGCAACGCAAACAGTCATGCATGAAATATTCGGCGCTCTGTGCCGATTGCTCGCGCCGGTTCTCGTTTTCACCGCCGAGGAGTCGTGGCGACATTCGGCCTCGGGTTCAGTTCATCTGCAGGAATTTCCGCAGGTAGACTATCGAGGGCGCGAGGCAAGCGATCAGGTTGCGGAGCTTCTAAAATTACGCGGTGTAATCGGCCAGGCGATTGAGCAGGCACGGCAGCAAAAGTTAGTCGGGAATGCTCTCGAGGCAGCGGTGGTGTTGCATTCAAACTCCGATGTCACGACGAAGATCAGCAAGGAAGAGCTGGAGGAATTCTTTATTCTGAGCGATTTGACGATCCGCCAGTCGGAGGAAGCGGGCGCGTTTGTCACCAAGACAGCGTATAAAAAATGTGCCCGTTGTTGGCGTCATCGGCCAGCCGTCGGCATGAGCAAAGAGTATCCCGATTTATGTGATCGATGCGAAAGCGTCGTCACAAAAGCGGTATCTTGAGATCGGCATGCGCTTTATTTTGTTTCTCTCATTTCCGCTCTACGCGCTCGACCAGTTCACCAAACAGATGGTTTTGCGGTTCATCAGTCCTGACGAGCCGCGCGTTCTGGTCGCCGATTTCTTCAGTCTCGTTTACGTGACCAATAACGGTGCAGCGTTTGGATCCTTCAGAGGCAACAATACTTTCTTCATCGCCATTTCATCTGTTGCGCTTGTGGTTGTTCTGGGCCTCCTCCTGCGCGCGCGAGCAGTTGATCATTGGCGTGATCTTTCTCTGGCGCTTCTTCTCGCCGGGATCCTGGGAAATCTTACTGATCGGCTTCTTTATGGGCACGTGATCGATTTTCTCCTTGTCGATTTGCATGTCCCATACGCGCATCCCTGGCCAGCCTTTAATGTCGCTGACTCCTGCATCTCAGTTGCGGTGGTACTGTTTATTATTCATTCGTTTTGGATGCAGAAGAGCACTGAGGTTGAAGGATAACCTCAGGCTGTCTTGGCCGGCGACCATGTTGCCTGGTGACGTTGGCAGGCTGGAAGCCTACTAGCCGAGCAAGGCAGGGATACCTGAGCTACTCCTTGGCGCGCGTTGCGCTTCGCACAGCGGAGCGGCTACAGTGCTCTTGTGGAGACGTCAATCATGGAAAAGACCGCACGCAAAATTGTCACGCGTTTACGCGAAAACGGTCACATCGCGTACTTCGCAGGCGGTTGCGTGCGTGACATGGTTCGCGGTTTGGCGCCAAAGGACTACGACATCGCCACCGACGCGCGTCCGGAAGTGGTGCAGGAGCTTTTTCCACGGACCTACGCAGTTGGCGCGCATTTTGGCGTGATCATCGTTCTGGAAAACGATTTTCAGTTTGAGGTGGCAACATTTCGGTCAGACGAAGCCTACATCGACGGACGCCATCCAACCGCAGTTCATTTTTCATCGCCCGAAGAGGACGCCCAACGCCGGGATTTCACAATTAATGGAATGTTTTACGACCCGGCCAAAGAAGAAGTGATTGATTTTGTTGCCGGCGGCGCCGATATCGCTGCGAAATTGGTGCGAGCTATCGGCGACCCCGCGCAGCGCTTCGCGGAGGATCGCTTGCGAATGCTGCGCGCCGTGCGGTTCGCGACGGCGCTCGATTATCGGATCGATGCGAAAACATGGGACGCCCTTGTGGCCAATGGTGCCTCAATCCATGAGATCAGCGCGGAACGAATTCGGGATGAACTCGTGCGGATTTTTCTCTCACCGAAACGCGGGCGTGGCTGGGACTTGCTCGATGCAAGTGGACTGATGCGTGTCATTCTGCCTGAGATTGAGGCAATGAAAGGCTGCGAACAACCCGAGCAATTTCATCCTGAAGGCGACGTTTTCGTGCACACACGATTAATGCTGGATTTTTTGCCGGAGAAAGTTTCTGTCCCGCTCGTTTTTGCAGTTTTGTTTCATGACGTTGCCAAGCCGCGTACGGCAACCGTGGATGAAACAGGGCGAATTCGTTTCAGCGGGCATGATCGTCTCGGTGCTGAAATGACCGAAGAGATCATGCGGCGTTTGCGCTTTTCCGGCGCTGAAATTGAGGCCACTGTCGAGATGGTGCGGCAGCACATGGTTTTTAAGGACACGCCCCAGATGCGCGTGGCAAAATTGAAGCGCTTCATGGCGCGGCCAACCTTTGAAGACGAGCTCGAGCTGCATCGGGTTGATTGCCAGGGCAGCCATTGCATGCTCGACAACTACGAATTTCTTCTTCGCAAACGTGAAGAGTTTGCTAACGAACCAATTATTCCGCCGCCACTTGTACGCGGGGACGATCTGATCGCTTTCGGGTTCAGGCCGGGCCCCAAGTTTGGAAAGATTCTTGAAGCGGTCGAGACGCGTCAACTTGAGGGAAGGTTGCGCACTCGGGAGGAAGCACTCGAGTGGGTGAAGCGAGAATACGCGCCGAGCGAGAAAGGTTAACATCGAATGAGAATCCTTATGATTAGCGCCGAAGGGCCACCGCTGCAGCGAACGGGGGCGCTGATCGATGTGATGGACGCGCTGCCGACTGCGCTGCGTGCCCTAGGCCACGATGTCTGTGTGGCTCTTCCATTCTACCGGGAGATTCGAGAGAACCGCGCATTCAAGAAAAAGAACACGGGAATCGCTGTCGATGTGCAGGTGGGAGACAGAGTTTATCCTGCCCGGTATCTCGAGGGGCGAAGTGCCAGTGGCGTGCAGTTGTACCTGGTTCGCTGCGATGAATTTTTTGATCGAGATGGAATTTACGGCAAACGCGGCAAACCCTACGAGGATAACGCCTCGCGATTTATCTTTTTTTGCAAGGCGGCGCTGGAGTTATCTCGCCGGCTAACGCCGCAAATACAAATTCTGCACGTGCACGATTGGCCGGCGGCGCTGGTGCCGGTGTTTGTGTACGCGCAAGGCCTGCCGTTCAAAACCGTGTTGACCATTCATCATGTCGCTGATCAAGGCAGTTTTTGGGGACTCGATTTCGGGCTTACGAATTTGCCGGAGCGATTTTTTACCCTGCACGGAGTCGAATTCTTCGGACGACTGAATTTCCTGAAGGGCGGAATTCTGTACGCCGATAAGATCACAACGGTGAGCGAACATTATCGGCGTGAAATTCTGACGCCATCTGGCGGCCACGGGCTCGATGGGGTATTGCGCGAAAATGCGCATCGCCTAAGCGCAATTTTAGATGGCGCAGATTACAAGGTTTGGAATCCAGCGTCGGATCGTTTGTTACCAGCACGCTACGATGAAAAACGGCTTCGTGGAAAACAGGTTTGCCGCGATGCCTTGCTAAAGGAGATGAAACTCGCATCCGGGCCGCGGGGTCCGGTCTTCGGCATGGTGACTCGTGTCGTTCAGGAAAAAGGTTTCGAGATTCTGGTGCCGCTCCTTGATCGACTCTTATGGGATGATGTGCGCTTGATCATACTCGGGGAAGGCGATCCCGCATACGAAACTTCCCTCGCGGTTGCCGCCAGAAAATTCCCGACGCGGTTTGCATATCAAAAAGATTACGACGCGAAGCTAGCGCACTTGATCGAGGCAGGCATGGACATCAGCCTGATTCCGTCGCGGTTTGAGCCGGCTGGTTTGAGCGCGATGTATAACCTGAAGTACGGCGCTCTTCCGGTCGCGCGCGCGACAGGCGGAATTCACCAGATCATCGAGGACTACGATCCGACCTCGGACAGCGGTTATGGTTTCCTTTGTTACGAATATTCAAGCGAAGCTTTCTGGGACGCGATTAAGCGCGCGCGGCAAACCTTTTGCGACCGGAATCTCTGGACCGGGCTGATGAAACGGGCGATGGCGCGCAATTTTTCCTGGGACGCATCCGCGCGAAGCTACGAAGACCTGTATAGAGAACTTGTTGGCGCGACCGAAGAGGCGGCAGCCTAGCTGGCCAGGCATCTCGCACCGATCAAGCTTTCCGCTTGTCAAACGGACCCATCTGTGGAACTTTGGCCGGCTTTTTTCCGACTCATGGCTTACGCAATTATCAAAACTGGCGGCAGGCAGTTTCAAATCGCTGAAGGCGATACGATCGATGTCGACCTTCTGGATGTTGATCCCGGCAAGACCGCGACCTTCGGCGAAGTGTTAATGTTTGCCGACGGAAAAGACGTGATGTACGGGAGCCCTCTGATATCCGGGGCAAAAGTCACCGCTGAAGTTCTGGAACAGCGCAAGGACAAGAAAGTCATCGCATTCAAGTACAAGCGGCGTAAGGGGTACCACCGCACGGTTGGGCATCGCCGCAAATTGACGCGCGTAAAGATCAAGAGCATCAGTGTAGGAGCGAAAAAGACGGGTACCAAAAAGAGCGAAGAGTAACTTCCAACGCCGAACATCCAACGGCGAACTGAAATATGGCTCACAAAAAAGGACAAGGCAGCGTTAAGAATGGCCGGGACAGCGTCAGCAAACGGCTGGGTGTCAAGAAATTCGGCAGCGAAATGGTTGTCGCCGGCAACATCATCGTGCGTCAACGGGGGACTAAATTTATGCCCGGAAAAAACGTTGGGCTCGGCCGGGACTACACGATTTTTGCGCTGGTCGATGGAAGCGTGCGCTTCGACCGTGCCGGACGACGCGTAAATGTCGACCCTTTGGTGACCGATAGCTAGTCCGGTCGATTCTCCTTTCCGCGGCACAGCGGCCTGCGGTATAAACGCTTTTCGCTCATGAGATACAACACTTTTATCCTTTTTGGCGCGCCGGGCAGCGGCAAAGGCACTCAAGGCAAAACGCTTGGAACGATCCCGCGCTATTATCATTGCGCCTGTGGCGATGTATTTCGCTCGATCGACACGCGCACGAAAGTCGGCAAGGCGTTCCTTGAATACTCGAGCAAAGGTCAATTAGTTCCGGACGATATCACAGTTGAGCTTTGGCGAGAGGCGATCGACGCGGCCGTGGAAGCGCACAAATTCAAGCCGGACATCGACACGCTGGTGTTGGACGGTATTCCGCGGAATGTTGGTCAGGCTAAGATCATGGGGGAAATGATCGATGTAAAAAAAGTGTTCCATCTCGCCTGTCCGAGTCGCGAGACCCTCTTTTACCGGCTCAAAAAGCGTGCCTTGAAGGACAACCGCCTCGACGACGCAAACGAGCAAGTTATCCAACGACGCCTCGACATTTACGAAAAAGAATCAAAGCCAGTGCTTTCGTTTTACTCGAAAGGGCTGGTGACCGTGGTTGACGCAACTCAGCCGCCCGCCAAGGTTCTGCTCGAAATTCTAAAGAGCGTGAACGGCGTGTATGAGCCAGCAGCAGTTTGAAAATTTCACAGCTTCCACCCTCTACTGTGAAAAGTGCAGGGCTGCGATGCCCGTGCGCGAGCGGTTGCTTTTAGTCCTGCCTGACAAGGAGATTTTCGATTATCTCTGCACTGGCTGCGGATCGTCAGTAGGTCGCCGCGAGATAACAGCCGGAGAAAAATTGATGGCGCAGGCGACGCCCGGCCGGCGTCGACGTCGTTCCACTGGAGTGCATCAACTCAGGCCGTAATCGGCATGCGCATCGTTTTTATCGGCGCTGGCGAAATTGGCGTGCCGACGCTGCAAGCTTTGCTGAAGTCGGCGCACGAAGTCGTCGGGGTTGTGACCCAATCCGACAAACCAGCCGGACGCTCTCAATTGATTGAGCCACCGCCGATTAAAAAGGCACTCTCGGGAACGAAGATAGCGGTTTTGCAACCGGCTCGGATCAAAGATCGCCAAGCAATTGAAGAAATTCGCGCGTTAAAGCCAGACGTGATCGTCGTGATGGCTTATGGGCAAATCCTACCGCGCAGCGTTCTCGAAATTCCAAAGATTGCCTGCCTGAATCTGCACGCCTCGCTCCTGCCGCGGTGGCGGGGCGCGGCGCCGATCCAGGCAGCGATCGCAACGGGTGATCGTAACACCGGTATCACGGTGATGTACATGGATGAAGGACTCGATACAGGCGACATCTTATTGCAGCGCACCATCAATATTTTGCCCAGCGACACGGGTGGAGCGCTGCACGATCGACTAGCGGGGGTTGCGCCGGAAACGCTACTCGAGTCTTTGGATTTGCTTGCGAAAGGAAAAGCGCCACGCGCTCCGCAGGACAACTCGCTTGCGACTTTCGCCCGGAAGCTGAAACGGGAAGACGGCAACATTGATTGGTCGCATCCAGCTGATGCGATTGAGAGAAAGATCCGCGCGTTCAATCCGTGGCCTGGCGCATTTATGACTATCGAAGCGAACGGCATGGGCAATTTGAAGATTTATTCAGCGACCATTGTTGCTCTTCGCGGAACGCCCGGGGAAATTTTGGACAGCAAAAAAGAGTTCGTGGTTGCAGCTGGCAAAGGCGCCTTATCGCTAGGCGACGTGCAGCTGGAGGGAAAGCGACGCATGACCGCGACAGAATTTCTGCGTGGACACCGTATGTCGTCATCCTGAGCAAAGCGAAGGACTTCGCAAAGGCGAGAGCATTACGCAAACGTACCTTGTCACCGGTCAGCCGATATGAGTTCCCAAGCCATCCTCGCGGCTCGGGATAACGGTGCGTTTATGCTTTCCAAGATCGATATCTTCTGTTGATCATTGTGAGTTACTGATGCAAACGGAGCGACCAGCATATAAACGCATCGTTCTCAAACTGAGCGGTGAAGCAATGCAAGAAAGGGGGGGACGCGACAACATTTCGCCAACCGTTGTGCGTGAGATTGCTGAACGGATAAAAGAGGTCCGCGATCTCGGCGTACAGGTATCAATCGTCATTGGGGGTGGAAACATCTGGCGCGGTTTGTCGGCGTCGCATCGCGGGATGGATCGAACTACCGCAGACTACATGGGTATGCTCGCTACCGTGATCAACGCACTGGCGTTACGCAGCACGCTTGATCAAATGGGTATCGAAACTCGGGTCCAGTCGGCTATCGACATGAGAAATGTGGCAGAGCCGTTCATCCTGGGACGCGCTATTCGGCATCTTGAACTCGGTCGTATTGTCATTTTTGCTGCCGGCACTGGTAATCCATACTTTTCCACCGACACGACAGCAGCGTTGCGAGCGAGCGAGATTCGGGCCGACGTTATTCTAAAGGCCACCAAGGTCGATGGAGTTTATGATTGCGATCCGAATACTCACCCAAACGCGCGCCGCTACGACCGGCTCACTTTCTCGGAAGCGCTCACGAAACGTTTACAAATAATGGACTCGAGCGCGTTCAGTCTCTGCATGGACAACAAAATACCCATTGTCGTCTTTGACATGAATAATCCCACTAACATTCGCGATGCAGTGCTTGGGCGAAAAATCGGGACACTGGTTTGCGATGAGCTTCCATCGACGTAACACTTTACCGACATGAGCAGAGATGACATTCTTCTGGAGGCCGAGATGTCGATGGATAAAAGCGTCGATTATATGGTGCATGAATTCGCCACGGTGCGCACGGGCAAGGCTTCGCCCGGTCTCGTAGAAAACGTCGATGTCCACGCTTACGGATCGACCATGAAACTAAAGCAGCTTGCGTTGATCACCACGCCCGAGTCGCGTTTGCTCGTTGTTCAGCCATTCGACGCTGGCACGGTGCAGGACATCGAGCGGGCGCTCAAGGAATCGAAGATTGGCATCACGCCTGCGATTGATGGAAAAATCATTCGGCTGCCAATCCCAGAGTTGTCTGAAGAACGACGCAAGGACCTGGTCCGTTCCCTGGGCAAAATGGCCGAGGAAGCGCGTGTGCGTGTGCGAACCAACCGCCGCACTGCACTCGACGAAGCCAAAAAACTCAAGACTGCAGGTGAATTAACCGAAGACGGTTTTCGCGATGTGGAGGGAGAAGTGCAAAAGCTCACCGACCGCTTCGTCAAGTCCGTCGACGATCATCTCAAGCACAAGGAAGCGGACGTCATGAAAGTGTGAGGAAACCCCACCGGAAACATGAAGAAAAATCTTTACGTATTCAATTTTGAACAACGCACGCTTCATGCAGATTGTTGGACCGAATCCTCTCCGACAAGTCAGGGAGATGACAGAATTCTCCTGCGATTGTTAGCACAGCGCACGAATGGCAGAATCAGCGCGAGCTTCGCAGGTTAACTCGCATCAAGATTGATGCTCCGGGCGTGGAAAGAGACCGCGCGACAGCAACGCAGGAGCCTTCGCAAATTGGAGTGAGTGGAGAGTAACCGAGGCCCAATCGCTTCGTCAAATCGCAGCCACGCTGCGTATTTCGACATCCTTCTATACTGCGAAACTTTCTCCGCAAGAGCAGTGCGCAACGGCATTCGGATTCGTGACTTTGAAGCCGCCTTTTTGCAGGTCTTCGCTGTAATCGAGCACTGAGCCGCTGACAAAAAGCGCGCTCTTTGGATCGACAACTAGGCGAACATTTGAGGTCGGAACCAGGATATCGCGCTCCTTCGGGCCATCTATCAAATCCATGACATATTGCAGTCCGGAGCATCCGCCGCCGACGACGGCGAGACGTAGCGCCCCGTTTGGCTTGCCTTTTTCTTCAAGCAGCGACTCTAGCTTGCGCGCCGCTGTTTCGGTAACGCTGATCAGGCGCTCATTGCCGATCTTATAATTGATAGCGGTGGATTCCGTCGTCATCGAAAAACATTATGAAAGCAGCAACGCAGGGATCGCATTTTCAACTTTTTCATGCTCCGTACTCGTACTTTCTTTATTCAAAACATCTTCTTCCGCGATCGCCTTAACTTCGGCGAGTGTCGACACATGTGCAAAGTTTTCACGCAACCGTTTCGCATTGGGCATCGTCCGCGAATAAGCCATCAGGCGCGCGCGCATCGATCGAATTGCGGGTTCCTCCGCGCCCCATTCGAGAACCGCGAGTTGGCAGTGGCGCAGAACTAGGTTCCACTTTTCCGATAGGCTGGGTGCATCCACCATCAGCCCGCTGGCGAAATACTCTTTGATCTGATTGAACATCCATGGGGCGCTCATGGCCGCGCGACCGATCATCGCGCCCGCGACACCGTTTTCACGCCGTCGTTTCGCGATGTCGGCGGCACTGGATAGGTCGCCGTTCCCGATAACCGGAATCGGAACAGCAGCGGCAACTTCGCCGATGATATCCCAATCCGCGGCGCCAGCATAACCTTGCGCGCGTGTGCGACCGTGCACAGTTATCGCCGCGATTCCTGCATCAACGAGCAGGCGTGCTACGCGCGTGGCGTTGATCGAATTGGCATCCCAGCCAATGCGAATCTTGGCCGTCACCGGCACTGGCGCGATCGCTCGAACTACCGCAGTCGCGATACTGGCCAAAGTCGGACAATCTACTTTGTTGACAGGGCAACCGAAGTTCAGATCAATGAAATCTGGACGCACCCAATCAACGACCTGGCACGCCGCTTCCGCCATGTGCTTGACGTCGGCACCGAAGAGTTGCACACCGATTGGCCGTTCTATCTCATCAAAATCCAGGTACTCACGCGTGCGCGCATTGCGGCGGAAAATTCCTTCGGCAGAAACGAATTCGGTCGTGAGAACGTCAGCGCCATATTCTTTGCAGAGCTGCCGGAAAATTTTGTCCGACACCCCGGCCATTGGCGCGAGGTAAAGAGGAAATTGTTCGAAAAACCAGGGAAGAAGCATGTCGATCTTTCAATCATGTGCCGCGGTCTGGAGCAGGTCCGCCACTTCGTTTTGCACGTTTTCCAGCTCGTCGAGCCGCAATTGCGGATCGGGTACGATGAATACATCGCCGGTTGCGCCGTGTTCGTAAATCAAAACACGCCCATTGGTACTCTCTTCCGTCTTCACTTGTTTCAAAACGCGCTTGCGTTCAAGCATCGCGGCCAAGACGTAGCAAGCATTTGCAGGCGGATTCTCCGATCCAATCAAACGGCGAAAGAGTTGTTCTGCATTTTCCCTCGGCAGAGGTTCGGGCGGCTTCGGCGGCAATGGCTCGTAGCGCGATTTCCAAAATGAAAATGGTTGAATGTTTTCGTTCCGGTTCTGCCACGCCTCCTCACTCAAATCCTCGCGCCGATAGCCAGCAGCGCTGTGGTAGAGCAGCGTGTAGAAGTATTCTCCTGGAACAAAAGGTCGATGCGTCATCGCGCAGACGTCTGCCCGGTGCGTGATCGCCCATTCATTCGGAAGCGGGTTCATCGTGATACCATACGACGCGTGGCGAAAAGATGAAGACCGGGCGCTTCGCGGTTGGACGCTCGCAAATAGAGCAGATACAGGCCAATCCCGGCAAAAAGAAGGTTCGGCGTCCATGCCGCCACCCATGGAGAGACGCGGTCACCTTCGCCGAGCGCGAGAAACAGGTGCACCAGGAAGTTCATTGAAAAGACCAGAAAAACCGCAGCGGCAACACTCGACAACACACCTCGCCGTGAGTAGCCGATTCCGAGCGGCGCAGCAATGCAGACAACAACTAAACAGGTCCATGGCAAGGCAAACCGATACTGCAGATGTGTCCGAAACGGCGCGAGCAACGTAGCGGGAAAATCCGCATTGAAATGCAAATATTCTCTTAATTCCGGCAGGCTTAGAAATTCCGCGCGTTCATTTGCGCTGCCGAGCCTAAACGGGGTCTCACTCCAGTGCTCGATCTTGAGTGAAGGAAAAATCTGCTCATCAACGATATTTCCCGCGTGATCATAGTGAACGACCTTTACGTTCTCCAAATCCCAGGTTTTGGTTTCCGGGCGGTAGGAAGCGCGACTTGCCACATAATTCGTAACGATATTGTCGTTCGCGTCCTGTTGAAGCACCTGAACGTTATTGAACGTGCTGCCGCGAGGAAGGAAATTTTGAATGAACCAAGTACGCAAGTCGGTGCGATTGCGAAAAATTTGTCCCTGAATGTAGCGACTGGGGCGCGCCTGCGCTTCGGAAAGAAAATTCTTGCGGGCCAGTTCTGCATGCGGTGCAAGCGAATAGTTGAGCACCATGCTGGCTGCCACAGTGAGCAGCCCCATGCCGATCAACGGCCTCAGCACGCGCGGGAGACTTATGCCCGCGGTGAGCATGGAGACAATTTCGTTGGACCGCGACATTCGACCCAGAGCAAAAAGCAGCGACAAGAGCAGCGAAACTGGCAGCAGAATGATGAGAACCTGCGGGATCTGCGTGGCGTAATAACGAGCGACCAGAAGAAGACTTACGCGCTCATCGATGAACGTCGAAATGTTATCGCTCACATCGAAAATGAGCCAGATGGAGATAAAACCGGCGATGCAGTAAAGATAGACCTGCAAGAAATTGCGAATGACGTATCGGTCGAGGAGTTTCATTGCGATCTAGATGGTCTCGTCTCAAATACCGTACTCAAATCAGTGGCGCGTGCCAAATCGCGGGCAAAACTGCAATTCGACCCTCGAATGATGAAATCCGAATGACGAAGCCGCGTAAATATACAATGATCGCCTGCGTTTTGCGTCGCTCACGCGCGGTGAAGCCCGAAGCAATGTTATGATCGCATTGAAGGACAGCTTGGGCAGTGATTTTGTTGAACGTGTCCGCGCGTTTTTTTCGCAGAACGGGCCGCTGTCGAAGGCGAAGAACTTCGAGTTCCGTCCGCAACAGCAGGAAATGGCAGCCGCCGTCGCGATCGCGCTGGAGGAAGAGCGCCATTTGGTAGTCGAAGCGGGAACTGGTGTGGGTAAATCCCTAGCTTATCTCACGCCGGCAATTTTATGGGCAATCGAGCAGCACAAAAAGGCCATCGTCTCGACTCACACGATTAATCTTCAAGAGCAGCTTCTTTACAAAGACATCCCCATTCTGAAGAAGATTCTTCCGGTCGAGTTTGAGGCCGCGTTGATCAAGGGACGCCAAAATTATCTTTGCCCGCGCCGATTGGAACGCGCGCTACAGCAAGCCAATGAGCTTTTCACGGGACCGGAGCAAAATGAGCTGAAGAGGCTGGCGGAATGGGCGCGCACAACGCGCGACGGTTCGCTCAGCGATCTATCGGTCGAACCCGATCCCAAAGTGTGGCTACAGGTCTGCAGTGAAGCGCACATCTGCACGCAGAAAACGTGCGGCCAGGATCAACGCTGTTTTTATCAGCAAGCGCGCAAACGTCTGCTGGCAGCCGACGTTCTGGTGATTAATCACACGCTTCTGTTCATCCTGCTCGGCGACCCGGAATTGCAGGCGGAGCGCGAGAGCGGTTTCATTTTTCCGAATGATTTTCTCGTTTTGGATGAAGCACACACCGTCGAGCAGATTGCGTCACGGCGAGTCGGCGTCCGTGTTTCGCAATACGGGCTACGATCGACAATCCAGCGGCTCTACAATGCCCGAACACGCAAGGGCCTGTTCACCGTGATGCGCGATGCTGAGGGCGTACGCCTCGCGGCCGACCTGGTCGATGACGCGGAGAAGTTTTTCGCCGCGGTTGAATCCAAATGCGATTTCAAAAAGGGCCGCGAATTTCGTGTACGCGATGCCGATCTCGTTTCGGACACAATCACGGGTCGCATGATCACCTTGCAGAATCGGATAGCCGAGGTCGTAAAACGGGCTGAAGACGAGTTTCTAAAAGCGGAATTACAGGAATATGGCCGGCGGATTCATGAGGCCCGCACCGGGATCGCAGCGTTTCTAGAGCAAAACCGCCGCGAGCATGTTTATTGGGTGGAGCGCACGGGAAAAACCGCACTATTTCTCACGCTTAACGCTGCGCCGATCGATATCGCTCCTGTCCTGCGTCGAATGATTTTTCGCGACAATTGTTCGTGTATTATGACGAGCGCGACACTCTCAGTGGGTCGCAAGGATCTCGCTTATTTCCGGCAACGCATCGGCGCGGAGGAAGCCGAGCCGGCATTGCTAGGGGGACCGTTCGATTTCCAAAAACAGATGAAGATGTTCATCGTCAAGAAAATGCCCGATCCGCGCGACGCTCAATACGAGGAAGCGCTCGAACATTGGGTCGCGCATTTTGTCGAGAAAACGGACGGTCGCGCATTCGTCCTTTTCACGAATTATCGCGGGATGCAGCAGGTGGCAGAGCGAATGGCGCAATTCTTTTCGCAAAAGAAATTCAATCTGCTGGTGCAGGGCGGCGGCGCGCCGCGCGGAAAACTTCTTGATCAATTCAAGACCACGCCGCGCAGCGTTCTTTTTGGCACCGACAGCTTTTGGATGGGCGTCGATGTCCCCGGCGAGGCTCTTTCGAATGTGATCATTACGCGTCTGCCCTTTGCGGTGCCCGATCATCCACTGATCGAGGCGAAACTCGAATTGATCGAGGAGCGCGGGGGCGATCCGTTCACTGAGTATTCGCTGCCCGAAGCGGTTCTGAAACTTCGACAAGGGGTCGGCCGCTTGATTCGAACAAAGAGCGACCGCGGCATTATCGTCATTCTCGACAATCGGATTGTGACCAGGCCCTACGGGCGCGCCTTTCTGCAAGCGTTACCGAAATGTCCAGTGGAAATAATTTGAGGCTGTACTCTTAAATGTTCACTTGAACATATTCCTCGGACTGTTTAATTTGGGCGCATGAAGCGCTCTTTAACCGCAAAAGGAAACGCCCAACGCCCAGCAGATAAATCAGTTCAGGAGATTCTGACTATCCTGCATAAGTGGGGAATTCATACCCTTGGGCAGTTTGTGGCCCTGGATCGGGAGCAGTTGGGTGCGCGACTTGGCCCAGAAGCAATCCGAATGTGGGAACGGGCGAATGCGCAATCTGATCGAATGCTTAAATTAATCCGGCCGCCGGAGTCGTTTGAAGAGAGCTTCGAATTTGAAAACGAAATTGAAACCGCCGAGCCACTTCTCTTTATGCTTCGCCGGTTTTTGGAGCAATTCGCCATTCAGTTGAGCGGAATTTATCTCGTCACAAAAGAACTCACCCTGCGGATCACCTTCACGAACAAACAAATTTACGAGCGCATTTTCAAAATTCCGCAACCGACCAACAATGTCGATCTTCTCTTCCGGATGCTGCATACGCATTTTGAAAATTTTAAATCGAAATATCCGATCGTTGCGGTCGCGCTGAACGCGCAGCCGATCAAACCTGCGAGAGAACAATTCGGATTATTTGAAACTACATTACGCAATCCGCATCAACTCTCAGAAACGCTCGCACGTTTGACCGGTCTTCTGGGCGCTGATCATGTCGGCACACCGGTGTTGGAAGAAACGCATCGGCCGGATGCATTTCGAATGGAACCATTTGCATGGCAGGTAGGGGCGATTGAGTTCAATCGCCCGAAGGGGATCGAACCAACATTTCGGACAGCGGTGCGTCGATTTCGGCCAAGTATATCTGCATCCATCCTGTTGGATGAAGACCGCCCCATGCACATTCGCGGCGCAGATGTTGGCGGCAAAATCATCGATCTGCACGGCCCATATTTGATTTCTGGAAACTGGTGGAACGAAAAATCATGGACGCGCGCCGAGTGGGATCTGCAATTGGACGCTGGAGAACTGGTTCGGTGTCACGAATCGGAGGCAACCTGGAGAATTGATGGGATTTATGACTGACAAGACCGTGATTCGAAATTCGAGAATCGTGAATTGCGGCCGATGTAACGATTCAACGATTTAACGAATCACAATAGAAGTGAGCTACGTCGAACTTCACGCGTGCAGCGCGTTCAGTTTTTTGCGCGGCGGTTCGTTCCCGGAGCAATTAGCTGAAACAGCCGCCACTGGAAATGCCGGCGATGGCGTTGCTCGATCATAACGGTGTTTATGGCGCGCAACGATTTTCTGTCGCCGCGCGCGAGCACAACGTGCGACCAATCGTTGGCTGCGAATTGTCGATCGACGACGGCAGTGTTCTGCCAGTGCTGGTCGAAAATCGCGACGGTTACAGGAATTTGTGCGAACTGTTGACCCAGGCGCATCTGCGCAGTGAGAAAGGCAAATGCGCGGTGCAATGGAACGAGTTGGCGCAATTCGCGAAAGGGCTGATCGCGTTGTTCAATGCTTCGTTTGCAAACTGTAGGGCGTCTATGTCAGACGCAAAATTTTCCCAGCGTTTCACAGAATGGAGCCGCGGTGACACCAGCGCCATGGACGAGCGGGTTGAAAAACCGAGCGAGCGGGACCGAGGGAGTCAAACGCCCTACAAATCAATTAAAATGCTAATCGACACCTTTGGCCGTGAGAATGTTTTCATAGAACTTCAGCGGCATTTCATTCGGGGTGAAGAACGCGTGAATCGTGAATTGATTCATCTGGCAGGCGCATATCGATTAGCGCTCCTCGCAACAAACGGGGTGAAATACGCGAAGCCTTACGGACGCGAAGTGCTGGATGTTTTTACCTGTATTCGGGAACACACACATCTGGATGCTGCCGGGAAATTGCTAGCCCAAAACGCCGAGTGCCATCTGAAGAGTGATCGGCAAATGCGAGCAATTTTCGCGGATTTGCCGCAAGCAATTGAAAACACATCGCTCCTGGCTGAGCGGCTCACGTTTTCGCTAGAAAATCTCGGGTACGAATTTCCCGAATATCCGGTGCCCGCTGGTCACACGATGGATTCATTTTTGCGCACCATCGTGTGGTTCGGCGCGCAACAGCGTTACGCCGCGATTAGCACGAAAGTGAAACATCAGCTCGAAGAGGAGTTAGCGCTCATTACGAAGCTCGGTTTTCCCGGGTATTTTTTGATTGTTTGGGACATCGTCAATTTCTGTCGCGAACACAACATCATGGTCCAGGGCCGGGGCAGCGCCGCGAACAGCGCGGTTTGTTATTGTCTGGGAATCACGCCGGTCGATCCGGTGGAAAATCATCTCGTGTTCGAACGATTCCTAAACGAGAGCCGCAAAGGCTGGCCTGACATCGATCTGGATCTTCCCAGCGGCGATCGACGCGAAGCAGTGATCCAGGAAATTTATCGTCGCTACGGCAAACACGGCGCGGCGATGACAGCGAATGTTATCAGTTATCGCGGCCGCAGCGCGGCTCGCGAGATCGGCAAGGCGCTCAATTTTTCTCCGAGCATCATCGATCGTTTTTCCCATCTGTTTGCGAGTGGCGATTTTCCACACACGCTCGAGCTCGAATCGCAGATCGAGCAGGCTGGTTTGCCGAAAAACCATCCGCGCATGCCGGCGTTCATCAGACTGTATCGGGCAATTTATGGATTGCCGCGGCACCTCGGCCAGCATTCCGGTGGCATGATTATCTGTCAGAACAACCTCAGTTCGTTTGTGCCGCTGGAAAACGCTTCAATGCCGGGGCGTGTGGTTGCCCAATGGGACAAGGACGATTGCGAAGATCTCGGCATCGTGAAGGTGGACTTGTTAGGCCTGGGCATGATGTCCGTGATGCAGGACGCGTTTGAATTATGCCGTGAACGCGGACGCCCAATCGATCTGGCGCACATTCCGACAAACGACAAGAAAACGTTCGACATCATGCAAAAGGCCGACACGATCGGTGTTTTCCAAATCGAAAGCCGCGCGCAAATGGCCACCCTGCCGCGGATGAAGCCGCAATGTTTTTACGATGTGGTGATCGAAGTCGCAATCATCCGCCCGGGTCCGATTCAGGGTGACATGGTGCATCCATATCTCGCACGCCGCGCTGGGCGCGAACCGCCCACATATTTTGATCCGCGTCTGGAGCCTGTTTTAAAACGCACACTCGGTGTCCCGTTGTTCCAGGAGCAAATGCTGAAGATTGCGATGGTGATGGCCGATTTTTCCGGCGATGAAGCAGAAGAGCTGCGACGCGCACTGAGTTTTCATCGTTCCGAGGAACGGATGAACAAGGTCTGCGCGAAATTGCGCGCCGCGATGGAATGCAAAGGCATAGCGTCGGAGAAGATCGAGAAAATTATTCAGTCCATCTCATCGTTTGCGCTTTACGGATTTCCGGAATCGCATGCAATCAGTTTCGCCATTCTGGCGTATGGCAGCGCGTATTTAAAAGTGCATCGCGCGCCGGAATTTTATGCGAGTCTGTTGAACAATCAGCCGATGGGTTTTTACACGCCTGCAACGATTGTGAAGGATGCGCAGCGACATGGGCTGAAAATCAAGCCGGTTTGCGTTTCGCAATCTGACTGGCGCTGCACAATTGTCGATGACAACACGGTGCATCTGGGTTTTTGTGTGGTGAATGGAATACGCCAGGAACATGCTGACGAACTCGTCAGGCAACGACAAGCGCAACAGTTCGATTCGTTGGAGGATTTCAAGCGACGTGTTGCGCTCTCAAAAGACGAACTGCGCACATTAGCGGAAATGGGAGCATTCAATTGTTTTACCGAACATCGCCGCGAAGCAATGTGGAATGTGGAAGAGATGCTGCATGATGATTTGCTGGCTAAAAACTTTGTAGAGGCGCTCGCTGGGGCGAACGCTTGTTTATCCGATTCGGCGTTTGATACAAACGCCGCTACAAGATCGCCGCTCGCCCCAATGACCTTACCTGAGCGCGTGAAGGCGGATTACGAAACGATGAACCTGACCACCGGACCACATCCGATGAAACTGTTGCGCGAAAGTTTGCCGAATATTTGGCGAGCAATCGATCTCGTTCACGCGCGACACGGTTCGACCATCCAAATTGCCGGCAACGTGATTTGCCGTCAGCGCCCCGGAACGGCGAAAGGATTTGTTTTTATCAGCCTGGAAGACGAGACCGGCGTTTCAAATGCAATTGTTGAGCCAGATTTATTCGAACACTTTCGGCTTGTGATTACAGAGGAAGCCTTTCTTCTCATCGAAGGCGATGTGCAGAATTCCGACAAGGTGGTCTTGATCAAAGCGCGCGAGATTAGACCGCTCCTACACGAGCAACTCGTGGGAAGCGAATCACACGATTTTCACTAATTCGATTGAGCGATGAAGCGTCAAAGCGCCGTCCGCTTCAACGCTTTAACGGTAATTCATTCCCCCGCTTGATGCGGCTCGGGTGTTTTCGGTTCGGTCGGTTTTTCCGCGGGTTTCTGATCCGAGTCGATCCATTCCGTGTGGAACACACCGGGTTTATCGACGCGCTCGTAAGTGTGGGCACCGAAGAAATCGCGTTGTGCCTGCAAAAGGTTTGCCGGTAACCGAGCGGAGCGATAACTATCGAAGTAAGCGAGCGACGCGGAAAATGCCGGCACGGCGACGCCCTGCTTAATGGCTGCTGATACCGCGACGCGCCAGTTGCGCTGTGCTCTTTTGATAGCTCTCGTAAAATATTTGTAGAGCATAAGATTGCGGAGACTCGCGTCCCGCTTGTACGCTTCGACGATTCGGTTCAAGAATTTTGCGCGGATAATGCAGCCACCGCGCCAGATGGTCGCGATGTCACTGAGGTTAAGATTCCATCCGTAGTCAGTGCTTCCAGAACGCAAAAGTTCCATTCCCTGCGTGTAAGAAACAATTTTCGATGCGTAAAGAGCGTCACGTACTGCATCGACGAATCGGGGCCGGTTGCCTTTGAATTTTCGAACTCTCGGTTGTGGCAGAATTTTGGACGCGGCCACGCGCTCTTCTTTCTGCGCAGAGATAACGCGCGCTTCGACCGCTGCATTAATTGTTGAAATCACGACAGATTGGTTGATAGCCGCTTGAAGCGTCCAGATGCCGGTTCCCTTTTGTCCCGCTTTGTCAAGAATCATATCGACCAACGGTCTCCCAGTATCAGGATCGATCTTTCGAAAAATTTGGGACGTGATTTCAATGAGGTAACTATCCAGCTCACCTTTGTTCCATTCGGCGAACACGTCGGCCAGCTCCGAAGCTTGCATCTCCAAAATATCTTTCATGATCGCATACGCTTCGCAGATCAATTGAATGTCGCCGTACTCGATGCCGTTAT
>Ga0193722_1000058_pt1 | contig 24573 bp, 25 predicted proteins | sample H2m1metaG_FD_143044 | JGI IMG/M metagenome (GOLD analysis project Ga0193722, IMG submission 143044) | Soil microbial communities from a riparian zone of the East river system, Colorado, United States - H2m1 | ecosystem: Environmental > Terrestrial > Soil > Riparian zone | place: USA: East River...
GCGAGCAGCGAAATCCTCCGAAAATTTCTGGACAAAGCTCTGCGTTGGCCAGGCGCAAGCCTCGCCAAACGCGCAGATCGTGCGCCCAGCGATATTATCGCCAATAGTCTTTAGTGTGTTTGGATCTTCCGTGACACCGCCGCCACGCAGCATACGGTCGGTAATTTTCTTCATCCAAAGAGAACCTTCCCGGCAAGGTGTGCACTGACCGCAGCTCTCATGCGCATAGAATTCGTTGATGTTATTGAGCACCCAAACTACGTCGCGGGAATCGTCGAGCACGATGACACCGCCAGAACCGGCCATCGAACCCGCGGCGGCGAGCGAATCGAAATCCATCGGGATCTCATCGATGGACATCTCTTGTTCGATCGTTGATCCGTCGGGCTGATGCTGTTTCAGTTTGAATCGCTCATCAGCCCGCAGGACCTTCGCAGAGCTTCCGCCTGGAATGATAGCCTTGAGTTTTCGACCCGCCCGTAATCCGCCAGCCATTTCATAAATAAGTTGGCCCAGGGTCACGGCGCCGACTTCAATTTCGAAATAACCCGGCCGCTGTACATCTCCGCTGACGCATACGATCCTTGTGCCGGTGTTGTTGGGGCGGCCCAGCCGGGCATATTCCACGCCGCCCATCGCTATGATGTGTTTCACGTGGCAAAGCGTTTCCACGTTATTGACGATCGTTGGACACATGTAGAGACCCAGCACGGCAGGGAAATAGGGCGGCTTGATCCGTGGATAGCCGCGTTTGCCTTCCAGCGATTCGATCAAGCCAGTTTCTTCGCCGCAGATGTAAGCGCCTGCCCCGCGATGAACATAAACCTCGGCGTCAAATCCGGAGTCAAGAATGTTTTTTCCAAGGAAATTGTGTTCGCGCGCTTCTTCGATGGCGCGTTCGAGGATTTTCGCGCCTTCCGGGAATTCACCTCTGATATAGATATAGGCTGTGCGCGCATTCAACGCGAAACAGGAGATCAGAATTCCCTCCAACAGCTGATGTGGATCCTCGTGAATGATGTAGCGGTCCTTGAACGTGCCTGGCTCGGATTCATCGGCGTTACAGATCAGATACACCGGCCGTTTTTCGTCAGGTTTGATGAAGCTCCATTTTAGCCCGCACGAAAAACCGGCGCCGCCGCGGCCACGCAACCCCGAATTCTTGACTTTGTTGACAATCTCCGCACGGGACATGGCCAGCGCTTGCTTCAATTGTTCGTAACCGCCCGCACGCAGGTAACGGTCGATGTCTGTGGTCCAATCGTCGCGTCCGAGGTTCTTGAAAATCATTCGGCGTTCCAGGGGGTGCGGAGTTGTTCGATGCCCGATCTTGTCGGTTTGATTTCGGAGAAGCTCCGTGACGGAATCGGGCTTTATGTTTTCGTGCAGATCCTCGTTGACCATGCATACGGGCGCCGTGCCGCAGCTTGCAAGGCATTCAACGAACTCGACGCTGTAATTTCCATCGGCGCTGACCGAAATGGGATTGTGCATTCCCTCGCCTTGGCGTTCGCGTTTAATTCCAGTTGCCGCGCATAGATTTTCCATCAACTGAAAGCCGCCGGCCATTGCGCAGCTAAGCGTACGACAAACGCGGATGTGCGTCTTGCCCACCAATTCCTGGCGAAACATCGGGTAAAAGGTGACCAGCTCGAGAATGTTGATCGGCTGGAGGCCGAGCTTCGCCGCGATCCAGGTTACCGCGTCATCGTTGATGAACCCGAAGTGTTCCTGCCATAAGTGAAGCAGCGGCATCGCCGCGCTGCGCCGGTGCTCATGCGGGTAGCGCGCGATTGCCGCGTCCATTTTCCGCTCCAACTCGGCGGGAACACGCGTGTTCGTCGAGACCACGATAGCCGAGATCTAATTAGACAATGTGCTTTCCTTCGACTGCACCTTGTCGTCTTTGAAAACAATCGTCACCGAGTCTTTGCCCTGTCGGTAAACGTAAGTCGTTTTTTTCATGATAACGGGATCTTCATTAGTGACGGAGGTCGGGTGCCCCAGTATTGATTCCACCTGTTTCTTCGACATTCCCTCTTCTACCTCTTCCACATTGGCTTTCGTGATGCGTTTGCCAGGAGTGCACGAAACGCCGAGCGCAAGCACGACTACGAGCAAAAATCGAGATATGGATCGCAGCATGTTCATCTGTCGCACTCCCCCATGACGAAGTCCAGACTCCCCAGAACGGCTGGTACGTCGCTCACCATGCAACCCGGCAGGAGCTCAGGCAGGATACTTAGGTTCACAAATGACGGCGCTCGAATCTTCAGGCGATAAGGTACACCCCCGCCTTTGCTGTTGATGTAAAAGCCTAGCTCGCCCTTTGGGTTTTCCGCCGCGAAATAGACCTCGCCCGGAGGCGCATCGAGTCCCTCGGTCACCACGATAAAATGATGGATCAATTCTTCCATCTTGGTCATGACATGCGATTTGGGTGGCACCATGTTTTTCCAATCGGCGACGTTGATGGGGCCGTCCGGCAATTTATCTATCGCCTGACGCAGGATCCGGACGCTCTGTCGCATTTCCTCAATTCGTACCAGGTAGCGATCGTAACAATCTCCAGCGCTACCGATCACTACGTCGAAATCATATTGCTCATAGTCGAGGTAGGGATGTTTGCGCCGCAAATCGTGCTCGATCCCGCTGCCGCGCAAATTTGGGCCCGAAATGGCATAAGCAATTGCGCGTTCCTTTGAGATCACACCAATGTCTTTCGTTCGATCGACAAAGATGCGATTACGCGTGAGCAGTTTATCGCATTCGTCCAAGCTCGGAATGAATTCGTCGAGGAATTTTTTAAGTTGCGGGATGAAAGTTTCCGGAAGGTCCCGGATCTGTCCGCCCACGCGCGTGTAGGACGTCGTAAAGCGGGCTCCGGTTAAGAGCTCGAAAAGATTATAAAGTTTTTCGCGCTCGGTGAACGTGTATAAAAAGACCGTCATCGCGCCCAGATCGAGCGCCATGGCGCCCAGGCCCAGCAAATGCGAGGAGATCCGGGAAGTTTCGCAACAAATGACGCGGATTGCTTTCCCGCGCGGCGGGATTTCCCAGTCCATCAATTTTTCAACGGCAAGCGCGTAAGCAACGTTGTTCGAGAGTGGCGCAAGATAATCCAGCCGATCGGTGTAAGGCACGAACTGATTGTATTGCATGTTCTCAGCGATTTTTTCGTCGCCGCGATGCAAGAAGCCGATGTCTGGTGTGGCTTTAGTAATGATCTCCCCGTCGAGCTCGAGCACGAGTCGCAAAACGCCGTGAGTTGCCGGATGCGAGGGCCCCATATTGAGGACCATCTTTTCGCCAATATCGCCATCGGCATGATCCACCTCTGCGTCCGCTGCGACTACTCGTGTCACGGGATCAGGCGACTCAATCTCACGCGTCGTGAAGGGCATGGAAGAAGTTACAAGGTTACAACGCTACAAAGTAAAACGACAATATTTACGCTGGCGAGTGAACCAACGTGTGCAAGAAATTTCGGTGCCGGGGGTGGTAGCACGCGACCGCTAACCGCGCCGTAACGTTGAATGGACGGCTCGGCGATGCCTACCCACCATTTGGCATTTGAATCGCTCGAAGCAGACACCGATGGTGAAATTCGCATGAAGAAAATCGCGCTGCTTTTCGCTGGCCAGGGCGCACAAGCCGTCGGGATGGGAAGCGACTTGGCGGAACAATTTCCGATCGCAGCCGACCTGTTTCAGAAAGCGGACGACGTTCTTGAGCGGAGGTTGAGCGAGATTGCATGGAACGGACCGATTGAAGATCTGACTAAGACGTCGAATTGTCAGCCAGCGCTTTTCGTCCACGGGCTCGCATGCCTGTCGGTCTTGCGTGAACGCGCCGGCAATTTTCCCATCGGCGGCGCGGCGGGCTTGTCATTAGGCGAAATGACCGCACACGCCGCGGCGGAAACATTCGATTTCGCAACGGGGCTCAAGCTTGTAGAGAGGCGCGGGCAACTAATGGATGAGGCCTGCGCGGCGACCTCCGGGGCTATGGCGGCAATGATCGGCGCGGATGAAAACACGGTACGCGCTCTCGCAGCTGATGCCGATGTTGATATCGCAAATATCAACGCGCCGGGACAGATTGTGATTTCGGGCGAGAGGGCAAAAGTGGAGATTGCAGTGGGTCTGGCAAAGGCGCGCGGAATTCGTCGTGCCACGATGTTGAACGTCGCTGGGGCATATCACTCGCGGCTCATGGAAAGCGCATATGAGAAACTGGGCGCTGTACTCCAACATGTTCCGATGCAGCCACCTCGTTTTCCAGTCATAAGCAACGTGACAGGCGAGGAAGTAAAAACGCCGAATGAAGTTCGTCGCACCCTTCAGGACCAGGTCACCGGCACAGTGCGTTGGCTCGATTGCATGGAGCGGCTTGTTGCGCTCGGGTGCGATTTCTTCATTGAATTGGGACCGGGTGGAGTGCTTGCAGGCTTAATGCGGCGCACTCTTAAAGGGGTCGACGTGGTGTCGGTTTCCGATACGGAGTCCGTGCGTAAATGCGCCGAGGTGCTGTAGCCGCGTCGCTGCGTCGAGGCGTTTCCCAGGGCATCAAAAGCACGTCGACACCTGCCACTGCGGGAAGGCTTTGTCGTGGCTACAAATCGACAATCGCCTGTAGCTACGTAGTTTCCCCCCACATGATACTACAGGAACGTGTGGACTCGGACCTGAAAGAGGCGATGCGCGCCAAGGACACGACAAAGCTCGCCGTCATGCGAATGCTCAAATCCGCCTTGAAATACGCGGCCATTGCAAAATCAGACGCGGATGCAGAGTTGAGCGACGCCGAGGCCGTGCAGGTCATCCGCAAGCAGGTAAAGCAACGCCAGGATTCCATTGAAAGCTTCGAGAAAGCTGGCCGCGCGGAACTGGTGGAAAAGGAGAAAAAGGAACTCTCGATCTTAAACGGATATTTGCCGCAGCCGATGAGCGCTGATGAAATTTCGAAAGTTGTGCGCGAAACAATCGCCGAGACCGGCGCTAACTCGCGAGCCCAAATGGGCGCAGTGATGAAAGCGTTGCAGACGAAAGTAGCCGGTCGCGTTGACGGCAAAGCGCTGAGTGCGGAAGTGCAAAAGCAGTTGAGCGGTTAAAAAGTTATAAAGTTAAAAAAGGGAATTCTTTTCGCCTGCTCCAGCCTTGTAACCTTTTAACTTTTGCCTGTGCTTACAGCCATCCTCGTCGCCGCCGGTGACAGTCGCCGCATGGGTTTCGACAAATTGTTTGCGACGATCGCCAATAGACCGGTCATCGCCCATACCATCCGCGCATTTGAGCGGTCCGGCTGTGTCGACGAAATCATTGTGGTTGCACGTGAAGATCGACACGCTGAAATCAAAGCGCTCGTCCGCGATGAAAATTTCAAAAAAGTTAAGTTGATCATTCCCGGTGGCAAACATCGTCAGGATTCCGTCCGCGCCGGACTGAATCATCTCAAGCCAGCGGCAAGATACGTTGCTATCCATGATGCAGCGCGGCCGTTGATCACTGTGGAACAAATCGAATCGGTTCTCGAGCAATGCCGGATGCATGCCGCTGCCAGTCTGGCTGAGCCAATCAGCGACACGCTTAAATACGCTGACACAGCATTCTTCGTTACCGGCGCAGTAAATCGACATCAGCTCTATGCCATGCAAACGCCGCAAATTTTCGAACGGCGGTTGATCGAGGACGCCTATCGAGCTGTCTATGAAGAGAACGCGTCAGTCACTGACGAGGTTTCATCAGTCGAGCGGCTCGGTCGCAAGATTATTCTGGTTCCAAACAAAGATCTGAATTTCAAAATCACTTATCCGCGAGACCTGGCGCTTGCCGAATTTGTTCTGGAGCAACGGTTGCGTTAAAGGTGTGGAGAGAGCACGATCGGGGTTTTGTAGCGACTTCTGCGCTTCGTCCGGGAATCACACAGAAATTAACTAGGCAGCCATCGGATCGATGGGAACAAGTGGACGAATCAGTTCAACCGCGGATGCGACATCCTTGCGTCTGAAACGACGGCCGTATTTTCGAAATCTGACCGTCTCAAGTTCTCCAACACGGGCGAGTTGACCGTGTTTCCAAACCCAGGCGTCGGGATTGTAAGGACCGATGCGGTGCGGATCTGTCCAGGTATGGATCGACAACAAGTTGCCCGTCAAAGCAGCGGCGATATGCATTGGACCGCTCTCCACGCTCACGACAAATCGCGCGACCCGAATAAGCCAGATCAATTGAAGCAGCGACGTTTGCCTGGTCAGATCGACGCAATTCTCAGGCGTATTGATTCTACGGTGCGATTGTCCGACCACTACCACGCGAGTTGGAGCGAGCGAGCGGCAAAATTCCTCGATTACGGTGTTTGAAAGCGATTTGTCCTGCCCGCGGGCAAAAGGATGAAGAAGAACGAACGGCGGGTGCGCATCGAAGCGCGGAAGTGGATCGCCAGTTGGAACTGAGCATCGAAGCGACTCGCCAATCGTGGCACCGGCGCATTCCGCCACCTTTAGATAGCGCTCGACAGGATGACCGTAGCGATCGACCCGCGCTACGCAGTCGTATAACCAGCTTGCTCCGACGACTGCAGTGCTCATCCCGCAGACTTCTTTGGCGCCGCTGATTTTTGCGGTGAGGGCGCTTCCCATTGCTCCTTGGAAATCGAGCGCAAGATCAGGTCGGATCGCCTGTGTCTTCTTTAGCCATGTCAGTAAACTCTTCGGTGCACCGAGACCTCGAAACTCACCACGCGGCATAAAGTAAACATGATTTACATCAGGATTTCCTCGGAGCAGGGGAGCAAGTTCCGGGTTGATGACCCATGTAATCTCCGCGTGTGGATGCGCTTCACGAAGCGATGCAATTGCGGGCAGCATATGAATGATGTCACCGAGGGAGCCCGGCTTGATGATCAGGATAGATTTCGTACTCAGGTTGCCTCCTTCGCCAAGGCTTCGGCGGCCAGGGAAGCGTTAAAGCGTTTGAGCGTTGAAGCGCAGCTCCATCCTATCTTCCAATTGCCAGTCGCTCCGCCAGCAGCCGCGGCAGACCTGCTTCAGCGATCTTCTTTTGCACGGCCGCCAGGTCATATTTTACGCGAAACTGTTGGACCAGGTTATTCTCCGTATCGTAAATGCAGTACGCTGCGCGCCAGTTTCCATCACGCGGTTGCCCCACACTGCCCATGTTGATGAAATACTTTTTGGCCGGCTCAATGCGAACGTGCTCGACCCTTTCCCGCCTGACGCTTTCGTCTCGAACAAACACCATGGGCACATGCGTGTGCCCAAAAAAACAAACATTGGTGCGTTGATAGGTAAAGCTCGCGGCCGCATCGAGGTTGTTAAAAACATATCCCCATTGCTCCGGCGTATCGAGCGTGGCGTGCACGATGGTGAAATCGTGCACACACGTCTGCAGCGGTAATCCGCGCAACCATTCCTTGTGCTCATCCGTTAAACGCTCACGGGTCCACGCGATGGCGCGCTCCGCGATTTCATTAAAGTCGCCAGGCGGCGTGAGGCGCGACGCCGCCTCATCGTGATTGCCTTTCACGACAGGGCAATCCAGTTCCCGAACGCGTTCCACGCATTCTCCTGGATTGGCGTTATAGCCGACCACATCACCCAGGCACACAAAACGCGTGCATTTGCGCGCGCGGGCATCGGCCAGCACCGCCTCTAACGCCTCGAGATTGGCGTGAACATCGCTGAAAATTGCAAACCGCATGGACTCTCTATCAGTCGTTAAAAAGTCACAACCTTACAACGAAATCGCCGGGACGCTCGTAAGATTTAACGTTCCGATATCAGACTTTAGTCTCATATCCTGCTGAAGGAGCAATGCCGCCAAGAAGGGACCGAGGTTCTTTTTCCTTCTGCTCTTCGACGCGGCTGTTCGCCCCACCGCATCAGGGCGTGCTCGACATATTAAAGCTTCTTTTCCAACCGCTCGACCTTTTGACTACCTGCCGATAGGGCCTTTATCAGGAATCCGCTGATCCTGCGGGATCGTGAGTTTGTCTTCGAGAGATTTCAGCCGCGCGATCAAAGTCGGCAGCCGTTCCTGCGGCCCTTCATCATAAAGGCTGCGCAAGCGTTCATATGCCTCGCGCTCGCGCCCTTCGCAGTAGGCCAGCTCGTAGGCTGAGAAACGCCGGTCGAACGTCGGTGCATCCGGCAAGGCCGCCGCCTTGGCGTAAAACTCGGAAGCGCGCTGGTGATCCTTGTATTTCTCCTTGTACAGGCGGGCAAGCGCTTCATAGAGCTGAGGGCGATCAGGGTTATTTTTTATTCCCTGTTCAAGGAAGTCTTTTCCGAGCGCGAAATATTCGCGCTGTGCTTTGACTCGCAGCGCAAGCCGCGGCTGGGTCGGGTCGTTCATCGCCGCCACGCTTGCGTTCCAAGCCATGTGCCACGCGGCCGTGTCCCAAAACAGAAGCACCCGGGGCTGGAGGGTTGTGATGTGCCGGAACAATAACAAGATCCGGCCCCATTCTGTGCGCTCCCATGCGACGTGTGCCCGGATAAAAAGCGCGTCAGCGACGATCGCTCGAAATCCGCTCAAGGCAGCAACGAAACCGAGTTGGCCAAGTTTTTCGCGAAGATCGAGATTAAATTCAACGCCGCGAAAATGTTCCTGACGATGAAGCGCCGTCAGGTCGTGCTCGATTGGTAGCTTGATTCCGCCAAGTCCAACCAAGATCGCAAGCGCTATAAGGGCCCGCATCATAACTCTTTCCCGTAGAATACGAACGCAGCCAGCAGCGTGTAAATCGTTGTATAGAAAATTCCTAGTAGTGCTGTCTTGGCAAAAACAGTCATCGAAATGGCGGTGCCGGCGACGATATCATCCACCAGGTTGAAGGCCTGCAAGTCCGGAAACAGGAGCGCAACGATTGCGAGAAAAATGCGGGTCAGCAGCCCACTGCTGTGTTCCTGTAGCCAGTATTCGCGCGCAGTCGCCTGCAAATGACCAATGAAATAAACGCAAGCCATCACCACGATTGTGAAAATGTTCGTGGAGGCAAATGTTGAAACGAAGAGCGTGAGTGCGGCAAGCAAGCATGCTTTCAGGTAAATAATGATTATTCCTGGAAAGATATCGATGTTGAGGGCCGATGATCGAATTGCCCGGAGCGAATCGGCAAGTTGTTCAGGTGGTGCGCCGGTCATTTGCCGCAGTGTCGCGTGAATCACTGCCTGTTCGCGCAGATACAACACCAGGAGAAACGCTGCGCTCATCACCAGCGTGCTGATTGCCAGCAGCAGAAGGACGCCGGCGATTTTCCCGAGCACGTATTCAAAGCGAGGCACGGGTTTGGCGAGGATCGTGTAAACGGTGCGGTCTTCGATGTCCTGCGGAAGCAGTCGCGCGGTTGCAACGATCGCCAGCAGCGACGTAAAAATCGAGATCGCGCCGAGCGATACGTCTTTCAGGATTTGAAATTCCTGTTGAAACGAGAACTGCGCCATGAAGACCGAGCTGCCAATCAAGAGCAGGGCGAAAACAAGCAAGACATAAAAAACTCTCAGGCGCGTCAGTTCAGTCAGCGTATTGAACGTAATCGCGAGAACCCGCGAGAAAGAGAAAGCGCAATGCGGTTTCGCCGTCGTTGACCCGTTTAAGCGTTGGAGTGTTGAAGCGTCTTCGACGTTTGTCATGTGTGCTTCGTCACTCCTTCGTCATTCGACGTTCGTGCTTCGTCATTTCCAGCTGTCGCCTCCAGGAACAACCTCTCCAGCGTTGTCGTCGATTTTCGACGTTCGATCAGCTTCGCGTTTGACCGGTTGATCATCGATTCGATTTCGTTGACGAGCTGAGTGGACGCGTCGGCGATGACGAGCTCGGTTTGATTTTCAATAGCGATCAATTCCTGGAGACGCCCTTCGCGTACCAACACGCCATCTGCGAGAATGCCAACCCGGTCACAAATCTCCTGTGCTTGCGCAAGCAAATGCGACGAGAGCAGAACGGTGATTCCGCGGCGCTTCAGGTCGAGAATCAAATCGCGAATCTCCCGTGAACCTGCTGGATCGACAGCTGCCGTTGGTTCATCCAGCACGACCAATCTGGGATCATGAATCAATGCCTGTGCAAGGCCAATGCGTTGCAACATGCCCTTGGAATAGGTCCCGAGTCGCCGTTTGCGCGCTCTGGTCAAGCCAACCAGTTCGAGCAATTCGTTTATCTGTTTCTTTAAACGAGCGCCGCGCAGCCCACAAAGACGCCCAAAGAAACGCAGCGTTTCTTCTCCGCTAAGGTATTTATAGAAGTACGGATTCTCGGGCAAAAAACCGACGGCTTCCCGGCTTTCCACGAGACGGCTGTCACGCCCAAAAATTTCCGTGCGGCCTCGCGTTGGCGAAACCAGCCCCAGAATTATTTTGAGGGTTGTGCTTTTACCCGAACCATTCGGTCCGAGCAAGCCGAATACTTCACCCGGTTCAATCCGAAGGTTGAGGTCCTTTACGGCGACAATCCCGCGAGCGGGATGAAAAGGAACGGGAAATATTTTCGTTAGTCCGTGAACCGCGACCGCTGGATCAGTCATGGCGAATTTCAAAGCCGCGGGCTGTAACCGGTTTTTCCAATTTGTTTTCCGTTTGCTTGTGAATCAGTGAGTGGAGCTCGCCTCGTGCGATGCGATCGAGAAACGCGCGCACCTCATCCTCTTCTCCGCTAACCTGAAGTTCCACGCGCGCATTCGGCAGATTACGGACCCACCCGGTTACATCAAAGCCTTTGGCCGCGTCACGCACGGTCCAGCGAAACCCGACGCCCTGAACATTTCCCTCATAGAAAACCTGCAGCGAAGTCATCGGCCTGCTGTGAAGCTGCTGATGTTATTAGCTGATGCCAGACGCAGCGCGCACGAACACGCGACATCGGTCATTTGTACGAATAAACGAGGCAAAAGGTGCCCTGCTCGCCTTCAAGCAGATCGATCGATACAAAGTACTGACCACTGCTCGTCGGCGCGAAACCGGCCGCAGCTCTTTCTCCATTGTCGTAGCTATCTGTAGTCACCTGTTTCCCCGTCTCATCGTAGACGCTGACCGCAATTTTCTTTGCCGGTTCCGTGGCGCTGGCGGAGAACCAATACTGGTTCCCTGCGTAGAGATTCACCGCGAGTAACGAATGGTCATGCGGTTTGACCACACCGCACCAATGTCCATCTCGGATCTTGAAACCATCGTTTGAAAATGCTGCGGCCACATCGAGGGCGTCTTTGCGCGCTTGCACCTCGGCATCCGTGTCTCCGCGCACGGTGGTGCTGATAGTCAGCACAAAAACCAATAATGGAATTAGCAAACTCCGTTTCATTTTGGTGCTTCTTTACTCTCTATTTGCTCCATCACCTTGCCGACCGCTTGGTTGACTTTTCGCACTTGTTCAACATCCGGTGTCTTGCCTTCCGGAAACGAAACCAGCTTTTCAATTTGGATGAGCTCGTTACTGACATCTTTGACCAATGGCCCGTCGCGCAATTCAGGTGACATTTCGTTGATTTTTGACTGCATGAAATGAACGAGCGCCGGCTGTCGCAGAACTTTTGCGCTCTGTTCGTTATAGTTCTGGACGATCGCCGAGGTGACCACCTGCGTGCCGCGGATCCAACCGCCGAGCGTTACCAAAATTACCAGGTCCTGGTCGGCGTGCGATTGCATCGAGGATTTCACTTCGTTCTGCGTCGCTTCCAGTTCCTCCTGCAACGTGTCCCATTCGTTGTTCTCGGCAAATTCGTTGATGCTACTCCCGCGACCAAGCAGCTTTTCGCTGACGCCGAGCGCTTTTGCGAGTTTGATGATGTCTGAACCAATATTTTTGACTTGCTGACCGTCCTTGGCTTCCACGGCGATAAAGCCATCAGCAATCAAACCGCCGAGGTTGAGGGCGATCTGTGCGCGGTTACTGTAGGTCACCGGAATTGGTCCACGATATTGGCCCGCCCAGTTTATCTTACCGGATTTTTCAAGCGCGGTGAAAAGTTCGCCCGGCGTTGGAATAGTAATCGAATCGCTTCTGACGGCTTTTGTCAGTTGGTCGGCGGGAAGGCGCCCGGTCTCTGCGCCAACGGCGACCAAGATCCCGCCCGTCAACACCATCACGCCTAATCCGGCTAAACGAATCATCGCTGAGACTATGCGTGGCCCAGCGAAATTGCCAATATGAATCTCGCTCGGCTGTCGAAGCTTCTTTTTGGTCGCTTTCCGCCGTCGCGAAGAAGGCATGTGTGACAGAAGAATTGGCCGAGCATGTTAGAACGTGATTTGCCTCGTATACGGAAAGCTGTTCTAGTCCGCGCAGAGAATATGGCAAGCACTACCATTAGCCGAGTCCATGCTCGGGAAATTTTGGATTCGCGCGGTAATCCCACCGTTGAAGTTGATGTGCGCCTTGAAAACGGCACTTTCGGTCGCGCTGCGGTGCCAAGTGGGGCGAGCACCGGCGAGCATGAAGCATGGGAATTGCGCGACGGAAACAAAGACCGGTTCGGCGGCAAAGGCGTTAAAAAAGCAGTGGCCAACGTTAACGATAAGATCGCGCCGGTCCTCAAAGGATGGGACGTTCTGGACCAGGCGAAGATTGACGAGAAGTTGATCGAACTCGATGGCACCCCTAACAAGAAAAACCTGGGCGCAAACGCGCTCCTCGGGGTCTCGCTGGCAGTGGCGCACGCTGCCGCCGCAGCGGAAAATCTGCCGTTGTTCCGGTATCTCGGCGGACCGGAAGCGCGACTTTTGCCGGTGCCGATGATGAACATCTTGAACGGAGGGGCGCATTCGGATGCGCCGATCGATTTTCAGGAATTCATGATTATGCCACGCGGCGCGCCAAGTTTTTCTGAAGCGCTCCGTTATGGCGTAGAAGTTTTCCACGCGCTGAAGTCGGTCCTGAAAGATCGCCATCTTTCGACGGCGGTTGGCGATGAAGGGGGATTTGCGCCAAACCTCAGTTCCGCTGCGGACGCCCTCGAATCGATTTCGACGGCCATTGAGAAGGCGGGTTACACTCTCGGTGAACAGATATTTCTCGCGCTGGACGCTGCTGCCTCGGAGTTCTACGACAGCAAAAACAACGTTTACATTTTTAACAAATCGGACGGGTCAAAGAAAACCGCGGACGAACTAATCGAGTACTATGCCGGGCTTTGCGCGCGTTTTCCCATCATTTCGATCGAGGACGGTTGCGCCGAAAACGATTGGGCGGGATGGAAAAAACTTACTGCAAAACTCGGCAAAAAGATTCAACTTGTGGGCGACGATCTTTTTGTCACGAATGTAGAGTTTCTCCGGAAGGGAATTGCCGAGCAAGTGGCGAATTCGATCTTAATCAAAGTGAATCAGATCGGCACGCTGACTGAAACGCTGGAGACGATCGATTTGGCAAAGAAACATCACTACACAACCGTAATTAGTCATCGCTCCGGCGAAACGGAGGATGCCACGATTGCCGACATCGCAGTGGCGACAAATGCCGGTCAAATCAAAACCGGTTCGCTTTCCCGCAGCGATCGAATCGCCAAATACAATCAGCTCTTGCGAATTGAAGAAGAACTTGGTGACAAAGCGGTATACGGCGCTACAATCCCCTAAGTGGATCAGACTTACGCCGATTTCCGCGCGCGCCGCGAAACCACCGTTTGGCAGCGACTGAACCGAACTCTCAAGGTTCTGCTGGTCCTGGCGATCTGGCTGATAATTGTGAGCCTTTTCGTCCCGCCGTACAAGAAACTAATACAGAGCCGTGCGGAGATCGACAATCTGCAACAGCAGGTGAACGAACAACAAAATCTGCTCGCACATCAGACGCGGGAGGTCAATCTGCTCAAGACTGACTCGACGTATTTGGAAACGGTTGCGCGCGATCGTCTCGATCTGATGAAAGAAGGCGAAACGATTTTCCGTCTCGAGGTAGCGCGTGCTGCTAAGCCGAAACCTGGCAGTTCTACGCGCAAATGAGGATAGCGCAGCCCACGCGTCTTCACACCTTTGCGATTCGCTGGGAATTGAATTATTTTTTACCATGCCAACGGAAGCCTCCATCCCCGATGCCGAGGATTTGAAATCGCGTGTCTGCGAGCTGCGGAGGTTTCTTTGACGTCGAAAAGCTGCAGAAAGATCTAGCCGCAATCGAAGGGCGCATGGCCGCGCCTGATTTCTGGTCGAATCGCGAACGCGCCCAGGCCGATGTCGAAGAAGTTTCGCGGTTACGATCGCTGATCAACCCGTTTCAAGAACTGGAACGCGAGATCGAAGATTTCGGGGCGTTACACGAGCTGGCGGCGGAAGAAAGCGATCCCACCGCGCGCGCTGATGCGGAAATGGAAGTCGCGACGGAACACGACCGCCTGGCTCATAAGCTGGATGAGTTCGAGCTGCGCCAGTTTCTTTCAGGTGAAAACGATCGTGCGAATGCGTTTGTCACGATCCACTCTGGCGCTGGGGGCACGGAATCGTGCGATTGGGCCGATATGTTGCTGCGGATGTACCAGCGATGGATCGAACGAAGCGGTTTTAAATCTCAGACCGTGGACATTCAACAAGGTGAAGAAGTCGGCATCAAATCGATCACGTTGCTGGTGACGGGCGAATACGGCTATGGACATCTGCAGACCGAACGTGGCGTGCACAGATTGGTTCGTATTTCACCGTTCGACGCAAATAAGCGGCGGCACACTTCGTTTGCCAGTGTGGATGTCGTTCCCGAAATTGCTGATACAGCGCCGATAGAAGTTAATCCTGCCGATCTTCAGATCGACACATTTCGCAGTGGCGGCAAAGGCGGACAGAACGTCAACAAAGTCGAAACGGCAGTGCGGATTTTGCATAAGCCGAGTGGAATTGTTGTCGCCTGCCAGGCCGAGCGCAGCCAGGCGCGCAATCGTGAGCTGGCGATGAAAATGCTGAAGGCCAAGCTTTACGAAATTGAGCAGGACAAGAAACGTGCGGAAATCGATCGGCAATACGGAGAAAAGGGCGACATCGCTTGGGGCAGCCAAATTCGTTCCTACGTTTTTCAGCCGTATCAAATGGTGAAAGATCACCGAACCGGCGCGGAAACGAGCAATGTGCAAGCCGTGATGGATGGCGACATCGACAGGTTCATCCAGGCGAAGTTGCGTGGCGAGAAAGCGGCAAAGGACGACAAGAGCGATAACGAAATTTAACGACGAAGAATGTTCGCTTTGATTTGCGAATTTTCGTCTAATTAGCGTTAGGTTTCATGAGCCCTGCCTCTGATGTTCCCGCTGCCGGAGCATTCGTCGCCAGCAACGGCGAGTTAGCCTGGCGTCGGCAGGACATTGAGCAGGCGCTGCACGTACTCCGCGATTCTGGCCAAGCGATTCTGGGAGGTGAGGTTTGGCTCATCACCGGTGAGAAGAGCTGGACCGGCTTAATCCCGCAGCGAGGTGGTGGTCCGTCGAACGTTTGGTCCTGGACCACTGATGGCCGTTCATCGGGCGAATCCTGGCGCGATTGTTGTCGCCGCACTGTCGCTGAGAGCGTCGACAAACTCCGGGCGATGCCGGTTGAACAGAAGACGCCGCACGAACTAATTGAGAACCTACGATTCAACCTCACTTATGTTGCGGAGCCGGAAACCTAACCAATCGCTGGAGTCAACCGTGTTCGACAACTGTTTGCATTTCACATGACAAGCTAACACGAGTTCAGGAGTTTGAGCCGAAACCGCGGATCGAAGTGCCCGCCGCTGTGCTTGTTGCAGCAGGCAAGGCAGGCGACTGCGCGGCGCACGCGGCGAACTCGCGGAAACTCCTGACGACAATTCGGACAGCGATAGACAAACCGCGCGGCGGAGGTTCGCGCAGGAAACGGCAGATTGTGACAGCGCTTCTCATCGGAGATTCCCAAATCGATACAAGCTTGCTGCCATTCAACGCCGTGAGGTGAAATCTTCCGACGGCCGACGCGAAATTGGGCGAGAATATGCGCCAGCTCATGCCGCAGGGTTCGATCGATTTCGCTCGGATGCTCAAATAGCCGCGGATTTAACGAAATCAGTTTCTCGCCGTAATCAGCGCGTCCGGCAGCTGTTTTCAGGCGCGAATTCCATTCGACGCGAAGCTCGTTCGCGATTCGATCCGCTCCGTTGGCGCGCAATAAATCGCGGGCCGTTTCTTCGAGATTGAGATTTCGCCCGGCGTTGTTGTAGCCGGTGGCGTTGATTCCGGCATCCAAGGGCGCGCCGAGGCGGCCGGGTATCCCCGCAACAGCTATGCGACCAAAGGCGAATTCGAGCTGCCTAAGCAACGGCATACGCGCTCTTTCGCGTGTTCAAGCGATCAACAATCTTCCGCATCGCGTCTCCAGCCGCCTTGATTTCATCAGGCGTTGTCCATTTACCGAGCGAGAATCGGACTGCGGAACGCGCGCGCTCCATTGGCAGACCCATGGCGAGCAAAACATGTGACGCAACGACTGATCCCACCATGCAGGCCGAGCCACTAGATGCGCAGACGCCTTCCAAATCGAGCGCAATAAGCAGCATTTCGGAATCGATTCCCAGCAGGCTTACGTTCAGCGTGTTTGCCAGCCGTGGCGCGTTCGCGCCGTTCTGTTTTGCGTCCGGTACGTTCTCCGCAATTCGTGTCCAAAGTTCGTCGCGCAATTGAGCTTCACGTTCCTGTTCTTGCTGACAGCCACGCAAGGTCCATTCCGCAGCCGCTGCCATTCCCACAATTGCCGCGACATTTTCTGTTCCGGGTCGCCGCTCATTTTCGTGTGCGCCGCCGAACATGATCGGCTGGATCGAAAGACCACTGCGCAAGAAAAGAAATCCAACGCCCTTTGGTCCGTAGAATTTGTGCGCGGCGAAACTGGCGGCATCGACCAGGGAAAGGTCGGCATCGATTTTCCCAAACGATTGCACCATGTCCATGTGCAGCAGAACACCGCGCTCGCGGCATATGCGTGAAATTTCGCGTATCGGTTGAATCACGCCCGTCTCGTTGTTGGCATTCATGATCGAGACAAGTCTCGTCTCAGGCCGGATGGCATCGGCAAGTTGATCGAGATCGATAATTCCGTCGCGCGAAACATTCAGCCAGGTTACTTCGAAAGCTTCCTGTTTTTCCAAATGTTCGATAGCGTTTAGTACAGCGTGATGTTCGGTCTTGGCCGAGATCACATGACCGCCGCGTTGCATGCGACAGCGCGCGAGGCCGAACACGGCGAGATTGCATGATTCCGTTCCCCCACTGGTGAAAATTATTTCGTTCGGTTTGACCCGTAGCAATGCGGCCAGTTTGTCGCGCGCATTATCGATGGCCGCGCGTGTCTCTCGCCCGGCTGCGTGTACGCTCGATGGATTCCCAAAGAGCCGATCCAGATACGGCAGCATCGCCTCGCGCGCCACGTCGCAAAGCGGTGTTGTTGCGTTGTAATCGAGGTAGATCATCGTTTCGTAATCTTATTCTTTCTCTTACTTTTGCTCATGCTCGCCGGTGTTGTAGCGGCGTCTTTGCGAGGTGCGCGCATATTCATTCGCGACTCATCGGGTGCGGTCGTAATCGGCTTCTTTCGCTTTTGCACAATCGCAACGTCTTTTTCTTCGTAATAGACGAGCGAGCTCGGCGGAACACTCTTTGTCAGAAAAACATTGGCGCCGATGGTGGAATTTGCGCCAATGACGGTGTCGCCACCCATGATCGTGGTTCCCGCATAAATACAAACGCCGTCTTCAATTGTAGGGTGACGTTTTTGCCCCCGCAACGCTCGCCCCGCTCCGAGTGAGCGCGCAATGAACGAGACGCCTTGATAAAGTTTCACGTGCGATCCGATTTTGGTAGTCTCTCCAACGACTACGCCCGTCCCGTGGTCGATAAAGAAATGCGAGCCGATTTCGGCACCGGGATGAATATCGATGCCCGTACGGCTGTGGGCCCATTCGGTCATGATCCGCGGAATAAGAGGAACTTTATCGTATAGCAGGTGCGCCATCCGATAAATTGCGATGGCCTCCAGCGCGGGATAAGCGAGAATGATCTCTTCGTAACTTTTCGAAGCCGGATCGCCTTCGTAAGCCGCGTCGATGTCTGTCCAAAGAAGACGACGCACGGCCGGCAAGCCCTTCAAGAACGCGCTCAACACTTCTTCTGCCTTTGCTTCTGTTGGTTCATCGGGCGGAATTTTGCCGAGGCTTCTGCAAATTTCTGTTTTTAATCGTGCGTGCAAACGTCTGACGCGAACGCGAGTTATGTCGGTGAGATCTTCCGAGCTCACGAGTGCTTCGCTCCGAAAACCTGGAAACATCAGGCTCATTAACTCAGCACATGCGGCTTCGATCGCCAGGCGCGAGGGCAGGCTGGCAGCGGCGGCAAGGTAATTGATGCCACCTGTTTCACCGTAGGTCTGAAGCAGTTCGTCAACCGCGTCGCGGTTTGTTGAGTCCATCACGGGAAATATGCGCCTCCTTACGAGTGAACAAAAGTGAAAGATCGTTCTCTTCCATTTGTGCAAGGATCAGGCGTTACGGTAGCCTTAAAGTCAGCAGATGAGCGCACGGCTGAGCGATTACGATTACAAATTGCCTCGGGAGTTGATCGCACAGCGGCCGCCCGAGCATCGGGACGACTCGCGATTGATGGTATTGCGCCGTAATTCGAAAGAAATTGAACATCGACAGTTCGACGAACTAAAAACCTTTTTTCAGCAGGAGGATCTCCTTGTTTTGAACGATACCCAGGTGCTGCCGGCCCGGCGATTCTCCGACGACGGCGCGGTTGAGTTTTTGTTCCTTGAGCGTCTTGCTCCTTGCCGATGGAAATGTCTTGTCAGCCCCGGTCGTAAAATGCGCATCGGCGCGATGGTAAAAATCGACAATGTCACTTTGTCCGTCGACACAATCACCCCCGAGGGTGAGCGCATCGTGGTGTTAAACAAAGATATCGATCTTTATTCCGGCGGCTCGATGCCATTGCCTCTGTACATCCGACGCGATAGCAACGTCGAAGACGCGGCGCGCTATCAAACTGTTTTTGCACACGCGCCCGGAGCGCTCGCGGCTCCGACTGCCGGTCTTCACTTTACCCCTGAGATTTTGAATGAGATTCCGCACACATTTGTGACGTTGCATGTAGGGACTGGCACGTTCCTGCCGGTACGCTCAGAGAACGTTACCGAGCATCGCATGCACGCTGAGCGGTTTTCTATCTCACCTTCCGCTGCAGGGAGAATCAACAGCGTCGGGCGGATCGTGGCCGTGGGGACGACCGTGGTCCGCGTATTGGAGTCCGCAGAGCGCACCGATGGAAACCTGGTCGGTCAGGAAGGTTCCACGGATATTTTCATTTATCCGCCATATCAGTTTCGGGCCGTCGACGTTCTTCTAACGAATTTTCATTTGCCGCGTTCGACTTTGCTTATGCTGGTGAGCGCGTTTGCCGGGCGCGAGTTTTTACTCCGCGCTTATCAGGAGGCAATTCGCGAACGTTACCGCTTTTACAGCTACGGCGATTGCATGCTGATCTTGTAGGGAGGCCGTTGGCTTCCCGCCGAACGACAATGCTGTCCCCTACAGATTTTAGATAACTTGTGTTATTCTTCGCGCCAAATGCCCGAGCAACCCAGAGGCGAATTGGTTATCCAAACGATTGCCATGCCTATGGACACTAATCCCAATGGCGACATTTTCGGTGGATGGGTAACCTCACAAATGGACTTGGGCAGCGGAATTCTTGCGGCGAAAACCGCTAAGAAGCGCGTTGTGACCGTTGCGATGGAAGGGATGTCCTTTCTTCAGCCAGTAAGGGTAGGGGACACCGTCAGATGTTATGCGCGGATAGAAAGGATCGGTCGAACTTCGATGACGATTCCTGTAGAGGTATGGGTAACGCGTTATATGACTGGCGAGGAGCTTCGCGTCACACACGGTGTCTTTACGTTCGTAGCTGTCGATGAGAAGGGGAAACCGATTCCGGTAAAACGCGAAAGTGAGTAGTTGTTGTTTGCCGAGTTATTCTGATTAATGGCGCTCTTCGCTTATCTCTTTGAGCGGTTTCCCTCGTTTGGACAAACATTTTGCTATCGCGAGGTTGCGGAGCTTTATCGCCAAGGCATTACACCGCCAATTTTCTCAATCCGGAATCCGAAAGACGAACCGCCCCAGGATTGGGACACGCGCATCGTAAGGCGCGTGCATTACCTGCCTGAGGAGAGGGAAATGCTGGAAGAAGTTCAGCGTGCTTCAAAAAAAAGAAGACTCAGTCCAGCAATCATTGCTGCTCTCGATGAGTGGGGCCGGCGCACCGACTTTCTTCGCCTTTATCAGGCCGTTTATGTCGGGTTGCGCCTGCAAGACCTGGGAATCGACCACGTTCATGCACACTTCGCCGGGATGGCGGCGCGCACCGCGTTCTGGGTCGCCAAATTTTTTCCAATCACTTTTAGCTTTACCGCGCACGCAAACGACATTTTTGTGCCAAGGAATTTCGAGATCGGTCTGGAGAAACTAATCCAGACAGCGCGTCTAATCATTACTGAAACCGATTACTCGGAGAAGTTTCTCCGGGAACGTTTTCCCGAACGCGCCGATCGAATCCATCGCATTTACAATGGATTGAATTTGGCGGAATTCGGCCACGCGAATTTTTCTTCCGATCCGCCATTGATCGTTGCGATTGGCCGTTTGATCCCCAAAAAAGGCTTTGCCAATTTGATTCGGGCCTGCGGGCTGCTTATTGAACACCGAATCTCATTTCGGTGCGAGATCTGTGGCGAGGGTCCGCTTGAGAATCAGTTACGCGCGCAGATCGAGGAATTAGGTTTGCAAGAGCGCGTTCAATTGCTTGGCGCCAAGCCGCAACATGACCTCAGGGAGCACCTCGCGCGTGCGAACGTTTTTGTGATGCCAAGCGTAGCGGAAGCCGAGGGTGGCATGGACAATTTGCCGACAGTAATCATGGAAGCGATGGCCGCCGGCTTGCCGGTTGTTTCGACCAGAATCGGCGGGATTCCAGAGATGGTCGTTGAGAATGAGACAGGCTTTCTTGTGCAACCGGAGGATGCTATGGCGCTCGTTGGAGCAATTGAAAAAGTAACTAACGACCGGTCGTTGGGGCAGAGGCTTGGGCAAGCTGGCCATGAGCGCGCGCAAAAACTCTTTTCGATCGAGAAAAACGCGCGCGACTTGTGTGCGTTGCTTAGTGCTCTTCGGGCCGGTTAAATGGGAGCCTGTGTGGTGTCGAGTGAAGTCGAGACATCTCTAGCTGTTTGATTTTGAAACTAAAGATTCCTCCCCACTGCGGTCGGGATGACAAAAAGCCCAGCTAAAGGATCCCCGTCCTACAACAACTCGCGGACGCGATTGACCGCGTGCAGATAAACGTGATGCGGCCCGCCGCGCATCAGTTCTTCGCTCATTAGGCTGACTGGATCGTTTTTTCCTGCGGGCATCAACTGTGGCATGCGTTTTTCGCCCGCTTTTCCGCGTGAAACTTCCAAAAGGTCCCCGCATTTGGCGTGAGCCACGAAAAATTCCACGTCGGACGTTGTCACCGCGACTTCACCAATCGGTTCTCCAGGCCGTTCGCGCAGTTCGATATCGATCTTGGAGCCAGAGGGACTAACGAATGAAAGCTTGTCGAGCCTATCAGTTTTCTCACCTTGCCAGTCTAATTGTGCCGCAAGCCAACCGACAAAAAGAACGGCAGTCGACCGGAAACGCGGACCGAAATCAATTCGCACACGGTTAATCTTGGCAAGATTGTGATGCGAGGCGGGATGATCGAAAAACTGCGCAAGCGCGAAGCGGACGTTATCGAGGCGTGTCCAATTCAAGTCGCAAAAAACGATGCGTTGATTGGCTTCCTCTTCCGCCGATTCTAATAGACGCATTTGCGCGTTAAAATTTTCCCATGTCTGGCTGTCATAGATCACTCGATCGACCCATGTCCAAAGCTGCGAATCCATCGGGGCACTGAACTCTTCCTGCCACCAGAGATAGAACGGCAAATCGGAATCCAGATGCGAAAAAACTATGCTTGGCAGCAAGGTCGTACAACCGCCTTTGAGCAGAAATGAAATTTGTTCCGAACAAATCTGCTTGCTCCCGACGCTGCTAACGTGACAGTGCGCGCTAATCCAGGCTTCCACGCGAGTTTCTTGTGCCTTGCAATCGGCTTCAATGACAATGGCCCGACAGGCGTGGTTCTCGGTGATCTTCGCCATCAACTGCGTGTTCGTGTTCAGCGAGCCCGCGTCCTCGCTGTAAACAGCAAGATTAACCAGTGAAGCACGGGTCGCGCCTTTGCTTTCCTGCCAGAGTTTTTTCAGCTCCTGGTCGATCTTGCTGATCTCGACCGAAAGGCCTAACGAGTATGTTTCAGCAATAGCAGGCATCCTTACAATCTTCTCCAAGCCCGTCCGTCACGGGCGAGCAAATCATCCGCGGCTTCCGGTCCCCACGATCCCGCGGGATAAAAGAACAGTTCGGGCGCATCTTTCTTCGCGTGCCAGGCTTCTTCAATGGGATCGATGAAACCCCATGCCTCCTCGACTTCGTCCCGGCGCGCAAAGAGCGTGGCATCGCCGCTCATTGCATCCAGCAGCAAACGTTCGTACGCTTCGGGGCTCGCCTTCCCGAAAGACGTTCCGTAATGAAAATCCATCTTCACCGGTTCGATGCGAAAGCTTGTGCCAGGCACCTTGGCGTGAATCGTTAAGGAAATTCCTTCATCTGGTTGAATGCGGATAACGAGGACGTTTAGCGCACGCAAGTCTTTATTGAACAAGACTGCCGGCGCTTTTTTGAAATGAATGGAAATCTCCGTGGCTGACTTGGGGAGTCGTTTTCCGACGCGCAGATAAATCGGCACGTCCGCCCAGCGCCAGTTATCGATAAAGAGCCGTAATGCTACGAACGTTTCGGTTTGCGAATCCGGATTGACGTTTTTTTCCTGCCGATAACCGACGACTGGCTCACCGTTAATAGCGCCCTTGGCGTACTGAGCCCGCACGACATTGACGGCGATTTCGTCGCGGGACCAATGACGCAGCGATCGCACCACCTTGACTTTTTCATCGCGAATGCTGTCTGCGCTGAGGTCCGTAGGCGGTTCCATCGCAACAAGGCACAGAAGTTGCAGCAGATGATTTTGAACCATATCGCGCAGCGCACCTGCATGTTCGTAATATCCGGCACGATTCTCGACCCCGAGCGTCTCCGCCGCCGTGATCTGGACTTGATCGACATAGTGCGTGTTCCAAAGTGGCGCGAAGATCGCGTTTGCGAAGCGCAGCACAAGGATGTTCTGCGCGGTTTCCTTGCCGAGAAAGTGGTCGATCCGGTATGTCTGTTCTTCGCTAAAAGAATTGTGAATGACCCGATTGAGCTCTCGCGCCGAGGCGAGATCAGTCCCGAAAGGTTTTTCCACGATTACGCGGACCCAACTTCCTTCGCAGGTTTGGTTCAAGCCGGCGGCTTTCAGATGCTTGAGAATTGGCTCAAATTGATCGGGAGCAGCTGCAAAATAAAAGAGGCGATTGCCACGGGTGCCGTGGTTTTTATCGATTTCATCAAGGCGTTTAGCCAACGACTTGTAACCAGCTTCGTCCTCGAACTCGCTCTGGTGGTAAAAGATCGATTCCGCAAAATTTTTCCAAATTTCATCGCGCAGCGGCTGTCGTGAAAACTTGCGCATAGCTTCTTCAAGATCGTGTCGAAATTCGTCATCAGTTTTTGGACGGCGGGCAAAGCCGACGATGGTCACGGCTGGTGGAAGGTCGCCATCGGCTGCGAGGTTATACAATGCAGGCACAAGTTTGCGATGGGTGAGATCGCCGGTGGCTCCGAAAATCACAATCGCGCATGGCTGCGGCACAGCGCGTGCGGACAACCCTTCGCGCAGCGGATTTGGTTCCGGTTGATCAGCGGTTCGATTCATGGATAGGGCAAGCTACGCAGATTTTTGCCTCTTAGGTAGAGCGAAAATTTTGCACTACAAAGCGCTTGTCATCCTGAGTATGGCCAGTTCGGCTCGATTCACTCGCTTCGAATAAACTCCGCGAAGTGGAGCGATCTGCGGCGTCGCCCATGAATAATGCAGCGGGACTGCTCGACTTGGCTCGGAATCACTTGCCCTCAGATGGGCAACGGAAATCTTCTCGTTAAGTCGAGGACTCTTCGATGCACTTTTTCCAGCTCGTCGGCATCGATGCGATTCGCCAGGGCTTCCGCGATCAAATCTGCGATTTCCAACATTTCCTCTTCCTTCATGCCGCGCGTTGTGACAGCAGGCGTGCCGATCCGGATACCACCTGGCTTGAAGATTGGATAGGTATCAAATGGGATACCGTTTTTGTTCACCGTGATGCCGGCGCGATCGAGAACTTCCTGTGCTTCTTTGCCGTTAATCTCTTTTGGGCGAAGATCGACGAGCATCAAGTGATTATCGGTGCCGCCTGAGACGATGCGGTAACCATGTTTGGCCAGGCCGGCGGCAAGCGCTTTGGCGTTCAGCACAACCTGCCGTTGATATTCGCGGAACTGCGGCTGAAGCGCTTCATGAAAGCAAACGGCTTTCGCTGCAATCACATGCATGAGCGGGCCGACATGC
>Ga0193722_1000059_pt1 | contig 24534 bp, 19 predicted proteins | sample H2m1metaG_FD_143044 | JGI IMG/M metagenome (GOLD analysis project Ga0193722, IMG submission 143044) | Soil microbial communities from a riparian zone of the East river system, Colorado, United States - H2m1 | ecosystem: Environmental > Terrestrial > Soil > Riparian zone | place: USA: East River...
GGCATGCTCTCAGACGCAGCGGGTTGCTCCGCTAAGCGTGCCGCAACCCGCTGCGTCTGAGAGCATGCCCCTCGTTTCATGGGCGCAGAGTAACGACTGGTCGATCGTCAGCTCGCCCAACACCAGCGCTACGCATTACAACTTGCTCCTAGGCGTGACGTGCGTGTCGGCCTCCGAATGCTGGGCTGTCGGCTACTACTTGACCGACAACGCTACTCAGACCCTGATCGAGCGCTGGGACGGGACCTCATGGTCGATCGTCAGCTCGCCCAACGCTACGCAGAGCAACTTCCTCCTAGGCGTGACGTGCGGGTCGGCGTCGGAGTGCTGGGCCGTCGGCTACTACTACAACAACGACCCCAACGTCACTTCTGAGACCCTGATCGAGCGCTGGGATGGGACCTCCTGGGAAATCGTCAACTCGCCCAACACCAACACGCTGTCCAATGTCCTCTATGATGTGACGTGCGGGCCGGCGTCGGAGTGCTGGGCTGTCGGTTACTACATCGTCGACGACGCCAGCAACCTCGATCAGACCCTGATCGAGCGCTGGGACGGGACCTCGTGGGAAATCGTCAGCTCGCCCAACACCAGCGCTACGGACTACAACTTGCTCTCTGGTGTGACGTGCGTGTCGGCGTCCGACTGCTGGGCCGTCGGCCACTACTTCACCAGCGACAATTTCGTCGAGCAGACCCTGATCGAGCGCTGGGACGGGACCTCATGGTCGATTGTCAGCTCGCCCAACACCAGCGCTACGCAGTTCAACTTGCTCTTAGGCGTGACGTGCGTGTCAGCGTCCGAGTGCTGGGCCGTCGGCTACCACGACGGACGCGGCGACTTCATTTATCAGACCCTGATCGAGCGCTGGGATGGGACCTCGTGGACCATTGTCAACTCGCCCAACACCAACACGCAGTCCAACTCCCTCTTTGGCGTGACGTGCGGGTCGGCGGCGGATTGCTGGGCCGTTGGCGACTACTACAACGACAACGCTACTCATAGCCTGATCGAGCGCTGGGACGGGACCTCGTGGACCATCGTCAGCTCGCCCAATACCAGCTTTACGCAGTCCAACTTGCTCTTTGGTGTGACGTGCGGGTCGACGCCGGACTGCTGGGCTGTCGGCTACTACTTTAATGCGAGTAACGTCGCCCAGACGCTAGTGTTGAGGCACACGGCGAGCCCAACTCCTACTCCAACGCCAACAGTAACACCCACGCCTACACCGACTGTAACGCCCACAGCCACTGCTACGCCCACGGCCACTCCTAACGTTTCACCCACAGCCACTGCTACGCCCATGGCCACTCCTAACGTTTCACCCACAGCCACACCGACAGTTAGTCCAACGCCCAGTGTAACGCCTAGACCTGCCCCTACGCCCAGGACGCGTCCAACGCCGCACCCTCGTCCGACGCCGCAGTGACATCTCGCCGCGGCTTATCTCTTTCTCGTTAGACGATGCACACCCTGCTCGTTTCCGTTCTTGTTGTCCTGTTGGTGGGCATGTGGTGGGTTTTCGTGCTCCGGTTACTGTCGGAGTTGAGCGGCTGGCGTAAGCTCGCGGCGATTTTTCGTGCCCAGCACCCGCCATCCGGCAGATGTCTGCGAATGCAAGGTGGCTGGGTTGGCGATACGTTATACACAGGCCGCCTGACGATCTACACGTCGGACGAAAAATCGCCGCGAGCTTACGCCAGCACTTTCCGGTTTCGTCAGCCGCCGCTGTTGATCCCTTGGAATGCCATGCCATTCACAATCGAAGGGAAAAGCGGTGGATGCTTTCTCGACTCGTCCAGTTTGACGTCGGAGCGCCACCCATCGGCACGATGCGGCTCATGCCCACCGTCTTCTGTGACATGCCAGACGTCTAACCAATCGATGAAGCCAACGGCTGGCCGGGTTAGAAGCTCTACTATTGTTCAAACTCTTCGGATACGCAGTTGCTTGCTTCTAGCTGGACGCTACAAAATGCTCTCTTCTAAATCTGGACTTCCATATTTTTCCCAGTGGTCAACGACGACCGGACCCTATCACGGTTAGAACGACACTCGTCGGATTGTAGGTGAGTAACCAACGTTTCCTACCGTGATCGAATATAGGTTTCCGAATACGGAGAAAGCCGGTGAAGGACGCATAATTCAGAAACGTAAAGGATTGACCGATCTGTGGCACAAAACCATTTACAAGCACAGGATCGAGGAATCCGCCTAGATTAGCGTCGCCCTGAACGTCCAGAACGCTGACTTGCCCAAGGTTTGCGCCTCCAATTTGGATGGAGAGAGTGCCTGCTGCTATCTGGCTGGCCCAAGTCGTGTAGTTTCCTCCGACCGTTAGCACGCCTGGCACACCAATCGCACCTCCCGGGCTAATCCTGCCTCCACGATTGGTGATGTTCCCGTTGACAGTTCCGCTCCCTGTCAGCGTTCCTTCGCGGTTGACGAAAGTGTTGCTTGAAATCGAGCCGTCAACCTCCAACACGCCATTCTCGACAGTAGTATTGCCCGTGTAAGTGTTGTCGCCCGAGAGAACGAGGGTTCCCCTGCCGATTTTAGTCAGCGACCCGCCGACGCCGCCATCCTGAAATACGGCTGACTGATAGACCTTGAACGCATCCTGAATAACATTGCTGTCGTCAGAATAAGTCTTCGTTCCCGGGTCAATTTTGATCAATAATGGGCCAAAGCCGCCATTAGTAATCACGCCAGAAAAGGTTGTGCTAAAGTTGTTGCTGCCTACGCTCAGATTGTTACCTCCCAGGAAGACGTTTCCTTCACCCTCAATCGAGCCGATAGTCACCCCAGGGGCGTTACGGCCGCTTATATCAAGGCTGCCGTTACCGAAAACCTCAATTCGCGATGTACCGCCGGTAGAATCGGCAGAAAAGAAAATTTGCCCACCGCCTGCGCCGCCGATCGTGGCACCGTGGGCAATTAGGGTACCGCTAGCGGCAGTTGCACTCCCCTGAAACTCCATGAAGCTGCCAAAGGCACCGGCAACCGTGCCCGCGTTGTTGTTACAGGTTGCATTACCGGCAGAGGAGGTCTGGACGAAGTTCGTGAAGCCGCCGTACGTATTACTGGCTCCGGCGCCGTTGTTCGTGATTGTGGCATTGCCCGCGGTCGAACTGTCGCCAAAGCCCGTCCTGCCGCTGTTGACGATGTTGCTGATGATGCTGCCGTTGTTAATAAATGTACCATTGCCTGCGGTCGAGTTGTCAAAGAAATCCGTCTCGCCTGGATTTTGGTCGCCGCCAACCGTTCCATTCTCATTAATGAACGTCGCGCTGCCGGCAGTCGATGTGTCAGAGAAGAGCGTGATGCCACCAAAAAAGCCGTTTGTTCCATGATTATTGGTAAATGTTGTAGAGCTCCCGGCGGTCGCAGTGTTAGCGAATCTTATTGACCCAAATTCCCCGTTCACCGCCTCCCCGCCGTTAGCTACAAAGTGCTGTGTCGTCCCCGAATTGTTGATGATGCCAACGCCGCTAATCGTGAGTGTGAACTGGGTGGCGGTGACGACATACGCATTCGTGGCGGCCGAAGTAAACGTAATGCTGCTGACCTCGGTGTCCTCGGAAATCGAGACATCGGTTGTATTTGAAAGAGCGAATGTCGCGGTATCCGCTGGCCCATTGGGAACAGTCGTTGGCGTCCAGTTGGCAGTTGTATTCCAGTCGCCTGAGGTGGGATTCAGATTCCATTGGGCACTGTCTGCGTAGGCAACGGCTGAAACGAGGAATATCAGAGAAAAGCGAAGTGCCGCCGCAACAGGGGTATTCATGGTAATCTTTAGTAGGCTATCGACTCCTAGACATTATTGAGTGGACCCCTGACTCACACCGTTCGGAACGGCACCCGTCCGCAGACATAATGCGTCACCAGACTTCTACGGAAACTGAAAACCGAAGGTTTCTAAAAATCGCGCTAAGCATTTCGATAGAAAAGCTAATACAAATGGAAATCCCGTGTCACGGGCCAATGATCCGATGCGTTCGGCGACTGCTATTTGATCATTTCAACTGGCTGCAAAGCAGGAACAGGCTTGCGTCGGTGTGCTTGATAGCGCGTAGGTATGGGTGCATGGGCGGCCGTTCTTCTCACAGAGCCGCAACATTTGCTTTATGCTCTAGCCGGAAATGGAATGACATCGGCCTGCTTTGCATCAAGGGGTGCGAAGCTCACCTTTTGCGCTTGTGCCATGCTGTGCTCGCGTCGCAAGTGGCCGTAGGTTTTCATTGCCAGAGCACCGCCATCCGAGTGTCCTAACCACCTGCTCGTAGTTGGAATGTCCACGCCTGATTCGATGCACCGTGTGGCGAACAAGTGTCGCAGATCGTGATGTGTGATGCGATCCATGCCAACCTTTTTGCACGCGCGATCAAGCGCTTTCTGGCATTCGCCGACTCGGAATACTTTCGTGTCTAACGGCTCGCTATGGCGTTCGTTACGCATTCGCTCGAACAATGCGTGCGCGTCGGGAGTCAGTGGGACACGCCGGACCGTCCAATTCTTTGTGCCCGTTTGTGGGTCGCCGCGCACAACGATTTCCCCAGTACCAAAGTCCACGTCGCACCATGTGATCTGATTGGCTTCGCCCTTTCGGCAACCAGTAAATGCCAACCCGCGGAGCAAATCCGCGCAATCTCGCGAACACCACGCGCCCGCATGTTCTACTGCATCGACAAGTTGCACAAACTGATCACCGCTTGGCAGCGTGAGTTGCTTCGCGCGCACCGGCACCCGCTCAAGTTTCTCGGCCGGATTGCCGTATATGATCCCTGCATCCTTCGCCACCTCGAACACATGCCGCAATCCCCCAAGTGTATTGTTATACCGTGTTGGCGATGCAGCCTTGAGAAACGCGCGCGCCCACTCTTTACAATCCGTTTTGGTGACGCGCCGGACTTCGCGATCCGCCAACCCCGGCCAACTTTTCAGCAGGGCGACAAAAATCTGATTCCAGTAGTGCGCGTTGTGGGTTTAATCGTTACGTCGTCCGCCTGGTTCTGCTGACGAATTTTGAGCGCCTCGCCAAAAGTCATCTTGCTCGAGGCTTCGCCATTGCCGTTACTCACCCGCTCGCGATGTTCTTTCAGAAATTCAGCGAGCTTGGCTTCGGCCACGCTGTAATGCGATGTCGTGAGCGACTTCCAAACTTCTTTGCCGTCAGCAAAAGCTCTGGCATAATATCGCCCCGACTTATGACGGAGAAGATTCGGCTTTCGCGTTTTCTGCCATGTTTTCATGGATTTGCGCAGTTTCATAAGGTTGACCGTAGAATAGCACCGTGAACATAAGACATAAACGCTTTTTCTTTGTTCAAATTTACCTGTGAAAAAGGGCCTGTAGCTCAGCGGTTAGAGCAGGGGACTCATAATCCCTTGGTCCCAGGTTCGAATCCTGGCGGGCCCAGCCCTGAAAGTTTTCGGGGCCGCCACACCTTGGGCTTACTTTTTTCAACCTCTAATTCACGCTACAGGTCGGGTAGGCCCATTCGGGCCGGCAGAAACGAATAATTTAGTACTATGAAAGCGTTGTTTTCGATCATTCTCGCCATCGCCATTTCCATTGGCACGGTTGAGGCCGGGCCTGTGAGAACAGCGAAAAACGTGGCAAAGAGTACGGTGCACACCGCCAAGAATGTCGGCCACAGTGTGGTCAAGGGCACACGAAGAGCCGTGCGTACTGTGGTGTATGCATTCACGCCATAGAGCAAGGCAATTCTTACGGTTGTTTAAACTCGCCAGTGCTGCCGCCAATGATTGTCATCGATCGGCTTCGTCGAACAAGCGGATGCGAACGCTTGTAAAACAGGCGTCATGCCTCGAGCGCTTCACTCCGGCGCAGTCGACAACGAGGCAATAATTCGCAGCGAACAACTTCAAGTAGGCGGTGGCAGACTGTTCGCGCTCTCTTGAATCAGCAAATCGAGCCTGTTAAGATCAATCGGCTTGACGAGATGATGATGGAATCCTGCCTCGCGACCCTTGCGAATGTCATCCTCCATACCGAAGCCTGTGAGAGCAATCCCGATAACCGGGCGTGTAGATTGCAGTTTCTGCACCAAATCGATGCCGCTGCCATCGGGCAACGCCAAATCGCTGATGAGCACATCAAATTGTACCTTCGAGCTTAGATCGAGAGCTGACTGAAAATTCAGGGCTGATTGCACTTGATAGCCGCGCCGCCGAAGCAGGTTCGTCAACGATCGGTTCGTGTCTTCGTGATCTTCGACAAGAAGAATCCGCACACCCTGGCGTTCCGGTTTCCTGGGGGAAACAGCAGGAGCAATTTGAGCTGCCGCTGTTTCGCACGTTGGAAAAACGAGTGTAAATCTGGAGCCTTTGTTTCGACCCGCGCTTTGTGCGGTGATTGTTCCGTTGTGGGCTTCCACAAGCGCCTTGCTGATTGCCAAACCCAGACCCAGCCCGCCCAGCTGTGTGCGGCCGCCTTGTTCAAAGGCATCGAAAATTTTTGGGAATGATTCCGGCTCAATTCCCAATCCGCTATCTGCGACCCCAACATGGAGGTGTCCCTGCGATTCGTTGCTCGTGGAAATGAAAATCTGCCCCTCGCTTGGTGTAAATTTCACGGCGTTATTTATCAGGTTCCAAAAGATTTGTTGTAAGCGCGCCGGGTCCGCTCGCAAATGGACTTTCCGTGCGCTCAGATTGACAGAACAGGTCAGATGCTTGCGATCGATTTCAGGCTGACAAATCTCGAGAGCATTCTGGAGGAGGCTATGAGCGTCGACGACTTCAAAATTGAGCTGCACCTTGCCGCGGTCAATACGCGTTAAATCGAGCAGGTCATCAATTAGCCGTGCCTCCAATTCCACGTTGCGCCGGATCATTTGCAGCGATTCGTGAATGCGCGGGGGCAATGCCGGCTCACTCTCCAACGCGAGGGCGGAGGCCAGAACCGGCGTAAGAGGCGTGCGTAACTCGTGGCTGAGCATGGCAAGAAATTGATCCTTCGCCAGATTGGAACGCGCCTTTTCGGCCAATTCCAGGTTCGTTTTCTGTAACTCTTCCTGGCGATTTTGAAGCTCTATAGCGAGCGACTGCGATTGCTTTAGCAGATCCTCTGTCCGCGTGTTTGCCTCGATTGTGTTAAGCACGATGCCGATGCTTTCCGTTAATTGGTCGAGAAATGCCTGGTGCGTCGAGTTGAAGCGCTCCAACGACGAAAGCTCCATGACTCCTTTTACCTCGCCCTCGAATAAAATCGGCAGGACCGCGATGTTCATCGGGCGGGCGGCACCCAGAGCGGAACTTATCTTTATGTAATCGCTTGGGGCGTCGGTGATGAGAATCCGTTGTTTTTCCAGCGCCGCTTGTCCCACGAGGCTTTCGCCCAGCTTGAAAGAGGTCTTCATCCCGCTCCGTTCGTGGCAAGCGTAGCTCGCTAGCAGCTTGAGTTCCGGTTCTCGGCCCGACTTGTCCATGATGTAGAAAACTCCCTGTTGAGCCGGAACCACCGGAGCGAGCTCCGACAAGGTCAGTTTGGTAACCGTCAACAGGTCTCGCTGGCCTTGTAGCATTCGGGTGAAGTTGGCGAGATTGGTTTTAAGCCAGTCTTGTTCCTTGTTCTGCAATGTTGTGTCTTTCAAATTGCGAATCATTTCGTTGATGTTGTCTTTGACGGCCGCGACCTCGCCTTGCGCCCCCACCTGAATCGAACGCGTCAGGTCGCCTTTCGTAACAGCGGTGGCAACGTCAGCGATGGCGCGAAGTTGAGTTGTTAGATTTGCTGCCAACCGGTTCACATTGTCGGTCAAATCGTGCCATGTCCCTGCAGCGCCGGGCACATTGGCCTGTCCGCCCAGTTTCCCCTCGATTCCGACCTCGCGCGCGACAGTGGTGACCTGATCGGCAAATATCGCGAGCGTATCGATCATGTTATTAATTGTGTCCGCCAGTTCGCCAATTTCACCCTTTGCTTCTACAAGGAGTTTCCGGTTTAGGTCTCCCTTTGCCACTGCAGTCACGACTTTTGCGATGCCACGAACTTGATTCGTTAGGTTGCGAGCCATGAAGTTCACGCTGTCAGTCAAGTCTTTCCACGTGCCGGCCACGCCTGTGACGGTCGCCTGTCCTCCCAGTTCGCCTTCCGTACCGACTTCGCGCGCGACTCGCGTGACCTCTGAAGCAAAGGAGTTCAGCTGGTCCACCATCGTGTTTACAGTGTTTTTCAATTCGAGAATTTCACCCTTTACATCGACGGTGACTTTTTTCGACAGATCGCCGCGAGCAACCGCCGTAGTGACCTCTGCGATGTTACGCACCTGCGCGGTTAGATTCGCAGCCATCGTGTTGACGTTGTTGGTCAGGTCTTTCCACGTGCCCGCAACGCCCCGCACATCTGCTTGTCCACCGAGTTTTCCTTCGCTGCCAACTTCGCGGGACACACGCGTGACTTCGGATGCAAACAAACGCAGCTGATCGACCATCGTATTGATGGTATATTTAAGTTCCAAAATCTCACCGCGAACGTCCACGGTGATTTTCTTCGACAGATCGCCGCTGGCGACGGCCGTGGTCACCTCGGCAATATTGCGCACCTGTGCAGTAAGATTCCCGGCCATGAAATTGACGCTCTCGGTCAAATCCTTCCACGTGCCTGCGACGCCTCGCACGTCCGCCTGGCCACCGAGTTTTCCATCCGTGCCCACCTCGCGTGCAACCCGGGTCACTTCCGCGGCAAACGAGCCGAGTTGATCGACCATTGTATTGACTGTGTTTTTTAATTCGAGGATTTCGCCTTTTACGTTGACGGTGATTTTCTTGGACAAATCTCCCTTTGCGACAGCCGTGGTCACTGCGGCAATGTTGCGCACCTGTTCGGTGAGATTGCGCGCCATGAAATTGACCGAATCCGTCAGATCCTTCCAAGTTCCGGATACCCCTTCGACGCGAGCTTCTCCCCCGAGAATTCCCTCAGAACCTACCTCCCGAGCCACGCGCGTTACTTCCGAGGCAAATGAACGAAGTTGATCGACCATCACATTGATGGTGTCCTTTAACTCGAGAAACTCGCCCTTAACATCAACCGTGATTTTCTTGGTCAGATCGCCGGTCGCAACTGCTGTGGTCACGGTGGCGATGTTGCGGACCTGATCGGTCAGATTACCGGCCATCAGGTTAACGTTCTCTGTCAGGTCTTTCCACGTGCCTGCAACGCCTTTCACGTTGGCCTGTCCGCCCAGTTTGCCTTCCGTGCCTACCTCGCGAGCAACGCGAGTAACCTCGGATGCGAAGGCGCCGAGCTGGCTGACCATCGTGTTTACAATTTTTGCTGTGCGCAAAAAGTCGCCTTCCAGCGTCCGACCCTCGATTTCAATCGCCATGTTGTGGGATAAATCTCCTCTCGCGACAGCCCCAATCACGCGCGCCATTTCGGTCGTAGGTTGCGCCAGATCCTCAACAAGATTGTTGACCGAGCCCAATGCCTCGGCCCAAGCGCCGGAGACCTGCCCCAGCGATGCTCTCTGTCTGATTCGGCCGTCCTTTCCGACTACCCGGCTAATGCGCGCCAACTCCGTCGTCAGGCGCTGATTGATCCGGATCACGTCGTTGAAGGTGTCCGCGATCTTCCCGGCCACACCTATCCAGTGATCCGGCAGATGAGCGGAAAAGTCTCCGCGCCTCAATGCCACCAAGGCTGTCAGGAGTTGTTTGCTGTCGAGCTGGTCGCCGTCAACGCGCGATCCGTTTGCTCGTCGCGTTCTGGGAGTAGAAGGATTTTTCATAAGTAATTAGCAAGCGGGGGACTCCCCTCTGCAGGAATTCGACGCATAAAATTGGAGGACTCATGTTCCAGCGCCGCAGTTTAATCGTCGTACGAGGCGCGGAAGGTCGTATGATATGCATGGCACACCAAGCCCGCGCTTCTTTCCCGTCCGCAGAGGATTCTTAAGGCTCTGAGCTGAAGCTACAAAGGCCGCAGTGTTTTCAGACGGAAACCAAAAAAGATTGCAAGGATGCCGAGGACAACTGCGTACCATGCGATGAGCCAAATCACTGCGGCGGCGCCAGCGACGGGATTCCACAGAAGCAACACAGCGAAAACGATTGATGCCAGACCCATGAGGATTAGAAACCATTCGCCCTTTATTTCGTGACGCAGTTTGACTGCCATCACAATTTCAGACGCACCAATCATAAGCGCCCAGGCTGCGATATAAATAACCAGGGCCAGCGCCGTGACCTGGGGGGCATGGAATGTCAGAAGTCCCACGATAATCCCAATAAGTCCGATAACGAGCTGCCAAGCCCAATCCGAGTCGGAGCCGCGATGTTTAATCGCGCCGAATATACGAAATATGCCGTCGATCAGCACCCACGCTCCAAAAAACAGCACGAGTGTTGCGATAGCCATAACGGGATGCGTGAATGCGATCACGCCAAAAACAATTGCAGCGATACCCCTTATCACTGGGACCCACCAATGACGTTTTAAGGTTTCGATCATCATCGCTTCGTTTTAGAGACCGGCCCGTATCAAGGCAAGCACCATTTGCGGCAGGCTTTTGCGAGGGTTCTCCCTTACCTTGATGGCTCAACGCAACCCGTTGGGTCTGGCGATGTTTGCCCTGATCACAAGCCACACTTTGCGCTGGCTTCCGCGATGCTGGAGCGAGTTCGAAGGAGAGACGCCAAATATGTGTCTACGAATGGGGCGCTGTTGATCCGCGCGAGATTGGCAGGCGTCGAAAGACGCGAAAAAATAGCGTAAGCGATCTTGCTTCGCGGAACGCTTTTTTCGCCGTAGCCAGATGGAACGTTGCTCGACCAGTAACGGACATACTGGCCGTCCGGACGATTCTCCGTACCGAGGAAAATCGTTGAATGTCCGTGCTCGTTTCTACCCACTTGCCGGGACCAGAAAATTTTCATGAAGTCACCCGGCTTCGCCCGGTCGAAATTATCGAAGTTTTGTCCAAGCTGCAGCTCATTAAAAAGGCGGGCCGTGCCGGGGCCATTTGCATTCCAGCGACCCCATATGCCTTCGCCGTCATGTTGATCGCGGATGATCAACCGTTCTAACGTGGAATAGTCGAGACGCAGTTGACCACGCGCGCGCAAAGCCTCGATCGTCCTGATGAATACCAGATACGTTGCGCCCGAGCAAAAACTCGGCGAGGCCTGCGAAGGGAGAATGAAAAATTTGCCGGACTCAAAATGTGCCGAAGATTGGAGACGGATCTTTGCGAAATGCGAGACGGAATAACGGCCGCCCTGAGGCATCTGTTTGATCTGCTCAAGGACCACACTGTTGTAATCGCCCGCGAACGAGACGTGCGCCGTGAGTCCAGCCATCGCAATAAAAACCCAGGTCGCCAATCCCTTCACGGCGGAATAAGTAATCATCAAAAGCCGATCTGGCAATGGCGCCGGCTTGACATGACAACTTCGGAGCAGCCGCGATGATGGCGGTGTTGGCTTTGCCAGCGGACGTATGCTAAACGGGAATATGCTGCGTTTCACAAAAATGGATGGCGCGGGAAACGATTTCATCCTGATCGATAACAGGGCAGGGGACATCCATTTAAATCACACTCAAATCGCGCGCCTTTGTGATCGCCACCGCGGTATCGGAGCGGACGGAATTTTATTGTTGGAAAACCCGTCGGACCACGCCGATTTCCGAATGCGCTACTTTAATGCAGATGGAGGAGAAGCGGAAATGTGCGGGAATGGCGCGCGCTGCTTCGCGCGTTTTGCAAATCAGGTGGCAGGCGGCCAGGGCAAACTTTCCTTTGAAACTCCAGCTGGCGTCATTTCGGCCGAGTTGGCTGGAGACCTCGTCACTCTGCAAATGACTGAGCCGACCGATTTGCGGTTGAGTGTTCCTCTTCAAATTGGCGCTGAGAAAAAGATCATTCATTTTGTAAATAGCGGCGTGCCGCATGTCGTTGTTCCAGTCGCACAAGTCGGCGATGTCGATGTGTCGCGAGACGGCTCAGCCCTTCGCCATCACGAAATGTTTTCACCAAAGGGCGCAAACGTGAACTTCATTGAGAAACGCGGAGCCGATAAGATCGCTGTCCGCACTTACGAACGAGGGGTAGAGGATGAAACGCTCGCGTGCGGCACCGGCGTGGTCGCCAGTGCGCTTATCTTTGCCGCCACTGAAAACATGAACGGTCCGATTGATGTAATTGCTCGGGGTGGGGACGAATTGCGGGTCGGATTTGAAAAGATCGATAAGCAGTTTCGCAACGTTACGCTTACCGGCCCGGCCGAGTTCGTGTTTGAAGGAACGATCGAGGTTTGACCGCAATACCTGGGTGCCTGGTCATTCCGAGCGAAGTCGAAGGGCTCGACATGACAATTGCCTAAGCCCCTTCTACAATTCGCAAATATGTTCCGCGGTACATTCACGGCGTTAGTCACACCATTTCGCAATGGCGAGATTGATGTTGCCGCTTTTGAGAAACTGATCGAAAACCAAATCGCTGCCGGGATCAGCGGAATAGTTGCTGTCGGCACGACGGGCGAAACGCCGACACTGTCGCACGAGGAACGCCAGGAGCTCATTCGCGTGTCGATCGGAACTGCGAAAAAACGGTGCCTGGTTCTCGCCGGCACTGGTTCCAACGCTACGCAGCATGCGGTAGCCGATACGAAGATGGCCGAGAAACTCGGCGCTGACGGTGCGCTTCTCGTCGCGCCATATTATAACAAACCGAGCCAGGAAGGTTTGTTTCATCATTTTAAAGCGATCGCCGCAGCCACATCGTTACCCATCGTGCTCTATAACATCCCTGGCCGATGCGGGGTGGATATTGCGCCCGATACCGTGACGCGCCTGGCCCAGGAATGCGGGAATATTGTTTCAATCAAGGAAGCCAGTGGGAGTGTCGAGCGTATCAGTGAGTTGCGCGCGCGTTTGCCTGATTCGTTTACGATTTTAAGCGGTGACGATTCACTGACGCTGCCATTTATGTCCGTCGGCGCAGTTGGGGTCGTTAGTGTCGCCTCGAATTTGTTTCCAGGTGAAGTTTGTGCGCTTGTCCGAGCTTATGAATGCGGCGATGCGAAGTTAGCCTTCAATCTGCACCGTAAGATGTTTCCGCTCTTCAAGGATCTGTTCATTGAGCCGAATCCGGTGCCGGTAAAGACAGCGCTTGGCTGGCGTGGGGCGATGTCCGGCGAAGTGCGTTTGCCGTTGTGCGAAATGAGCGACGCAAATCAGGCGCAGTTGCGTCGGACGCTTGAGGCTTTCGAGCGGGAGAAATGATTTTCGGATTTCGACTCATTTCAGTCCTGACCGTGCGGAGTGAAGGCTTTCGCAGATGAAGAACTCTAGAATCCGCGTGTTGCTGATTGGCGCGGCTGGGCGCATGGGAAAAACAATCAATGCTCTAGCGGATGGCGATCCGAACATCGACATCGTCGCGCGATGCGACCTTGGCGATTCGCTCGAACCGCCAATAAAAAATTGCGATGTGGCTATCGATTTTAGCCAAGCCGACGCCACCGCTGAAATCTGTCGCGTTGCCCTGGAGTACAGTAAGCCATTGGTCATTGGAACGACCGATCACTCTCAAGAGCAACGCAGAATCATTGAAGAGACTGCGCGATCAGTGCCGATCGTGTTTGCATCCAATTTTAGCATCGGAGTCAATGCACTCTTCTGGCTGACGCGCAAAGCTGCCGAACAGCTCGGCGGCGATTTTGACGCCGAGATTATCGAAACGCATCACAAGATGAAAAAGGATGCGCCCAGCGGGACAGCCAAAACACTTGCTGAGGTTTTGAAAGCGGCTCGGAAAATGCAGAGCGAAATTCCGACTCGATCGATTCGCGAAGGCGATGTCGTTGGTGAACATACGATCATTTTTAGCGGACCGAGCGAGCGTCTTGAACTCACGCATCGCGCGGCGAGCCGCGAAATTTTTGCGCGAGGCGCCTTGCGAGCGGCGAAATGGGTTATCGACCAGCCGGCGGGACTTTACTCGATGCAGGATGTGCTCGGACTGTGACTCTGTGTGGGATTTCGGTGAATCTCTAATGGTTTGGGGACTGGCACAGACGCCCTGCAATTTTTGTCGGCGGTCAGAGACTGCCGTCACGCAAGGATGAGAACTGCCGTCGCCCTCGGATCGAATCTCGGGGATCGACTCGAGAATCTCCAGGCAGCGCGACGACAGATCATCCAGCTTGATGAGGTCCACCCGCCCATCCTCTCTTCGGGGATTTACGAGACCGACCCGGTCGATTGCGAACGGGACGCGTCAAAATTTTTAAACGCAGTCGTCGAATTTGACTACGACGGCGATCCTAGGCAGCTGCTTGAACAACTGGCTCGAATTGAGGAGTCATTAGGCCGGAAGCGTGATCATCAGAAAAACGTCTCGCGTACAATAGACATCGATCTCCTGTACTGCGGCGATCGCCAGATCGACAACGAACGACTGCAATTGCCGCACCCGCGGATGCACTTGAGAAAATTTGTCCTTCAGCCGCTGACCGACATCCAGCCGGACCTGATTTTGCCTAACCAGAGAAAAACTATCCGACAATTGCTCGCGGCATCTGATGAATCTGGAGACGTGGTTCGCATGATGAACACGTGGTGAGACAGGACCTTCCAGAGAATCCAAAAGCGCCAGAACGCCGGCGCCCTTCAAAACGTATCAGTCATTGTTTGCCTACGATTGTCGCTTGCGTCTGGAGTGCAGCGATTCTCCGCCGCTTTTGGGATGGCTTGCGTTCCTATGCCAGCGCGTGATCTTGGGAGAATCCGATGAAAGATTTTCGCCAAATGAAGCACCGCGGCGAAAAGATCACCGCGTTAACGGCTTACGATTATCCGACGGGGCGTTTGCTCGACGAAAGCGGCATCGACATCATCCTGGTGGGCGACTCGTTAGGCATGGTAGTGCTAGGTTGTCAGGATACGACTGGTGTAACGATTGACGAAATGCTGCATCACACCCGCGCGGTAGCTCGCGGAGTTAAGCAGGCGTTACTCGTGGCGGACATGCCGATCCACACTTACGACACACCCAAACAAGCCGTGGAGACGGCCAGGAAGTTTGTCGATGTTGGCGCGCAAGCAGTGAAGCTCGAAGGCGGCCTGAGCCAAGTCGCGCAAATCGAAGCAATCACCAGGGCAGGCATCCCGTTCATGGGGCACATCGGCATGCTACCCCAAAATGTGCGCGAGGAAGGCGGCTACCGGATCAAGGGTCGTACTCAGCCTGAAGCAGAAGCACTGGTTGCCGACGCACGCGCCGTAGAAGAAGCCGGTGCGTTTTCTATCGTGCTCGAGATTGTGGTCGCGGAAATTGCAAAGCAGATCACAAAGGCAATCGGCATTCCAACGATTGGTATCGGATCCGGCAAGCATTGCGACGGACAAATTCTGGTCACGCACGATTTGATCGGATTCTTTCCGTGGTTCACACCGAAATTTGTTTCGCCCGAGGCGCGCGTCGCAGATGAAATCCGGCGTGCTGCAAGCGCCTTTATCGAGCAAACCCGGAACGGTTGAAAACTTAAAGGTCAAGAAAGTGACAACCCATAAGCGGTGCTGTTCAGAGATGATCAGCCTTGTAGCCTCTTAACTTTGTAACTTTTAACTCGGCAAATTTCTCCTTTTGTCATTCGGATCACGGTGTGGCTCGCCTATTCAAATGTGATATGTTGCAACGGCAATGAGAGTTTCCGATTACGACGATTTCGACCGGTTCGAGACCGAAGGACTGCTCACGGGCAGTAAACAGCGCAGCTGGCTCTGGTTTGGATTGATCGTTTCACTGGGATTACACCTCGCCCTCTGTGCTTACTTTTACCGGACGCGTTTTCAATCGGTGGAAACCTTCGTTGCTCAAAATGAACAGACACCCACGTTTAAGGTCAGGAGCATCAACGCGTCGGACCTCGGCAAGAGCAGTGCCGATCAGACAAATCCAGTCGCGAAACCGAACCCCGACAGCACTGATGTGCAGTTGCCGGACGAAAAGAAATCGTTCGACAAGCTACTGCAGGATATTCAAGCCACCGCGGCGCTTCCGGATGACATGCGAGACGTTTTGCCTGATCAACCCAAAGTTGACCAGCCAGAAGTAAATTCTGTGCTAACCGAAATTGAGCGTTCGACTGCGCAAAGTCTCGCCAGCGATCCAAACGCGCTGCACGAACAATCGCTGCTGAACAATAATTCGCAGTCAGGCCGTCCACAGCCTGCGCTTAGTGGAACAGAGCTGGCTACCAGTACCACGATCAAGCGTCCTAATACCTTTACCAGCAAGATGCCCGGTGACAGCGCTGGACCAAATAAGGGGCGCACCCCGGGCTTCAGCGATTTGGATCAACTACTCGCGCAAAAAGGTCCGCTCGGTTCCGGTACCAAATTGCGACTGCCGGATGATCAGCTCTTCCAATATGACAGCGACGTGCTGCAAGCGAGCGCCATCACTCAACTGCAAAAACTGGGCACCCTTATCCAGCGCAATCCGAAGGCGACATTTTCGGTCGAAGGTTACACGGATTCATTCGGCACATATGAATACAATCTCGATCTAAGTCAGCGCCGCGCGGACAGCGTGAAGCGCTATTTGGTAGAGGCAATGCGTATCAATCCGGCGCAAATCGAAACGCGTGGTTTCGGTTCGGCGAAATTCCGAGCGTCGCCGAACGGATCAATTGAAGAGCAGAGTCCCAACCGGCGGGTAGAGGTTGTGGTGCACACGAGCGAAGGGTGAGCGGGGCACCTGCGGTCGCGCCCTACCAGTTTTTGATCCACTGATTTTGGTCTGCCACGCTGGGCGGACTACTCGTTAGGGTTGCTGTGCTCCAAAGATCGAAGGTCGGATTGTACCCGGTAGAAGAATTATACTGATACGCAGTCGAGTAACCATAACTGTTGGCGAATGGGTCGCGGAGATATTCAACGTTCTGACTTTGATCGGGAGGACTTAGCATGTTCGGCTTGATCGTGAGGTAAGACTGCGGAAGTTGGGACAGCGGAGGACTCAATGCCGTGCCATCGATGTTGAAGTTCTCGTCGGCAGCCGTAACGGCACGATCAAGATTTCTGTCGCCAGACAAAGCCCGATAGAGGACGAGACTCGCTGCCTTATAAGGTTGACTCGCAGCTGTTGGATCGCCCATGGTACGGGCATCCAGCTTGTCGGTAGCGGTATTTGGCGTCGGATCTCGCACATAAGTTGCATTATCAGCTTTGTAACTTTCCAGAGCTGCGGAGATGGCGGCGATTTCTGTCTCGGCCCGGGAGCGCGCAGCTTTCTTTTGCACGTAGCCGACTGTGCTCAGAACCAGTCCGGTGAGAATAACGATAATGGTGACGGTGACTATTAACTCGATGAGAGTGAAGCCGCTCCGAGCGAAAAACGCCAAATGGCGTTGCCGAGATAACTCGTTGAATCGTTGAATCGGTGAATCGTAAATCCGATGTAACGGTTTAACGGTATGACGAATCACGGGGTTCTGCCTTATTCGATTTTCGTCATTCGCGCCGCAGGCGCATCACGTTTGCTGCTGCAAGCCGGTGATGATGCTGATCAGCGGAGTGAAGAGGGCGAGCACGATCGTGCCGACAATCAGCGCCAAAAGCACGATCATGATGGGCTCGAGCATCGATGTTAGGGCTGCGACTGAGTTATCGACTTCGTCGTCATACACATCGGCAATCTTCAAGAGCATATCTGGAAGTTTACCGGTTTCTTCGCCGACATCGATCATGCTGATCACCATGGGCGGAAACGCGCGACTGGCCTCCAGCGGTTGAACGATCGATTCGCCTTCCTTCACGCTGTCGTGCACCTGTGAGATCGCAGCGGCAATTGCAGCGTTGCCCGCGGTTTCTCGGGTGATATTTAATGCCTGCAAAATCGGCACACCGCTCGTGACCAGCGTTCCAAGTGTGCGCGCAAACCGCGAGATCGCCGTTTTGCGATTCAAATCGCCGAAGAGCGGCATGCGCAGTTTGAAACTGTCAATCACGAATCGCCCGCCTCGCGTGCGGCCAACGAATTTGTAAGCCGTCACGACGACGATTACCGCTCCGAGCACAAGAAGACCATGATCCTTTACGAGGTTACTGGTTCCGATCACAAACGTGGTGATGGCTGGCAGCGGTTTATCGCCAAGCATGTCGTGAAAGATCGCTTCGAATTTCGGCACAATGAAGACAAGGAGAAAGCCCATGATGCCTACTGCCATCGTCATCACAATGATCGGGTAAACCATCGCCGACACGACCTTGTTCTTAATCTTGTTGGCTTTCTCCTGAAATTCCGAAAGCCGGTTGAGCACCAGCTCCAGCACGCCGCCAACCTCGCCGGCTTTGACCATGTTCACGTACAAATCGTTAAAGATCCGCGGATGCAGCGCCAGCGCGTCCGAAAATGTGTTACCGCCCTGAACGGAGTCAGCGAGTTTGTTTATGGTCTTTTTCAATACTTTGTCGCGTTCCTGGTTCGCCAGAACAGTTAGGCTTCGTAACAATGGCAATCCGGAATCAATCAGCGTCGCCAATTGACGCGTGAAAATCATCAGGATCTTTGGCTTAACTTTTGTGCGTTGGAGAAGAACCATGCTGCTTTTCGCGCGTGGCTTCGTCATCCGTGCCATCTTCGCCGTGCGCTGCCGAGCGGCTTTGCCGTCAGAACGGGCTATAGCTTCCTCATAGACGCTGGTAGGGAAGTACCCAGCCTGGCGCAGCCGGCCGATTGCATCATTGGTTGACGTGGCTTCAACTAACCCGGTCGCTTCCTGTCCACGAGAGTCCAGAGCTACGTAATTAAAGCGCGGCATGGCGATCGATTTTAGTTAGCTCAGGATGCCGTGTCGAGACCCGGGATTTGACGAACGGCATCAATGAGGAAATCCGAGTCGAATGGCTTCGCCACGTTAACCAATCGCGCACGCCTTTCGTCATTTCCTCACGTATATCTCAGCACTTCTTCGACGGTGGTATTGCCGGCGAAGATACTGCGCAAGCCGTCCTGGCGCAGTGTTATCATTCCAAGCTCCACAGCTTTTTGCTTCAAGGTAACGGTTGGCGCGCGTTCATTGATCAGTTCACGAATCGGATCAGTGACTCTGAGAAGCTCGTAGATTCCTTTTCGTCCTTTGTAGCCAGTGTTGTTACAGGCATTACAGCCTTTGCCGTAAAAGAATTGTTTTTCGCCGATGTCCTGCCGCGAGATCCCTAGCTCAGTCAATAAGGTGTTGCTCGGCTCATAAGTGGCACGGCAGTGGCGGCAGATGCTGCGCAACAAACGCTGACCGAGAACTGCTTCCAGCGTGGAGGAAATCAGAAAGGGCTCCACACCCATGTCGATCAAGCGGGTGATGGCCCCGGGCGCGTCGTTTGTATGAAGTGTAGTGAAAACAAGGTGCCCGGTTAGAGACGCCTGAATGGCAATCTGCGCGGTCTCAAGGTCGCGTGTCTCGCCTACCATAATGCGATCCGGGTCCTGGCGCAGAAACGAGCGCAAAATACGCGCGAAGGTCAGGCCGATGGCTTCGTTCACCGGCACTTGCACGATCCCTTCCAGGTCGTATTCGACCGGCTCCTCTGCCGTGAGGAGCTTCGAATCGATCGTATTGATTTTACGCAGGCAGGAGTAAAGCGTTGTTGTCTTTCCAGAGCCGGTCGGTCCAGTGGCAATGAAGATGCCATTCGGATGCTCGATCACCTCCAGCAGAAAGTTGTAAATGTAATCGGGCATCCCGAGCACTTCGAGGTCGAGATTTACAATGCTGCGGTCGAGGACCCGCAGGACGAGGCTTTCACCAAACTGAGTTGGCAAAGTTGAGACTCGAAGATCGACGTTGCGTCCCGCGATATGTTTCTGAATGCGGCCGTCCTGAGGCAACCGTCTTTCTGCGATGTTCATGTTTGCCATCACTTTCACGCGCGAGATCACTGGCAGAGCAAGATGACGCGGCGGTGGCGACATTTCGTAGAGCGCTCCATCGACTCGATAGCGAATTTTGAATTCATTTTCGAATGGCTCGAAGTGAATGTCGCTCGCTCGATCCTGGATCGCCTGGTAGAGAATCAGATCGACAAAGCGAATGATGGGAGTTGCGTTTGCTTCGGCTTCCACTGCCGCATCGCCGTCTCCTTCGCGCAATTGAAGCGCCTCGCCAGCTTCGCCGAGCTGCTTGAGAACGTCCTCCATGCTCGTCGTATCGGTACCGTAATGTTGCTTGATCAGGTCTTCGATCTGATCCGTGGGCGAAACGACGACGTGGATATCCTTCCCGAGCGCGAAGCGAAGATCTTCGGCGGCATGAAGATCGAATGGATCAACGAGTGCTACCCGCAATGTGGTTCCGCTCATTTCAACCGGGAGAGCGCCGTGTAACCGAGCCAGCCCACTGGGAATCAAGCGTAAAATCTCCGGCCGAATGTCGCGTTCGTTCAGGTCGATCAAGTCGGTGCCGAGCCCGTTTGCGATTGTCTGATAAAAACCAGGCTCGTCGATGAAGCCGCCATCGATCATCGCCTGCGGGACCGTCTTGCCATTCAGTTCTACCTCGTCCAGGACGTCTTCTGCTTGCGAAGCTTGGAGCACGCCGTGCTCCACAAAAAATTCGGTAAGCTGCTTTTCCTTCATCAGCTCACGTCTCCGACTGTAATGGAGATTATTTCTTCCGCAGAGGTGAGGCCTGCAAGCACCTTACGGATGCCGTCCTCCCTGAGTGTGCGCATGCCGAGCTGGCGCGCTCGTTGGCGCAACAACAAAGTTGGGCTGCGTTTGTTGATCATGTGGCGCACATCGTCGTCGATCACAAAAATCTCGAAGATGCCTATTCGACCCTTGTAGCCGATTTGACGACATCGGTCGCATCCGACTGGCTTCATGACTTGAGCCTCCGACAACTGCCCCGGCTCGATTCGTAATGCGCGCAATTCGGTTTCGCTGAGGTCTGCGGGCTGTTTGCAGTTTGCACATAATCGGCGGACAAGCCTTTGCGCCATGATCGCTCGGACGGAGGAAGCCACGAGAAACGGCTGAACACCGAGATCGATTAAGCGCGCCACCGCAGAAGGGGCGTCGTTTGTGTGCAGCGTACTGAAAACAAGGTGACCAGTGAGACTTGCGTTCGTAGCAATGCCCGATGTCTCGAGGTCTCGAATTTCACCAATCATGATGATGTTCGGCGCCTGGCGCAGAATGGAACGCAAGGCTGCCGGAAAGGTCATCCCAATCTCGGTATTCACCTGGACCTGATTGATGCCCGTCATTTGATACTCGACCGGCTCTTCCACGGTGATGATTTTGCGGTCTGGTTTGTTGATGTAATTGAGACAGGCGTAGAGGGTGGTGGTTTTTCCGGACCCGGTAGGGCCCGTGACGAGTAAAATGCCGTCCGGCAGTTTGATCAGGCGTTCGAATGTTTCCTGGTCGTCGGAAAAAAATCCAAGCTCGGGCAAGCCGAGCTTTAGACTGGATTTGTCCAGTAGACGCATCACCACGCTCTCACCGTGGTTGGTGGGAATCGTCGAGACGCGAAGATCGATTGGCTTCTTTTTGATTTTTACCTGGATGCGACCGTCCTGTGGCAGGCGTTTTTCTGCGATGCTCATCGAACCGGTCATAATCTTGAGCCGGCTGATGATTGCGGATTGCAAACGTTTCGGTGGCGCTTGCATCTCCTGCAGAACGCCGTCGACCCGAAATCTGACTCGAAATTTTTTATCCAGCGGTTCGAGATGAATATCGCTTGCGCCGGCGCGGTGTGCCTCGGTCAGCAGCATGGAGACCAGCCGGATAATTGGCGCATCGGCTTCATCGATTGCGGTCGCTTCCGCGCCATCGCCAATTTCCAATCCAAGATCGATGTCTTCACCGATTTTTTTCTGCAAGACATCGGCTGCTTCGTCGGCAGTCCCGTAGTATTTGATCAGTGCGTCACGAATTTTCTGGGGACTGGTGCATACCAGCTCCAGCTCGCGTTGGAGGAGAAAACTGAGGCTATCGATCGTGTCGATGTCGAGTGGATTGCCAACCGCGACCACCAGGCCGGTCTCGCCGAAAGCGACCGGGATCACCTTGAAACGGCGCGCGTCTTCGCCCCGGATTTGATTGATGATTTGTGGCGGAATCACCATGGAAGAGATATCGATCCAATCCATGTGCGCTTGCGCTGCGAGCGTTCGCGAGACGTCCACATCGGAGACAACTCCGTCGTTGATCAGGACATCGACTACGCCGGGCTCGCCGTTTAGAAGTGATCGCGCGCCGTCGATCTGCGGGCGTGTGATGAGTCCGCCCTCCTCGAGGGCTTTGAGCACGTACTCTTCGTTGTGTTGCACCGGAGGAAGGGATGCCTGGGCGCGCAGTTTACTGCAAAACCGCTAAATTTCCAGCGGCAGGAAATCGATTTGGACGCCGGGCTGTCCCTAGCCGCATAACATCATTCCACGGTTACGCTTTTGGCGAGGTTCCGTGGCTTATCGACATCTCGGCCGAGTTCGACTGCGAGGTGATAGGCGAGAAGTTGAAGAGGGACGACGGTCAGGATGGGCATTACGTACTCGGGCGCTTCCGGGAGCACGATAATTTCATTGGCAATCCCTTTGAGGTGCTTTGGACCGTTTCCGCTGGTCACGGCAATAACGGGTCCCTTGCGGGCTTTCACCTGTTCGATATTGTTCACGTTTTTCGAGAAAACGGAATCGCCCGGTGCAACGAATACCGAGGGTAGGTCGGGACGGATCAGCGCGATAACGCCATGCTTGAGCTCGGCGCTGGGATGCCCTTCGGCAAAGAGGTAGGTGATCTCTTTCATTTTGAGAGCGCCTTCGAGCGCGACCGGGAAGTTGAACTGCCGGCCGAAGAAAAGCATGCCGTTTGCATCGACATATTTTCTCGCAATTTCCTTAATCTGATCGCTCAGTCCCAAAACCGCCTCGATCTGACTGGGCAACGCTTCGAGCGCTTCAATCACGCGGCTTCCGTCAGCCGCGGAAAGATTTCGCATCCGTCCAAACAGCAGTCCCAGGAGTGTCAGAATGGCAAGTTGCGACGTAAACGATTTCGTTGCCGCCACACCAATTTCCGGTCCGGCGTGCATGTAAACTCCTCCATCACTCTCTCGCGCGATCGTACTCGCGACGTTGTTACAAATTCCCAGGGTACGAAAACCTTTGCGACGGCTTTCACGCAACGCGCCGAGAGTGTCCGCGGTTTCGCCGCTCTGGCTGATGGCGAAAACGAGCGTCTCAGGAGTCATCGGCGTGTTGCGATGGCGAAACTCGCTCGCGTATTCGACTTCGGTTGGGATGTTGGCAAGTCGCTCGATCAAATATTCGCCGACCCTTCCGGCATGAAGAGCTGTGCCACATCCTGTAAGGACGATACGGCCGACGTCGCGAAGCTCCGGAGGCGTCATATTCAAGCCGCCCAGCTTTGCGGTGCATTCCTCCGGGTTGAGACGGCCGCGCATTGAATCGCGCACCGTGTCTGGTTGCTCAAAAATTTCTTTGAGCATGTAATGCGGATAATCACCTTTCCCGATATCTTCGGCGGTAAATTCGACTTTGCTGACTGAATGCTCGCTGCTGTCTCCTGCGAGCGAGGTGATCTCGAACTTGTCTCGCCCCGCCGCGACCACATCGAAGTCATTTAAATAAACGGCATCGCGCGTATAGGCGACGATTGCGCTCACGTCACTGGCGAGGAAGTTTTCGCCGTTGCCTACTCCGAGCACGAGCGGGCTTCCGCGTCGCGCGCCGATCATGAAATCGGGGATATCCGCATGGACCAGAGCGATACCATACGTGCCGATCACCTGACGCAGCGCCGCGCGAACGGCTGCAAGCAGTCGCGTCTTTTTTTCCGGGACATCCACAGTGTTGGCACATGATTCGTCGTAGAGTTTCCCAATCAAATGCGCGAGCACTTCGGTATCGGTTTCGGAGCGAAAGTTCGTGTCGCCGCTGCGGATTAGCTCATCTTTAAGCGTGTGGTAATTTTCAATCACGCCGTTGTGGACGAGCGCCAGTTTGCCGCTGGCGTCGAAGTGCGGGTGCGCGTTTTCGTCGGTGACTTTGCCGTGCGTGGCCCAGCGTGTGTGACTGACGCCAAGCGAGCCGGAGACCGGTTCCTTCCTCATTAGTTGTGTGAGCTCCGCGATCCGACCCGCACATTTGCGCGTTTCCAGACGGCCCCCGTCTACAACAGTGATACCGGCTGAGTCGTAGCCTCGATATTCGAGACGACGCAGCCCATCCAGTAAAATGGGTGCCGCTTCAGCGCGCCCAACGTATCCGACAATCCCACACATTTCGGCAGAGTGTAATGGCGCCTGCACTTGGTCGCAAGAAACACAGATTTTGCGGTATGACTCTTGAGCGAACGACGCGAATTAGCGTGAATCAAACAAGGGAAGGTATCCTTTTTCGCGTCATTCCTGTTATTCGCAAGCGAACCGTCATTCCAATGCGGCGCAAAAAAAAGTTACCGCAAAACGGCGGTCGCTGAGTTATTGATTAGTCAGCAATGCAACGCCAGCCGCAAACCGATTCGCTTCCG
>Ga0193722_1000060_pt1 | contig 23900 bp, 21 predicted proteins | sample H2m1metaG_FD_143044 | JGI IMG/M metagenome (GOLD analysis project Ga0193722, IMG submission 143044) | Soil microbial communities from a riparian zone of the East river system, Colorado, United States - H2m1 | ecosystem: Environmental > Terrestrial > Soil > Riparian zone | place: USA: East River...
TTTTGGAAAAACTACCGAGCTACAGAGCCGTTCCCGTGAATCGGGTTTCAAACCACCAATGAGCGACGCTCACCTGACGATCTACCGCGCAGTGAAGTTAAACAGAGTAATCCAATAAGCGCACACCATCGTCCGGATCGCGCGAAACACAAATGATCATTTCACGGATGGAATTAAGCGAAGTAAAAAGGGCATGGCGCCGAAGATGCAGATATGCTCAGCAGCCGTTGTCCCGGTGCGATGGTAAACGCCTGAAACGTGTGCCGTGCGTCAATTGCAGATAAGTATCAGGCGCTTGCTTGCGGGCCGCCGCGCGAAATCTTTGAAAAAGCGCGGCCCGGTGTTCTGAAGTTGTATGTTGCGCGTAGTAAAGCGCGCAGTTCTGAGTCAAAGTTGGTTCCATCTTGGTTCCTCTAACTTGCGCCGGCGGCGGATTGACGCGGACGTTGATGTCTGAGCAATTTGCATCGACGCGCGTGATATACGCATCCACCAACGCTACGAAAGTTATCTGTGAGACCGTAATGTCGCCCGACAAGTTCTCGAACAATTTTTTAAGCTCATCTTTATGAGCGGCGATAGCATTCATGATGCTGTTTTGTGTGCAGAGAGAAGAGGCCGCACACCTGCGCGATCGATTGACGCTGCGTTATCAGCCCGAGAATACAGCTGCAACTGCGATTAGCTAACGATTAATGCAGTTTGTTTCTTTACCATTAATGCTTTCAGACGGGAACTAGTGCTCCCGTAATTGGCCAGCCATATGTCCCGAAGCGAAGACTTAGAAACCAATCTTCTCCCCTTCGCAAACATTCGCATCAACGGCAGTCGCTCCTGGGACATACAGGTGCATGACAAGCGCTTCTTTTTCCGGGTAATGGCTGTCGGGACGCTGGGTTTCGGGGAGTCCTACATGGATGGCAGGTGGGAGTGCGAGGCGCTCGCATCGGCAACTGACAAGGCAAATCTGGCAAAGTTCGCCATTAGGCGGCTCACTTTTCCGGCGATGCCTTCCAATCATCCGCTGGTTCCATGACCGACCGCGGACCAGTGCCAGTTAACCAGGCCAGCGCATCCTTGTTGTCCTTCAAATATGCGTCCCAGAATGCAGTCGAGAGCGCGCGGATTACGCGATGATGATTTAGATTGCGCAGCCTGCGATCGTGGAACGCGCGATCGGCGAAGACCGAATGATCAGCGTTGTTGAGCACAACCTGATATTTCGGCACGCCGTGCAACGCGGGATAAACCGTGAGCCGCTCTTTTGCGTCCATCTCGCCTATCGGCGCGACGTCTTTTGTTCCAGTCATCAGCAGCCACGGGATTTTTACATCGCCGAAGGCGCGCTCCGCTGTTTCCGATTTCGGCGTGCTCGGACTCATGATGACCGCTGCGCGAATTCTTGGATCGGTCAGTTCGGTGCCACTCATTAGGAACATCTCGCCGCTTAGCGCCTGGGTCGTAACCGCGCCGAACGAATGGCCGGACATTCCGATCCGCGTCAAATCCATTCGGTTCGCGAACGGACCGCTTTTGTTCCAGGCTTCGAGTTGATCGAGCACCGCACGAATGTCGCCCACACGCAGGAAAAAATTCTCGAGCGACGCCGCCTTGCGCAGCGCGGCCATTCGGTCCGCCGGGGGCGCATTTTTCCACACCAATTCGTCGCTGCCGGGATGTTGCACGAACACCGCGAAATAACCGCGCGCTGCCCACCGTTCGCCGAGAAATTTGCTGCCCTCACGCGATCCACCCAGTCCATGACTGAACAAAACAACCGGCGCTGGCTTGCCGCTAGGCGGACAATAAACACGAACCGGAATATCGCGATTGCGCGCAGCATCGTGCACCGTCAGGTCGCGCACCTTCGGATGAAAATTTGGATCGACAACAAGCGGATCGTACGAACCTGCCCACGCGAAGTGAGCCAACACGAGGCTAACGAAAACCAAAGATGCGCGTCGGATCATAAACAGTAACCGTTTCTAGGCCGAAAGGCCGAAATGAGCGAGAGCGCGTGAGTCAAGACCTTCGAAGTTTAGACGCGACCCTGTCTCTCCACGCTAAGAACTTCGCTCCTCACTCTCCGTGGTCCGGCGATGAGGCGCTGCGTTTTCAAGTCAGTGCGATATTGGCCGCCGTCGAGAGCATGGCCGTAAACAGAAGTAATCGCAAGACTGAAAGGTTTTCGCTCGCTCTAGTGACGTTCACCAGTTCCGGTGGAAATTCGAACCCTCTTCAACTCGGTTCTACGGTCAGTAGAATCAGTCACCGTGCCGCGGGGCCCGGCTTATCCATGAGTGATTGAAGCCTGGACATTCCCACTTCCGTAAATTTCCCGCTGGTCTTGACTAAATGTTGGCGCAATTTCTGGCTGAACGTTTCCTTAGCCGCTTGCTCGAATTGCGTTGCGACCACTATCAAATCGATTGCATTAAGTTTATGGGGAAACCAATGCGGGCGTGGTCCGGGAAAAGGCCACCTTAACTTAAATCCTGTTCCGCACCACTCATCACTAAACCGGCTGGTATAGCCACCGACAATGATAATGCCTTGTTGTGAGCCGTCCTGCGATGTAGCGCCGGCAATCTCCTGCAACAATTCAGCACGTCGTATCACTGCTTGTGCCACGGCTATCAAAAAGGCTGCACGCGGCGGCAGAGGTTGCGGATTGAGTGCAACTTCGTCGCCGAAAGAGTGCCCACCCCCGATGGCATCAAATATCTCAGGATGTTTTCTAAAGATGCTTTGGAAAACTACGTTCCGAGGATCAGACATTGGGTTGACAACCGGCTCCGCGGTCCGCGAATGCGAACGCTCCGAACCGGTGATTCTCCGCTCTGGACTTGGACCGAAAAAACTGATCTGTTCCAACGCTACGCGAATAACCGGGTCCCAGGGTCCCGGCGGCAACGGATGCTCGTCATCCTCGCGTCCCGCGCCCCCGCCAATCATCCAACGAACTGGAGTGATAAAAAATCAATTTGACCAAGCCTGTGTCGTCTACGAAGCCGCTGACGGGAATCGAAGATTCGCGACCGAAATTGTACAATTGGCCTGAGATCGTAGACACCAATGGCTCCGTTACGAACCTGTCCGTTCCGAACTTTCTGTACTCATCCTGAGACGTGATCGTCAACTTGACGTCATATAGCGCAGCCGCTGGCTGACCACCGAGCTGTCGTATTTCGCGACGCCCGCCATAGGCCTGGTAAGCGGGCGCAGTCTCTGTGGCAAGCGTTCCCTCCCAGATGCCGCCAATGTCCGCAGTCATAAGACTTTCCACTTTTCAAGTGTTGATTCATAGGAGTTTGCTTTTCCACGGTGAACCGGAGGATAGCCGTCCAGTGACATGGAGACCAAGGAAAAAATTGATAATTGATAGGTTCGGCAAATCCGTTGTGAATGCCACGCTCGCGAAGACTTTCGGAGTTTAGACACGACCCCAGTTCCTTTCTATACACCTGCTTGATCAGGTCGGCCGAGTATGTTAACGCTCCTTTAAATTAGGGACATGAAAAGTGGCTGACAAATGTGATCCCATTCGTTCTAAGCTGCATGATTTAGAAGGGGAGCTTAAGAACACCGACAGATTTCTGGCGGAACCGGAAACTGATGAACAAAACCCGCCGAAACCTCGAACCAACCCTAAATGGACTGACCTAGTCAGCCGTATCGCGAAGACTCGCTCGGCGTTGCAGGCATGCGCAGAGTCGTTACTGATCCGCCGCTGGACAGTGACTGGAGACTCATTCATAGGATCAATTGAGATCGATGCATTGGTCTCGAAGTTCATGAAAGCCCATGCTATCCGTGCGATGAGTGTCGCCGTCGCTCGGGAAGGAACCCTGATCGCGAACCGCGGCTATACATGGGCGGAACCAAATTATCCTATTACCCAACCGAACACACTGTTCCGAGTGGCCAGCGTCTCGAAGATATTCACGTGCGCCGCGATCGACCGGTTAGTGACGAGTGGCGCACTCAGCTTTGATACCCAAGCCTTCCCGTTTCTTGGGGTCACTCGCGTACCTCTGCAGGTCACCGATCGTGATATCGACAACATCACGGTCAAACAACTCGCTATGCGTCGCAGCGGACTCCAGCGTGATTTTGGGGCTGATTTCCGAATGATCGCGAGCCTGCTCGGACAGAGCGTCATGCCAACGCGCGAACAACTCGTTAGGTACATATTCGGCGTACATCCACTCGATTCGCGTCCGGGAACTTTCGACTCTTACTCGAACAGCGCCTTCGCGGTCCTGACCTCGATTGTTGAGAAAGCGTCGGGGCGTACCTTCGTCGATTACCTTCGCAACGAAGTGTTGCCGCCTTTCGGCATCCACGACGTCCAGGTTGGCGCCACCGCAGCGAACATGCGAAAACCGAATGAAGTGTCGTCGTACGATGACCCCGGTTTCAGCCCGTCGCAGACTGACATGGCCGTGGATGCCATTGCTCCAAACGCCTATGGTGGCACGTTCGCGCTCGAAAACGGAGAAGGCGAAGGCGGTTTGATCATGTCGACCGGCACCGTCGCTCGCTTTTTGGCTACTCACGCAGTCTGGGACATCGGCCCACGTCAACCGGGTTTTACGCGATACGGGAAATTCTCCGGAACAGGGGCGGCGGCCGTGAGCCGTCCCGACGGGCTCGACTTTGCCTACGCATTCAATTATCAGGTCGACGATCCGGAGCACGACGCCCTCGTCAAACAGATACACGCGATCCTCGATCGTCACCTCAGCGTGCAGCCCGGTGGCGTGGTCGCGTCAATCTCCAGGTTCATAATCCGGCTTGTGGACCGCGTCCTCCGCGTGGTTGGGCTTCGTCTCAATCCTTAAGGAGGGCTGAAGACAGGCGTTGTCTTCAGCCGCACCTGCACTTGCCGAGTGCGGCGAAAAAATTCTGGGCAAAGAAATTCGAGTGACGCTGGCAGAGGATTTTCTAGAGATTTAAATCGATAACTACCGCTGAATGATCGGAGGCGCCTTCCTTGGAAGAGGATATTTCGGGATAGGTTTCCCAGGCCGTAGGCCGTGTTGCTCGGCTACCCCACAGACCTTTCCTGAAAACACGCCCCCCAGCATATTGAGTTTGCAAGCTCTGCGAGATAAAGATGTAATCGAACCGGTTTCGCCAGCCGCAGGAGTCGAATGTTCCAGGGCGATTACCCACATCAAACCCCGGCAACGAATAGCAGTCGATCAAGGGGCTGTTGTTATCGAAAAGCCTCGCTAGGTTTGGTGCCTGGCTGCCCGGAGTTGTTGGCCCCTCATTTAGATCTCCCAGGACAACAACGTGCTTACCTTGCTGAATCAGGTTCTCAACGATCTCGCGAACGGCCTTTGCTTGTCGTCTGCGCTTGGCTCCGCCTCCTCCCGACTGCGACTTAAAGTGATTCACTAGCACGTTTATGCGCGTGCCACTTGGTGTCCGTACCTCGTACTCAGCGCAGTCGCGACTGAAGATTAGGCCCTCGTCATCGGCTTTATCGACGTTTGAGTGGATCGACTCGATGTCGAAGCCATCGCGGGTCATGATGGCGACATCAATGCCACGTTCATCATTCCCATCGACGAGCAGTACATGTCGATAAAGTCCGGCGAGTAATTCACGGTTAAACCGGACTAGCGAAGGCCTGTCTTCGACCTCGACGACTCCAAGAATGTCGACGTCAACCTCTTGGATGACCCTGGCGGTCATGCGTGTGGCGATCTCATCGACTGGCTCTTTCGCCAACTCAACCCACCCAATCCAGTCGCCGCGTCCATTCGCTATGATCTCCACGCTTTGAGTTTGATCGCGTGGCTCACTATCAAATGCGCCCCGGTTTTTTCGCAGCCATGCCCATTTTGGATCGGTTGTCTGGTTGCGACGAATGGCTCCAGTTTCATTCCTTGTGTAAATATCCAGCTTAACAAGAAGATCGCGGATTTTGTTTTTGTGGTCCGCGGTGTAGTTGGCTTTTTGAATAAGTGAATTGACCTTCTGGTACGCTTTCAGCACAGGCTCAGCAGCGCTCCAACTAGCAGTACTGAAGGCCTTCGGCCGGGCAAAAAGATTCTCAACGTTGAACGAAGCGATTCTGATCATGGGCGGGCTACCGTTCTATTATCTTGATCTTTGTCGTAGAAGTTTTTCGCCGCACTCGTCGAGCGCATCGCAGCGACATTCTTCACGCCGTCGACCAACGTTTCCATTAACTTAAGCCGATTCATCCGCTCCCGAAGCTCCGCGATCTTTCGCTCAGAGAGCTTATGCCAGCGTTTCGGTGGACGCGTTCCGTGCGGAAACCCGAAGAAGAGCTCGCGTATTTCCTCAAGAGTGAATCCCGTCTCCCGGCGCGTTGCACCACAGCGAGACGGAAGAGCGCACTCTTGCGTAGCGTCCGGGCTCGGTCAAACCAAGCATTTGGCACAGCCTGACGCCGAAATATTGTAAGCCAAGGAGAAAAACGCGACCCCACTCGATACTCGAAACTTTTCTCACTCATGGACTCTGTCTAGAATCGCGCCGTGAACTCTCGCGATCCGCTTACGGTCGAATCCGGCAGCAACGAGCGCTGGAAGTTTTTTCGGGACGTTCTCGTTTTCCAGCTCAAGATGTTGCTCGATAACGTACGTGATTTTGCGCTGATGCCGGTCTCACTGGTCGCGGCGCTGATAGATCTCATCTTCAAGGGCAAGCGGCATGGCTCGCTGTTTTATCAGGTGCTCAGGTGGGGCGCCCACAGCGAGGAAGTAATCAATGTCTATAGTGCGATCGAAACGCAAGAAAGGCCTCGAGTTAATCCCAACTACACTGTCGACGCGGTGATCGCGCGATTGGAGGGCGTGCTAGTTCGGGAATGTGAGAAAGGTGGGACGGCCGCGAGTATCAAAGCCGCGATGGACCGGGCGATCGATCAAATCCAAATCGAAGCGAGCGGGCCGCGCGATCAAGCAAGGGACGCAGTCGTGCGGGTAGCACAGAAATTCCGCAGCAAGCTTGACCCTGCCCTGCCCGATCGCGATTCAGAGGAATAGTCCAACAATTCCACGGTATCGCGCATGCCAATATTCAGGTCGGCTTCGATGTGATTCCGATTATTGTGCGTTCGGATCCGGCACCATATTGCCGAAAAAAACGGTCCTTTATGATTCGCTCAACAGCATTGCTAACTTTCTTGTCCGTGTTCGCGCTTGCGTCCGCGGCCCCATCGCCGACTCCGCCTGGCGATGACATCTACTCTCCTGGCCGCGCGCTCGTGGCAGACATCGATCACATCGTCACACCAAGCGGCGTCGATGAAACCTTCGAGGTCGTGCTCGGCGGCGCGCGTCAGGTGGTCAACGTGCGCGGCGCTGATCGCGCTAATCCAATTCTGCTCTTCGTTCATGGCGGTCCGGCTGCGGTCGAGATGCCGATCGCGTGGGCTTTTCAGCGACCCTGGGAGGAGTTCTTCACCGTTGTTCAGTGGGATCAGCGCGCCGCGGGGCGGTCATTCCGGCTCAACGATCCCAAAACTATCGCGCCCACACTCAAGCCCGAGCGCTACCGTGACGACGCGATCGAACTCATCGAGCTGCTTTGCCGCAAATACGACAAACCAAAGATTTTCGTGTTAGGCCATAGCTGGGGATCGATCGTCGGTCTTTCGGTCGCGGCGAAACGCCCCGACTTACTCTACGCTTACATCGGCATGGGGCAGGTCATTGATTTCCGCAAGAACGAGCAGGTGGGGTTCGACTGGACGCTCGATCGCGCACGTAAGGACAACAACGCCGACGCCATGCGCGAACTCGAAGCGCTGCGACCTTATCCCGGACCTGGCGAGCTCGATTACGACAAGACGATGATCGAGCGCAAATGGAACGTCCACTACGGCGGCTTGGCCTGGGGTCACACCGATGGAGATTTCTACTTCCACGCGGGACGCCTTTCTCCGTTGTACACCGCCGCCGATCGCAAAGCATGGGACGACGGCAGCGCCTTCACCATGAAAACGATGTGGCCGCAGCTCGCCACCGTCACGTTCAATGATCTGAACAAGCTCGACATCCCCGTTATCCTGTTCCTCGGCCGGCACGATTACACCACGCCAGCGCCCATCGCCGCCGCGTGGATGGAGCGATTGAAGGCGCCGAAAAAAGTGACAGTCTGGTTCGAGAACTCAGCGCACCTCCACATCATCGAGGAACCCGGGCACGTTTTCGCCGCCCTTTTGGAGCATGTCCGGCCGCTGGCGGAAAAAACCCCGACGACTCATCATTAATAGCCATCCCAGGCTTACCTAGGCGGAGACGAGGCAATTGGTTTCTGGAAATGCGGATCTTTGCCCGCCACGGTGGATAAACCTCGTCTGCGGCCAGAAAACCTCGATCAAGTCACTGCTGCAGGTTTGCCAGTTTTTGGAACCGTGGATCGTTTCGCAGTGGTTCAAACATTGGATCCAACCGGAGCAGCGCAGGAGTGAGTGGCGGGTTTGCCGCGAGAGGCGCCTCATACGGGAGTGAAAGCAACTTCTCCAAGGTAGAAATGGAACGGTCCGGGGCGCCGGATCGGGCTGTTACCCGTGCAAGAATTTCCAGCGGCCTGGGACCGGTCAGCGTGTCTTTGTCGATTGGAAACATCCCGATCGCGCGCTCGGCCAAAGCCAGCGCCGCGTTGTTGTCACCAAGACCCATGTTTGTAAGCGCAAGATCTCCCATGAGAATAAAGTTTTCGGGTTGTTCTTTGAGGAAAGATTCCAGTTCGCTACGAGCCTGACTCCAACTTTCGCGGGCGGCGGCATGATCACCGGCAACTTCCTGTGCCCAGCCTAACCAAAAGCGCAATTCGCCAACGTAGAAGCCCAATGATTGATCAGGCGTTGCTAATATTTCCTTAAGCTGAGCAATGACTCCTGCAGAGCGTGCCTCCAGGATTGCCTGGTAAACTTGTGTTTCCAGTGCGTTGACGTATCCGACACCTAGCCGAAGCGGAGCCAAAAGCGCCGAAGCACGTGGCAGGTCGCCCTCTGCCTGTGCTATTCGCGCCTTTAACACAATCGTATCGATGTCGTCAGGTGTTATATTGAGAATCTGCTCGAGCTTGGACAGCGCTTCGGGGAATCGACGCTGGCACACGTAGGAACGTGCGTGTTGTGAGAGCAGGTTAACGTTGCGTGGATCGAGCTTCTCGGCTTCGTTGAAGTACGCCTCGCTTTTGTCCCAGTTGCCTCGCCTACGCTCGACGTAGGCCAGGCCTTGAAGAACCCGGCTGCTATGCGGCAGGACGCGTTCTGCCTGTTCAAGGTATTTCGAGGCAGTGTCGTAATCCTTCAGGCAGGCATAGTGATAGAAACCCTTGGCCAATAAAGCCTCGCCAAGATTGGGCTGTAGCCTGAGAGCCGTGTCGGCTGCCTCGCGCGCTTCCTCACGAAGAGCCACCGTCGGTTGAAGACTCTGTGTGAGATAGCCACTTGCATCGACGTAAGAAAGCAGAGTCCAAGCAAGAGCGAACTTCGGATCCAATCTCACTGCTTCTTTCAGATATTTTTGCGCCGTAAGGGAGTTCGCAGGTGTGAATGCGGTTTTTAGTGTGTAGGCAAGGCCGCGAAGATAGGCATCATACGCTTCAGAATTGTTGGTTGGTTTATCAGCGATGACTTCCTGTTCCTGTCCTGTAAGCTTGGCTTGTAATTGGTCTGCGATGGCTTTGGCGACTTCACTTTCGACCGAAAGAATGTCGGTCACCTTGCGATCGATGCTATCGGCCCAAAGATGGGAATCAGTTGCCCCCTTGATGAGCTGCACATTCACGCGGACGGCGTCGCCGGCCTTTTGCACGCTTCCCTCCAGAATGTGGGCAACACCGAGCTGCCTCGCGATTTCTGGCAGGTTTTCCGGGGCACTTTTGTAATGCTGTGTCGAAGTTCGCGAGATCACCTTTAGATCAGCGATTTTGGATAAGCGTGTGAGGATTTCGTCCTGTATTCCCTCGGCAAAATAAGCGTTTTCCTTGTCGCTGCTCAGGTTTTCAAATGGCAATACTGCAATCGATCGTTCGATCGGGGCGAAAGGTCGCGTTCGCTGATATAACCAGGCCGCAACAACAATCGCTGCGATTGCCAACGCCGCAGCGGCGGATGCCAGCGCGACTCTCCTGCGTCGCGAGCGGGCTTTAGGGTTGAACCTTTCATAGCAGCTATTAACAGCGGAAAGTAACTCGCGCGCCGATTGAGGCCTGTCCTTTGGATCAGGGGCCAGCATCGACTTCAGCAGCCCGATAACTTGACCCGGCAGGTGCAGGCCCCTGAGATGTTCCAGAGGTAACTCACCGGTTTGCCTCACCCGGATTTCTTCCATCGTGCCTCCTACAAAAGGCGTGCGACCAGTCAGCAGATACCAAAGAGTAACACCCAGTGAGTAGATGTCGGAACGCGTATCAATCGGCAATTGCCCAGTACCGACAAACTGCTCTGGGCTTGCAAAAGCGGGGGTGCCAATAAAGCCGGCTCGTGTCTGCTCGAAACTAGGGTCTGCGTGAGCCCCCATTACTTTCGCCACTCCATAATCGATCAGCTTTACTGTAAGCTCTCCGTGCGCATTCGATTCGAGCATGATGTTGGACGGCTTGATGTCGCGATGCACCACGCCGCATGCTTCCGCGGCCGCCAACGCGCGCGCGGCCTGCTCAATTACTTCCAACGCGAGAGCAAACGGCATTGGCCCTTCACGGCGCACACGTGCTTCCAGCGTCTCACCCTTGACCAGCTCCATGGCATAGAAGCATTCGCCGTCTTGCTCTCCGTAATAAGTCACCCGAGCAACATTTGGGTGATGGATGTTGGCGGCTGCGCGCGCTTCGCGCAGAAAACGCGATCGCGCATCGGGATTCTGCGCGACACTCCGATTGATGACCTTGAGAGCTACAGTCGAGTTCAAGACTGTATCGCGAGCGCGGTACGTTACGGCCATTCCCCCGGCACCTAGCTCGACTGGAAAACCATCCGCTCCGACTTCCACCTCGAAGTGTGCGTATTTCAACGGTCCGGGTGTTAGCCGACCTCGTGCCGCTGGTCTTTCCGGCTGCTCACCGTCCGCGAGAAAGCCAAGGCCAACGAGACAACGCAGACATTCGCCGTTCGGACCAATTTGAGTCAGCGGTCGCCCACATGTCGCACAGATTCCCGCAGCTTGAGGCTGGGTGTCCGCAGTTCCAAGACCGATGCCCTCCTTGTCCATGCGTAACGTCAGCTTACGCCATCAATATCTGATACAGGTGCTGCAACTCCTGATCGACATCTCCCGGGTCCGAGACGGTACTCGCCACTTCCATTCTCAACGACTCACGGTAACGTTGCCGCAAACGGGAAAGCCATGTGCGCAGCGTTGCCATCGGTACTCCTAGTCGAGCCGCGGCTTCCTCCTGGTTCAGCGGTCTAACGCTGCCGCCCGCGACGAACGGTCTTAGTTCTTCGAGCCACTCAGCCTTGCCCTCCGCCACAAATGCGGTCTCCAAGTTTTGCCAGGCACGGGAAACGATTGTCGACGCCCAGACAAGATCGTAGCAAGCAGTGTCGCTGAGGTGAGCAGTTGCCATCATCGCTGCCTCAGCCTCGGGAAGGTGCTCTTCTATCGAGACCACCTGGCGACCGCCACCTCTCTTCAGCGCCCGGGCGCGATCATACTCATTGTACAGAAAATTCTGCAGCGATCCCAGCAGGAACGTGCGAAGCCGGCCCTTCTGCTGGTCCGCGCGGGTCAATGCGTTTTGCTCAAGCAAATGTGCAAAAAAACCCTGGACCAGGTCCTGTGCGTCAGCGGATGAAAAACCGCGGTGGCGAAGAAAACTGTAAAGCGGCGGCCAATATGCTTCGCAAAATCCGGAGAGCGCTTGCTGAGAGGATTCCGTTGAGTCCTCGTCGCGCGCGCGCAACACGACCGTCCAATGCGTCGTTTGAAACGAAGCACCACCCTCCTGCAGCGTTCCCGGGATCGCTTTCGTTCACGGAGGGTCGCCGAACGAACGCGATTTTGCGAGAAAAATCGCGTGAGAACGCTTTGTTTAGCGCCAAAGCGCGGAGCTACGCTATCAGTATTGGGCGAGAAGATGGTTCTCGCTGCTTCCGTTCTGGACGGCCAGCGAAATCTCGGATTTTTGGAGGTTCGTCTGGCTTAGCCTGGCGGGTCTGTGCTCGCTTCCTTCCTGCGCGATCGCACCGATGCTCAATGCGGCAAACGCCATTGTTACAGCCGCGGCCACCTTCGCTTCGACGGATAGCTTCATACGGATGGCTCGCTGACGAGACCGATGCTTGATTCGCAGGGCATGTGTCTTGAAGAAATCTTCAGTTCCCTCCATCCGCCGCCGAAATTGAAGGAAGCCATGCTTTGCGCGAGCAACGGATCGTGATTGCGGTGGGCTGCCTTAAGGAGCGATCGCCAAGCGTCGCACAGAGTTTCAAAAAGTCTGATGCAGTGTTTTTTCATATCATCAAATCGATGAAGCGAATGAACTGGCGTCGGCTCGTTCTGGGTTGGAGCAGCCGGCGAAAATGCGAACAAAAGACGAATGCATTCTTTGGGAAACCTGGCCTGCGCGCTTTGCCCAATAATCGAACCAGCTTAGCGACGCGTCGGCGAAGATCTCCGTGCGAACAACTTCCGGGCAGACCCCCAGCAGTCTGCAGACGTTCACGAAGGAGTAGGGCCAGGAAAAATCATTTGCGGTGACCCAATCACAGGCATCGACATACAGCTCCCGCCTCACTCCCCGGGTCGCGGAGCGGAACCGGCGCAGATCGTGGGCGGCCTGTTTCAGCACGCCGAGGGCGAGGTCTTTCTCAGGCGCCGCCTTTGGCGTTTCGGGCGGAAGAACAAAGAAATGTCCGCTGCGCGCGTTATCAGATTTCACATTTAAAAATGCATCCATCTGGTCACGCGTTAGCCGTGACGTGGGCTCTTCTGCCCTGTTTTCGACCTCGGGAGAGTTCGGAAACAGAACAAGCGGACCGCTGAAACCGGTCTTACTAAGTGGATCTTCTACGAGGAGGTTCATGTCAGTTTCGGTTGGTTGACTCGATTGGGTTCTTCTTTTCTAAAGTTTTTTTGGGCGGACATTTCAAAAATTTTAAATTTTTTTTCGGCAGCCCTAAAAATGGCCTCCGGAGGAGGGGAGGAACCTTGCGGCTGACACAGCCGCCACTACCACCTTCGAGAGACCCGTTCCGGTTTGCTTGTCCGCCACGCCGCGTAAACTGTGTGAAATGACTGACGAGCAACAGGATGAACAGTTTTATCGGGACACGGAAAGCGTCGCGTTTCCGAAACTGAACGATCACCAGCTTTCGCTGCTCGAGCCTTTGGGGCAGCGGCGCATGGTGGGTCGTAGCGAGGTGATCTATAAAGCCGGGGAACGCGATTTGGGCTTAACGATTGTCTTGCGCGGCGAAGTCGAAGCTTTTGAAACACGCGATGGCACGGAACAGATTCTTGCCACCGCGCGAGAACGCGATTTCATCGGCGACGTCGCAATGTTGCAAGGGACATCTGCTTTGGCCAGCGTTCGCGTAGTCTCACCGGAGGCCGAGATACTTCACGTGCCGGCGGGCGAACTGAGGCGCGCCTTGGCCGAAATTCCCGATGTCAGCAAAACCATCGTCGATGCCTTGATCATGCGACGCCGGCGGATCAGCCGGGACCCCGAATTCGCTGGAATGCGGGTTTTGGCGCAGCGTGATGAGCTGCTTGGACATAAGCTGGATGATTTCCTCGACAAGAATCGCATTCCGCATCGCCTGGTCAGCTTTGAAAGTGAACAAGGAAAGGCGTTGAGTGAACGTTTCCATCTAACGACCCGTGATTTGCCTGTTTTAATCACCCCGGCTGGCCGTCGTTTGCGCCAGCCTTCGTTGCGCGAGGTGGCACAGGAAGCGGGTCTGCTTCGACCACTTGCCACAGGCAATGAAAACGAGATTCTGGCAGACCTGACAATCGTTGGAGCCGGACCGGCTGGCCTTGCCGCGGCTGTTTATGCTGCATCCGAGGGATTGAAGACGGTCGTTTTGGAAAGCTACGCCCCCGGCGGACAAGCTGGTTCCTCTTCGCTAATCGAAAATTTCTTTGGATTCCCAACCGGGGTGAGCGGCGGCGATTTAACCTGGCGCGCTCAGCTTCAGGCATATCGATTCGGCGCAAAATTCTCGACACCTGCGCAGGCTCTCTCACTGCAATACGATGGCGATGACGAATACCGCACGCGCCTCGATATCGAAGGTTGCTCTGCCATTCTTCGAGCAAAAGCTGTCCTAATTGCCACCGGTGCGGACTACCGCCGGCTCGATGCCGAGGGGCGCGAGCAATTTGAGAACATGGGCGTTTACTACGCCGCGACGGCGATGGAAGGACAGCTTTGTCGCAACGAAACGGTTGTTATCGTCGGCAGCGGCAACTCTGCAGGTCAGGCTGCAATGTATCTTTCCGAAGGCGCTGCCAAGGTGCTGCTCGTGGTTCGCGGGAAAAACATTGCCAGCAAAATGTCGGACTATCTTTCGCGACGGGTGCAAGCGCGCACAAACATTGAGATCCTTTGCCAGACGGAGATCCGCAAAATGTTTGGCGGGAGAAAGCTCGAAGAAATCGAGCTGGAAAACACTCAGACAGGCGAGCGCCGAATGGTGCGAACGCCGGCCGTTTTTTCCATGATCGGCGCGAGACCATGCACTGAGTGGTTGCCGGCGGAAATCGAGCGCGACGACAAAGGATTCATCAAGACCGGGACAAGCGTCGCCGGGGCTCCGGCCTGGAAGGCAAACAAGCATCAACCCGGCCCACTCGAGACAAGCCTGCCGGGAATTTTTGCCGCGGGCGACGTGCGCTCCGGTTCGGTGAAACGCTGCGCCGCTGCGGTCGGCGAGGGCGGGATGGCCGTCGCCGGTGTCCAAATCAGGTTAGCTTCGTCGTCTTGAATCGGACCGCGAAGCAGCAATCAGAAAATTAAGGGATTCGCTCCGACACATTATACCAATTCCATTCCCAGGTTTTGCCATTGTCGGAAGAAAACGCCTGGCTCCGCACGTTGTCGGAACGTTTTTCTAATCTCGCCGGCGTCCGCTTTATCCCTGGGATGGCCGCTCCCGCACTCCCGGCGGATCAGGCCTAAGATAAACGATCAGGCAACAAGTACAAATTCCGAGTCCAGCGAGCGGATATTTCAGCGCCACCAACGCAGCTACCCCGAAAAGGCATGAAGTTGTGATCGATCGGAAGCGCATGATCCGGCGCACAGTCGATTGGAACCTCACTAACAGGCCTTCGATGAACGAGCTCCCAGGTAAGGCATATGTAAGTGGCGTTCACGAGGAAGAAAACCGCTGCGTAGAAAGCAACTGGTTGCGGCGCCAATCTGCTCACGGCCATCCAAGCGGTTGAGAGTAGAAGCAACGACATGGAAAACAAATGTGCGAAATTGAACCACAACAGGCGAGGGGTCGCCTCTGTGGCATAGCGCATCAGATAATGATGATTGGTCCACACGATCGCGATGAACAGATAGCTCACTGCGTGGGACAGCGAACACGCCGTCGGAAAACGCGCTCAACCGCTCCGGCGTCGCTCTATGGAGCACGGCCATATAGTTTGTTACGCCCGCAAATTCTGCTCAGACCAACATAAACTGTCGGTTACGAGGTAAACGCTTCTTTGTTCACGACGTATGGCATCTTGGCCGGGTCGCCGCCGTAACTAGCTTCCAGCACGTCGATCAGTCCCTGCACCGTGCGCCCGGCCATGCCTTTTTCCGGATCAACCGACAACCGCGTGATCTGCCCGCCGCTGGCGAAATGGTGGAACACGCGACAGCGATCGGTGATTTCGGGATCGAGCAGCGGCGAATCCGCTGGTAAAGGTTCTTTCTCGAAGACGTCTAGCGCGGCCCCAGCAATGACTTTTTCTTTCAACGCTTTCGCGAGGGCTTCCGCGTCCACCACGGGTCCGCGCGAGCTGTTTATCAAGTACGCCGTCGGCTTCATCAATTTCAGCGTCTTCTCGTTGATCAGGTGATAGGTCGGCTTGTCAGTCTCGCCTTCACGCAACAGGGGCACGTGAATCGTCACGTAATCGGCACTGCGTAACGCGTCCTCGAACTCGACGTATTTGATCCACGTCTTCTCCTTCTGAATTCCGCGCGTGTGACGGAGATCCATCAAGTCATGGATAGCAGCGATGTACTTGTCGTTGTGATATGCCGGATCGTAGCAAAGGATGTTCATGTCGAAGCCGGTGCATTTCTTAATCATCGCCAGGCCGATACGTCCGGTGCCGATGACGGCAATCGTTTTGCCTGTGACCTCGTCGCCAAGAAACGGGAGGAACGGATGCCACGACGGCCACTTTTGTTCGCGCACCAGTCTCTCGCTCTGCCACATCTTGCGCGCGAGCATGCCCATCATGAAAAATGCGAACTCGGCGGTCGCTTCGGTAAGCACGTCGGCGGTATTCGTGAACGGGATTTTGTATTTGTTCGCATCGGCGCGATTGATGTTGTCGAAGCCGACAGCGATCTGCGCCACGACCTTGAGCGTCCCCTTCCCCGCTTCAAACACCTCGGCATCGATCGGATCTCGCAGCGTGGTGATCAAGCCATCGATGCCGCTCTTCACTTTCTCGATGATGGATTTCTTAGGCGGCGCCTCAGGCCCCTGGAAAACTTCGAGTTCATAACCGCGCTCGCGAAGACGGTTCTCGGCCGCATCACCGATGCGTGATGTCGCAAAGACGCGAAAGCGTTTCTTATCTGTCATGGCTGGGCAAATTGAACGCGAATATAAACGCGCCTTCTGTTTTGGCTATTCGCTCAAGACGAAGAAAATGGCGTTGTTCACCAATTTTTGACTGGCGGGTTAGCCAAGTGGGAAGGCTGCGGTCTGCAAAACCGCTATGAGCGAGTTCGACTCTCGCACCCGCCTGACCAAATTAGGACATCAGCGAGGCGGACTACAGATTCTTTTTTGTCCAATTGCTGACTCGCTCAAGTGCTTTCTCGATGTTCTCGATGGAGTTGGCAACGCTGAAGCGCAAGTAACCTTCGCCAAAATTGCCGAAGGCGGTACCGGAGAGCGCTGCGACGCCGGCGTCGTCGAGCAACGCGTCGGCGAGCTTTTTCGATGGCCAACCTGTCTCTGTTATGTTCGGAAAAACATAGAATGCACCGTGAGGCGACCGGCATGAGAAGCCTTTGATTTTGTTGAGACCGGCGACCATAACGTCCCGCCGTTTCTTGAACTCAGCGCACATCGCATCGACCGACTTTTGATTTCCCCGCAGCGCCTCAATCCCAGCAATCTGTGTGAAACTCGCGGTGCACGAGTTTGAGTTAGTCATCAGACGCGAGATGTGTGCCGCGAGATCGGCGCGCATGACGCCGTAGCCCATCCGCCAACCGGTCATGGCGTAAGTCTTGGAGAAACCGTCGAGCAATATGGTCCGCTCCTTCATTCCATCGATCGACATAATGGAGTGATGTTTACCTTCAAAGATGAGACGGCTATAGATCTCGTCGCTTAACACCATGACGTTGCGATCGCCGATTGCGCGCGCTATGTCGTCGATGTCTTTTTTTTCCAGCACACCGCCGGTGGGATTCTGGGGTGAATTCAAAATGATCAACTTCGTGCGATCGTTGATCAGCCCAGCGAGCTCGTCGACGTCGAGCCGAAATTCCAGTTCTTCGCGCAACCGAATGGGCACGGCTTTCGCGCCGACGTAATTGATCATTGACTCGTAAATGGGAAATCCCGGATTCGGATAGATGACCTCATCGCCATCTTCAACCAGCGCGAGAACGCCAAAGAAAATGATGGGTTTGCCACCGGGGACGATGACTACTTCTTCCGGTGTGACGTTGACCCGGCGCGTCTCACTCACGTGTTGCGCGATCACCTCGCGCAGCTGGGGCAAACCGGCGGACGGACCGTAATGAGTGAAGCTCTTATGCAGCGCGTCGCATGCCGCGTCGATGATGTTGGACGGAGTATCGAAATCAGGTTCTCCAATCTCGAGATGAATGATGTCCCGCCCCTTTGCTTCCAGCCCCCGCGCCTTCACCAGTACTTCGAAAGCGGTCTCCGTGCCGAGACGCGCCATGCGCTTCGCGAGCCGAAGTTCACGCGCTTTCTGCATGGCACACACTATGCGCGGACGAAGTATTCTCTCAACCATCAATACTCAACTTTCCGCCCTTAAGCGCTCAGTGCACCAAATACAGCCGGGTTCGTGTGCGCTCGCGAACGATTTTCGTGAGGATTCATCGCTGGGTCAGTTTTTTCGCCATAGGGCTCTTGTTTGCGAGTCTGCCTCTGCAAGTCGCAGCCCGCAAACATCCGCGGAACAAGGCCCACCACAAAGAACAGCAATCTTCGGCCGAGATCGAGGCGGCCGCGCGTCTGCAAATTTTTCTCGACCGTTCGAACTTTAGTCCGGGCAAAATTGACGGGCGCTATAACGAATTCACCTGGAAAGCTCTTGCGCTTTATCGGCAGTCTCGCGGCGAACAGCCGCAGTTGCCTCCATCTGACGCTAAAAGCAACGTCGCTCCCAATACCAACGGCCTCGATCTTTCCAGCGTCGAACCGGTCTTCATCACCTACTCCGTGACGCAAGCGGACCTGCAGAATGTAGGAAACTTGCCGGGCTCTCCAAAAGAACAGGCGAAGTTAAAAGCGCTTTTGTATCGCAACCCAGCCGACGCAATCACAGAAAAATTTCACTGCGACGTTCATTTTTTGGAGCAGCTCAATCTCGGCAAGACCAAGTCGATCAAGCCAGGCGATCAATTGCGAGTCCCTAATGTTCAGCCATTCGAGTTAGGAGAAGTCAAAGAAATCAAGCCGGGCAGCGAGATTAACGCACCAGCTGTTAACGAACTTCCTGATAAACCGGACAAGACGCCAGCGGAACAATCGGAACCTTCTCAAAATCCACCTGCGAGCCCGGCAGCATCGCCGTCGACGTCCTTAAAAATCGATACGAAAACGAACATGCTTGGGGTCTTCCAAGGCGATAAATTGATCGCGGCTTACCCGGTCACAGTAGGATCTGCGCAAACCGTTTCGCCTATTGGGGATTGGAAAGTGAAAGGGGTAGCCAAGTGGCCGCGGTTTCGTTACGACGAAAAAATGCTAAAACACGGGGAACGAAGCGGGAATTTCTTCATGTTGCAGCCTGGGCCTCGAAATCCGGTGGGCGTTCTCTGGATCGCGCTCAACAAAAAAGGAATCGGCATCCACGGCACAGCTAGTCCCGATTCCATAGGACATTCCGCAAGCCACGGCTGCATCCGACTGGCGAACTGGGACGTGGTTCGTCTGGCGGAGCGCGTCAAATTTGGGACACCAGTCTCCATCCATTAGTCGTTTCGCCTTTCCGCGCCGGACGGTAATGATTTAACGAGCCGAATACTTTCGCGAGCGAACGGTCGCGTGTACAGTTTAGTGCTTTGAAACTTCGATGGCCTTTCGTCATTTTCGCGCTCGTTCTTCTTTTGGTCGTCGCTGGCGTGGCCTTGCAGATTGATTGGACATGGAAACGAAAACTTTCGCCGTGGGGCGGCCGTTATTTTTTTCATCGCACCGAGTTAGCAGTACCGTCATTTCGCCAGGGAGATGAGAAATGGAGCGATGATCCGCTGGGGGGAGTTGAAGCCAATGGCACGCTGGGCGGCGAAGGCTGTGCGGTATCCTCCGCGGCTATGGTGTTTAAGTTTTACGGAATCGATGTCGATCCGCAGCACTTAAACTGGTTTCTAACGAACGTTGGCGGATACACCGAGCAAGGATGGCTTTATTGGGACCGCGCTGCCTGGTTTGCGCCCGATCGCGTGCGTCATGTGTATGAAGACCTGCCGTCGTATCAGCTTATCGACTCAAATCTCTCTCGCGGAAATCCCGTCATCGTACGCGTGCGGCTGTCCAGCGGCATCACGCATTTTGTTGTGATCGCCGGCAAGGATGGGTTTGACTATCTGGTGCAAGATCCGGGCGGAGGCTCAGCAAAACGCATCTACCCGCTGCGTGAGCTCGGAAGCGATATCGAGGGCTTGCGATTTTACGAACCGATTGCGAACGCGAATTCGCAGCTCGCCGTGAAACAGTAGCAACTAAAGCACGTCGCCGAAGATTAACCTTTCGGCGGCCACTCACTGCCAGGCAATTCCTTTGGCAACTGTTTGGGGTCGACCGGGTAAATGAGCGACATATCCGGTTTAGCCTTTGAGCCCGGCAGAAACTCAGTTTCCTCCGGCGCACCGACAATGAGCCAAAGTACCTCCGAGTCAGTGTCGTTGAATACCTGACGCAACTCGCCGGGACCGACCAGCACGCCGCCGTTCTTCGGCACGGTCAACGTTTTGTCCCCGACGCGCATGCGGCCCACGCCTTCCAGCACGAAATAAAACTCCTCCGCGCAAATGTGTTTGTGGAGCGTGTTCGCGCTGTTCGGCGGCAAACGCCAGAGCCGCGCGCCAAGATTTTCGCTCCCGGTACGCTCAAGATAATCCGCGTTTGGGATTTTCATCAGATTGGAGGGCCGCCAATGAAGATCGTCCGGCGTAATTAAAAAATAACCTCCTATCGCTTTCATCGTACTTTTCTCAGCACCTCACTACTCTCAACGCGAAGAACCGAGAAAGTCTCGAAGCAACGCGGCGATTTCATCCGCTGCCGTGTCCAACGCAAAATGGCCGGCGTCGAGAACATGGATTTGGGCGTTCGGCACATCCTTGCGGTAGCGTTCCGGTTCGCCGGGGTCGAACGAGAGATCATACTTACCCCAGATCACCAGGAGGCGCGGTTGTTTCTCGCGCATCCATGCCTGCCACTTGGGATAGGCGTCCACATTGGTGCGGTAGTCGTAAAACAGGTCGCTTTGAATCTGCGCCTGGCCTGGCTGATTCAGGAACGCGAATTCGTCCGCCCACAAATCAGGATCGTAGCGATCCACATTTGGATCGTTCCCGACATGGCGCGTACGCGTCGTCTGCAGTGACAGGAGATTTGTGCGAAGTGCGTTTTCGTTCGCCGCGCGATCTTTCCAAAACTCGCGCCGCGTCTTCCAATTCGCGCCGAGGCCTTCATTGTGTGCGACTGCGTCTTGAACAATAAGAGCTTCTACGCGCTCCGGGTGCGCAAGTGCCATGCGAAAACCAACGGGGCCGCCGTAATCCTGCATGTAAAGCGCGTACCGCGAGAGTCCGAGCGCTTCGGTAAAGTGATTGGTGATCTCGGCGATGTGATCGAACGTGTACGTGAATTTTTTCGGATCAGGCCAATCGCTGTGCCCGAAGCCCGGGTAATCGGGCGCGACAAGGTGAAATCGGTCCGAGAGCCGGGCGAAGAGAGGCTCGAACATCCGGGATGAAGATGGCAATCCGTGAAGCAAGAGAATCGTTGGAGCATCCTTCGGTCCCGCTTCCCGATAAAAGATTGAAAGTCCGTCAACCTTTACCGTGCGATAAAAGACGTGCTGAAAGCCTTCTGTGGCGGCGGCCATTTCTGATGTACTAACAGCAAACATTGAAATGACGGCGATCGCAAAGGCAATGAGTGCCAGGAATTTGGTTGGCCGTCTGGTTTTCACATTTGTATTGCTTTAATATCGATCACCGAACACGCAACCAAAAGGATGGATGTCACGCGAATCATCCTTCACGAAAGCGGGATGTCTCGTGGATGTGTTAGTGCTTTCCGCAAGCCACATCAAAAAAAAGCGCCCCAGACGTTTCTCGTCTGGGGCGCAGACACTGCGTTGCCTAACCAAATTACTCCGCGTCAGTCACGGGGAAAAACTTCGAACAAGTTGTTTTCGCCATGCTGCTCCGTAAAGAAAAGCCTGGCCCGGTCTATCCTGAATTCCCTCGTCCCGATCAATCCGTGGAGGGTGCTGTCTCCCTCGGACATGTGCAGCCCGGTTGGCTCGTTACCTTCATCCACGGCCACACGATCCAGGCCAAGCGCAACGAATCGAGCCACGATGTTTCTGTCCGGATGCTGCCTGTTCAGCTTGTAAGCCCAAATTGAATCGAGCTTATTGAGCTGATCGTGCAACAAGTCGCCGCGATCTTCTGTCACAAGGATCGTGTCTCTGTCATCTACGAACGTCACATTATCGAACGAAGCATGGTCGGCGTCGCCAAGCACAACGAGAGAGATGGTTCCACTGTTTCGATTTGCGTTGAGATCGACGCGGAATATTCCTCCCCAAGCGCCACGTGCCGCCAGCACAGGGTCTGAGCCGGCAGTATTATCCGTGTCGCCGGTGATAAGAAAGACGAACGTCCGAAAATGTGAACCAGGCTGGAACTGCCCATTCTCCGGACGCTTGAATGGTGTTGCGCCAGCAGCCTTTGCCAGAGCGTTGGCATCGAAAGGATCCGTGCCATTTATCTGGGTGTCATGAACCGTGACCCATTGCACCGGCCAAGACGCCCCGATGGTGTGTAGCCGCAGTTGATTGTCCGACCGCGTGTCGCCGTTCGGATGCTGGCCGTCCACTGGCACGAACACGACCGGGTTTCCGTTGATCGAGACTTGGAGCGCATGTAATTTACCCTGCGTCAGATCGCGCGGAGCCGTAGGAACAAACCGGTAAACAAAAGAGTTCGGGTTCTTTGCATTGTTCATTACCGTGGTGCCGCCTACGTCCTCGACAATCAAGATATTGCCCTGGTCGTCAGGATGAATACCCTCAAAACCGCCCCGGCCGAGACTCCCGTACAGCGTGCGCAAACCAGCGCCTGCTCCGGTGTTCGGGTCAAAATCGGAGCCCATTTCGATGACACCGCCGTTCGCGCCCGCCTCCTGCGTAAAGAGCATGGTTCCAGTAAACCGATCCCATGTTGAACCATCGATGCTGTTAAAGTTGGTCAAACCAGTCGCGTCAACCGGCGTCAGAAGCGTGAAGCGATGGTCGGGATGTGCCACATCCAGATTGATGCGCGTCACGTAAGCGAGGTTCCCGCTGTTTTCGTGTCCCTGAAAAAGGAAATGGCGGCCGTAATCGTAGTCAGGCGTCGGACCACCCGGATTATGATCCAGAATGAGATAAGTGTTTTCATCCGGCTCAGTGCGAGTGCCATCGCTCAAGTTGCCGAAATCCGTAATCAATCCCGAGGGATTCTCGAGCAGATCGATGCCTTCAGCGGTCAGTCCCGGAGCAAATTCCGGTGAATAGACGTTGTCGGCGATCGCGACTGGATTGGCTGAAGGCACGCCACTTACCCTTTCATTGAAAACCCTCAGTTGGTCGGCGGCAGCCTTTGAGGCAGCCATCGTAGCGAGGGCGATGGAGGCGACCACGAGGAGGCAGGTCTTTGCCCGCAGTGGAGTTTTGGAAGTTAGATTCATAGTTTTATTTGTGTTGGATTGGTTTTGTTTTGCTTGGTTTCTTGGGCGGAATTCCCCGCACTGCCGGAACAGGTACAGGGCAATTGTGACAGGCCTGTTTAAAACATGTAAAAACTGTGTGACTTCGGGTAACAGAGCTGTTACTTGGGCTCGGCGACTGCGACCCATCGTGCCGCGCAAGTTCGAGATTACCGTCAGCACTTCGGGTCAGTCGATCTCGGCGTCCCAGACGGTTCCAGTGTAATTACCCGTCCGATACGTAACCTTGACCTGATCGTTTTCGCGCAATTTTTCCAATTGCGCTCGATCGGCGCGGACTTCGATCGTGCGGCCGTTGCCGCGCACCCGGACTTTTACGATCCATTGGTCGTGATTGGTCGCCCGTTGATCTTTGATTTCCTCGCCTTGTTTCACAGCCGCGACGTAATCCTTTCCGATCACGACGGCGTCGCCACTCCTCTTTTCGCATCCGAGGAACCCGATTAACAACAGCGCACCAACACAACCGAAGACGACCGATTTCTTCATTCGCAAT
>Ga0193722_1000061_pt1 | contig 23845 bp, 26 predicted proteins | sample H2m1metaG_FD_143044 | JGI IMG/M metagenome (GOLD analysis project Ga0193722, IMG submission 143044) | Soil microbial communities from a riparian zone of the East river system, Colorado, United States - H2m1 | ecosystem: Environmental > Terrestrial > Soil > Riparian zone | place: USA: East River...
ATTAATGACGAGCACAATTACTGCGATCACCAACAGCAAATGGATGAGGGAGCCGCCAATATGTCCCAGGAGACCGAGAAGCCAGAGAACCAACAGGATTACAATTATCGTCCAAAGCATATATTTATTTCCACTATTGATTCGAACTTGGTGACAAAGTCACGCGTATTCAAAATATATATCTGCCTAGCGATTGGAAATACAGCCGCACTAGAGCGACGGCTTAAGAACCACCTTGATGCAGTCGTCCTCTTCGTCCCGAAACTCGCCGACTACCGGTCCGCAGAACAGTCATTAGTCGTGGGACACGGCTAATGGGTGTGTCCGCAGCGAACAATGAAACATGAAGAATGTTCCTTATTGGATCGACCAAACGCCTATCAAGCCATTTCCTCGGTTACAGGAAAACGTGAGTGTCGATGTCCTCGTCATCGGAGCGGGGGTCACCGGTATCACCACTGCATATCTTCTAAGAAAAGCTGGATTGAGTGTGGCACTGATTGAGAGGGACCGCGTAGCGTCGATCGATACCGGACACACAACTGCTCACTTAACATATGTCACCGATGTGCAAGTACACGAATTAGCGCGTAATTTTGGCGATGACCACGCACAAGCGGCGTGGGATGCAGGCGCGGCCGCGATCGACGAGATCGAAAAGATCGTTCAGGAGGAAGCGATAGATTGCGAATTTACTCGCGTGCCGGCGTATCTGCATCTGTGTACGAGGGATTTTTCCCAAAAGGAAATTTCCTCGCTAAAGAAAGAGGCCAGTCTTGCTACAAAACTTGGGTTCGATGCTACTTATCTGGAATCAGCTCCGTCCTTCAACTTGCCGAGTGTGCAGTTTGCTGACCAGGCAAAGTTTCATCCGAGGAAATATCTTCGATCGCTAGTGAACAAGATTGCTGGCAACGGGTCGCACGTTTTCGAGAAGAGCTCTGCGGCTGAGTTCGACGACAAAAAGCGCCGCGTCAAAGTCAATCGTAACTGGATTAGCTTTGATCGTGTAGTGATGGCAACGAACAACCCGCTTGTCGGTCTGGCCAGTGTTACTAGCGCGACGCTCCTACAGACAAAACTTTCTCTTTATACCAGTTACGCGCTCGGAGCGCGCGTTCCGACAGAAACAGTTCCGGAAGCCCTCTTCTGGGATACGAGAGAACCTTACGATTATCTGCGAGTGGATCGACATCGTGACTTCGATTACATCATTTACGGTGGCGAGGATCATAAGACTGGCCAAAAGAGAAAGACTCAAGAGGCCTACGCTCGATTGCTGGTCCGGTTGAAAAAGATCGTTCCCGAGGCGCGTGTCGACCATCGCTGGTCAGGACAAGTCATCTGTACTCCTGACGGATTGCCTTACATCGGCCAGAATGCCGAGCATCAGTTTGTTGCGACCGGCTATTGTGGGAACGGCATCACGTTCGGAACGGTAGCTGCGGTCATGGCACGCGACTGGGCTAGCGGACGACAAAATCCGTGGACTGATCTGTTTGCCCCAGACCGGAAAAAACTTAAAGGCGCTACATGGAATTACCTGCGGGAAAACAAGGATTACCCGTACTACATGATCAAAGACCGAATCGCTCGTCCTGATGCCGACTCGGTCCGGCAGCTAAAATCTGGCGACGGGATGATTATTGGCTCGCGCGGCAAGAAAGTTGCCGCCTATCGTAATCAGACTGGGGGACTCTACAAATTGTCGCCAGTTTGCCCACACATGGGTTGCTATGTCAGGTGGAATTCTGCGGAGTCAACCTGGGACTGTCCTTGTCACGGCTCGCGCTTCAAAGCCACTGGTGAGGTGATAGCCGGGCCAGCTGAAGAACCCCTGGCCGAGCTGTAGCCGACAGCCTTCACGATGCGTACGCGCGTAAAAAAGGCTGGCAAACAGAAGGCTAACGGAGCGGTTCCCTCCATTGACCCTGCAGATAGCGCGGAAGAGGCCGGGCTGAGGTATGTCAGCGATGATCGACCCGGGTATAGGCGGAAAGCAAACGGCACAGAATTCGAATACTTTGACACAGAAGGAAAACGAATTCGCGACGAGCAACGCGTTCTTAGAATTAAGCGCCTGGCGATTCCACCGGCTTGGATTGACGTTTGGATTAGTCCCTCACCAAACGGGCACCTGCAGGCCACTGGCCGGGATGCGCGGCGAAGAAAGCAGTACCGTTATCATGAGCGCTGGCGCGAGCTGCGCGATGAAAATAAATTCGCCCGCCTCGCAGATTTTGCCAAAGCGCTTCCGCAAATCCGGAAGCGAGTTCAGCACGACATCAAACTGCGCGGCTTACCACGGGAAAAAGTGCTCGCAACAGTTGTGCGACTGCTGGAGCGAACTTTTATCCGTATCGGCAACGACGAATACGCGCGCGAGAACAAATCCTTTGGCTTAACCACAATCAAAGATCGACACGTGACTGTCAGGGGCGCACATCTGCGTTTCCGCTTTCGTGGAAAGAGCGGGCGACAACACGAAGTAGACATAAGAGATGGCCAAGTCGCCAAGATCATTGCCAAGCTGCAGGACCTGCCAGGTCAGGAGGTATTCCAATACATCGACGATGACAGCCAGGTACGAGATGTAAGATCCCAGGACGTGAACGATTATCTGCGGGAAATCACGAGTGAAGATTTTACGGCGAAAGATTTCCGAACATGGGCCGGTACGCTGCTCTCGGCATTGGCACTTAACGTACAGGGAGAATTCGAAACCAAGAAGCAGGCAAAGGCGAATGTCAAAACGGCCATTTGCGCAGTGGCAGAGCTTCTTGGCAATACGCCAGCAATCTGTCGTAAATGCTACGTGCATCCTGCCATCGTGGAAGCTTACCTGAGCGGCAAGCAAGTCGCCGGGCTCGCCGACGCGATCAAAACACCGGACAACATCAATGTCCGCGCAGTGGAGCGTGCTATCTTTGAGTTTCTTCGCGCGGCGTAGCGCGAGAGCTAATGCAGGTTAGGCGTGGAGGTCATGAGCAGATACTGTACTGTGGATCCTATACCTTGATCCAAGCGTGCCGAGGTGCCCGAATCTTAACCACGCAAAAGCGCGAGTGATTTGCCTTCGCGACGTTCTACTTGGTCCATCGTGCACTGACGCGGCTTTTTATCGGGGCGCCAACGAAGAAGCTTTGTGCCGTGCCGAAACCGGCCGCCAGTAAAATGGTCGTAGGCAACTTCAACGACGACTCGTGGATCGACTGGTTCCCATTCGCTCGTGCGATCAGTACTCCAACGACTCGGACCCCCGGGCGCGCTGCCAGTGAATCCCGGTGGTTTCTTCAGCGCTTCAAACTTCTTTGTTAGCTCGCGACGTTCTGATGCTTTGAAAGCAGATGTGAATCCCACGTGGTGCAGTAGCCCATCATCGCCATAAAGCCCGAGCAACAGTGAGCCGATGACGCGGCTTGCACGCGCGTAACGAAATCCGCCAACAACACAATCGGCCGTGCGGATTTGCTTTACCTTGACCACCGCGGTGCGTTCTCCCGAAGCGTAGGGAGCATCCAGCTGTTTGGCGACGATCCCATCAAGGTCGCCACCAGCTTTCCTAAACCACTCGACGGCGGTCGAGTGATCGGTAGTCGCCGGAGAAAGGCGCAGATTTTTAGCGGACCTGAAGTTCGAACGCGCGAACTTTTCAAGAATTGGTCGACGTTCGCGCAGCGGTCGCTGCAAGTACACTTGTCCATTCGCCGCGAGCAGATCGAACACGATGTAGGTTGCCGGATGTGCTTTGGCCAGTTTCTGAACGCGACTTGCCGCCGGATGCAGACGCAGTTGCAATTCATCAAATGAAAGAGCGCCACTAACGGGGACAACAAGTTCACCGTCGAGGACGAGTTGCCGTTCGGATAATGTGGCAAGGACGCCAACGATATCGGGAAAATAACGTGCAAGCGGCTGACCGGCCTTCGATTGCAAGAAAATTTGTTCGCCATCGCAAAACGCGACACAGCGAAACCCGTCCCACTTGGGCTCGTATTGCCAGCCGCCACCGGTCGGAATTTCCTCGACCAAACGCGCTTCCATGGGCGGCAATGGCGGTTTTAATAACATTTGCGGCCGGCCTTTCTGGGAAAGTATTGCCAAATGAATCTTCGATGACAGCTGTGCTACCCCGAGTGGCTACGTCGTTTACCTTTTCTCTTTTGTGTCCTCCGCAACACGATTCCAGAAGATAAACGCGTATCGGCTTTCAGAAATTTCTTCATGAGACCGAGTGCGGAGTCATTTTCGTTCTTTGTATTTGATACCGTGCAATCTGAGGGCACGAACAAATTAAAGTCCCGCATATAGGCATCGTTGGCTGTAAAAAGAACACAAAAGTTCCCAGCAATACCGGTGAGAATTAAACTTTGCGTTTCCAAGTACCGCAGAAGGGTCTCAAGGGTGGTGGAAAAGAAGCCTGAATGCTTTGGCTTGAGTACGAAGTAGTCGTTTTCTTCCGGGCGCAACAAGTTCACGATGTCGCCACCGCGGCCCTCTCGTGCACAATAGTCGACAGTGCGTCGAAAGTCGGATCTCCATTGGCCGAAATTGTCGTTTACATAAATCACTGGCACGCCTGCCTCCTGCGCTCGTCGCTTCAAGCGTAGGAGAATTCGCGCCATTGGTCGCGCATGTTTCAGCAATTGATCTGCCTCGGGAAAATCAAAATCGTTAATAACGTCGATTAAAAGCAGTGCGAACTTATGTTTATGTGGTGCGCTTCCGTGCAGATCGGCGTTTTTTCCCGGCATGGCTTTTCTCCAAGAACAGAGACGGTAAAAAGGTGTCTTCTATTGCCTCGCGACCCTATCATTTTTGAAACGGAAGAGCCTGATTTATTATCAGTGTGACAGCGCTAAAGCTGAGGCAACTGAGGACCCATTCTTCCCAGCTAAGATTCGTTCCCGCTAGCCAAAGAATCAAGCAAACCAACGCGCTTGCAGAGAGAGAAAAACAGAAGAGGCAACTAAGCCATTCCTTGGCTGAGCCGCGGCCACCCGGCATTGCATTACGAAGACGCTCAAAAACAGCAAACGGTCCACGCTCCTTCGTAAATAGATGGCTCAGTCTGAAGGTCGCTAGCGACCCCAGGATGAAAAAGAACCAGCGCATCGGCTCTGTTCAAAAATGTGGAAATCCCGTTTTTTCGTTCGAAGCAACAGTGATGGCGCGTCGAGAAGTCGACCATCACGGTTCGCGCTGGAGATTTCCTTCTTTGCTATCTAGCTCGTCGTTTTTGAATGTGAAGAGGGCGAATTTCTTGCCATCTTCGTACCGGTAAGTTGTTTTTTTAAAGATCATCATATCCTTCGTTTCGACTGTAGTGGGCGGCCCGAGAATTCTCTCCACCTGTGCCTTGGTCATTCCGGTAGTGATTTGATCGTAGTTACTGGGTGTCAATTTTGTAACAACGCTGTGATCACAACTCACCGCGATTAACAGCCATGCGAAGAGCGATAATAAAATGCTTGTCTTAGGTAATGTCATAAATCGAATTTCATTTTTTGTGAAGTAACCTATTTACGCGGCTGCTGCCAGGACTGGCTGTGAAAAGATAAGTATCGAGCGAGTGTCACGTGTCATAGGGCTTTATCCGATCAGACGATCATCCACCGTCCCTATTGTGCATTTTCATTAGTCAAAGCAGGTTCCTGCCACACGAAAAATTGAATCAGCTGAAAAAGAATATGCGTTTAACCAATAGAATTAAACAAGCAGGGGCAACTGGATACATATTGCTTTGGCTTCTCGGAATTCCGGTTCCGATTTTGCTTCTGATCTTTCTACTGCGGGGTTGCACATAAATATTTAAAGAGGCTGCTTTATAAAAACAAGACCAGGTCTAACAAGACCAACGATATCAAACCCACACATATGAAACTAGAAACACTCAAAGACTTATATATTCACGAACTTAAAGACCTATACAGCGCAGAGAAGCAGATTATAAAAGCGCTACCTAAAATGGTTAAAGCCGCTACTAATAAACAGCTCGCGACGGGTTTCGAAGAACATTTCGAGCAGACGAAGGAACACGTAGCACGTCTGGAAAAGATTTTAAAGAGCCATGATGAGTCTACCCGGGGCCCTAAGTGTGAGGGCATGGAGGGTCTTCTTAAAGAGGGAGAGGAAATGATCGAAGAAGATGCTGAAGAGGAAGTGCGCGATGCCGGGCTAATTGCTGCGGCGCAGCGCGTTGAGCATTATGAGATGGCCGGTTACGGCTGCGCTCGGACATACGCCGAGTTACTGGAGGATCAGGATGGTGCGCAGTTACTTCAGACTACCTTGACCGAAGAATCAGATACAGACAAAAAGCTTACCAAGTTAGCCAATTCCGTAATCAACATCGCGGCTCAATAATTTAGTGAATAAATAAAACTGGCGGGGGTGCGAGTTGCGATCAGTAGTATCGATACCCCCACAAACTCAAACTAAAGGAACCATGAAACGAACTTTACTAGCATTAACTTGTCTCAGCGCATTTAGCCTAGCGGTAATGGCTGACGACAATGAAAAAACGAAACCCGATAACACGGCAACAAACGAGCGTGATCGCTCCGGTGAAACCAAGACATCTGGCGACCAGTCAAACAGTTCTGCGGATTTAAAAATCACGCAGGCTATCCGGCAGGCGCTGATGAAAGACGGCGAGCTTTCAACGACTGCGAAAAACATCAAAGTCATCACAACCAACGGCCAAGTCACACTCCGCGGACCCGTTAAGACTGCGCAAGAAAAAGCAAAAATCGATCAGATTGCAAAATCAGCGGCGGGCGGCGCTCAGATCGACGATCAACTCGACGTCAAAGGATCAAAATAACAAACAACCTAACACAAACGAAAGAAAATTATTATGTCTAAATCAGTATTCGGTATTGCAACTACACACGGTCAAGGTGAACGAATTGTCCAACAGCTCCAAGCTCAAGGCTTCGCAGACTCGGAAATTTCAGTGCTCATGCCTGACACAGGCGGGACGCGGGACGTTGGTCACATTAAAGCGACAAAGGCGCCGGAGGGCGCAACCACAGGTGCAGCTACGGGTGGGGCCACCGGCGGCGTGATTGGATTGTTGGCAGGAATTGGCGCCTTAGCAATTCCCGGCGTCGGTCCCTTTATCGCCGCGGGTCCAATTATGGCGGCGCTTAGCGGCGCGGCGGTGGGAGCAGCGACCGGCGGTGTCGTCGGCGGTTTGATTGGTCTCGGCATTCCAGAGATCGAGGCAAAGCGTTACGAAGAGAAGTTGAAAAAGGGGAATTACCTGATCGCAGTGCACGCGGATGAGAGTGAAGACGTTGATCGGGCAAAGGACATCTTCAAAACTGCTAACGCTGAGGATATCAGCACCGTCAGCGAAGCATCGGCACCGAAAGCTTAACAAATAATAAAGATAGGGGAATTCTATGGGTGACCAAAACCAAATGGGGCAAGGCCCTGCGGTTCCGCCGCAGGCGAAGGAAGAAGCAAAGCATGGCGTAACGCATGCGCGCAAGGCGGCAGAAGACCTCCGCTCGGCCGCAGGCGCGATGGCCGATGAATATCGGGAGCGGGGCAAAGAAGTATTGGATGACGCAGTCCATCGCGTACGCAGTTTTCAGGACGACAGCAAGCAGTACGTCCGCCAGAACCCGACGAAGGCGGTCTTTACCGCGCTTGGAGTCGGTTTCGTGCTCGGTTTGATCTTCCGTCGTTAAGGGGCCGGCGATTTGCGGGGCGGCCTGATGTGCCGCTCCGCGGCGCCTTACGCGACGGGTATAAGGACTTGCTTCCGGCTTGTGCGTCGCGAACCACAGTATGATGAACATGGAGAAGGAAACACTTAAGCCACAGGAAAAATCGCGAGATTTCTTTTGCCTAGCGAGCGATGCTTTTCGGTTTTTTGCGAAGCGCTCGTCGATGATGCTCGGTAGCGCCTGGGCTTTCGCGGCCGCTATTCTCATTATCCTCATGTGGGGACTAACTGGCCCCATGTTTCATTATTCGGATACGTGGCAGCTCATTATAAATACCGGAACGACAATTGTTACTTTCCTGATGGTCTTCCTCATTCAAAATACGCAGAACCGTGACGCCAAAGCGGTTCATTTGAAACTCGACGAAATAATTCGCGCGCTGAAAGGCGCTCGAAATGAGCTTATCGATCTGGAGAAACTTGCCGACGAAGAGCTGATTAGTCTAGAGAAGCAGTTTGAGCGGGTTCGCAAAAAAGCAGAACGGAACGGAAACAATCCTGGTGGCAAGGCCCGGGCGAACCATTCTCAACGCGCCTCCAAGGGGAAGGGTATTTAGGCGCGCCACCAAACTTTGCCCTAAATGCGCTCGTGATTTGTGCCTAACGACATCCGCTTACAAGAATTAAAAGTTGGGGTCATCATCAATACCTCCAGCGGGAGCTACGATTCGGAATCCGAGCAGAAGATGCTCGGTATTCTGGCGGGTGCAGGTGTTGTCGAGCCGAAAGTGTGGTGTGGCGAGGCAAAAGAAATGGATCGTTTTTTTGCGGAGGCAGCCGGGCAGAAGCGGGAAGTGCTTATCGTGCTTGGTGGCGATGGCACCATCCGGACCGCTGCAGAAGCATGCGCCGAAGAGGGATCCTGTCTTATTCCGCTTCCCGGGGGGACGATGAATATGCTTCCTCGAGCGTTGTATGGAAACGTGTCGTGGGAAGAGGCGCTCAAAAAAACGCTCACTGCTCCCTCAACAAAAGTGCTTTCCGGAGGTCGGGTTGCGAACAAACGGTTTTTTATCGCAGCCATTGTGGGAGCGCCTGCGCTTTGGACACAACCCCGCGAATCTATGCGGGAAGGAAATATAGCTGATGCTATCAAAAAGGGGAGCGTCGCCTTTCGAAGGATGTTTGAAGCTAAGGTGCAGTATCTTATCTCAGGCGGAGCAAAGGGTGAAACTGAAGCCGTAGCGCTTATCTGCCCGCTGATATCGGAAGAAATGTCCGATTCGGAACAAGCGCTTGAAGCCGCGATCATCGATGTGGAAAGCGCAGCTGAGGTGATAGGTCTTGCCACTACCGCAGCGTTTGGCAAATGGCGCGATGACAAAAATATACGTCTCACCAAAACAAAGCACGTAAATGTGCAATCAAGCAAAGAAATTCCTGCCACGCTCGATGGAGAAAAGGTAAATTTAGGCAGGAGTGCGGAGATTGATTTTGTCTCCCACGCACTCACTGTTCTCGTGCCCGCGAAGTAGGTGCCTCGGTACACTTTCGGAGCTAGCGCTCTTTCAAAATTGCAACTTCGAACTAGGTTGCCGGTGACAACAGGGTCGTCGCCTGTTCGACATCAATATTGTGAAGCGCAAATCAATCCGGAAATCCGCCACAACTGTCTCAACCGACCTCGCCGACGAACGCTGCTCCAGCGGAGTCGAGGGACTGGATGATATCCTCGGGGGCGGGTTGCCGCGCGCCGGCTTTTATTTAGTTCAAGGGGACCCGGGCTCCGGCAAGACGACACTGGCGCTTCAGTTTCTTCTCGAGGGAGTACGCCGAGGCGAGAAGGTCTTTTACATCACGCTTTCGGAAACCAAACCGGAGTTGCTCAAAGTGGCGCGATCGCACGGCTGGTCGCTCGATAAAATCCCGGTATTGGATTTGTCAGCCGTTGAAAATCTGCTGCGGCCCGAAGCGCAGACGACAGTGTTTCATCCATCCGAAGTCGAGTTGACGAAAGTCAGCCAGCTACTGCTCGATGAAGTGCGCAAGGCGAAACCGAAACGAGTCGCCTTCGATTCGCTTTCCGAATTCCGACTAATGGCCGAAACCGCTTTACGCTACCGGCGTCAACTTCTGACGCTCAAACAGCAGTTCGCAAAATCCAAGAGCACCGTTCTTTTGCTTGACGATAAGATGAACAAGGCAGGGGTGATCGACCCGCACGTGCTCAGCCTCACGCACGGCGTCATTGACCTGGAACAACTCTCGCCCGACTACGGAACATCGCGCCGCCGGTTGCGCGTTGCGAAATTACGCGCCGTAAAATTTCGGGAAGGCTATCATGACTACATCATCGCCACCGGCGGTTTGCGTGTGTTTCCGCGTATGATCGCCGCTGAGCATCGTACCGATTTTCGGCACGGGCCCGTTTCCAGCGGCATCACGGAACTGGATGCGTTGTGCGGCGGTGGGCTGGATCGTGGGACAACCACCCTCATGCTCGGCCCGGCGGGCACTGGCAAATCTACTCTGGCTTTGCAATACGCTGTCCAAATGGCCGATCAAGGTGAACGCTCTATGATATTCACGTTTGACGAAACGCGCAGCGTGATGCTGAGCCGAGCCAATGCGATCGGCTTCAAGTTAGAAAAAGCCATCGAAAGCGGTACCATTACGGTACAGCAGGTTGATCCAGCCGAACTTTCTCCCGGCGAATTCGCCGTTCGTATTCTGCGCGGCGTGGAGGCGGGCTGCAAACTCGTCGCGATTGACAGTCTCAACGGTTATCTCAATGCCATGCCGGGCGAGAGGTATCTGAACAACCAGCTGCACGAACTCTGCACCTGTCTCAACCAGCAGGGTGTCGTCACGATCCTCGTTTTAGCCCAACATGGATTGGCTACCGCCGCCGAATCGCCGGTGGACCTTAGTTATCTTTCGGACACCGTGGTAATCCTGCGATATTTCGAAGCCTACGGAGAAGTGAAACAAGCTATTGCGGTCGTTAAGAAGCGTAGTGGAGGGCATGAGAAAAGCGTCCGCGAATTCAAATTGATGTCGGGCAAAGGCATCGTTATCGGCGAGCCGCTAAAACAGTTTCAAGGCGTGCTGACGGGCGTGCCCATCTTCCGTGGCAGCGAAAAACAAATACTCAAAGCCTCGTAAGCCCCCGATGCAAGGAAGAGTGGACTCATGTCTGGCCGCGCTCGGTGAACACGATAGCGAACATGATCCGTTAGCGAACGCTGCCGCTTACGGGGAAGAGCAACACGTCTCGGATAGGGACGAGTGCGTGCTCATCATGGCGCCTCTGGGAAAGGACGCCACCGCCATGGCGGCTTTGCTCTACGCCGATGGGTTTGACGTACGAATTTGCGCTGGTGCAGATGAATGTTCGCGGCAAATCGCTGCCGGCAGGGGCGCGCTACTGCTCACGGAGGAAGCGCTGGAGTCCCCACTACTTTCGAATCTATTGGAAGTCCTAAAAGCGCAGCCCCCCTGGTCCGAATTACCACTCGTTATTCTCACAAGCGGCGGCGAATCTCGCAGGGCGAGATTACTCGATTTGGCGGCTGCGGCGGCCGGAACTGTTACTTTGCTAGAGCGGCCGATCAGCACTCGTACGCTCGTCCGGTCAATGCAAGTTGCATTACGTTCTCGGCGACGCCAGTACCAGACGCGCGATCTCCTCATCCAACTCAACAACTTGAACGAAACGCTCGAGCACCGCGTCGCCGAACGCACTCGCAAGGCTGTCGAACAGACACGGAAACTCCGCCTCCTCTCGGCCGAATTGTCGCTTGCAGAGGAAGCGGAGCGTCGGCGCATAGCGGAGATGCTGCATGAAGACCTACAGCAATTACTGGTGGCGGCGCGGATGCAACTTGCCGGGCTCTGCAGAACGCAAGATGCCGCCCAACGAGAAGCGATCGCCCGCGAAATTGCCGAGGTGCTCGAGCGTTCGTTTAAGTTAACAAGATCCCTTAGCGTAGAGCTTGCGCCGCCAGTTTTGCACGAGCACGGCTTAGCGGCAGCACTTGAATGGCTCGCGGCTGAAACACGTAAGAATTACAATGTGGAAGTCATAATTGAAGCCGACTCTTTGGCAAACCCGAAAGCCGCCGATGTGCGTATTTTCCTGTTCAGATCGGTGCGCGAGTTATTGCTAAATTCGCTCAAGCACGCTGGCGGCAGCGCCCTGCACATCACGATGCAGCATCGGCAGCCAGACAAGGTCCGCATCATCGTCGCCGATAACGGTCCTGGGTTCGATCCTAACTCGCTTGACAATAAGCGAACTGACTCACAAACGGTTGGCCTTCTTAACATTCGCGAACGTGTGAGCAACTTCGGGGGCGAGTTCTACATCGATAGTGGCCCCAAGCGTGGGACCCGAATCACTCTTTCGCTTCCTTGCGGCTCCGACGCGTAGGTCAGCCGGTAGGGTCAAGTGACTAGAGACGAACAAGCTCGTTGTCTCAACTTTGTTTGGAGTGCGAAATTCTTCCCCACTGAGAAGCGATGGAGACAGCGAAAATCTAGGCACGCGCGTCGAGATTGATTTTGTCTCGCGAGCACTCACTGTTCTCGTGCCTGCCCAATAAGAGTGCCGAGATCCCGAGCTTATCTATGCGCGCTATTTTGCAACGACCACGCGTACGACTATGAGCGAATTCTTAATTAAAGGCTTTTATTTGTGGCAAAGCAACGTGACTCGGGACCGTCAGGATCATTTTTTGGAAATGTCTTCAGCTTATTGAAACAAACGTTTCAGGAGTGGTTGCAAGACAAAGCGCCGCAACTGGGTGCTGCGCTTGCCTACTACACAGTCTTTTCGCTGGCCCCGCTGGTCCTCGTGCTGCTGGCGATTGTCGGTGTCCTTTTCCGCGATGATCCAGGAGGCGCGTGGAACAAGCTAACGCAGCACATGAGCTATTATCTCGACCAAAGCGCTGTGCGCGTGGTGCAAAACATAGCGCAACAAGCCTCTCAGCCTGGTAAGGGTCTATTTGCGACCATAGTTGGCGTCGCACTCGCACTTTTCGGCGCAAGCGGCGTGTTCGGTCAACTCCAGGACGCCTTGAATACGATCTGGGGCGTGAAAGCGAAACCTGGTGCAGGGGTCTGGGGATTTTTACGTGTGCGCTTTCTATCATTTGCAATGGTAGGCGGCATTTGTTTTCTACTGCTTGTGTCACTCACCGCGGAAGGCGTCCTTAAAGGCTTTAGCCGTTATGTCCAATCGGCCTTGCCGGGAGGAATGGCGGTTGCGATCACGGTTTATCTGATTGTTGACTTTGCCGTCGTCGTTCTGCTCTTCGCTAGTATCTTCAAGTTCTTACCAGACGTTAAAATTCAATGGCGCGACGTCTGGGTTGGTGCAGCGCTGACTGCGATATTTTTCGGCATCGGAAAATGGGCCCTAGGTTTGTATCTTAGCAGTGGTGCGGCCGGTTCAGCCTATGGAGCTGCTAGCTCACTCATCACGCTGTTGCTTTGGGTCTATTATTCATCACAAATCCTGCTTTTTGGCGCTGAATTCACCCAGGTATATGCGGATCGAGCCGGCCGTGGCGTCGAACCGTCTGAACACGCAGTGCGTGTCCACACGAGCGAAATAGAGGTCGACTAACGGAATCGTGTTGGGTCTCGCCCGCCTCACCCGGCACCTCGAATCTCAGCAGCAATCTGCGGAAAACCAAAACCACGATGAGATGCGAATGATTGGCGGAATTATGATTCTAGGTCATGCAATATCTCGGGGGTCACTATGGTATGAATCCGGCTTTTCCGGAGCGAAGGCGCATTTAGCCGCGATGTGTTTCCGGAAACTGATACACCCCGGAAATAGGGAACAAAGGGAGGGGAGATGCGAATTGCTCAGGTTGCGCCGCTGATTGAAAGCGTGCCGCCCAAACATTACGGCGGGACGGAGCGGATCGTCTCTTATCTTACGGAGGAATTGGTACGTGCGGGACACGACGTAACTCTTTTTGCAAGCGGCGACTCGATTACACGAGCCAGACTAATTGCGGGATGCCGCGGCTCGCTGCGTCTCAATAAGGACTCCGTGGACCACTTGGCCCATCACCTGGTAATGTTAGATCAAGTATTGGAGCACGCTCGCGAGTTTGATGTGATCCATTTTCACACCGATTACCTTCATTTTCCAGTCTCTCGGTATCTGCCTGTTCCTCATATTACGACTCTTCATGGCCGGCTCGATATTCCAGATCTGGTTCCGGTTTACGATCGCTTTCGCGATATACCTGTTGTCTCAATTTCGAACGCCCAACGGAAACCTCTGCCTTGGGCGAACTGGGTGGGAACTGTCTACCATGGGTTACCGCAAGAGTTATTTCCGTTTCAGCCAAATCCCGGAACTTACCTGGCTTTTCTTGGACGGATATCGCCAGAAAAGCGCGCGGATCGAGCGATCGAAATCGCGAAGCGGGCAGGAATGCCACTCAAGATTGCCGCCAAGGTTGATCGAGTCGACAAACGCTACTTCAAACGGGTGGTTGAGCCGCTACTGAACGCTTCCCATGTAGAATGGGTTGGCGAAATCTGCGATCAGGAAAAGGGCGATTTTCTGGGTAATGCCTACGCTTTGCTTTTTCCCATCGATTGGCCCGAACCGTTCGGTCTCGTAATGATTGAGGCCATGGCGTGTGGGACGCCGGTCATCGCATATCACGGTGGCGCTGTGGCTGAAGTGATAACGGAAGGTCAGACGGGATTTATTGCGAAGGATCTGGAGGATGCAGCCGAAGCAGTTCACCGCGTTCCGGAACTCAGTCGGGCACATTGTCGGAAAATATTTGATAAGCGTTTCACGGTCACACGGATGGCAAGGGATTATGTCAATATATATAGACGCACGATTGACCGTCGCATGAGAGGGATTGATCGCTGCATCGAATTGTCACGGCGCGAGATTAGGCGCCGCAGACCAGCTTTGGAAAATTCTAAAATCTAACACGCGCGGCTGCACAGTTAGCGGCGTTTCTTTCTTGGGCTTGGCGCCTAAAAAAACGCGCTGTGTCGATAAGAACCGGGGAACAACTTAAGAATTAAGAAAGGAAAATCGGATTATGAAGCTGAATACGTTACAGAAACTTTACACCGACGAACTACGGGATCTTTATAACGCAGAAAGCCAGCTGTTGAAGGCATTGCCAAGAATGGCAAAAGCTGCCTCATCTGAGGAGTTGAAGGAAGCATTCGAGAAGCACTTGGAACAAACCAAAGGCCATGTGAAAAGACTTGAACAAGTCTTTGAAGGGCTTGACGAAAAGCCAAAGGGTAAGACATGCCGTGCTATGAAAGGGCTTATTGAAGAGGGATCGGAAATTTTGGAGGAAGATGGCGAAACGTCCGTGCGTGATGCCGGCATCATTGTTGCGGCTCAGAAAGTCGAGCACTACGAAATAGCGGGTTATGGCAGTGTTCGCACCTTTGCGCATTTGCTCGGTCAAAACAAAGCTGCAGAGCTTTTACAAGCGACTCTGGACGAAGAATCGGAAACAAACGAGGTTCTAAACAGGCTGGCCGAAAGCGTCATAAATCCAGAAGCAGTCCGGGAGACTGAGCTGGCGGGCGCGAGTTCCGATCGATAACCGGGGGCGTGTCGCTGAAAGGATCGCTGGGATGAAGAAGAACCCTAAGGAAATTACTTAGCTACGAACACGCTAAAGCCTTTGGTTCTAGTGCTAGTTACACTTGTGGGTAAAACTGTGGCCCTAGGTCGTGTAGCTGTCCGCTAGGGGTCGGTTGGCGTTATGATGGGATGTTAACCACTTATAGTTGTTTTCGTTTTATGCTGACGGCGTTAACAGCAAGATTTTCAAATCCAGCCGACCGTGTGGAGGCGATTTTAAAGTGGCTGAGTCCGATCGCGAGTTGCGAAAGGGATCAGTCAGAAACCAGTGAGAAGTTAGTAATATAACAACGAAAGGTAATATGGAAGGACAACAAAATCCCAACGAACCAGGCAAACCTGGTACTCCCGGACAACAAGGCGGACAGCAGCAAGATCGCGAGAAGCAGGAACGTGAACGCCAACAGCGTGAGCGCGAAAAACAAGGTGGCGGCCAACAGGGCGGCGGCGGTCAACAGGGTGGTCAGCAAAGCGGACGATAAGCCTGGTTATCTTGAAAAGGAAAGCGGCGGGAGGCGACTCCCGCCGCTTTTTTTTGTCTGTGCACCGTTAGAATCACGCGCTACCACTTTTACGGGGTCTATTAGCAATAGTGGGCAAGCAGCCTAGTTAGGATTTTGACCTATACGCCAATCGGGCGTTCGCCTGATTGTGCGGCAGTCGATACGAAAGGATGGTTTCGTGGTGAGCAGCCATTCTTCGATCACGTTATCCGACGAAGAAAAACTAGATGTCTTGCGACGACTCGATCAGTTCCGGCAGTGGCACTCGCTCGATCAGAAACGGTATTGCCTTGTTTGCGGCGAGATGATCACAGGGCGAGAAATCCAGGTGATTGAGAGCGCATGCGGCGAGACCCCGCTGCGCGTGGTTTGTCCAACGAAACACTGTGATGCACTGCCGATCGAATGGGTCCTGCCAACCGAGGATGTCTTGATAAAGATTGCAATGGTGGAGGCTGAGCGCGGCTGGCTTCGCCTGGTGAGGCAAGCCGGCCGAGCCATCCAAGCTTGCCAAAGAAGAAAGAACGTTAAGACCATCAGCAGAACCAGATCTAAACCGGGGCCCGGATAGTGTTTGCAGGCAGTGGAGTTGGCGCGTAGATGGAAAAATACCGTCCGATGCCATGAGCAGAGATGGCTCCTACACTCGATAACGTGGAATCCAACATTGACGTTTCCAACGACGCGCAGGAAGCGGAAGAGGTAGAGACCCGAGCCCGCTTACGCGTCGCCGAGTTGTCGGAGCGACCTTTCGATATCAGGTCGATCGCCCTCGCGGGTCTGTTTATCCTGGCAGTCTTCTACACAATTTACTTCATGCGCTCGATCCTGCTGCCTCTCGTTCTTGCGCTCCTCCTTAGTTATCTCTTAAGGCCGATAGTGCGGGGACTCGCTCGATTAAAGATTCCACTGCCAGTTAGCAGTGCGCTCCTGCTCATCGGATTTTTTGGGCTCATCGGCTATGGAATTTCGACGCTTGCCGCGCCCACGGCGGGCTGGCTTGCAAAAGCGCCGGCCGGTTTTACAGAACTACAACAAAAGCTATTGCCCGTAAGAAAATCGGTAGCGCAAGTCACGCAGGCCACCGGGGAGATCGAAAAACTGACTTCAACTAATTCAGAAACCAAGGCTATAGAATTGAAACGGCATCCCATTACTGAAATGCTTTTCGTGCGTACACCGGAGTTTGTTGCCAGCGCTGTTTTGTCGTTGATTCTGCTATATTTCCTGCTCGTTTACGATCAGACTTTCATTGCCAAGCTGGTTAAGCTGCTGCCGACACTTTCGGATAAGAAAACGGCCGTCGGTATTGCGCACGATATCGAATCGCAGATCTCGCGTTATCTCTTCACTATCACAGCGATTAACGTTTGCCTTGGATTGGCCGTCGGATCCGCCGTGGGGCTGCTCGGTCTTCCCAACCCCGTAATGTGGGGCGTGATGGTCGCGCTGCTTAATTTCGTTCCTTACTTAGGGGCACTTACAGGAATTATCTGCATGACCATCGGCGCCACCCTGAGCTTTGATAGTCTCGGATACGCTTTCGTATTTCCTGCCGTTTATCTCACTTTAGGCGTGATAGAGGGCAGTTTCATCACCCCATGGGTTATGGGGCGCTCCCTTACTTTGAATCCTGTCATCATCCTGCTCTCGCTTACTTTCTGGGGCTGGATGTGGGGAATCGTTGGTATCATTCTGGCCGTCCCAATCTTAGCTGCTTTCAAGATTTTGTGTGCGCACATCAAACCGATGGAGCCGCTTGCAGAATTTCTTAGCTGATCTGACTCCTTATAGGGAGATTGTGTCCTTTGGTTAATGTTACAACACGATGCTCTGCTAATCGACGGATCACTAAGAGTCCAAAATACGCGCGGGGTCATCAGCTGGTGCGATTTATCCTTAAAAAGGAGGTGAGAAGATGTTAGGTTGGGCTGTAACATTTCTAATAATTGCTCTGATAGCAGCGGTACTAGGGTTTGGTGGGATCGCCGCAGCTTCAGCGGGGATCGCGAAGATCTTGTTTCTTATATTCCTGGTGATGTGCGTGATCTTCTTTGTTTTTGGCTGGAGAGGCAGAAGAGTACCATAATAGAGGGGAGACCGTTAGCTCGTTGGTAGGACGTGATTAGTTTTTCACGTGGGTTGAGCTGTTACCACCTGCGTGGTTTGAATTTCAGCCGGCTCTGGACCTGGAACTTCGCTATAACCTAGCTCTGCGAGCAACTCTTTCAGGCAAGGACAAAAAGCAGGACCGGAATCAGAAAAGCAAGCCAAAGCAAGATGATGCGAACTGAGATTTCACGCTTTTGTGCGAGGCCGAATCATTTCACCGCGGCAACACGTGTATGACTTTCCGTAAGACGAGTTCGCTTTGTCATAGCACCAAAGACTTCGTTTGCGCGGCGCTGAGTGGTTTTTACTTCACCGCGGCGGGGTGCTCGTATGATTGGTTCTTGCTAAACTTTGTTTTTCAGCCCGGGGGGAGTTAGTTGTATAGCAAACGCGCCCTTACTGTTCCGCTGATCGGCAGAACAGAAAGGGCGCGACGGAGACAAGCGAGAGTGGCTCTTGTTCTTAATCCTCGTCAAGAGTCACCCGATCAACCATCACGTTGTCACCTGTCCCAACATAATGAACCCGGACGGGGATACCCACTTTAACTCTCGTTCTTACGATATCTGCATCCAGGACTTTGCCGCTCCGTGTCACATAAGTGACCGTCTTCCCGAAGTGGTAAGTCCGCGGTCCGCTAGTTTCCTTTAGCACTATCGTGCTCCCCGGAGTGTACTCCGTGATCGTGCCGTTGCCTTCGGTTGTAGTCGTTGTTGTAGTGGTCTCCGAAACCTGCGCCCAGGCAAAGGGAGCCACAACTGCCAAGACTAGACTGATTGATGTTTTTTTCATTGTATTCATTCCTTCTTTTCCCGCAGGACGAATTCCCAGCCAAGGAGTTTACCTAACGCTGGAACACCCGCCTGGCTTCATACATCATGTAATCGGGCGCAGTCCTTCATGCGGTCGCCAAAGCAATGGGATTCATCGTTTCCGTGCGCTGCAGTCTCGTATCCGTTGCACCCAGGTTTTCAGGTCGAGAGCGGGCATGAAATTGACGATTCGCTGTGCTGGGATTTTCGCCTGCAATGCAGCGGCGAGGCCCAGCTCAATAAACTCCAATTGCCACGGGTGATGCGCATCTGTACCTAACGAAATGCGTGTTCCCTGCTTTCGCGCGATTTTAAGCAAGTCAACATTCAAGTCCTGTCGGTCGGGATAACAGTCAATTTCCAACGCCTTGTCGAGGATGGTAGCCTCAGCAAAAACGCGTGGCCAATCTGCTTTTAAACCAAGTCGATAATTATAGATGCGGCCGCGTGGATGACCGAGAATTTGGATGTGCGGATTACGTAGAGCGGCAAGATAACGCTCGGTTCGGTCTTCAATTATCCGCAGAGAAGAATGAAACGAGCCCAGCACAAGATCCAAAGAGGACAGAGAGGCCTGCGACATATCTCCTTCGCCGCGCGGATTAAGGTTCATCTCAACAGAGCGAAGAACAATGAGTCTTCCGCCCAACTTTGAGGTCAAGGTATTGACCTTCCCTATCTCGATTCCCTGCTTTCTCAATGTTGATTCATCGATGCCGCCCGCAATCTTCAAACCTTTAGAGTGATCAGTGATTGCAATATAACTATAAGACCGCTCCTTTGCCGCGTCGGCCATTTCTGCGATTGTGCCGGATCCGTCGCTCCAGCGTGTGTGCATTTGTAAATCGCCACGCAGCTTCTTCGACCATGCGGGTCTCATGGCCAGTAATCGCCTTGCTTCAGCGAGCGAAATGAAATCACAACGAATCTCCGGTTTCTTCTTGCTTGATTGGGGCGGCTTATCAAGCCAGCCTCGAATTTGTTTCTCGATAAACGGGCCAATTGAGCGCAGCTCAGTCAGTGATCGGTGTTGCGCCGCAACTTGAGCTACCTCCTCCGGCCACAGAAAGGCGCTGCGAGCCGCTCGGCGAAATGCACGTGAGAGAATACCGCTCTCCCTCTCGGCCTGTCGGGCAAGTAACTCGGCAACGTCGGTGTTCGACAGCACACCTAAGAATCGATTTCGAGGGGATCTCTAGCGGTTTCCCGAATCATCGGGTCGACAGCAGTATCGTTGCACCCATTTCGTCGCCGAATGCGATTTAATAATGATGGCCGAGACTGCGGAGGAAATTTCACAAAGACCCGAAATTCGCAAGGAACTCCAACGGGCCACTGGCGAAAAACGTCCCGAAACGGTCAGGGCGCGCGGCAGAGATAAGTTCTGGTTTATCATACAGGCAGTTGCCTTACTCGGTTGCGTCGCGGTGTACTTTCTCGTCGGCTCCAAGCTAATTCCGCTGCCACAGGCAAACGCCGGGGTTGTCGCGCGAATTGTACGTGGCGCAGCGCTGATGGTGATCCTCCTGGCGATCGCGCGAGTTATTTCCGTTTATGCGCTGGGCCGGATCGAGGACTCTTCCACTCGTTTTACCCTTCAGCGTGTGATGCATCTGGTTGTCGCGCTTGTCATTGTAGTTATCTCCATATCCATCATTTTCGTCAATTGGTATGGAGCGCTTGCCGCACTCGGTATTGGCTCACTTATCATCGGCCTCGCTCTACAAACCCCGATGAAAAGCTTCATCGCTTGGATTTACATTCTCGTACGCCAGCCTTTCCGGGTAGGCGATCGCATACAAATCGGCGAAGCCACAGGCGATGTAATTGACGTTGGATATCTTGATACCACTCTTTGGGAATTCGGAGGCAAGTATCTTTCCGGTGATCATCCGAGCGGTCGGCTGATCAAGTTTCCGAATGAGAAAGTGCTCGACGAGATCGTTTATAATTATTCCTGGCCGCTTTTTCCGTACGTCTGGAACGAGATCAAGTTCTACGTCGCCTTCAACGCCGATCTGGAGTTCATTGCAACCACGATGGAGAGTATTACAGAGGATGAACTGGGCGCGGAAATGATGAAGCATGTAGAAACATTTCGGAACTTGCTTGCCCGTACACCGGTCGACGAACTCGAAGTGCGCGAGCGGCCGCGCGTTTTTTTTCGGGTGAGCGAAAACACCTGGCTCGAAGCCATAGTCCGCTATCTGGTCGCGCCGCGTGAAGCAGGCCGTGTCAAAACACGCTTGATCAAAAAGCTTCTCGTAGCGCTAAGCGCGGCTCCAGAGAAAGTAAGGTTCCCGGCAGGAGCAAATCGTTAGCGTTTGATTGTGGTCAGCGAGCTTAAGCTCCGACTTGCTCAAGGACGGTTCGTAACTCGTGAAAATCCACCGGCTTGATGAGGTGGAAATCAAATCCCGCCTCTTTGGAACGCCGGATATCTTCATCGGTGCCAAAGCCGGTGATCGCGACTGCCTTGATCGGCCCCTTTGCCTTAGCTTTTGAGATGACGTCATAGCCGCTGCCATCGGGAAGCCCTATGTCACACAAAACCAAATCGAATCGTTGCGACGCCATCATTTCTAAGGCCCGCCGCGTACTATCGGCGACCGAAGTTTGATGGCCAAAGTGGGTCAGCAGGCGTGACATCGCATGTCGTGTGTCGCGATGGTCTTCCACGAGGAGGATACGCAACTGCTTTGGCACGTGTTTCGAAGAGGCAGAGTCCGCAGAAGTTTCTGCGGCGCCTTCTGGAAGCGTGTCGAGCGTTACCTTGAAGGTAGTTCCGAAACTCCGGCCGCGGCTCTCTGCTTCAATTCTGCCGTGATGAAGATCGATAAGATGCTTTGAAATAGCGAGACCTAACCCTAGGCCACCGAACTGACGGCTGACGGAAGGATCCGCTTGTTCAAAAGGAGTGAAGATCGAAGCCAGACGCTCGCGTTCGATTCCGATCCCATTATCCGTGATCTCGAAACGAAAATGGCCAGTGTTATCATTATAGGTACGGACCGCAATCTGTCCGCCGGATGGCGTGAACTTCACAGCATTGTTAATCAAATTCCAAAATATTTGCTGAAGTCGGATCGAGTCACCGCGGATGTGGTGTTTTTCAGCGCCGAGCTCAGTGGAAACACTTAATTTTTTTGAAAGGATGGCTGAATTTGCAATCTCGATCGCGTCGCGCACAACGGCGTTCGCGTCAACGGGTTCCAAATGGAGTTGCAGCTTGCCGCGAGTGATCCGAGTGAGATCCAGCAAATCGTCAATCAATCGCGCCTGTAATCGCACGTTACGCTTGATTATTTCTAGGTCCTCCGCGAATTCTGCTGGAACTTTTGACGCATTGCTCGCGAGGTAGTTGGCGGCCGCCAATGCGGGAGTCAGAGGCGTTCGTAGTTCATGGCTGAGTGCCGCGAGAAAATCGTCCTTGGCCTTGCTTGCTTTTTCGGCTGCAATTTTCTCTGCTTCAAATTCTCGGCTCCGAATTTGGTCGGTAATGTCACGTGTGACTTTGGAATAGCCACGAACGTTACCTGAGCTATCACGCAATGCTGTCAGGACAATTTCCGCCTGAAAGATGGATCCATCTTTCCGAACGCGTGGGCCTTGATCTCGAATATGGCCTCTGCGAGCGGCTTCGCGAAGATTGTGTTGGGGCTTTTCGGCAGCAACTTCTTCCGCCGTATAAAAGCAGGCGAAGTTCTTCCCAATAATTTCTTCTGCATTGTACTGTTTGATTCTCTGTGCCCCTGAATTCCATGTCATGACGTTCCCAGTCGAGTCGAGCATATAGATGGCGTACTCCTCGACGCTATCTACCAGGATGTGAAACTGTTCCTCCGCCTGGCGTAGCGTCGACTTGGGAGATCGATCGTCCCTCATGATTAAAACACCAACCCTGCATGTGAATCGGAGCGATCCTCTTACTTGGTTCCCCGTGCACGTCTAATTTAAGGAAAGAACCTCAACGGGCTTAGTGGCCAAATAGTTAGCCAACGATCTGAGAAGGCGCAGAGCCGATTTTGACAACCAATCGTCTATTGGTCGGCAAGTCTCGATTTGAGGAACGACCGTGCGAATTCACCCAGGCGCGGAACCAGGTCTGCCGCACCGTCCAATTCTTCGATTCGGCGAACAATGGCGCTTCCAATGATGGCGGCGTCCGCAAAACACCAGACCTGCCGAACCTGTTCCGCCGTTGAGATGCCGAACCCGACTGCGATCGGCAAATCACTCACTGCTCGCACACGTTTCACAAGCGGTTCGGCGTCGCGTGGCATTTCATTTCGCTCGCCGGTAACACCGGTGCGCGAAACAACGTAAATAAATCCGCTCGCCTGCTGCGCGATGAGCTCTAACCGTTCGTCCGACGTTGTGGGTGCGATGAGAAAGACAAGATCCATCCCGCGGTCACGAAATGCTGCGAACCAAGGCCCTGCTTCTTCAGGAATCAGATCGGTGACGAGCACCGCATTTACGCCGGCCCTTTTGGCTTCGTCTGCCAGGCAATCTTTGCCGAATTTCAAGAGGGGATTGAGATAACTGAAGAGCACAATTGGCACATCGATGCGCTTCTTTGCGTGCGAAATACACAGGAGCGTGTCGGAGAGCGTTACACCCTTTTTCAGCGCGCGCTCAGATGCTCGCTGAATTACCTTACCGTCGGCAACGGGATCGCTGAATGGGACGCCGACTTCGATGACGTCGGCTCCTGCTTTCGCGAGTTCGATTAGCAACAGCTCAGTCGTCTTGAGATCGGGGTCGCCAGCCGTGATGAAAGGGATCAAACCGCCGCGTCCAGAGCGCTTTAGCTCGGCGAACGTGTCATCGATCCGACTCATTGCGCCGGCAGATCCGCAACGACCTGTACATCTTTATCTCCCCGGCCGGACAGGTTAATAATGATGCTGTCGTTTTGCGGCAAGTCACGCGCAACACTTATAGCAGGCAAAATGGCGTGCGACGTCTCCAGCGCGGGAATGATTCCTTCCAGCTTGGCGCAAAGTCGAAATCCTTCGAGCGCTTGAGCATCGCTCGCCCATATGTATTCGGATCGTCCGCAATCATGGAGATATGC
>Ga0193722_1000062_pt1 | contig 23461 bp, 19 predicted proteins | sample H2m1metaG_FD_143044 | JGI IMG/M metagenome (GOLD analysis project Ga0193722, IMG submission 143044) | Soil microbial communities from a riparian zone of the East river system, Colorado, United States - H2m1 | ecosystem: Environmental > Terrestrial > Soil > Riparian zone | place: USA: East River...
ATCCCGGCTGGCGAAAAATCGAAGACACTCAAGCAAGCTGGCGCAATTTGCGAGCAGATGATCGCTGCCGGATTGGACCGTCAATCTTTCGTAATCGGTCTTGGGGGCGGCGTGGTCGGTGATATCTCCGGATTTGTCGCGGCGATTTATCACCGTGGCATTCCCCACGTCCAGATTCCCACGACTTTGCTTGCCATGGCGGACAGCTCGATTGGCGGAAAGACCGGTGTTGATACGCGCGCCGGGAAAAATTTAATCGGCGCGTTTCATCATCCCTCACTCGTGATTGATGACGTCGACGTATTAAAAACTCTGCCGCGGCGCCAGTTCAATCAGGGATTCGCCGAGATCATCAAGCACGCGATTATCGCCGATGCGAAAATGTTCAATCAGCTTCAATCGTGGCAGGCCAGATCGCCGCGCCGACCGCTTGCTCTTCAGCAACTCATTTGTCGCAACATCAAGATAAAATCAAACGTCGTAGCGAAAGATGAGCTCGACCGGACAGGCGAACGCGCTGTTCTGAATTTCGGGCATAGTGTCGGTCACGCGATTGAGCGCGCCGGAAATTACCGAAAGTTTCTTCACGGCGAAGCCCTCAGCCTGGGAATTGTCGCCGCATGCGCTGTTTCAATTAAAAGGGTCGGACTGGCGCCCCGGCAACGCGATGCAGTGATCGATCTTCTGCAACGATTCGATTTACCGACGCGTTTGCCGAAAAATTTTCCACGCGAGAAAATTTTCAAGGCGCTGAAGTTCGATAAGAAATTCGAGCGGGGAAAAATTCGGTTCGTCGTAACTCCACGCATCGGCGCTGCCTGTCTCAGGAGTGACGTTACGCTCGAAGATATTCACGAAGCGGTAGATGAACTGTAGCCGCGGTAGTTGAGCGCGGCCGCCGGGGTCAGCGCCCCCGGTTACAGACCTCGTGCCTTCGAGTAATATTCGATTAATCCAACTATTACGCTGTCAGCGTATTCGCGAAAGATACTTTTGCGCTCGGTTCCGTTGATGTTGCGGGTTCCTTCGTAATCGCCGGCCTGAATTCGAGCGAATGCGTCTTTGCTGTTCATCACATAGGGCTCGCAATAAATCACCGGACAACGATAGAGCCGCGTAGCTAGCAAATTGCGCGCATAGACGTAACCGCTCGTGCCGACTTTGGTGGTGCTGTTCGTCGTCGGATACTGATAGGGCGGTAGTTGAGTTTCACGGGCCATTGTGCCGGCAACGGTGTCTGCCAGCGGCAATTCCTCGTTGTAGGTGCGGCTGAGAAGTCGCCGAATCATTTCGAAACGTTCGTCATCGAACTCGAGCTCCTGCTGCAAATAGGAACCGTTTACCAGAAGATGAAGATGGTTGTTGTCTGTCAATGTCGGATTATTCGGATCGCCCCAGCCTTCGGCATTGAAATGCAGGCAAAGGACGAGGTCGGGATGCAATTTGAAGTTTACCAGCGCCGCGCGGCGGCGAATCTCGCTGTAGCGGTAAAATAAGATTTCGCTCTGCCAGCGAATCGTTTGCTCTTTCTCGGGATCATTTGGATCAAGAACGTCAACACGAGGTTGTGGCACGCCGTTTCTAATCAGTATTTTCCTGGCAAGTTCCCGAAAATCATCGGGGCGTTTTGCTGTGACAGGTTCGTTGCTATTCCTAACAAAAAAAACTTTTGCGCCTAATTCGCGTAATCGCGGGGCGAGCAACCGCGCGACTTTCAAAGTCAGGTTACCTTCCTGCACTGGCTGGGTGTTGCCGACTTGAAACCAGCGCTCTTCCATTTTTGCCCATTCACCACCTACATGGCCTGGGTCGAGCGCAATCCGCAAGCCTGCGAGCGGCTTGTCCCCTTTCGCGGTGGGTAAGGATTTAACGGAACGCCAAAGACGCGGCACCGGATTGCGCAGCGCGTCGTCCTTTGCGAACCGCAAAGTGAAAAATTTTTGCGATTCGCGGTTGGTCAGAATTCGAGCTGTATCGGTGTTTAGTTCAATTAAATCCGGAGCGAATCCGTGGGTGCAATAAACGTTGTAAATTAAATGCGCGAATTCATCGCGGGTGATTGTCTCCTGATAGTGTTCGAGTACGCTCCACCGCGGATGGGCGCCGAGAACTCCGAGATTCTCCGCGGCCAGACCAGCAAGCACCGGTGTCAAAAAGCAGAGCGTCAGCAGGGCCGTGCGCTTCATGGTTGCAAGGAATAGAGCATTGATGGTCGGATTTTTCGCGCTGTCATCCTGAGCGAAGCGAAGGACCTCACATGGACTGATTCGACCACGCAAGATGGGAGCGCGTTACTTTTTCGATTTGTGCGAAATCCCTCGTCGTCTCCGTGGCTCGGGATGACAACGTGCTTTGGCATGGCTAGTATCGCACCATGCTAACGGTCCTTATCCTGGGTGACATCGTTGGTGAGCCGGGACGCACAGCGGTGATTACCAGGGTCCCCGAGCTGAAACAGAAGCACGCCGTGGACTTTATCATCGTTAACGGCGAGAACGCGGCCGGCGGTCGCGGCATCACGGGAAGAATCACCATTGATCTCTTGCGCGCCGGCGTCTCAGTCATCACGACGGGCGATCATGTATGGGACCAGAAAGAAATTCTTGCATTCATCGACACCGAGCCGCGTTTGTTGCGTCCCCTGAATTATCCCGACGGCGCACCGGGGAGTGGGTCGATCGTCCTCGAAACGAGCAAGGGAAAAATCGGTGTCATCAACGTGCAAGCGCGCACGTTTATGCAGCCGATTTTGGAAAACCCGTTCCACTCGGTCGATGTAGCGGTGACGAAGATGCGCAAAGAGACTGCCAGCATCATCGTGGACGTACATGGAGAAACTACGAGTGAGAAAATTGCACTGGGCCGGTTTCTCGACGGAAAAGTTTCTGCCGTCATTGGAACTCACACACACGTTCAGACCGCCGACGAGCAAATCTTTCCCGGAGGCACAGCTTTTTTGTGCGACGCAGGCATGTGCGGTCCGATAAATTCGATCCTGGGACGCGCCATTGATCCAATCATGAACCGGTTCATCTCGAACCTGCCGGCGTCGTTTCCTGTCGCCGGCGGTGAGGTGCGCCTGCGCGGAGCGTTAATCGAAATCGACGAGAACACGGGTCGCGCAGTGCGAATTACACGCGTGGATGAGCCTGGGCTCAGTGTAACTGCTCCATCGGAGCCCGAACCAAAGATCGACATTGAACAGACGTCATCCGCAGAGCAGACTTAAGAGTCGCACCAACTGTTCGCGACCTGAATTTCGAATTGTTTAGGAACGTCAACGTCCAAAAGAAATTATGAAAAGAACCTTTGTCTTTATTTTCGTCGCGTCGCTGGCGCTTTGTGCTGCGCAGTTGTCCCAGGCGGAAACCACTAAAGATACGAAAGAAGCAAACAAGCTTGCCGTAGATGGCGCAGAGGCATCCAAGAATCAAGAGTGGGACAAAGCTGTCGACTCTCTCCGTAAGGCAACAGCTCTCGACCACAAATACGCGCCAAATCTCGCCGCCGTTTATCAACAGCGGGCATACGCTGCGGCGACAAACCAGCAATTTCAGGATGCGATCAACGACTACGGCGAAGCGATCAAGATCAGTCCAGAAGATTCCCGAATTTACGAACAACGCGCCGCGGTCGAGATGAAACTAAATGATATGGATAAGGCACTTGCCGACTATTCCGAGGCGATCAAGCTCAAGCCGAACGAAGTTCGGTATTACGGTTATCGCAGTTACATTTACGAGGTTAAGGGCGATATCCAAAATTCGATGGCTGACACCGAGAAAGTGCTGAAACTTGATTCGAAAAATCAGGAAGCGATCAACCGCAAAAAACGCTTGGAAACGCTGCAGTCCATGAGAGCAACGCCGCTTCCTCCACGGCCGGCAGCTTCACCTAAGACTTCCCCCGCGCGCACGCGCGCGCCGCATAAGCCGTAATCGTTAGTTAGGCAGCAACGGGCGCAACTCGGGCCAACGCGTTGAGGGCACACATTCCACCTGCGCTTTCCAGAGTGGATCGTCTCGCCGGGGTGAGATCATGGCGAACAGGACGCAAAAGGCGCAAGGCAATCTTCGATGTTCAGGCGTCCGCCGGTGAAACAACAGCTTCCTGGTTTTCGGCTGGTTTTTCCGGCGCGGTGAATCGCCTTTTTCGCCGGTTGGCCGGCAGGGGCGCCAGGGTCATAGTAATATTACGGCCGGTGATTTTTGGATTCATTTCCACCTGCGACATCCCCGAGAGATCATCGCGAACTTTCAGTACAAGCTGCATGCCAAATTCCTGGTGCGCCATTTCGCGGCCGCGAAATTGCAGTTGCACCCGCACCTTATTTCCCCGATCCAGGAACTCTTCACCGTGCCGGATTTTGGTCAGATAATCGTGCTCGTCGATGTTTACTCGAAACTTGATTTCCTTTAGCTTCGATCCGGACGGCCTTTTATCCTTGGTCTGTTTGGAGACATCGTACCGGAACTTTCCAAAGTCGATGATCTTGCAGACCGGCGGGGTGGCGGTTGGGGCGATCTCCACCAGATCGAGACCAAGACCTTGAGCTTTGCGCAAGGCGTCACTTAGCTTCATGACGCCAAGCTGTTCGCCGCTAGACCCCATAATGACCCGGATTTCTCGGGCGCGGATCCGACCGTTTACACGAATTTGTGGTTGCAGATTCGAACTAGCTCCTGGCCGGCGAAGCGGGAGTGCACCGCACCGCCGTATTTCCATTTATCGCAATCCCCGGCGCCACCCTCGGCAAACGCCCGGACACTCTAACCTCGCCACGGCTGCGATTCACCGCGACGAAGAGCTCGCTTTAGTATCGCGAGCAGAATGGAAGTTGTAGGCAACAATCTTGCGCTGGCAAGGCGAATCTCGTGACAATCGTGTTTCGAGCCTCATTTTGCCGGCGGGTCGCCAAAATGCGCCTTGTGCGCCGCGTACGTGGTGGCGTCGTCGAGCATCGAATCAAGCGTGGCCGTCAAGGGCTCAAGCTTTACAACGCCGGAAAACACCGCGCGATCGCCAATTTCCGTGTCGATGACAAACGTCGGGCGTTGGGTCACCTGGAGCGCATGAAATTCTGCCGTCGACGCGCGAACGCGCTTTTCAATCTCGGGCGCTCGCGCGCGCTCGAGCAATTGTTTGTTGTCTATCTTGCCGGCAGCCGCTCCAATCTCTGCGGCAACTTCCCAATCGCTCACCTTTTTCCCCTGGCGCAGCGCGGCTTCAGACAGTGCAAGGCGAATGCGATCATCGATAAAACCAAAGTCCCTGGCAGCTTCGGCCACGCAATTCGGTGCAAGCCATTCCGGACGACTGGGATCGTACCAATCGGTGTTGAGCATGAACGGCGAACGCATCATCATTCCGCTGCGCCGATAGAACCATTGCTCCTGCTCGCGCGAAGTTGGCAAACCACTTGGATCCATTAACGCGATCTTCCACTGAAACTCGACACGGCCATCATAACGCTCCTTCAGTTTCGCCCACGTTGGCTCGGACCAAAAACACCAGGAAGAAATAACGTCGAGATAATCGGTGACCGTGATTTGCATGCTAAAAGGTTACAAAAGTTAAAAAAGTTACAAAGGAGAACGTTGAAGCGTTGCATCCTTACATTCTTCGCTCTTCGCAAATCGTGAATCCGTTTTATCATTCTAACCTTTTAACTTTGCCCTCTGACTGTGGACCTGAATCATATTCTTCTTTTTCTCGCCGTAATTTCTCCGCTGGTGGTGCTGGCACGGACGTGGCGTCCCGGGACGCAGCATCATGGCTGGCGTATCGCCGCTCTTGTTGTGCTGGCGATTACCGCTATTGCCTGGTTTCTCGTTCCCCGTGCGGCTGGTTACATTGGCGGTGTGGCCTGGATCGCCCTTCTGTTTCTTCCGGCGATTGGATTACGCAAAATGACAGAGCTCGCCGCGCAGGCAGACTACAAATCGGCAGCAAAGCTCGGCGAAGTTCTTCAAATCCTGCATCCCAGCGCCGAGCTGCGCGATCAGGTCCGATTATTTCGGCATCTGCAATCTCAGCAGGCAAGCTTTGAGGGCGGGATAGGAACGCCGCTCCGCAACGGCAGTCCGGCTCGAATCGTCCGGCCGGCCCATCGCGCCGGCCCTGCCTCAGAAGGCGGCCGAACAGTTCGGTACAGTCAACTCCGAAGCGCTCCGGCAGTTTTCGCGTTGATTGTGCTTAATGCCGTCGCATTCCTGTTCGAGATTTCCGTTGGCGATCTGAATGACCCGGAAGTGCTGCATCGAGTCGGAGCACTTGAGCCTTATGCCGTTGTCGTCCAGGGAGAATATTGGCGGCTTTTTACTGCGCTATTCTTGCACGGGGGTTTTACCCATCTGCTTTTCAACATTTTCGCTCTTTATATTCTTGGCCCGCCGTTGGAACGGTCTATAGGCACACTCCGATTTACCGTGGCCTATCTGATTTCGGGGCTTGCTTCCAGCGCAGGTGTTGTGGGTTTGACGATACTCGGTTTCGTCCAAGTCTCGCAGCTTGTTGGCGCGTCTGGTTGTATCATGGGAATCGTCGGTACGTGGGCAGGGTTTCTATTACGACATCGTCACGCGCCGCAGGCAAAACAACGCCTGGGAAACATTGTAATGATAATCGTGATTCAAGTCGCATTCGATCTTTCGACGCCACAAGTTAGCATGGCGGCACATCTGTGCGGACTAATCGCAGGTTTCTTTCTCGGGCTGATCCTCGCGCCGCGAACCGTGGTTGGGATTGGCGACCCCGATAGAAACTGAGGTCCAAAATGTTTCTGGCAACGTGTCACTGCTTGAGACGAGGCCGTTCGTAATAGAATCTTCGTTTTTCTTCGCTACCTTCTGTGGAAATTTGCCAGTGACTGGGGCAACAGTCCCCGGCTAGAGGAACTCGCATGCCGACTATTCAAACGTATAACGTCACTCCCATCCTACCGCCGGCGCTTGAGCCGTTGCGTCAGATGAGCTTCAACCTGTGGTGGACGTGGGAACCGGCTGCGCGCCGGCTGTTCCGTCACCTGGATCCGGAGCTTTGGAACCGAACAAATCATAACCCTGTCCGGATGCTCCAGCTTTCGCGGCAATCCAGATTGGAAGAACTCGCACAGGACAAGACTTTTCTCCGCGAGCTGAAGCAGGTTTTTGAGGAATTCGAAAAGTATCTTGGCCGACACGAGACTTACGGAAAGACGGGTGCCGGAAGCGCGATCAAGAATCCGATCGCCTATTTCTCGGCTGAGTTTGGTTTTCACGAATCGATCCCGAATTATTCCGGAGGTCTTGGCATACTCGCTGGCGACCATTGCAAATCAGCGAGCGATCTGGATTTGAATTTCGTGGCGATTGGTCTGCTCTATCGGCATGGCTATTTCCGGCAACAGATCGATAAGGACGGCGTTCAGGCGGCGATCAATCTGAACCAAAACTTTTATCACCTGCCTATCCGGGAAGCGCTCCGTAGCAATGGGAAACCGCTGATTTCCGTACCGATTTTGGATCGGCAAGTTTTTGCCAGGCTCTGGGAATTGCGCGTTGGAAGAGTAAGTCTTTATCTCCTGGATACCGATATTCCGGAAAACAACGCCGAGGACCGGCTAATCACTGCCGAGCTGTACGGCGGCGACCTCGAGATGCGCATGCGTCAGGAGATCTTGCTCGGAGTTGGTGGCGTCAAAGCGCTTGCAGCGCTCGGCATTCAGCCGGCTGTGTTTCATATGAACGAGGGACACTCGGCGTTTTTGGCGCTCGAACGCATTCGTCTCAATATCGTGGAGAAGAAGCTCGATTTTTATTCAGCCCTTCAATTGGTAGCGGCGGCCAATGTTTTTACCACGCATACTCCGGTCCCCGCCGGCAATGATTCGTTCCCGCGCGAGATGATGCGAAAGTATTTCGGGAATTTCGCCAAGGAATTAAACATTCCGTTCGACGAGCTGTTCACGTTTGGTCAGACCCGGCTCGATCCAAATGATCCCTTTAGCATGACCATCCTGGCGCTGCGTCTCAGCCGCCACGCTAACGGGGTAAGCAAGTTACACGGCGAAGTTAGCCGATCCCTTTGGAAAGATGTCTGGGCCGGCGTCGCCGTCCACGAAGTGCCGATTACCAACATTACAAACGGAGTCCACACCAAAACCTGGATGGCCCCGGAGTTCGCAGCACTCTATCGCAAGCATCTCGGGACATGGGAGGAACATCTCACCGAGCCCGAGTTCTGGCGTGGTGTCTTCGATATTCCTGATGCCCAGCTCTGGGACACGCATCAAAGACTCAAGCTTCGCCTGATTGAATTTGTCCGCGACCGAGAACGGCGGCGTCGCGAGCGAATGGGAGAATCGCCCGAGTCTATTCGCAGGGTCAACCGCATTCTTGATCCGGAAATTTTGACCATAGGATTTGCGCGCCGGTTCGCGACTTATAAACGGGCCAGACTGCTATTCAGCGACAAGGAACGCTTAAAGCGATTGCTGAATGACGCGACGCGTCCTGTGCAGTTCATTTTTGCAGGCAAAGCGCACCCACGTGATGAAGCAGGCAAGGCGCTCATTCAGGAGGTTTACAGATTTAGCCACGAAGCTGGCCTGGAAAACCGCATCGTCTTTTTGGAGGACTACGACAGCTACATCGCCCGCCGCCTGGTGCAGGGTGTCGATCTTTGGCTGAACCATCCATTGCGTCCTCTCGAGGCGAGTGGAACCAGCGGAATGAAGGCCGCCCCAAATGGCGGAATCAATCTGAGCGTTCTCGATGGCTGGTGGCGCGAGGGATACACCGGCAGCAACGGCTGGGCCATTGGCGCGGAGATCGATAATGGCACCACCGAATTTCAGAATGAAGTGGACGCGAGCAGTCTTTACCAATTACTGGAAAACCAAATCGTTCCACTCTATTACGCAAAACCGGATGGCAAACTTCCTCTGGCCTGGCTGCAACTGATGCGCGAATCAATCCGCAGCGTTACGCCGGTCTTCAACACCCAGCGGATGGTAAAGGAATACACCGAGCAACTTTACATTCCGGCCGCGAAATCGTACGAGAATTTCTCCCGCGACGGCTGTGGCGCTGCCACCTATCTAAGCCAATGGAAAACGCAAATACGCAAGGACTGGCCGGCGGTAAAAATTTCGGATGTTCAAATAGGCAATAAAGATCGGCAAAGCATTTTGGTCGGTGAATCGCTAGAAATCACGGCGCGAGTTCATCTCGGCGCCGTCGATCCACAACATGTGCGAGTGGAAGCCTACCATGGCGAAGTTGATAACGGTGACCTTCGAAATCCTTCGGCGACGCTCCTTAATCAAACTGGCAGCGCGGACGGAGACGGCAATTACATTTACCAGGGAGCAGTCCCCGCGTCTGAAAGCGGCACATATGGCTTTAGCGTGCGCGTCGTGCCCACGCATCCCTGCTTGATGCAAAGGCACGAGCTTCGCCTGATCACCTGGTCTTAGGAAGATCTGAGATTCCTCGCTGGGCTCAGGATGAAATTTTGAGAAGAGCTTGCTGGCTAAAACTGCACGGAAATCCCGGCGTGCAAGCGATAGTCGGGAACGGCCTGCAATGACGTGTTATTGATGAAAACCGGGAGGTCCGCGGCGAGTTCCGCGCTCCAACGGCCGCGTGATCCCACTAAACGAGGACCGAGAAAGACTGAAGTAATCCCGGTGTCTTCCGCTGGTTTGCCCCGGAACCGATCGACATCTTTGTATTCGCCGGAAGCCACGCACTGGATTCCAAAAATCGTATCGCGATTACGAACGATGTAATACCCCGGGCCACCATCCCAGATGAAATCGTTGGCAAAGTGATATTGATGCGTGCCGTCGCCACGCAATGTGAATTGGACGTTCGTCTCAAAAAAGAAATTCTTGTAACGCAGCGCGTTTTGCTCGCCGAACAGGCCGTCATACGATCCCGTGCCGAGGGTCAGATCATGGCCGTGGATGCCACTTTCCGGAGCGCCCGGGATTTCAATTTCGTGAAATTCTTCTTTGAGGCGGCTGCTGTCGCCGGTGGGAAACTTGATCCCGGTCAGCAAAACCGCAGAAACAGTAAAGTCCGGTTCGTGATCGACTGCGACCGGGTTTTTGCTGCCGTAAAACTCGAAGCTTCTTTGAACTGGCGAAGCGTAATGGAAAACAACCGTTTTGAGTAGAAGCGACATATCACCAAGACCAGAAACCGTGCCTTGCTGGATCTCGAACCCCTCTGGCCTCTTAAATTCGCGATAGATCAGTGGCAAATTGATCTGCAATGCGAACCGGCTGTTGATCTCATAACCGGCAACGATCTGCGTGATGGAGCTGTTCAAGTACTGACCGGTTGGATTTGCAACTTCCTCGCCGTCGAGCTGCAACGTCCCAAATCGAGTGAATTGCTCCCCAACCGCTCCGTACCATCCCCTCGCCCATGGTAAAAGTGTGTAATTCATCTGCGGCATTGCGTTTAACTGCGGCGTGTAACAGCCGCAAAGGTCACAAGCCCGAACACTTGTTAGGCCAACGGCCACAATTAAAAACAGAATTCCAGATAAGATTTTCATTTTGTTCCGTTCTTCAGACTCAAGCTGCGGCTTGCCTGTAGTCGCTTCGCTGTGCGAAGCGCGCCGCCGAGGTTTTGCCATGCACGCGCTGCGCGTCTCACAAAGACGCGGCCACAGTACTAGCGGAGCAGCGAATCCGGCGAACTAGCCTGCCATTACGCGTGGCGGTGGAACGGGCGGGGAATGCTCGATTTCAGAGACGGAGAAATCGCGAAGCGTGTAATCGAACAAAGCGACAGGTGATATCAATTGGATCACGCGTGCGACGCAGATGATGTCGATCTTTGGCACGGGTGATTGTATCTCTGTCTTTTTCTCTGAAGCCTTTCCTGTGGCGACGATGTGACAAAGCGAACAGGGATGGGCGCCATCAAATGTCTGAGCGATTGCCTGGCACAAGGGCGCGCGCTTCGAATACTCGATAAGCATGCTCGTCCAGGCGAACGACTGGAGCGCAACCCAATGCAACCCGATCGCGCAGCAAAGCGCACCGATGATAGCAATGCGACCGATCTGTCGAAGCACGGCTTCGAGGCTAGGTCTCACAAATTTTGGTGTCAATTACTCTTTCGTTCCGGCGTTTGGAACAAAAGCGCCGTTGCCTTCATCAAGATAAGTGGTCGAACCCACACGACTGATCTTCATCGATTGTCGCCACGTTCCTGCAGCGAAATCTTTCTTCGCTTCGATTGTATTCGTTTCCGGTTCTCTTCCAGTGGGGACTTGATCGACGCTAACCATCACTTCGGACAAAACTCTGCCATCCATCTCTTGCGGCGCTTTAATTCCGAGAATGTGCAAAATTGTCGGCGCAACATCGACATTACCTGTGGGCAAGGTGTCCGTCTGACCGCGACGAAAATCCGGACCCACCGCGATCAGAGTATTATGCATGTCGAATCGGCTGAGCGTAGCGTGAGTTCCTTCCCCTGCTTTGCGTTGCCAGTCAGCGTCGATCAGTCCCGGAGTGCCAAACTGATTTTTCGAATCATTCCAACGGAATGCCATGACAACGTCCGGCGCATGCGGGGTGTCGATTTTGGCGTCATCCAAATGGAAGGTCCCTGACAGACCCCGTTTGGTAAAAATCACTCCCGCAAAGTCGGATTGCTGCAAAAATTCAACAAGATGCCGCGTCACCGTCGCGTCATGTCCGACGACATAAAAGAGAACACTGCCACCATTGCCAACGAGCATGATGTCTCCAGGTTTCGGTTCTTCGTTAAATTCAGTCTCCGCGACGAAACCTGCCTCTCTCAGGCCTTTTCGTAAATCGATCGAGCGTTTGATGGTCGAGAATCCATGATCGGAAACGACAAACAGATCTGCTGAATTACGTGCCGCCTGCCGGTCTAACGCCGAAAGAACAGCGGCGAGATTTTCATCCGATGATTTGATTGCAGCGAGCGCCGGTGGCGCGCCGGGTGCGGATTCGTGCTCGGTGAGATCCGGCTCGCCCAGCCAAATGACTGACAAAGCAGGCACGCCATCTTTCCAAAGAAAATCGGTCACTGCTTTGGTCGTCCAGGGATCGCGCTGTGCATGCGCGGATGGAAACGGGCCAAGCGCGGCAACGATGGAGGTAAGGACGTCACGCGGAAGCGTCTGACCTGCGAACAGCGTGACACGGTTCTTCGCAGGCCCACTGTCTGCATGTCGATCCAGCAAAAGACCGACAGTCTTAGCGGCTGCAATCACGGTTCGCTCACCTGCGCGTTGAATCAGTTCGGCGATCGTTGGAACGGAAATGTATTTACCGCCGGAAAGTTCATCTCCCCTGCTCACAACTGTCGGACTCTCGACGCTGATTGATCGCGTGCGGTCAATCTCCGGGCGGTACGCATAATTTGCTATCACGCCGCTCCGACCGGGATAAACACCGGTAACGAGTGCCGTACCGTTTACCTGTGTCGCGCTGGGATACACCGCGTGGTGATTCCGAAAAGTGACTCCTTCGCGGGCGAGCTTCCAAAGCGTGGGAGTTGTTTTCTCGCTGACAAAGTCCGGGCGCATCCCGTCCCACACCACTACGACGACATGACGGTCGGATCTGGGCGTGTCCGCAGCGAGGCCCATGGTGGCCAGAGAAAAAACGAGGACGAGGATCGAAATCGATGTGCAATATTTCGCAAACATGATCGTTCGCAGACTACACAGATTGCGTGGGATTGGTAGGGCGCGACCGCTAGGCGCGCCGCCATGGAGGTTCGTTCCTGCCCTGCTTTTCTTGTCGGCCTCGGCGTTCGCTGTTCCGCTGGTTCCCACTAGTCCCGGGACGACATGGCGATACAGCATGACGGAAGAACTTGGAAAAGGCCTCACTATTTCGAATTTGAAACCGGATGCTTATGGAAAAGTTCGTTTACCGGTCCTCTATCGCCTCGAGGGAATAGAGGAGGTTGACGGGAAAGGGCTTCTAAAATTCGAAATGCACCGGGCCGGTTCGATCACGAATACGGATCTTGTTACCGTCGATGAACACGGAATAACCTGTTGGGCTCGAATTAATCTGGACGGCGAATTGATCAAGTTTGATCCGCCGCAAATAATGGTCGCTGCGCCGCTTAAACAGGGAGCGACCTGGAATTTTCATGGTCAGGCCGGCGATTTAAAAGTGCGTCAGGATTACAATGTTACGGGCGAAGAAGACATCGAAGTGCCAGCGGGCGAATTTCATGCGTTCCATATTCGTGGAGAGCAAAGCTCACCCAGCCGGATGACGATAGATCGCTGGTTCGTGCCGGGCACTGGAATTGTCAAAGATGTTACAACCATGCGCGCCGCGGACGGCGATTTACTCGAGCGAATTTCTCTGGAACTGGCTGAGCGACCCCAAATCGAGAACAGACCAGAGGTCAAATCGGAGGCCACCTCAAAAAGGCTGTCCGTGAGCTTCGCAAAAGATCAATTCGGGAAACCAACCACCACGTTTTCATCGGATGCTCCCCAAATTTACGTGCGTTGGCAGGGACAGCGCCTGCGAAAGGGTGGAAAGGTTAAGGCTGTGTGGATCGCGGAGAACATCGGCGAAGATTTTCCACGAGGCTACAAGGTGGACGAAGCGTCCGCGACGGTCGAAAGTCAAAATGCTCGTGGAGCGTTCACGCTGGCGCGGCCGGAAGATGGTTGGGCGGTCGGGGATTACCGCGTCGAATTCTACGTCGACGACATTTTGGCGGAGACAGCGAAGATAAAAATTGTGGAGTAACGGACGGCTATGGCAACGCGATTCCTTCTTTGAGGTCGGAAATTTTTTGAATCTGGACCGAGGCGCTACTGCATCCTAACTAGAGAAATCATATTTCCCATGAAGAAGATCACGATTGTATTTTTGACCGTCTGCGTCGCCTTGGCCGCTGGATGCCGATGGGTTGGCGTTCGAGGCAATGGCCACATCGAAACGGATGACCGAACAATTAGCGCCTTTACCGAGATCGACGCCGGCGGAGTATTTGAAATCGAATGGCAAAGCGGGTCTCCTGCTCTCCGTATTACGACCGACGAAAACCTTCTTTCTTATGTCGAGAGTGACGTCTCGGGCGACACGCTTCATTTGCGGACTCACGACCACATCTGGCCAACGCATGGAATCAAAGTCATCATCTCCAGCCCAGCGAGAACAGCCGCAAGGATCCGAGGCGCCGTAAAGCTTGCCGCAAAACAGATCAGCGGATCCACGTTTGCTCTTGAGGCTAGCGGTGCGTCAAATGTTTCGCTCGACGGAAACATCGATCATCTTCTTGCTGATATGACCGGGGCTAGCGAGTTGGAGGCAAGCGGACTCCAAACCAAAACCGCGGAAATCTCCACGACCGGCGCGGGCGACGCGGAAGTCGCAGTTTCCGAAACGTTGAAAGTCGCCATTACCGGCGCGGGAAAAGTTAGTTATTCCGGCAATCCGACGGTTGAAAAACACATCACTGGCGCCGGCTCGGTTCACCGCAGAGATTGATGCCGTACCCGGCGCTTTTTGTCATTCCGAGCGGAGTCGAGGAATCTCTGGCTACTCGCATTCCCGCTCGATGAAATTAGAGATTTCTCGGGTTCGGTCGAGATAACAGGCCACAAAATCCAGAAATGGAGAATTTCATCTGTGTGCAATGCGGAACGCAGTTTCCCGACAAGGTCAATCCACCCTTACACTGTCCGATTTGCGAAGATCAACGGCAATTTGTCCGCCATAGCGGCCAGGAATGGACCACGCTCAAGCGTCTCGCAGCCGATCATCGAAACCGTTTCGAAGAAGAAGCGTCGCGACTTCCAGGCATTGGCACCGAGCCCGAATTTGCTATCGGTCAGCGCGCTCTGCTTGTGCAATCGCCGGCTGGAAATTTGCTCTGGGATTGCATCACGTTGCTGGACAATGAAACAATGGCGCAGGTCATCGGGCGTGGCGGAATCCGTGCGATCGCGATATCGCATCCGCATTACTACACAACGATGATCGAATGGGCCGATCGTTTCGATGCGCAAATTTTTCTGCACGCGGACGATCGCGAATGGGTGATGCGCAAAAGTTCCCGGATTCAGTTTTGGGAAGGAACAACTTTGCCACTTTGGGACAACCTTACGCTAATCAATTGCGGCGGGCACTTCAAAGGCGGCACAGTGTTGCATTTCCCGGAGGGTGCAAATGGCAAAGGCGCTTTGCTTACGGGCGACATCATTCAAGTGGTGCAAGACCGGCGGTATGTCAGTTTCATGCGCAGTTATCCGAACATGATTCCGCTCGGGGCAACCGCCATCAACCATATCCTGGAAGCAATCGAACCGTTTTCGTTCGATCAGATTTACGGCGCGTGGTGGAAAGCCAATGTTCTCTCAAACGCGAAAGCGGCGGTTGCGCGGTCTGCCGAACGTTATGTGCGCGCGATTACCGCCTGATTGTCGCAGGCGTTCGCCGGTGTGATCTGTAAAGACAGCCGTGTCGGCTGCTCCAACGGAATGCAGGCGGCACGCCTGTCGTTACAGTGTCACACATCAGTTGATCATCTGATCAACAATCCGGGGCAGCGCCATTGCGGCTGGCCCCCGCACTAATCGTGTTGCAAACCGCGAGAGCGACGTTTCCTCGGGATTTACTTCGATCAGCTCCCCGCCGCGGCGGCTCGCACGCAGCGCCCAGTCGATGATGTATCCAAACGTCGCTGTTGTTCCAACGGCGATCACAACGCCGCAAGGATCGCGCTGCAAGTATTTCTCAACCCGTTGCGTTTCACGCAAAGGCAAAGGCTCTCCGAACCAAACCACCCCGGGCCGCAAAAGCGCGTCACACTTCGCACATCTCGGAATGCCATTTTGCTCTTGCTGTTGCGCCTGCTCTTGCCAGAAATCGCAGCGCGAACATCTGGTAACGAAAATGTCTCCGTGAATTTGCACCATCTCCGCCTTTGCAAGGCCAGCGCGCTTGTGCAGATCATCCACGTTCTGCGTGACGAGCAGAAATTCATCCGCACAGTGGGCCAGTTTGGCAATCGCCTCATGCGCGGCATTCGGTTGTGCATTGGAAATACGGCGGCGCCGCTCGCTATACCATTGCCAAACCAGTTCCGGATCGCGCGCGAAAGCTTCGGGTGTCGCCAACTTTATCGGATCCAGATTGCGCCAGTAGCCATCTTTTCCACGAAATGTTGGAATCCCGCTTTCAGCCGAAACACCCGCACCCGTGATAATGAGAACACGCACAATTGAAGATCGACGAGCGGCGGCGATTTCCAAATCGGCTGCTACGGAATCTTGCCGTCGATTAAACAGTTAATGTTGCCACTGCCGTGTCGGCTTGCCAGACTCGTTTGATGAACGACCAAGAAATTGAATCCGGCGCAATCCGGGAAATTGAACCAGAAGTAAGGACGCTGTTTACAAAACTGGTCGAACACGATCCGCAGGAGGCAGCCAAGATGCTGGAGCCGTATCCGGATGAGTTTGTTGTTCAAATGCTGGAGCTGTTAAATCCGGCATCGGCACTGAAGATTCTCCAACGCTTCAATCCCTCACGGAGGCAGACCATTCTGGCCACCGCTTCTCCTGAAACCAACAAGCAATGGATGCGAAATCAAACGTACCCGGAGCGTAGCATCGGACGATTAATGCAGCCGCCACTGGCAGTCTTCCGTCCGCAAACGACAATCGCCGAAGCAACCGAACAAATTCGGCGGCTCGCCAAAAAGGCAATCATCACCTACGGCTTTGTCACAGACGAACAGGAGAAACTCCTCGGCGTCGTTGTGATGCGCGACATGCTCCTGGCGCACAGCAGTCAGCGTCTCGAGGAAATCATGCTCAAGAATCCATTCCATCTCACGCCAGAGATGTCGCTCCCCGATGCGATGAGAGCGGTACTTGTGCGGCATTTTCCAGTGTATCCAGTCTGCGACAAAACGGGACGGCTCCTCGGCCTTTTGCGTGGCCAGATGCTGTTTGAGGCCGAGGCCATCGAATTAAGCGCGCAACCGGGTGAGATGGTCGGCGTGGAAAGCGAGGAGCGCCTTACCACGCCGTGGCTGCGGAGCCTGAAATTTCGGCATCCCTGGCTCCAGGTAAATTTGTTCTGCGGGTTACTTGCTGCGGTCGTGGTCGGTTCTTTTCAGGAAACGATCGACCGGATCATTGCGCTGGCAGTATTTCTGCCCGTCCTCATCGGTCAGGCAGCAAACACCGGAGTGCAGGCACTGGCAGTATGTTTGCGCGGGATGACCCTGGGCGATTTAAGGTCGGGCAGACAACGGACGCTTCTGATCAAGGAAATGTTGCTTGGAACATTAAATGGAGCCTTGACCGGCGTCACCGGTGGAATCGCGATGTTCATCTTTGCAAGGATGGTGAAAAGCCCGGTGGCTTTAATGCTAGGTCTCGTGGTGTTCCTGGCTATTACCATCAGTTGCTGCTTTAGCGGAATAGCTGGCGCGATGGTACCCTTGGCTCTGAAGAAATTCGGGGCTGATCCGGCAACGGCATCCAGCATCGTCGTAACCACCTTCACCGACGTAGGCTGTCTGCTCGTCTTTCTTGGGCTCGCTGCCCTACTGATCTAAACAGGCGCAAGGGCCGCTAGAAAAAGATCGCCTTATCGCCCATGCAGGTCTATCACTCGATTCCCATGCAAAAATACGCCTTTACCCTGACTGTCTTCACCCTGTTCATCTCGTGTGCTCTTGCTTTCAGTGCACCTGATACTCCGGAAACCCGGCGTCACGAAGCCGAGCGTTACCTCCAGGCCACTCCACCCAAAGCATTGTTCGAGGACATGGCCGAAAAGATGGCCGCGAACCTTCCACCGGACCAACGCGAGCAATTTCAGAAATTGATGACTTCGCAACTCGACATCGCGGCGTTAACCAAGGCGATGATCGACTCAATGGTGAAGCATTTCACCACCGAGGAGTTGAAAGCACTGGCAGATTTTTACGGTTCGCCCGTCGGGAAATCTGCGATGCAAAAGTTCGGCGCCTACATGGCGGACATCATGCCGGCGATGGAGGCCGAAATAATGAAAGCGCAGGCAAAGCTGAACCAATCGCTTCCGAATCCATCGCCCAAATAAAATAGCAAATTGCATGTTGAAGGTGGAACGCGTTCTCCGAACACCGTGCCCGTCGCCGAGGAACGCGCGCCGTGAAAGATTTTCTACAAGCTCACGGCGCAACCCCCGGCGAGCGCTAGATTTTCTTGACTGATCTGTGCTCGATTTACCCCCGAGGTCGATAGTTAATCGACCAGTTTTGCTCCTGAACATTCGGAACCTGCGTGCCGGTTGCTGCGTCATAAATGGAACGCGAAAAGAAGATCACTTGGTTACCCGTGTTCTCCGGATCAAAGAAGGGATCGCCCGGCGGCACGGGAATATCGAAAGCCTCATCGCCTGAAGTGGTGAGATCGAGATCGTGATCGATGAACTGGCCCCAGCCGTAAGTCCAATCCGAGAGATTGCGTGCATCAGGCAGGCTCTCGTCGCCTTGATCGACAACAGTGTTACTGATGAAACGCGCGCTAGGACGGGTCGCGCCCGCCGGCGAAGACAGTGAGTCGCCATAGGCGGCCGAGACGAACCGCATGAGATCCGACCCCGCTGCGCCCCAGAATCGATGGCTGTTATTGTTTCCTATCCCGTCGATTGGCGCCGGCTCGAATTGAGTGACGCGGGCGCCGATCAACGCCGGAGGAAGATATCCCGGCCGCGGTTGCAATCCTTGCAGCGTCATATCGTCAAAGAAAAAAACGTTGTCCTGAATTTTCGTGAGGACGGTGTTGCGGCGGATGATGTCGGAAAGCCTCGTTTGCTGAAGCGCCTGCAGTTGTTCGTTGCGAAAAACTCGCTGATACCAGAAGCGGTCCCCGTCACGAATACGCTCGAATTGGTTTGCTATGATTTTTCGGAATGTTGGGCCGACGCTTGCGCCGGAAACATGATCTTCGGCAAGGCCGCCAACCCAAAGATCGATTGAATCGACATTTCCATAGAGCTGGAACAACTTCGCCTGAAGTTCGGGATCGCTCGTGATCTGACTGAAATCCGTGACCCGCGGCAGCCCAAATGCGACTCGTGTGCTGTTATAATCCGCAAGCCCATGGTCTCGGCCGCGCTGAATATTGAGGGAGGCAAGGTCAAAACCACCGGCGCCCGGAGCTCCAAACAGAAAATTACGCAGGTCGCCGACTATTTTCGTATCAACAGACTGGGCATTGTCGGTTGCCAGGTACTTGAGAATCGGGTCCGGCCCAGTTTCCTTCAGCGGATCAGGATTAAAAAACGCGTCATCCAGGTCGAGTTCTTCGCGAATAGGATTGCCTTCGTTGTCTAGAAACTCCACATCGCCATTGATGAGCGTATGGCCAATGCGATAGGCCGCAGTCGAAAACTCAGTCGCGGTTCCGGAATTCACGTCGTCCTTGTAGCCACTGTAGGGTCGCAACGCGTTCGGTCCGAACAGCGCCGGAAGAAACTCACGGTAAGTAATCACCTGCAGTTCGCCGGCGACGATTCGTCGCGTCATTTGGAAAATCTTTTCGTCGCTTAGCGAATGATTGGCCGCGGCGATAGCGGCAGCGATTTGATTGTGTTCCCGCACAAACAGCGCGTGAATCGCGCTCAGTTCGACGTTCTCGTTCGACCGCACGTCTCCGGCCAAAAACAGTTCGTTATCGGGAACTCGATGCGCGTCGTTCGCATTTGGCAGGCCATCTACATTGAGCGGAGGCAGATTGCCAGTGCTCGTTTTCAGAGCGCCGCCTTGGAACGTGCGCAGGGCAGCAGTGCGTGCCGCATCCGAACCATAAATAACCGAACCATCGAGATACGCTGTAATCTGATTGATTTGCTGCCGTGGATTCGGCTCGCTCGCCCGCAACTGGAAGTTGTTAGCTCCCTGGCGCAGGTTCACTTGCAGACTAAAGTTTCCGGCTAAATCCAAAGGCACCGCCGACCCATTCATTGAAAAGGAAATCAGCCATGGCGCGTAAAGATCGTCGGTTACCGTGCCACGCAAAACAATTCGCTGCGAACTGACCGTGCTTCCGTTCGGCGGGTTCAGATTGGCGAACTCACGCGAATTGTTCCCGTGAGCAGGGCCCTGTATCACTTGAACGTTCGAGCTGATTCTCGGCCCAGCTGCCTGCCCGTTCCCGTTGCGAATTTGCCGTTCCGCCACCCAGCCATCCGCGCCATCGTTAAACCGGACCTTCCACCACCAGATATCAGCCGAGCGCACCGGCCCTTGTGTAATCGTGCCCTGAATGCCGATCGACTCAGTCGTGACGAATTGGCCTGCAAACGGCGGCGCTAAATATATTGGGCTTTGACTAATTGTTCGCACCCGGTCGCCGATGTGAAACGGTGCAACGGCGGCAGCACCCTGGATTCGGCTGTTCATCCCAAAACAGATCAGGACTAACAGCAGGGTGCCATACGAGTGCCGGAGCCGAATGGACGTGATATTTTCAAAGAACCAAATGAGGTTGAGAGTATTGGTTTTCATGATCAGCGCTACTTATCAGCCACGCTTCCGCGACCCAAAGAACTTTGGGATAAAGCCGCAGGATTTTGGGATGAAACCACCATGATGGAACCGTTTCGGAGACCGGCTGCTGCGCGAAATCTCACTCTTGCGTCGCAACGACTGCAAACATTAATATAGATTCGTCGTACCACTTGTCCCGAAAGACTGATGGATTCGTTACAGCGACATTGTCATCAATCCAAAGAACGTAATCTTATCACCAGCATTTCTCTCAAGGCCTAACGAACAACATCGACATCTTCGTACCACTTACAATCTTATGCGCTGGCGATTGCGCGGTGGGATCAAAAGGAACGAGCGACCCGACCCGATCTGGGTTTAACAAATCGACCGAGGCAAGATCGACAATCACGACACGAGAAATCATTCCACCGATTTTCGCGAGGTTATCCAATGACGCCGACGAAATTTCTTCGCCCCATCGTTCCTCTGGTCAAAGGCTGGGCGCTCTCCTTCCTTGGATGGGGGATGGTCGGCTTCGTGCTCGGCATGAACTTCGTCCGTAATACCGGCGTTCCCTGGACGCAGGCGCTGCATGCATCGATGCGCGACCAATTACCCTGGGCCCTGCTCACGCCTTTATTGTTCCGTTTTGCAATGCGTTATCCAATAAATCGCGCAACCTGGAAACGGAGGTTCGCGGCGCACATTCTCACGTGCGCCGTCACCGTTTGGGGAATCCACCAATGGAAAATGCTTGTCGATCCCGGCCCGGGCCCTCATCGCCCTCTGACGCCGATTTCAGATAAGGATTTCGACAGGCATCGCCAGCGTCCGTTTGGGCCACCGCCGCCGGCCTGGGACTTCTTCCATTTCGCCAGCGTGGAAATTCCCATCTACATCATGATCGTGAGCGTCGCACACACGCTGCGTTTTCATCGACGCGCCGAAATCGGTGCCGCTCAACTGGCGAGCGCGCGCCTACAGGCGCTCCAGGCCCAACTTCGGCCGCACTTTCTCTTCAACACGCTCAACACCATTGCCGGCCTGACGCATAAGGCGCCGGATAAAGCTGATTCCGTTTTAATCATGCTCAGTGAGCTTCTGCGTTTGTCACTCGAAACCAGCGGCGAAACACACGTGTCTCTTCAGCGCGAGTTGGACTTCACCGAAAAATATCTCGCTATCATGCAAATCCGCTATTACGACCGCGTCTGCTATCAATTCCAAATTGCCCAGGATGCACTGAACGCGTCTGTCCCCACGCTTCTGCTACAACCCCTGGTCGAAAACGCGATCAAGCATGCAATCGAACCAAATCCTGGTGGCGGTAAGATCGACATCCGCGCATGTCGGGATGCCGATTTTCTTGGACTCAGTGTTTCCGACACGGGTCCGGGGATCTCGAAATCGGAAGCGCTTAGGGAAGGCTTCGGTTTATCGAGCACACGTGCGCGCTTGCACGAACTCTATGGTGAGCAAGGTTTTCTCGAGATCGACAACGAATCCGGTTTCACTGTCAAAATCAAAATTCCGTTCCGAACGACTGCGTGAAACTTCGCATTGCCATAGTTGACGACGAACGCATCGCGCGGCAACGACTGCGGAGATTGCTCGCCCGCGAAGCCGAAACGGAAATCGTCGCCGAGTGCGCCAGCGCCTTGGAAGCGCTCGCCGTGGTCGCGGCGGATTCACCGGACCTGCTTCTGCTCGACATTCAAATGCCGGGCGCGAACGGATTTGATGTCGTGGAAGCCCTCGGCCCGGCGCCGCGACCAGGAATTGTTTTCGTGACTGCGTTTGATCAACATGCCGTGCACGCTTTCGAAACGTGCGCGATCGATTATCTGCTCAAACCGGTCGCGCCTGAGCGCCTGTCCAAAGCGCTCGCTCGCACCCGCGCTCGTCTGCCCCAAACCCACACGCAAATCACGACGCCACGGGAAGTCATTCGGCGGGAGGAGCGCCGCTTTTTTGTGCGCAGCGGAGCGCAGACGGCTTTCATTGCGATTAATGAGATCGATTGGATCGAGGCCTGCGGCAATTACGCTATTCTTCACGTCGGCCAGCGAAACCACTTCCTGCGCGAAACTATGTCAACGCTCGAAACACTGCTTCCGTCGGACGAGTTCCTGCGCGTTAGTCGCTCAGCCATACTTCATCTCGACCGCGTCGAAGAGGTTCACATTGTGGGCGGCGGCCATCACATTGCCCTGCTTAAGGATGGCCAGCGCGTAAACTTTACCCGCAGCGTCCGCGAAGTCATATCGCGCGTCCGCGGCGTGCAGGATCGACACTCGTCGCGTTATTCCCAGCCGATCTGACGGCCTTTGTTTTGTTCTTCCAGCCAGCTCATAAGCGGCTTGAAGTAGTCCATCATCGCGCGGGTAGAGATGTCCTCACCGGTGGCTTCCTTCAAGACTTTGCGCCAGTCTTCAGTTCCACCTTTTTTAAGGATGTTATTCAGCCATGCGCCGACCTCTTTGTTGTCGGCGTAATTACATGACTGCGGCGGCTGATGGAGAATCTTGCGTGCGATGTAATCGTGTAATTGAAACTTAAACACGGTCGCAAACGCGTAGTTGAAATAATAGGCTGGAGTATCATTGATGTGCGTCTTGGTGGCGGCATCGCAAAATTCTTCGCCGCGTGGCGACGGCGGCTCGATGCCTTGGAATTCGGAAACGTATTTCCACCAGCGCGCGTTCCACTGATCAGGCGGAAGATTGTGCGCGTAAATATCCGCCTCCCAGTGCGGCATCGTGCCGCAGGAGAAATAAATAAACGGGACCGAGCGCGCGAGAGCGTCGTCGAGAAGAAATGCTGTCTTGTCAGCGTTGAACTCGTGCGGCAAAACACCTCGCGATTGCAGATATGGCACCTGACTTGAAGCGAGTGCGATCAATTCGCCCACGCCCTCATGAAAGCCCGGCGCCGCGCCGAGTCGTAACAAGTAC
>Ga0193722_1000063_pt1 | contig 22840 bp, 44 predicted proteins | sample H2m1metaG_FD_143044 | JGI IMG/M metagenome (GOLD analysis project Ga0193722, IMG submission 143044) | Soil microbial communities from a riparian zone of the East river system, Colorado, United States - H2m1 | ecosystem: Environmental > Terrestrial > Soil > Riparian zone | place: USA: East River...
CCGGTGAAGCCAGGACGAATCTTGTCCAGCTCTTCGCCAACTACCTTACCTGAATTGTCACGAACCTTCTTGAAGATGTGCCTCTCGTGTGCTGTCAGGATGAAGTGCTTCTTCTCATCCTTACAGAAGGAGATGGTCTCGGCGACGAAGTTCTCAATCAAGTCCATCTCCGCTCCGAAGTCCTGCACAGCAGGGATGAAGCCACCTACCTCCTTACCTTTTTGCAGTGTTTTGGATCGGTCGAACTCTTTGTTCAACTCCAATCCCAAGTTAAAGGCGAAGGCGCGGAGCTGGGTGGCGTCATCGACTGCGATAGTATCGAAGCGGTCAGGGAACTTATCCATAGCCCACTCGATACTCTTCTGCACTTTCTGGAACGCATCCGCAGACTTGAAGAACAAAGTCTCGGGGTCCCTTTCCTCATGGATTGTTGCTATGATTGGCATGCCTTGTGAGTAGAACTTCTTCTTGCAGAACGGTCCCTTGATGGTGGTGAGTCCATCACCGATGTTGACAATCAGGGTACGTGGGCCTGCGGAGCCTACGAGCATGGTCTTGCCTGTGCCGCTGCCACCATACGCAAGCATGGTGACAGACTCGTAGTCTGGCGTCTCGTCCAGCATCTCGAACTGAACGGGAGCTTTCGGGTCTTTCAGTGGGTCATACGGGATGACTGACCCTGAACTGATTGGTGTTACTACAACTGGCGTTGTCATCTCACGATCCTTGCTCCTGGTGCGAGGGAAGCGATGAGTGGAGGATCGACTGCTTCAGACACCGACCAGAACACTACGTCCTTACGACAGAACGCGATCTCCTCGTTGGCCAGTTTGTAGAGGATTTCGTTCTTCCGAGGATCCTCCTTCACATCTGTCTCGGAGATGGAAGGGATGACAACCTCAGTTACTGTGTGGTCTTCATCAGACCAAAGAGGCACGTTCATCATCGCCTTGACTTCGCCCTTGGTCTTAGCACACTGGATCGTGACTGATCCTGTGGCGAAGGCGATCATGATTACTGTGCCTGGACGATGTGACATTTCTCCTCAGCTCCGTGTTGTGAGTAAATGCTCACGTTCTAGTCCTGATCCACGTCACGATTCGTGCAATCCCACGGCTCCACCTTGAACTCTGCTTCAAGCTTTGCCATCTGTGCAAACTCACTCGCTTTGGAGCAGACGGAATGGAAGGGACAGTAACGGCAGCTCTTCTCTTCCATTGGCCAGATGTCAGCTTCACGATTGGCCTCCAACTGTTTGTTCAGGTGCATCTGCTCCTTCACCCACTGGTCGATCTGCTTGGAGCTACGACTCGACATATGAGTGTGAATGGATGGTCCCTTCTTCGGCTCCTTCTTAGTGCCCTTCCCGTTATACATCACATCAACGAGAACACCAGAAACCGGCTCACCAGATAGCGATGCTCCTGCCCACGTATATCTGATGAACTGATCGTTAGGATCGAGTGTGCGAGTGAAGTAGGCGTCCTGCTCTGCAGACGAAGTCTTGTAATCACGAACCCAGAGATTACCTGTCCAGCGGAGGAATACGTCAACCTTCCCTCCGACTGGCGTACCATCTGGGAGAGGGATGATGAAGTTCTGTTCGACAGCCAGAATCTCCACACGTCCCATCTTCTTCTCACGCTGCCAATCCTTGAAGGCAACGGTACAAGACTCGATCAATCTTGCCTTAGTAAGGAAGGCAAACTTATCCGTGACTACCGGATCACGCATCTTCTTCTTGTCCCAATATGCGATAGCAGCGTTCATCGCCTTGAGGAAGGCGCTCATCTGCCAATCGTTATCGAGACCGAGCTTCGCGTCGTTGAGTTTAAGCCACTCCTCGTCGAGGACTTGGCGAAACTTGTGATAGCACGACCCGAAGCCGAAGAATTGCGGAGTTTCTTTCTGATTGAATCCCAGAACGAACCTGTAGAAGTACAATCTCTGACAGGTCTTGAACGCGATCATCGCGGTATGGTCCTGTACCCGAGGTTCGTACCTTGGGAACTTGGCCATGAATCGCTTGTTGGGATGCGGGATTGTTTCCACTTTCACTCTCCCGAGAGTATTCTTTTGAGTTCCGCTGCTCCCACTGTGGCATACTCAGCTGGTGTGTGCGTGTGTGCCTCCTTGAACTTCTGCAGCATAAGGTCAAGTACCCAAGAGAGAGAAGGCTTACCGCCTACACCCTCATAGGTTTCGTAGAACCAGCTTACATTATCCTCGTTGAGCTCGACTGTCTTCCGCACAATCTTTTTTTCTGCCATTGCCCTTCCAAGTGCGGAAGTGATAGTAGAAGAAATACATAATAACACATCCACTACGTTTTGTCAAGCCTGTCCTGACAGGATCTCAAGCAGTTTGGTGTTGTTCTCCTTTGTGACTATAATCTCGCGGTATCCTCGCGTTGTCTTGTCATAGTTCAGAATCTTCACAGTACCATGCATCTGAAACCATAACAGAGCCGCGAGTACATTGATGATGTTCGTACCACTGAGCGCAAGCCAGTCGTCTGCTGTAGTATCCATGATACCCTGGCAGATCTGGAACTTGAGTCTGTCGAGTCCCTGAAAAGAGACGAAGCCCTTCGTTATGTACTTCAACTCGCCGTATCGCTCCGCATCCTCATAGTCGTGCGCGGCGTAGTTCGCAACGAAGACCCTTGTAGTCACGGCGTCCATGCAGCCTCACCCGGATCGTCTTTTGTAATTGTCACACCAACCTCTGCGACTACGAGATGATAACCATTACGCTGGCACCAGTTATACAAAGACAGAGAATCTTCAGGAGTGAACACGGCGTCAGGGAAATACATCTGGTGTGCCTTGTGGAGTATGGCTGCACCAACGATCTCCATGACGTTCCGCACATCCTCAAGCTCCATCTTCGACATCGCAGCTTGGAGTGCTTCCAGAGCTATTGGGTTCTTTCTCTCTGCTACAACTCTACTACCTTTGTTACGTATCACCCACTCTTTTTTTAGCTCTGTGTAAGGATCAATCTTCAAGCTCTGTGCCACAGTCATACCTTCTCTGATGTGATAACAGAGCATGTGCGCGTTCTCCGAAGGCCAAATCAGATCGTGCTCTGAACGGAGCATCTGATCTAGTAGAGGTTTGACACGCTCTACTGCAGCCTTATTTCCTGAGTAACCCATCACTTCTCCTTCTCGACCCAAAGCACGAGAGCACAAGCAGTACTGGGATCGAAACTGAAATCAATACGAGAAATCTTGCTCGGTAAAGGCCCTCCAAAGGCGTAGATAACTGCTTTCCAATCATCCACGTCGGTAGGAGACAGTCCACTGAAGAACTCCTTCCATTGCTTTAGGGGCCAGCTGTGGACGGACCATCTGACTCCTTCGATGATTCTGCTGGTACTACCGAAGTCAGTTTGTCCAGCCATGAGATTGTCTCGAAACGAATGTAGTGTGCCAGATACACCAAACGTATGAGATCTTTGGCAACTGTGTCAAGCCAAGGGAGAGACCCGACCATCGAAGCGATATACTCAGCGCTAAAACAGACGAGGTCCCAGTTTGTAAAACGGCCTGCACTTGCGAGATAGACGTAAACCTTTCGTGCTCTGGCTTCTGGTCCATTCACATCACTCCCTACTCGTGCAATAATCTCTGCCAGGTCGAGTTCAGTTGTTCCAGGATGCTCACCCACGCTGCCTTCTCCTCGTATGTCACTTCCTCGAACCACCACTCACTCCTCAGTGCTGGCTCCTCCTGACCTTCGCTTGGGCTTGTCACGGTTGAACTTCTCCTGACGATACTTGAGTAAGCAGTACCCAACGCCTTCAGGACCAGAGCGAATAGACTCACCTTTGGTCAGTCGGCTCAGTCCTTGCGATGTGATACCAGACAACTCCTCGATGACTCCATAGATACCTGCGTTAGGAAGTAAGCGTGATACGAGCCGAGCTGTGGCGTCAGCCCACGCAGCGAGATTGGTCCCCGACTTACCAATATTGATGAGCACCATGATAGGTTGATCATGCTCTTCCATGATATGGACGAACATGGTTCCATCAGGCGTACTCACTTTGTACGAATAAGTCGGGAACACTCCTGTCGCTGTCACCCTTCGACTTCTTCCTCTCGGGCGAGCGCAGCGGCTTCCTTGAGGTCTGCCTTCTTCGTGGCTGTGCTCTCATCGAGTTCATCGATGGCGGCGTTGACTGCCTTGATCGAATCCTCGGTATCCGTACTCGGCTCGTATCCCACGTCAGAGAGATCAGACTTGTGAGTGTTGAGCAAAGTGTCTATCGCTGACTGCAGCTCCGATGAAGGGAACGTGACCTTAGCCAGCGCGGCTTTCAGCGTCTCCGTGAACTTCATTTTGTCCCTCGTATTCAATGGTTGAAGATCAGCCTGCACGAATCTTACTGAGTGTTTCCACCGCGAACTCCTCACTAACTTGATCCTCCGTTACCGCTCCGGCACTCACCGTTTCTCCTACGGGAATGAACTCAAGTGGTGTTTGGAAGATCAACCTTCCCCCATCGTGAGGACAGTGAAAATCTGGGGGAAAGATTGATGTTTTGTACTTGCCCTTTCGAGAACAGTAAGAGCACTTGTATGGATACCATATGGCTTCTGTCACCTCTCGTCCCCTGGCATGATTGTGGCAGTTCCACTCGCGGTGTTCGCACGCACTTCAGCGATCTCGAACTCCCCTTCCGCGGGTGCCTCGACGTATATCTCAACGTCGTCGCCTAGATCATCCAGTTGCTTCCTTAACTCCCAGACTTTCAGTGTACTCACCTCCTTTCACGTCCGTTTGATGTTTAGAACCAGTGCTGCTCCGCGGCGGAGGCCCTTGTGCTGATGTCGTAGATCATGGCCCAGAACATCCCGATGGTGATCCAGATCGCGATCATGCCGGGAGGAAACACGAAGCCCTTGCGATTCTTCCACCTGCGAGTAGAGAAGTACATAACCACCTCCGAGATGAGTGTTTTGAGCCAGTTGCGCTGTGGTAGCTGGGGTGGCCCAACACGAATCCCCCACTGATGTTGCTGCTTCATGATCTCTTCTCCGGTGTTATCATCTTGTAGATCGTGAGCAGCTTATTCCTTGCGTTATCGAGGTACTGCTCCTTCAACTCTGGTACATTCTTCAAGTGGATAGCAGCACGAATGTCAGCATACAACTGCTCTGCCATCTCTGAGGCAACGGTCAGAGGTTCCGTCTGCACATGGACGGGATTACCGTCACGCTTGGGCATTATGTGATGTGCTTAATGAGTCTGTCCATTTGTGGAGGTATACCCATAGCAACTGACGATCCACACTGGCCGCAGTTGCCTCCACAAGTGTCACAGACCTGAATCCACTCACCGTTGAGCTTACCCCAAGTCAGGCCACGCTGCTTCATCTCCAGTGTTTCTGGTGGACGGCCTTCCCACCAAGCATAGAGTTGACAGGCGACCATGACCAGCATGATCAGGAGCATGAAAGCAATCAGCCCGAAGGCGATCCAGTGATAGACTGTCATCAGAACGGGTCCATCTCAAGTGGAACCACACGCTCGTAGACCTCGAGTTCGTCCTCGCCTTCCTTGTAGATCGTATCTGTCCATGCCCAGTATGAGCCTGTCATACTGATGAGTGTTGGAGGATCGTCACGCTCGAGATTGAACTCTCTCGCCTCTGACCCTTGGTAGTCGCTGAGTAGGATTCTCATAACTTTGGCACCTCCAATTCACTGAAGCGATCAGCAGCCTGCGTGAACTCGCCTAGTACTCGACTGAGCTTCTGCCATGCTCCGAGACTACCATGAAATATCTCTTCACCATCAGCAAGATGAACAGCAACGTCCACGTAACCTCGTTCATCCTTAGCGAGGTGCATTGTAGCCACATCACTATCGAACTTCGTGGTCAGTTTCACGCTGCCCTCATCGCTTCCTTGAGTCGTTGGATGATTGCCATCCCAATGCTTGGATTTCTCTCAGCGTCGATCCCTTCTACAGTCTGATTGATTACATCGAGCTTCTCTGCGAGCAACTCTTGAATCCATTCCATGATCGTGTTGACACATACCAAGTAGTATGAGTCAGCTCCGTGCATGTTAGAGAGTCGCCCGTAGGCACGCTCCTCTGCCTGTTGGTGTGCTGCTGGTGTCCAGTACAGATCGTTGAAGATCACGTGACCAGCTGCTGTGAGGTTCAAGCCTGTCTGACCAGTCATCAAAGAGACAACAAGGAAATGAACATCGGGATTGTTCTGGAACTCAGATTCAAGACGAGTGCGTTCCTCAAACGCTGTATCGCCGGTCCAGTAGATGGCCTCCCTACCAAGCCCGAGTGCAATCTTGCGAACAGGGTCTTTGTACTGGGAGAAAATGAGAACCTTCTTATTTCCTCCTTTCGCATCCGTCGCATCCTGTTCCGTGTCGTACAGTTCACCTGCCAGCTCGACTGTCCGATCAACGGTGGCATGAGCACACACCTCTTTGAGCTTTCCGATCTCCGCAAGAATGCTGGTGACATTCTTCTCCACCTCGTTACCGTAGGAGTCAATGACCTTGTAGACTCCTTCCAGTACCTTTTTGTAGATGGCTCGTGAGGCTTCGTCTAGCTCGTGAAGTTGTGTGATGCGATTGATTGGCGGAAGCTCTGCAACTACATCCTTCTTGAGCCGCCGTATCATGATGGACTTGAGAATCTCTCGAAGCTCCGCCACGTTCTTTGGAGACTTCCCTCCATTCGTGTACTGATACAGGAACTTGTCCTCGGAGGGGAATAGATCAGGGCGCACCCAATTCAGTACCGCCCAATACTCACCAGGACGATTCAGAATGGGTGTACCTGTCATTGGAAGGCGGTGTTCTGACTTTAGAAGCCGAACAGCCTTCGAGCGGTTCGAGTCTGTGTTCTTGATGTAGTGAGCTTCATCAGCGATGATGTAGTCAGGCTGACTCATGTTGATCAGATCAGCCCACAGCCACCTCTCTTGCGGAAGAACTACATGAACGTCGCCCTTCTCGTCAGTTGTCTCCTTCCGAGCCGTCATCACCTTTGTCGAGATAATGTCATAGTTGATGATGGTGTACTTGGGCTTGTTCATCAGCATCGTGGCTATGGCGAACTGATCAGGCTCTCTACCTTGAAGTATGGTGGGATGCTCACCTGTGAGTTGATAAATCTCCCGCGCCCAATTAGCCTTGAGATGGGCAGGGCATACAATAACTGTTCGAAGGTTTCGGAGCACGGCGTACCCGAGGGCTTGCCAAGTCTTTCCGAGTCCCATCTGGTCTGTAAGGAGAGCGCGGCCTCTAGCGAGGTCAATAAACTCAATTCCCACCTTCTGAAACGGACGAAGCACAAAGCCAGGTTTGAAGTTGACTTCAATGTCAGAGTCCTGTTTGAGGGCCACAGCGTCCAACTTGGTACGCCGTTCGATTTCTGATTCAACGAGCGCAAGAGCATCCTTCCCCCAGACAACGCCACGCCCCGATTTATCCGAGGCAAAGGGCTCCATCGCCTCAAAAAGTCTCCATCCCTCTGTGAGAGGGATAGACCAGTGGTTCTTCTCTCGGTAGAAGTCCGAGCCTGGTATACGCTGAAGTATGTGCTGAGGAGCCTTCTGGTGAGGTATAACGAGGAAGTTCTTGTCACGAAGTTCAATACTGAATTCAGGAGCTGTTTCGTATCTCCTGATTTTCTCCTCAATTCCAAGTAGGTGAGTAACCTTGACATTGGGCAGCGCGAGGGCTTGCTGCTTGAGGGAGGCCCAGTGCTCGACTGGGATTCTATTGACTGAGGCGTAGTTGTCGTACTGACGCCCATAGACATTGCGGAGTATTGCGAGAAGATCAGCACGTATCTCTGGAAGAACCTTGACATTCACGAAGAAGCCGTTGAAGTCACAAGCGCGAATCTCTGTGACTCGCTCCTGCATCTCACGTAGCTTCTTCGCCTGCTCTTCATCGTAGGCGCGCTTCATCTCTGCGCGCTTGCGATCATGAAGCTCGATCTTCTTGCGATTCAGCTCTTCTTCTTGACGCCGAATCTCTTGAAGTTCTGCTTCTATTTGCTGTTCAAACTCACTTTCGGACACTTTGAGTGTCTCCACTTTGGTCGAACTGTACTATAACACAATTAGGGTGAAAAGTCAAGTCTCTACAATCACACTGTCAAGAGAATGAGGCTCAAACTCCGCCGCGTACCGAAGCATCTTCTTGAGATTGTCGAACTCCAAAGGAGTACAGTTGAGTGTTGCCACGAAGATGCTATCGAAGAATATACCGCAGTGGACGTTGTTCCCTGCCTTCGTGACGTTACGGAACTCGATGATCACCTTACGCTCCTGTATGGAAATCGAACGTCATCTGATACATCAGACGTAGCAGGAACACAGTCTGTTGAATTCCACACTTCTGAGAGAATGTGTATGCGTAGCGAACGATTTCAGGATCGCGGCGCATCTCTCGCTGCATCACCACGCGGCGCTTCTCCTCATCTCCAAAGTCAAAGGTGAGAGAAGGATTATCATGCGCCACGAAGTATCTCATATTCACTAGCTAAAGTTGAGGTGGCAACGTACACCCTACACACTAGACTGGTCATGAACGTCAGCTAGCTTCGCATGTACGCTGCCAATGTGAAGGAGGCGTGCCCCCTGACAGGGACTACAGGTTTGTGGGCTCAGGTGTCAGCCCTCGCCTTTTGCCTGTTGCCAGTTGAACTGGTTCACAGCCACGTTTTCAAGACGTGACAGGCGCCTCCATAGCACAGACGGGAATCGAACCCGTAAACTCACCTGTCGTGGGCCGAGCACGCCAAGCAAGTATCCTATCCCCTAGGAGGAAAGCTAGGGTCTGTGCTGTAAGGGGCGTCCGCTGTTATATAGTCCTCGTGTACGCCTGTACGTGGCAGGCAACCGCGAGTGTTCAAGCAGTGACCACCCCAGTACTACAATTTTCCCTCTGATGTGGTGATGAAATCAGTCCACCGCCCACACTTCACGACTGAGCATCCTTACCGGGCTTACCGACCAGACCAGAGGTATTCTTGCTATGATCGAGTACGTCTGGATCGCCTTCTGGTGCTTTCTTCGATCCAATCCTCAGCAAGCCACTTGGCTTTGCGTGGACCGTACTTGTTGACTGAGCGATAGTGCGTTGTTCCTGGTGTCGTCTTGGAGTGCAACCTAGCTTGATAACCGTACACCCGCTGGTTTTCACTCTCGATGAACAACACCTTCGGATATGTCTTCTCCCCTTGCGCCATCGCTCAGGCGCTGATCGGAAAAGGGATCTCGTTATCCTTCGGTTGCGCTTGGGCGTGTTGAAACTCGCGAACGCGGCGCGCCAGTCGCATCTTCGCGATGTCTTGTGCAGCGAACGTCTCACGTCCCTTACCCTGGTCAACCTCGATCACCTCGCGCATGCCTGTGGCCTTGTGGACCACCTCGACACGTTCGACGCGACGGATCGACAGCTCCTCGTCGCCTAGCATCATAGGGATAAGCTCGGGGTCGAAATTGTACTTCTCCTTGAACCATCTCCTGAAGAGCTTGTCCCTCTCCAAGATGTGAGCCACTTTCTCGACCGCCATTGTGCTGTACAGATGCTGAGTGGCGACTCGGTCTATCGCAGCGCGCATCGTCTCGTTGAACTGAGGATGATTGGGGAGTATCCCCATCACGATACGAGCCGTTGCCCCAGGAACTAGCTTGACCAGATAGTTACCTGGCCAAAGAAAGACCCTAAAGGCGGTCTTGGGCAGCGAGTAGTGCATCTTTGCGTAGTTCTCGATTGCGTACTCGTTGACCCATTCCTCTACGTCTGACAACGTAGGCTGCTGCACTTCATCGGCCATACTTTACCTCGATTGTGACGGAGCTACATGAGAGAACTCCAAGGATGAGAGAGGAACTTCCCGACAACGTAATATAACATGCCGGGGGCGAAAAGTCAAGTCTCAGATTCCAAGAAATCCACTATGTCAGAGTGCATCTTGGTACCTGACAACACTGGTATGGGATCGCCATCGTACAGGAAGTAAGCAATCCCATTCTCGATTGCCACCCAACGATAGAGGTTAGGATAGTATCTCCAGCCTCCGCCCTTGAGTATGTCACGAGCTTTCTTACTCGTGATCACGATTCATCTTCCTTCGCGAAGCGAGCCTTGAACTCACCAAAGCTCATCCTCTTGACTTCCTCGTTGTAACTGGCACAGATCAGCCAGACAACGAACCAGTTGACTGTCATCTCCCTGTCCTCAACTTGAGGAGTACCTCACGCATCAGGCAGTACAGGTCCCCCATTGTCATCTCCTCCTTTCAGTTCTATCTCGCTCATTGCACGATACTCTTTCAATCGCCTCTCTGCTTCAGCCCATCTTGCTTCTTGAGCTGGGCTCTTTGCAGTTACCACTTTCTTTATGGTTGTGTCAACTTTCTCTGCCTTGGGAGGTTCTTGATATGTCCCAAGCTTTTCTTGAACCTTCTTCATCTGCTTCAGTATCTCTGCGATTTCCTCAACGCACAAAGTCCCTGTCGCCTTGGTGAGCCCCTTGAGAGCAGCTTCCATTGCGATCAGGGACCCTGTGGCTTTCGCTGTGTTCATCAGCTTCTCCCGTAGTGGGGTACTACCCCAATATAACACGAGAGACGATGAAAGTCAAGTCTTTCTACCTCTGTCCTCGTTCAGGATCGAACTGACTCGGCGACCCGAAGGTAGCCTTGAGAACCTGCATCTCGTGATTGTGCATCTCCATGATGCGCTGCGCCGCACCGATGATGAGAGCTCTCCAGAGGAGATCCTCCGAGAGTGCCTGTTCCCTCACCTTATCAGCGAGGAGTTCTTTAGCCTCTCGATATGGTTTCGCTTCGCCAGAGTTGTATCCGCTAACCGAACGGATCGTGTCCTCGACCGCACTGTGAGCGGTGTATCGTGCCTTCGCACCAGAAACACGTTCGCACAACTCCATCAATTCACGCTCCAGTTCCTTCTGCTCCACTCTGCCTCACCTCCTTTTTACTGGTTAAAGGTGAGATCTAGTTCGGTCCTGGAACACAACGCCACACTGCATCGAACCTGCCGATGTCTCTGAACCACCAGCGAGTCGGTGAAACTGCATCAACACGCTCGTAGACATAGCAGATACCGCTCGTGGAAACCTCAGCCATTGACTGAGCGATCTCCCTCACCTCTGAGGAAACGGGAGTAATCATTTCTAACTCCTATGCTGGAGTCATCGCCTGCCACCTCGCCAACACTTCAGCTTCGTACATCTCTGCGTCCACTTCCTGTGCATACTTCGACACTCTATCTCGGCGCAACTTCCACCTCGACTGATCAGTGTCCCAATGCTTGTGCTGCCATGCGTGTCTCAACTCGTGAGCCATAATCATCACGAGGAAGTCTGCGCGTGATCGTATACCTATGAGCTTACGAGAATACTTCCGTCTGACTGTGTGCGTCCTCGAGATTTTCCTCGGCACTATGATAACGACTCGATTGTCGTTAGGATAATGCCATCCCCACGATCCACGTATCTTTCCTCTCCTTTTATTCTTCACCGTGATACATGATACCAGCCCATCACAACCAGGTGGCATAGCGAACGCCACAGCGATTGCAATGAGCTGATCAGGGATGTTGGTACTATTCTTGAGCACGTTGTCCTCTACTATTAGGACTGTTGCATTACTAATCTCTTGTTCCCATTGAAGGGATAGACCGACCGCCGATGAGCGCTGATGTGTGAGTGTTACTTCGCCTGCGCCAGGAGCGCGAACAGCTGCTCCTTGGTGAACTCGGTACCCGAGGAAACGAGTGCCGCGATCTGATCGAACGCCTGCGCCTTCTTCGCCTTGCTCGGTCCACGCTCCGTATCCGTCGCCGGAGAGTAATCCCGCGCCAGGCTCTGCCCCTTCTCCTGCACCGCCTTGACCAGGGAGGCCTTCACCTCGTCGGTCAGCTCGACACCCTCGGCCACCTCGTAGTTACGAGCATAGGCCCGAGCCGTGTTCTTCGCGTTGGTTGCACGCTGACCGTTGTAGAAGGCGACAGCGTTCTCGGCGCCCCCACAATCCTTGATCATCTCCTCCACGTCCTGCACTTCGCCCACCTCGACCTTGAACTCGATCTTGCCAAGCTTCGGGTGATCAGTGGTCACCGCCTTGTCCTGCAGCACGAACTTCATACGTTGCCGACCTTTCTCCGATGTGAAGAATGATCAGCGCTCACCAGTCGGTTGTCAAAGAGCTTGTTGGCTTCCCTACACCAAACAATATAACACATCCGTCCGAGCCTGTCAAGACCCTACGAGTGTCCCAAATACTGGACGACTCGCGGCGGTCCCGACTTAGGTCACTCATATTCAACGACTAAAGATGAGTGCAGCTTTCACACCACACTCACCTAACCTCAGATTTTCCGAACCACGTTCAGGCTCACCGTCACATCTTTCTCGACCTTCTGCCAGCCGTGAGTGCTTGCTACCAGAATGTTCCCTCGGCCAGTCATCCCATCAGCCTCGTCGAGATTGATCTGGATAGTGAGCACACGTCCCTCTACGTGCATCTGCACTCTCAACCACCTCCTCTCATGTTCCATCTTTTCCATCCATCCATGTGGATGGACGATACACCTTCTCCCTCTGGGGGTACCCCTACCCCCCTGCTCTCTCTCTATTCTCTATATATTATTTTTATAGAGAGACAGTAGAGGGGGGGTACCCACCCCCAGGGAGACCAAGGTATGTCCATCCACATGGATGGATGTAATAAATGGAACCTTGTTCTCCACTGCAATCTCAGACGTAAGTTTCACCTCACATCTGAGCAACTGCTCACTTCACCCGCTTGACGGTGAGAGGTTTCCCCTCGCTGTCTTTCATCAATTCCACCTTTGCGAACACGAGCGCTTGCTGGTAATGCCTCGCGTGTCCTGCGCGAATGGCTCTGACCTTGGGTGCTTCCCCGTCACGCGAGATCAGCAAGAAGCCAATGTCACGAGACTGGTTCCGCACCTTACGAGGAACAAGCTTGGTGTTGCGTGCTCGCTGCTCGCGTGTCATCTTCTGCACTTTGGCGTGCGAGCGCAAGTCTACGCTCGTGCCAATGCAGCCGATTGCATAACTCATGTTCCGCCCCCTCGGGTTATGTGAGCAGGTTCCCGCCTGCCGCGTGCCAGAGAGAGTAGCGAGAACCGTGCCACCGCCTCGCGTGCTCTCCGGTCGTGCCAGGGGATAGAGCAACCTGCGTGCCACGTCCTTAACTCGTTGGTACTCATGAGGTTACGGTGACGTTCCAAGGTGAATAACGTCCGCTTCGGGTTCGCTTCGGGCCGCAGCCGCACAACACCATGCGACACGTGAGTACTCACATTCGCCTCACCCCTGGTGGAGCTGAGTGGGTAATCACTCACGCGCCCCTGGGTGACTGATGTGAGTGCTCACACCCAGCCTCGTGTGACTGCTCACTTGTATGAGTGTGAGTACTCGCACCCCCCGTACAGGGGAAACCAACTCTCCAATAATCCATTATCAAGACGCGACCATTTGTACCATGTGGGAAGGAGGTGTTAAACTCATATTTAGTGCTTAAAGATCAGGGCCACTAGTATAAAATTTTTTCCTGAGTTAAAGGTTATGTGTGATACCTACACTTACGCATGGAATGTGAGCTAGGGGGGATTGCGTGATGGATACTGGTTCGTTATACTGGTAATATAATACCATAACTCCACCTACTCATCATCGTGGGACACTCAACATGCTCTCCATGCAAAGAGGTCCTGACGTAACAGTAACTGCTGCGGCAACGGACTCTCCTGCGATGATCTCGGCGGAGACGATTGGAGATTGTGATTATCTCTCGGTCAAGTCTCCTGCTGGACTCGTAGCAGCAGCAACCATCCAAGTATCACTCGACTTCGACGCTGACTATCGTCAGAAGGTACCACAGCTCACGTTGGCACAAGCAACTGCTGCTGCTTCATGGGTGGCGGCGCCTGCTGGTTCTAACCTCGGAGCTGCTGGTGTACTGGCGAACTTCCTCGCAGGCCTCGTCACTTCTGTAGCGTGGCGAATTCACCTCGCAGCTGGTGATGCAGCAGACAGAACCTTCCAGGTCTGCAAGCGTACTTACACTCGCGCAGGATACGGTGGATAATGTCTGATCCTACTGGTGGTGGCTGGCAGGCAAGGAAAGCGAAGAGGAAAGAGGCGATGACTCGTGCACATCAGAACGTGAACGAAGTCAACGCACAACTGAGTGAAGCTCACGAAGCCTATGGCGACAAGAACCCTGTCGTGAAGAAGCTGACGGCAGATTCAGTCGCGGCGGCTGACACTCGCAAGAAGGCGATCAAGGACTACCAGGAGGGCATGTAGATGTCAGACCCAACTGGCGCTTCTCGTAAGAAGCATGATGAGAGGAAAGAACGTCTCCGCACCACTCTCGGAGCGAACAATGCCTTTATTCCAAAAGATGAGAAGGGTATCGTCGAGAGAGGGAAGGAGATCGTCAGTGGTATCGTGAAGGATGTGAAGGACACGTACTCTGCTGCATCGAACGAACTGGGCGCGGCGAAGCGCGGCATCAAGAAGATCACAGGGGACTAGACAATGCCCAAGGTCTTCGTGCTGTTCAAACGTGATGAGAGTGCAAAACTTCATCGGAAGATGGACAGGATTCTCAGTCTTCTCGAACAGGTCCTCGTAGGTCAAACAACACTCAAACAGGAGCTTACAGTTATGGCTGGCGAACTCGACTCCCTCACCTCTCAGGTGTCGGCGAACACGGATGCCGAAGCCTCGGCAGTCCTGCTTCTCGGACAGCTCCACGATCTCATCGTGGCAGCGGGAACCGATCCCGCGAAGCTCTCCGCACTCACTTCGCAGCTGTCAGCGAGCAAGGATGCCCTCGCGGCTGCCATCGTCGCCAATACGCCGGCGTCGGCGTAAGCCAGCGAGAACGTAAACTTTCTTTGAAGAAGGAGACCCGTCGCATGCCAGTCAAGTCGAGGGCTCAGGCTCGTTTCATGAGAGCTGTTGCGGCGGGGAAAGTGAAAAACGTATCACCGATGGTGGGAAGAGAGTACCTTCAACACACCTCCAAAGCAGCGTACAAGAAGCTGCCGGCGAGAAAGAAGAAGTGAAACTCTCGGTGTTGCTCGAAACCTACGGACCTGTAGAGATTGATGTTCCAGAACTGTTCATGGAGCGTTACCTCCTCTTCGGTCTCATCTTTGGTTTGATCGTTGGCTTCTTCATAGGAGTCATACTGTGAATACCCTCATCGTTCTTGGCATCATCTTTGTCGGAATGTGGCTGATCTACTCTTACGTGCCTTCTCCGGTCAAGTGGGTGCTGGAAGCAATTCTGGGTATCCTCGTCGTTATCATCTGCTTCCACCTAGCTGGTATACCACTTCCGAGGTAACAATGGGCGACTTTCGTATCACAGTCGATGCTGTTGGTAATCACGGCTGCAGTCGTGGAACAGCAGATGGTCAGCAGGTTGAAGGCTGTGGTGAGCCTTCCTGTGTCGATTGCATGTCTCGGCGCTTCGTCAATCAGCTGAAGTCAAGCGGAGCGTCAGTCATCGCCGCGAAGCTCGAACACTGGCCAGCAGTCATGCAGAGTGGAACTCCACGAGAGTCTGGTGTTGGGCCAGTGGACGATCTTCTCACAGGGATAAGGCATGGCTCCTTCTGAACGCGAGGAGAACGTCGGCTTCACCGAAGAGGAGGAGATCAGCTGGATTCAGTACTTCGCTGATTTCAAATCTACGGTATGGCCTCTGCTCGCGGCACAGGGATTCACCTTTCCCCAGGCACTGATGTTCTGGCGACAAGAAGTACTGACAGGACACATCATCAAACTAACGGAGCTACTGAGCCGTGAGTAAGAAGAAGGGCGTATACAAAGGATCACGAGTTCCTCCTCCGAAGCAGACCACCTTCGGAAAGAAGCTGCGTGCATATCGTAAGCAGCTGAAAGGATTCGGAGGACGCAAGTGATGCTTCTCCAGTGGGCGATGATCAAGAATCCTTACTGTGGATGGCCAGAGGTGAGGTTCCTAATCACTCCTTACATCTTCCAGTTCTTGTCTCTGTCGCTTGTTGGACTCGGCATCTACTCGATTCACCTGTTCATAGTGAGAAAGCAGGTATGAGCTCTCCAGTGCTAGTCGAAGTACACGTCAACCCTGAACTCGCACAGATGGAAGAGAATCAGGCGCGGCGTCGTGCTCGTATCACTAAGCCGAAGTGGAATCCTCGTCAGTGGCATCCAGTCTATGAGGAAGTAGTTCTCTTAGACTGTTTGGGACTGGCGCGTAAGGACATAGCTCTAGAGAAGGGATTCACGGAAGCGCACATCACGAACATCTGTCAGACTCCGCAAGCACAGATCATTCGTGAGATCTTCCGGCGAAAGATGGCGAAGAAGTACGAGGCTACAGTCGAAGATCGTCTGGAACGTCTTTCACAGAAGGCGATGGATCGTATCGCTGATGTGATCGACGATGACGAGATTGCTAAGAAGAACCCTCTCGGCCTCTTCGACAGAGCCATCACAGTCCTCAAGTCTACCAACAAGATCAAGGAGGTTCCCACCACTCACATCGAGAATAAACTGATCGTCTCTGATGAAGCAATGGCAAGATTGGAGCGAGGTATGGCACTGGCCGACGAAGCCAAGCGTCTCCATGCTCCAAAAGTAGATGCCCCAACTACTCCGTAACTATGAGTACGAAGGGCTTTACTCGGATGATGAGTGGAATGAACTCCTATCCGAAACTAAGCTCAAGGAGACACAAACCAAGGTAGAACTCAAGTTTCGTGAGTTTACTACCGAGAAAATAGATTACCTTAGAAGGAGAGCCAAGAACGATCTCTTCTTCTTGAACACTTCGATCCTAGGCCACGATAGACTCTCACCACAGCTACACGGTCATCTGTGTAATTGGTTGGAGAGGAACAAAGACTGGAGATTTCGCGAGATTCTTCTTCCTCGCGGTCACTTCAAGTCTACAGTCTGTACTATCGGGGACTCGATTCAGATTGTCCTCCCGAACGTCAACGGAGACGAGAACCACCCCAGGGATATGGGGACTGATTGCAGATTGCTGATCTGTCACGAAACTGATGGTCAGGCTTCTAACTTCCTATTTGCAATCACTGGACACTTCATGAGCAATCCGCTACTCATGGGATTGTTTCCAGAATGTGTTCCTTCTCCGCGTAAGCACAGAATCAATCGTCACGAACTGGAGCTTCCCAGGTCACAAACCTGGCCAGAGCCGACGATTGATACGATGGGAGTAGGAGGGAAGTCACAAGGCAGACACTACAACTTCATCAAGTTTGACGACCTGATTGGAGACAAGGCTAGAGACTCTGAAACAGTAATGGCAGCAGCGAAGGAATGGTTCGATAACATTCAGGCTTTCTTCTCTCGTTTCGCTACTGACCATTTTGATCTGATTGGTACACGCTGGGCGTTCGATGATCTGTACTCGCACATTCACGAACGCTACGGTGGACAGATCTTAAAGTATATCAGGGGTGTAGAGGAACCTGATGAAAATGGTATAAAGATTCCGATCTTCCCAGAAGAGTTTACACCGGAAGCTCTGGCGATCATCCGTAAGAACAAGAAGGTGTTCACAGCACAGTACGCGAACAATCCAGAGGAAGGTGCAACAGAATTCGATAAGGGATGGAAGAGATTCTTTCACTGGACTGGCTACAACACCATAGCAGTCTTCTCTGGAAAGAGTCACACTATCCTGAATGTACGTGATCTGGACATCTGTATCCTAATCGATCCTGCAATGTCTGGATACGGAGGCATCGTTGTCACAGGGTCAGATCATCTTAACCGAGTGTTCGTTCTCGAAGCTTGGGAGCGTGAGTGGAAGCCGCCCCAGCTTTGTGACTTCGTGTTCAAACTCAATGCCAGATGGCAGCCTCGACTCGTTGCCATTGAAGAAGTTCTCTTCTCAGGAGTATTTAAGCATTGGTTTGAACGAGAGCAACTGTTCAGGGGTCAGTATTTCTCCATCGTACCGATCTCTCCTGTTGTCGGAGGACGAGCTTTATCGAAGCCGATGCGTGTCAGAGGACTCTCGAACTACTTCTCCTCTGCCACTGTGTTCTTCGCAGCAGCAGCAAGAGGTGATGACACCGAAGAACTGAAGCACGAGTTCGACACTTTCGGTGCCAATCGCAAGATTCACATGCTGGATGCACTGGCTTATGGTCCTGACGTGTGGATGCCTGGTCTAAGTAGGGCAAAGTTCGCAGAGTACGCCAAAAGTGAGGAAGAACTCCTCCAGGGCGCATCAATAGAAACCGGTTACTCAAACATAGACTTGGTGTGAAACTCATCATCTTGGACGATACAGTCGCCACTCCACCGAATAAGAACCAGCAAATGAAGCTCAATAGCTGGTTTCACCGTCTGGAGCACATCTTTCCTCACGGAGAGATGCAGATTGCCACAGTCCATGGTGAGCGTGCCAGCTATCTTCTACAGGAGCTGCTAAAAGCCTGTGGGTAAATACCTTCTTCTCGTGATCGTAACTGCGCTGACGACAGCTTTCGCCGTCAGGGAATTCTTACCGCGTACTTTGAGGGAGACGAAGACCATCCCGGTCATCGTACCGAAGTATGATACAGTCGAAACTCTGCCCAAATGGTACAAGGATTCTGTTCGTTACTGGAAAAAGCGGACACATACGACTGATACGATCCCATTGCTTATCTCCTCTACAATCGTTGCGGCTGCACCAATCAATATTTCAGCAACACCATCGGAGAGACCCGATATTTGGCCTCTGCTTGATTATTCTGGTGGAACTAGGCGGGGTGACACTGCTATCATTGGCTCTCTATCGCTGCGCAGCGGCCGTGTGGCAATTCATAAGTTCTATATTCCAGGGATTTTGACTGGAATCCACACCGACTCCGCTAACAGCGTCCCCAAGTTAGACTTTGCACCGTTTCCTGAGCCAAAAAAGCCATCTCTTCTTTACAAAGTAAAGATGATTGGCATCGGATTTGGTGCTTGCACGATCTATAACGGGGTCAAGTGATGGCGGATTACCCGAGAGAGCTAAATCTCGACCAGGACACACAGACACGACTGGTTTCGTACCTCGAAACAGAGCTACTAAACCATTATTCGGAGCGTGACCAGTGGATGCAACGTATTCTGGGGTGGCAGAAGGATTACTGGGCAGAACCGACCACAAAGAGGGCAACTTTCCCCTTCACTGGCGCCTCTACCCTTGTTATCCCTTTGACTGCGGTAGCTGTCGAGGCTGTCCATGCGCGAACTATGACGACTTTGTTCGCACTGAACCAGCTGGTATCAGCGCAAGCACGGAGCACTTCCTGGCAGGATTACGCGCGCCCTGTGGAGCGCTTCTTGGATCACGAGCTGCTGAAAGAGATGAAAATCCGCAGGAAACTCGATTCCAGTATTCTCGAGATCGAGAAGTTCGGAACTGGCATCGGAAAGGTAGGGTATGAGAAGATCGTTCGTACAGCGGTTAGAACGATTGGAGGAGTGGAACAGGAGTATCCTGTTACCATTAGGGATGGGGCTGTCGTCGATTCAGTTGCAATTGGCAGATTCCTTATGCCTTTCTCGGCAACAGATCCCCAGACGGCCCCTTGGTGTGGAGAGGAACACAGTAGGTCTCCGTACGAAGTGATGATGATGGAGCAAGGCGGATTCTTCCGCAAGGGTACGATGACCTTGATGGAGCAGTGGATAGCCGCCACTTCACAGACCTCTACCGGAGTAGAGAGAAAGTTTCTACAAGCACAAGAGACGTTGGAAGGACGTAAGGCGATATGGCCACAGCTTTTGGACTGGTGCGAAGTCTGGATGGGCTTCAACGTTGATGGAGGTCAATATGATAAGGAGATCGTGGTACATTATCATCGCCCTTCTCGTACACTCCTTTCTGTTCGGTATAACTGGCACGACGACCTTCATCGTCCTTACCGGACTGGTGTGTATTTTCCTGTGGAACATCGTTGGACTGGGATTGGGATTTGCAAGCAGAATGAACAATTCCAGAAGGAAATCACAACCCAGCACCGTCAGCGGCTAGACAACGCTACACTTGCCAACATGAGGATGATCAAGATTTCCAAGCTCTCTGGCTACAAGGCCGGTGAGCCGATCTTCCCAGGCAAGATGTGGTTCCTTGATGATATGTCACACGTAGACACCGTGCAACTTGGCGAGGTCTACAACTCGGCCTTCAATAATGAGCAAGCAACACTCATGTACTCCCAGCAGCGAACTGGTGTTAATGACACCGTACTGGGACAGCCAGCAACAGGTACTCCTGGCACAGCTACTGGTGATCTTGCTCGTATTCAAGAAGGCGCGAAGAAGTTCGATTACGCTTATCAGAACATTAAGGAGTTTGTACAAGAACTCATTACAGACTCCGCGGTTCTGATTCAGCAGTTCGGTCCTCGTCGCATCGAGTACTATGACGTGGCCGAAGGTGGTAGCATGGTCAGGGAGTTCTTCGATATGCCATCCGAGTACATTCGGCATGGACTGTTGATTGAACTCATTGCAGCAGGACAGCAACAGAACAAGATCCTCGACAGGCAGAACTGGGTCCAAGTAGCCACTCTTCTGCAACAGTACTACCAAGGCTCCATTCAACTCGCCCAACTCATGCAAGATGAAGAGTTGGTTCAGTATATCGGTCAGAAGGGTATTCTCGCGGCCACCGAAGCGATGCGTCAGATTCTTGAGTCGTTTGACCTTCGTAACGTGGATCGGATCATCCTGTCGGAAATCCTCAAGAAGACTCAGGGGATGGTGACTCAAGGTGCCGGTAGCAGAGGAGGTCCTCAGAGAGCTCTCCCAGGAGGAGCTGGCGGATCTAACGGAGCTGGTCAAGCACCGGGAATGGACCAGCTTACTGCGCTTGTTCAGACTCTTGGAGGAGGCGGTCAACAGGGAGTTCCACAGCTTCAAAACGGCGGAGGAAGCTTTTGAACGTCGAGGTAAGCTCGATGGTATGCGCTTAGGCGTAGAAGCAATCCAGTCACTTTACGAGAGAGGCGAACATGGCAGCGCCAGTCAAACCCGTACCGGCCTCGTCGCCAGGAGCACCTGGAACCCCCATTCCGACAGCAGCGGAATTGGAGCAGCAGAGAATCCAGCAGACGAACCAGCCAGCGGTCCCTCCTACTGAACCGCCGGCAGCGGGAGCAAGTGTAGTACCGGCAGCTCCGACAGAGCCGACAGCAGAGCAGAAGCTGATCGCATCACAGGAAGCGGTGCTCAAAGAACAGCAGCGTAACCTGGCAGCAATGCAGCAGCGTCTCCGTGGTATCGAAGAGCGTCAGACTCGTGCAGAGACACCTGCAGGTCCGACGTTGGAAGAGCAGAACGCAGACTTCTGGAAGAATCCCGTTGGTGTGATCGACACACTGATTCAGAGGGAACTGAAGAAGACTGTGGAGCCGATCAATCAGCGTCTCAATGCGGGCGCAGCAGTCACAGAGTATGACAGGGCCAAGGCGCGTCTCAAGGTCGAGTATGCTGATATTTGGGACAAGATTGAGCCTTCCCTGGACCAGTGGGCTGCTGGAGCACAACAGAATGGACAGGCCATCAACGAAGAGTTGATCGGCCTTGCAGCACTGACAGCAAGTGGAGCATACTACAGGGGTCAGCTGCCAAATGTTCCGGCGCCGACAGCTCCAGCTACTCCACCTTCACCTCCGGTACCAGTTGTGCAGACACCTCCTCATCTTCGCCCCAGTGCTCCGGTCATCCCTGGCCATGAGCAGCCAAACAAGCCAGAAGTCCGTGCACTCACGGAGAACGAGGCACGTCTCGCACGTGAGCGCAAGATGACTCCAGAACAGTACCTCGCCTGGATCGACGTACCGCCAGAGCAGGTAGTACACTCGAACCTTGGGAGGCCTACCAAGTGAGTACAGAACGCGAAGTAACCATCCCGTCTGGTGGAACGACCACTATGAGCGAGGCAATCGCTCAAGACCCTGAGGAACTCAAGAAGATCAGGGCTGACAAGAAGACACGATTCGCTCGGATTCTCGAGCGTGGAATGGTTGCGGATCGTCTCGCTGTCGAGCTCCCAGGTAACCTGTATGGTGAATGGGTAGCCAACGACAAATCCGAGATCTACCGCATGCAGCTTCTAGGCTTCAAGATCGACGACACATACGCTGTCGATCGAGCCCTGCACGACAAGGGAGATGGGCAGTCTGTCGTAGGCGACACGGTCTTCATGGTCTGCGCACGCGAAGATCGTGAGATCATGGAAGAGATTCGACGAGAGAAGTACCAGGCACTCAATGGCAAGCCTGGGACAGTCACGAAGGCGCAGGGAGAAGAGAAGGAGTTCACAGGATCAACTAAGACACTCGGTATCGGTCCTGTCGTAGAGGAGTCAACGTCCAGGCAGGTTCGTAAGGCTGACCTGGAAGCTGCGTTGGCTCAGACACAGAGGGGAACCGTCGTCAAGTAGTTCACATCTTCTCATTAGGAGATAAACTGTTATGGGTCGCAGGATTCAGCCCGCTCGCGGGCCAGGAACGGCAGTTCCGAGCGTTCTCTCGGTAGCTTACACTACCGGCCAGACATTCAAGCGTGGAGCGTTGCTCGTCTACGCCGCCGCAGGAACTGTCTCGGAGTGCGGTGCAGACCCCGCCACAGTCTCTGGTGTGGCTCTCGAGAACGCAGGTAGCAAGCCAGGGTTCGATGCAGCAAACTCGCCTTCGGTCATCACAGGGCGTGTGCAGGAAGTCTCGATGGCTGTCGCGGATCGTATCACCGTCTACTCCATGCGTGGAG